>Ga0265316_10000253_pt1 | contig 60909 bp, 43 predicted proteins | sample 4522metaG_FD_202092 | JGI IMG/M metagenome (GOLD analysis project Ga0265316, IMG submission 202092) | Rhizosphere microbial communities from Carex aquatilis grown in University of Washington, Seatle, WA, United States - 4-5-22 metaG | ecosystem: Host-associated > Plants > Roots > Rhizosphere >... | reverse complement strand
GTCAGGGAGCTTGTTTGGTCTTCTTCGGAAACATCATGACCCGTTTTTGTCTTACCTGATTTATGCAGGATCGCTTTTGCAGAACTTCTGAAGCATAACCCGCGAGGAACGGACCCGCTTGGCGCGCGAGTTGGCTAAGCTCGACCCGAATGAGGAAAGGCGCTTGGCCGAGCAGGGTTTGGGTGACCGCGCCTGGCCGGAATACTGAGCGGCGAGATCTACTGGGCGGACCAGCCCCCCGGAAACAGATGTTCCAGTGGGATCTATAGGCTTCCCGGCGTCGCCAATTCGATTCGTGCGCCCCACCCGCTCGATTGCTCCCGGCGGCCGCGGTGTACTGGGACGCTCGCCATCCCGGTCTCTCGAAAACCGGAGGAGCCGGCCTGAAACCGCCCAAGCGGCCCCCGGGACGGCGTTTTGAAATCCCCGTAAGTGACTGATTTACGGTGGTTTAACATACCGGATAGTCAGACCGAAAACCCCGAAACAAAATAGCACTTGACAACTGGACCACATTTAGCATATTAGTCTCTAAAGCCACAGGGGTCGTCGCTTTGGGTCGGCGTGTTCTGGCACGTCCGGGGGCGGCTACGTGTGCACATCCTCAACTGGGTTCAGGAGTTCCAATGACGGCTCGTCATTACCGCAAACGTGTCTGCCAGCTCGCGCTGGCAATCCTTCTGTCTGCCCTGGCATTTGCACAGAACGATCGCGGCATCATCGCCGGATCGGTGCAAGACCCCACCGGCGCCATGCTTCCGAATGTTGCCGTGGTTGCCCGGCATGTCTCGACCGGAGCCATCTATTCCACGATTACCACTTCCGCCGGCGATTTCAATCTGGCGGCCCTCCCTCCGGGCATCTATGAAGTCACCGTCACGGCTCCCGGCTTCGCCAAGTACATCGAACAGAACGCCGAAGTCCACGTGGGACAGATCGACCATCTCGACATTGCGCTTAAGGTCGGCGCTGCGACCGATTCCGTGACAGTCACCGCCGCCGCGCCGCTGCTCGCAAGCGATAGCGGCGAGCAAAGCTTCGACGTCGACCACCAGAGCATCATAGACCTCACCATACCGGGCAACGGCGCTACCCACAATGCGCGCAGCCTCATGATCATCACGCCGGGCGTCGCCGGCGCCGGCATATCGAGCCCCAACAGCGGGCGGGTCGATGGCCAGCCGCCCAACACGCAACGCGTCTTTGTCGACGGCCAGGACGTCACCAACGAAAACAACCCCGGCGTGAATACCGGTCCCCCGCCGGCGGATATGGTGCAGGAGTTCTCCCTGCAGACCAGTAACTACGCCGCCGAATACGGCCAGGTGCAGGGCGGCGTGTTCATCATGGCCACCCGCTCCGGAACCAACATGTTGCACGGCGACTTGTGGGAGTATTGGCAAAACAACCTGCTCGACGCCAGGAAAGCCTTCGTGTACACCGCGCCGCTCGACCGCAAGAACGATTTCGGCGCTACCCTCAGCGGCCCCGTGGTGATCCCGCATCTCTACAACGGCCGCAACAAGACCTTCATCTTCATGATCTTTGAAGACGCCCTGAACAGCATGTCCTCAGCCGGCGCGACGAACACCGTGCCTACCACTGCCATGCGGGCAGGCAACTTCAGCGCCTCTCTCACCGGGCGTGCGCTCAACTTCGGCCTGTCCGAAAACACTATCTATGACCCCCAGACCACCACGACCGTCAACGGCGTCGTGTCCCGCACCCCCTTCCCCGGAAACATCATTCCGACCAGCCGTCTCGACCCCGTGGCCCTCAAGATCCAGGCCCTGATTCCTTATCCCGCGGGAGCCACCGCCGGCAACCTCCTCAATAACTGGCCGCAGGGCCCCCCATTCAAGACCTGGTCCGCGCAGCCGGCTTTCAAGATCGACCACAACATCAGCGACACGCAGAAGATCTCCTTCTACCTTGATCGGCCGACGAATCGCGCGCCCGGAAACGTAGATGGCTTGCCCTTCCCGATTACCACCGAGGGTAACAACATCAACAACACCTGGATCCCGCGGCTCAATTACGACGCCAGCCTTACGCCGGTCCTTCTGATGCATCTGGGTATCGGCTATTTCAGGGCTTTCACCCCCGGCGGTTCGCCCCCAATTGTCCAGAACTACAACTCTTCCGGCCTGCTCGGCTTCAACGGCAGCGCCACCGGGCTGGGCTTTCCCGTAATCACCGGACTCAACTCGTCCACCGGCGGTGGTATGGGCCCGACTATGGGACCCACGGGTCTGGACATACCGTATTACGGTAAGATGACGGGCGTGGCGAGCCTGTCTTACACCCGCGGCAAGCACAGTTACAAACTCGGCGGTGAATTCCGCGGAGAGAGTTACACCGACGACAACGCCACCGGCTCTACCGGAAACCTGAGCTTCAGCGCGCTCGAGACCGGCCTCCCCTCCACCCAGGGGCAGAATCTCGGCGGCGGCTCGGTGGGCTTGTCCTATGCCAGCTTCCTGCTCGGCCTTGTGGATAGCGGCACCGTGCAGCCTCCGCAGGACCTGCAGTGGCGTAATAACCGTTACGCCCTCTACCTTCAGGACACCTGGAGGGTATCGAGCAAGCTCACGCTCGACTACGGCATTCGCTGGGATCTGCAGGGTGAAGGGCACGAGATCTGGAACCGCAACAGCATGTTCGGCCCCACCATCCCCAACCCGTCCGCCGGCAATCTTCCCGGTGGCTTCGTCTACGAAGGTTACGGCCCGGGCCGTTGCAACTGTTCTTTCACTAACGAATACCCGTACGCCGTGGGTCCCCGCGTGGGATTCGCCTATCATCTCACTCCCAAAACCGTTGTTCGCGGCGGTTGGGGCGTAGTCTATGCCGCTCTCGCTCCATTCAACAGCTTCACCAGCTCTTCCACCGTCGGGCTCGGCTACAACCAACTCCAATTCCCGTCTCCCTCTTACGGCGTTCCCGCCATCAACCTGAGCGCCGGCCTGCAGTACAATCAATCCGCCCTGTACCTGGCAAGCCTCAGTCCCGGCGCCCGTCCCAATCCCGGCACCGTCGGGTCAATCAACTACTTTATCGATCCCAATGCCGACCGTCCCGGCAGAACCAATACCTTCAGCGTGAACCTCCAACGCGAGGTCAACAAGGACTTAGTCGTCGAGGCCGCTTACGTCGGCAACCGCGCTATCTGGATCATCGGCGCCACCGGCCTGGTGAACCTGAATACGACTCCCGTTTCGACCCTCACGGCGCATGGGCTGAACCCCCTTAGTTCGGCGAGCCAAGCCATACTCACCTCCACGCTGAGTTCTCCCACCGCCATTGCCGCCGGCTTCACGGCGCCCTATGCCGGATACCCCTTGAGCCAGACGGTAGCGCAGAGCCTTCGCCCCTTCCCGCAGTTCAGCGGCGGGATCAGCCCCATGTGGGCTCCGCTCGGCAACAGTTGGTATGACTCGCTCCAGGCGAAGATCACCAAGCGCTATTCCTACGGCTTGACTCTTACTTCGGCCTTCACCTTCTCCAAGGAGTTGGCCACCGGTCAGGCGGTCAACGACATCTTCAACCGGGCCAATCAGAAGTCCCTGGTCGGCAGTTCCCAACCGTTCCTGTGGGTCACTGCCTTCACTTACCAGTTATACGATTGGGTGCCCCACGTGACCCAAAACAAGTTTGCCGACAAGGTGTGGAAGGGCTGGAAGCTGGGCGGTATCATGCGCTACACGAGCGGCCTCCCGATCTCCGTGCCCGGCTCGCAGAACGACATGAACTCGCTGGTCTACCAGGGCACCCGCATGAACCGCGTTCCTGGCGTGCCTCTGTTCCTGACGAACCTGAACTGCCATTGCATCGATCCTTACCACGACCTGACGCTCAACCCGAAGGCCTGGCAGGATGTGCCCAACGGGCAATGGGGTTTCTCGGCGCCGTATTACAACGACTACCGGTATGAGCGCTTCCCCAGCGAAAACCTGAACCTCGCCCGCGTCTGGCGCCGGGAAGGTTTCAGCCTGGAATTCCGCGGAGAGTTCTATAACGTGTTCAACCGGCTCCAACTGCCGAACCCGTCCGCCAGCAATCCGCTGGCCACCACCACTTACAATTCCGCGGGCCAGCTCACCGGCGGCTTCGGTTACATCAACGCTAGCGGCGTCGGCGGCGAGCGCACCGGCCAGTTCGTGATCCGTATTAAGTTCTAGGCGGCCTGTCAAGCCTTTGCGGCTTGGCCTTTCACCCACCCCGCTTCACCTGACTTTCCAGCGCGAAGGTCAGGTGGGCGCGGGGTGGGTTTTGTGTTTTTGGGATGGTCCCGCGGAGACAGCGTCGCCCGCCCCCCCACCGCGCCCGGCGCTTCTGGCCGGGCCGCCGGCATCGGGTGCTCAGCCGTTTCGGGGACTTCCGGCTGGAATCGCTCCTGACGGTCGCGGCTCCGACACGGGCGTATTGGATTCGCAAGGGTTGCCGAGCCGGGCCCAGAAGGGCACGCCGCGGGCCCAGGGCACCCCCACGGGGTCGGCCCCACCTTACCTGGCTTTCTTTTCTTCGCCCCACATCAGCGGGTCGGGGCCGGAGAGTTGCTGGAACAGCGACAAATTGCGCTGGGCTTCGCCGGCCTTGCCTTGCTTCTCCGCCACCACCGCACGAAGGTAGTAAATGCGCGGGAAATAGAACGGAGTGGACCAGGTCAGGCCGCCGTCGGAAAGCGACGGGGTGAAGCGCAGCAGCGCGGCTGCCTCCGGCACGCGGCCCGTCTCCAGATCGCTCCAGGCCAGCAGAACCGGCAGGCTCTCATCGGTGACGGGGCTGCCGTTGTCGTACATTTGCTGCAATCGGGGAGCGGCGGCTGCGTAGTCCTTCTCGAGCAGCAAAGCCAGGGACACGGCCAGCGTGCGGATGGGAGCCGAAGCTGGATTGGGGGCAAGCTGGTTGGCGCGCGCATCCCATTCGGCCGGCGTGGCCGGAGGCTGCGACAGGTACCGGGCCAGCAAGGCCGGCGTCGCGGAGGCAGGAGTCGCCAGGCCAACGGCTTTCTGTGCCGCCTGCGCGGCCGTGTCGCGGTGGCCTAGCATCAGGTCCCACATGGCGAACTCGACGTAGGCGTGCGCCGCCACGTCCCGCTGCGATCCGCTCTCGGCGTCGTGCGCCACCTTCTCCATTTGCTGGCAGGCGGCTTTGCGCCGGCCACTGATCCAGGACCATTGCGCCTTGCGATAGTCCACCAGCGGGTCTTTGGCGGCAGCGCGCGCTTCGAAATAGTGCTGGGCTAAGGCATCGGCGCCCGCAATGTCCCCGGTCATGAGGTGCGCCATGGCGGCTTTGAGCAGGTCGAGCCCGGCAAAGAACTCCGCGTTGGCTTTGGCGGCCTGCAGATAGTAGCGTTCGGCTTCGGGCAGCCGGCCGGCAATCAGGTTCACGTCGCCGAGCGAATCCAGCGGATTGGGGCTCGCGGGCAACAGCTTCCGGTAGCGGAGTAGCGCATCGGTAGCGGCCGCCAGGTCGCCGGTATAGGCGGAGGCGTAACCGAGCATGTTCCAGGAATCGGCATCGGAGGGGTCGATCGCGACCGATTTGCGAAGCGCCTCCGCGACTTGCCGGTAGTCGTGGCGGCCGGTGGCGAACCCGGCCAGGTCGCGCCAGGCCGACGGGTCGTTGGGCACCGCCATGGCCAGTTGGGCGAGGGCCTGCTGGCGCGCGGCGGAATCGTTGCGCAGGATGGCGGCATCGAGTTGGATGCGCGCGCGTTCCGCGCCGCCGATGGCGCTCCCGCGCGCCAGGGCCTGCTGCAGTATGGCCAGCGCGCCGCTGACATCCTGCTGCCGGGATTCGATTTCGGCCAGTTGGCGGTAGGCAGGTCCGAAGCCGGGATCGGTTGCGATGGCCTGCCGCAATGCCTGCGCCGCGCCGGCCGGGTCGGAGCCTTCGATGGCCGTCACGTAGGCCTTCACGACCGGCGCATTCCCGGTGGGATAGGGGGAGATGCGGGGCGAGATCTCGCGAGCCAGCGCGGAAGCTGCGGCCACTACCTCGGCCTCCGGCGCAATGGCGGGCGCCAGGCTGGCGATTTTCCCGGTGCGCACGTCTTCGACGGTCAGGCTGGCCTGCAAGGTCCCGTTGCGGACCGCGTATTGCCCGTACGCAAGGCGGGTGGCCCCGGCGGCAAGGGCCGAGGTGCGTTCGGCGGAGATGCCCGGCGCAGTGGTGGCCCGTGGGCCGAATTCAGCGTCGAAAGCGTGCCAGCGTGTGGCGGGGATGACGGCGATGCCGGGCGTGCTTTCGAGCTCGGCGGCGATGATCTCCGAGAAGGCGCGCCCCATCCAATCGGCCGCGGGATCGGCCCCGAGGTTCTCGAAGCGCAGGATGGCGAGGCGCTCTAGACCCGGGCCGGCCGGTTCGCGGTGGCAGGCGGCGAACGCCAGCGCCAGGACGAATGGGAAGAGCAGCTTCCTAGAGAACACGCGGCTCCAGCGCGAGCAGATCCTGGAACTCCTTGAGGTCTCGGAGCGCGGCGAATTCGGGGTCTTTTTCCAGTTGCTTTTTCTCCTTGAAACCTTCTTCCAAAGCCTTCCTCAAGTACTGCAGCGCCAGCTCGTTGCGGCCGTTCTTGGCGTACAGCTTGGCCACGTAGTAGTGCCACTTGGCGCGCTCTTCCACGTTGCGCTCTTCCAGTATGACGCCGTAAGTGCCGCGGTGCTCGAACACCTCGGGGTCGAGCGACATGGCGGTCTCGTTAGCCGCGTAGGCTTCTTTATTCTGCTTGCGGGAGTAGTAGGCGGCGCCCAGATTGGCGTAGAAGGAGGCCGACCGGGCATCGTGCGGCGCCACCTTAATGGCCCTCTGGTAATACGTGATGGCGCGCCGATAGTTCTTGCGGGCATAGTAAATGGTGCCGATATTGTTGATCGCCTCCACGTAATCGCGTTTGAGGCGAACCGCCTGCTGGTAGCTCTTGAGAGCGCTATCGAGCTGCGTCAACTGCTGATGAGCGATTCCCATCTTGTTCCACAAGACCGGATCCCTGGGCGAGCCCTGGTGGAACGCGTCGATGGCTTCGCGGTACTCCTTTCTGGCCATGTGGATATCGCCGCGAAGCTCGGGTGTGATCTGTGGCGGCGCATCCGCCGGCCTGTCCGACTGAGCAGCGGGCGGCGCGGAGGCATTGCTGGAATCCGGTGTGGGGTTGCCGGTTTGCGCGCAAGCCAACCCCGCAGTCAGGCTTGCCACAATCGCAATCGCGAGAGGACGGGAAAGCATATATGCCCCCTTGGAGCTATTTAAACACATTCAACAACCGGCGGAACAGGCTGGGCTTTTTCTCGGTCTTGTCCGCCGCCTCGGGCGGCTTGCCATTCGGCGCGGTGTAAGGGGAATTCTGGCGTGCGGCGCGGCGCGCCACGATGGCCGGCGCCACCTGGCCATCGCCGCCCGATCCGGTAAATCGCGGCAGGGTATCCGGAGGGTCGCCGGCGGGACGCTCGCCCGACGCCTCGGCCGCAGGGGGATTGTCCCAGCCGGTGGAGGAGGTGATCATGCGGCCGCCGTGGAGCGGGCAGGCGCCCACGGGCTGCGTTCCGGCAATGTAAACTTCCTGTTGCCGGGCGGGACAGGCGGGTGTGGCGGGCATGCCCGATTCCGGATCGATATCGATGCTCACAATGCCGTCGGGAGCTTCGAACCGCTTGGTATCGCGGTACTCGCGATACTGCAGGGCGCTCTTCATGAACTGCATCCAGATGGGCGCGGCGGAGTGCGCGCCTTCCAGGTCCAGATCGCGGTTGTCGTCGAAGCCCACCCACACCACGCAAAGCAGCTCCGAGGTGTATCCGGCGAACCAGCCGTCGCGCGAAGTGCCGGTCTTGCCCGCGGCGGGCACGTTGAAGCCGGCGGCTGCGCGCGCCCCAGCCGCCGTGCCGCTGCGCAGCACCTCTTCCAGCAGGTTGGTCATGAGGTAGGCCACGCGAGGGTCGAGCGCCTGCCTTTCCTCGGGCCGATGGAAGTACAATTCGTTGCCCTTGTCGTCGCGCACCAGCGACAGGAAGTCGGGTTTCACGTACTTCCCCTCGTTGGAGAACATGGTATAGGCGCCGGCGGCCTCGAGCGGCGTGATCTCATAAGCGCCCAGCGCCACCGCCGGCGTAGGCTGGATCCTATAGTTCATGCCGGCGCGGTTGGCCATATCGACCACCACATCGTAGCCCACCAGCTCGGCCACTTTCACGGTGGGGACGTTGAGCGAATGGGCCAAGGCATAACGCAACGAGACATAGCGATTGGTGAACTCGTCCTTGAAGTTCTTGGGGCTATAGGAATTGCCATCGAACCAGAAGGTGGTGGGCTCATCCATCACCTGGCTGGAAGCGGTGAGCACGCGCGGCCCGCCTGCCACGGCGGTGTCCAAGGCAGCGGCGTACACGAAGGGCTTGAAGATGGAGCCGGGCTGCCGATGGGCCATGGCGTGGTTAAGCTGGCTCATGCCGTAGTTGCGGCCGCCGGCCAGGGCTCTTACCAACCCGGTGTGCGGATCGATGGCCACCAGCGCCACCTGGGGCTCAGGAGGCGTCTGGCCCCGGAACCGCTTCTGGTGTTTGATCTGCTCGTCGACCAGCTTCATGCCGTTGGCAATGGCCTCGGAGGCCAGGCGCTGCAGCCGCAGGTCGAGCGTGGTGTAGACGCGGAAGGCGTTCGACTGGAAGTCCGTTTCCTGGAATGTGTCCTGCAGCGTGTTGTTCACCAGGTCGACGAAATACGGGGCTTCCACGGACTGCGCGGTGCTCTTGGCCACAGTGAGCGGCGTATCGATGGCCAAGGCATAGTCGCGATCGCCGACATAGCCGTTGGCGCGCATCAGGCCGAGAATGACATTGCGCCTCTCGCGCGCGTGGTCGGGATGGCGGAACGGGTCGTAGAAGGCGGGATTCTGAATGGCGCCGGCCAGTTGCGCGGCTTCCGGAACGGTGATCTGGCTGAGGTCCTTCCCGAGGAAGACCTCGGCTGCCTCGCCGAAGCCGTGGATGCGGAACGAGCCGCGCGAGCCCAGGTACACCTGGTTGGCGTAATCCTCGAAGATCTCCTGCTTCGTGAGCTTCTGCTCGAGCTGCAGGGTGATGATCACCTCGGCCGCCTTGGTGGTCCAGGCCTTGTCCTGTTCCAGAAAGAAGTTCTTCGCAAGCTGCATGCTGAGCGTGGAGGCGCCCTGTTCCCGGCGGCCTTTCTTGATGTCCACGTAGGCGGCTTTGATCACGCGGACGGGGTCGAAACCGTTGTGCGAAAAGAAATGCTTGTCCTCGGCGGAAGTGACCGCCTGGACCAGGATATTGGGTACGTCCTGGAACTTCACCATGCGGCGCTTCTCGCGGCTGGCGCCCGACAGGTTGGTGATCAGTTGCGGCTCAAGCTGGTACTGGCTGCGCGCGGTATTGTCCTCGAGGGAAACAATCTCCGAAATCCGGCCGCGCGAGAACTTGATCAGGCCGGCTTCCTGGTCGAAGTAGGATTTCGGACCGGGGAAAATGGAGATCTCGTTGGGACGGAGCTCAAAGTAGCCGGTGGGGTTCCCGCGCGAGTCGGAATACCCGCTGCGGCGAAGCTGGGCGGCGATGTCGTTGGGCGTCAGCGCATCGCCCACGCCCACCGATTCGGGGGCGGCGAAAATCATGGCGTTCGCGGCAAACGGCCCGGCGCGCAGTTTCTGGTCGATCACGCGCGAGTAGCGGTCGTAGAAAAAGGTAAAGGCACCCAGTACCAGGATGACAAAAATGGCAGATGCCAGGACCAGGATACGTCCTAGCCTTCCCAGCAGGAACCGCGCGATCCCCGAATTGGCAAGAACCCGGACCTGCCTGCTCCGATTTGGCGCAAATCTCCGCACTGCTTCTAATTCTCGCATGATGCATGCCGCGGGTGGACGCTCAACCGAGATCTCAAACGCTGCCGGCGCCGGCCTTCACCGGCTGCCGGCGCCGGGGTAAAAGTGCAAATTTACGGTGTACAACGGCGCATGCACGGTGACCATGTACTCTACGTCGATCCGCACCGCGCCCCCCGAACGGAGGATATGCACGTTGTCTTCCGTTACCGGCAGATTCAGCTCATGAGCTTTGTCGAGAACCCATCCACGTAATAGATCGTCAGATTTCGCGTAGTTCTCCACACTGTGTGTGATTCCGTCCACATAATTTTGCAAGGTCATGTTACGGACATAGAGCGGAGCGAACAGGATGGCCATGAAAACGAGTGCCGCCAGCACCAGGCAACCGGCGGCGATGCGCCAGCGCGGCAGCGGGTTCACGATTCCTTACCGCTGTCCTTACCGGGTGCGCACAGCTCGTCCCAAATGTCGGCGGAATGGGGCCTCCACTCGGGCGTTGCCCGGCCGGAGATCTGCAATTCGTCTTCCGTCAGGGTGCCGTGGCCGTAGGGACAGATGGACTCTATTTGCGGCCGGCCAAGCTGCAGCATATAGCCCCAGGAACCGGTCCCGATGGGCATGCGGAGGCGGCGGGCGCACACCCGGCAGCGGCGGCGCTGGTCCCAAACGATGAAGTAAAGGGCCATGGCCGAGAGAACGAACCATCCGAGCAGAACCAGGTCGCAGAGCAGGTACTCCGCGCCCCTGCCCAGCGGCGCATATGCGTCCTCATGGGGCAACGCCGGGAACGCTCTCCCCACGAGCATCAGCAAACCGTAGAGCGGTGCGGCTGCTGCGACCAACTTGCCGGCTAGATAGGCCCAGTAGCGCATACCGATTAGACTCCCAAACCCTATATTTAGTTTCGAATGGCCGGGGCGGCGAAGGGAAGGGGGAACGGAGAAGGGCGAAGACAGAAGAGGGAAGACCGAATACCGCGGCTTAGCGCAGCCACATTCTGACTTCCCTCTTCCGGCTTCCCTCTTCTTCTGTACATTTTGCTGTACACTTTGGATCATGAGGGACCTCAGCATCACGGAGTTCCGGCACCAGTGCCTGGCGCTGATTGAGAATCTGCCTGAGGAGGGAATCGTCATCACGAAGCACGGCCAGCCAGTGGCCCGTGTGGCTCCCGTGCGCCCGGCTCGTCAGGGGAAGCGTGTTACGCTGCCGCTGCTCAAAGGGAAGGGCAAGCCCGGACCGCTCTGCCCCAACCCGGAGACCCCCTACGACCTCGTACTTGATTGACATCAATGTCTGGCTGGCGCTGACCTGGGATGGGCACCCGCAACACGAAGAGGGAAGACAGAAGAGGGAAGACAGAATCCGACGGCCTCGCGAGACGACATTCCGGCTTCCCACTTCCGGCTTCCCTGTTCCAGCGAGTTTCGAACGGCCCAGGCGGCGAAGGCTGCTGCGAGATTCTGACTTCCCTCTTCCCCCTTCCCCCTTCTCACCTCAACAGATTCCGCAGAATGAACAGCACGTTGGCCGGGCGCTCGGCCAGACGGCGCATGTAATAGGGGTACCAGGCCTTGCCGTATGGGACGTAGACGCGCACGCGGTAGCCGTCCTGTACCAATTGGCGTTGGAGATCGCGGCGGATGCCGTACAGCATCTGGAATTCGAAGGCCTCGCGCGGGATTTGGCGCAACGCGGCGTACGCCTTGGCCGCCGCGATCATCTTCTCGTCGTGCGTGGCGATGGCGGGATAGACGCCCTTATCGAGCAGCAGGCGCATCAACTCGACGTAGTTGCGGTCCACCGCGGGTTTGCGCGCGAAGGCCACGCTGGCCGGCTCCAGATACGCGCCCTTGCAAAGTCGCACGCGAATGCCGAGCCGGCAGAGTCTTTCGATGTCCTGCCGGCTGCGATAGAGGTAGGCCTGGATGACGGTTCCAACGGCCCCATATCGCGCATGGAGGCCGCAGACCAGCTCTAGCGTGCGGTCAACGTACTCGCTCGATTCCATATCGACGCGCACGAAACCGTTCCATCCGGCCGCACGCTCCACCAGTTGAGCCACGTTGGCGCGGCACTCGCCGCCCGACAGATCGATGCCGAACTGGGTGAGCTTGAGGGAGACGTTTCCCAGTACCCCGCAATCGTGAATCGCGGTAAGCGTGCGCAGATAAGCGTCGCGGGCCGCGGCGGCTTCCTCGATCGACGAGATGCTCTCCCCCAGAACGTCCAGGGTAACGGCAATGCCCTCGGCATTGAGGCTGCGGGCGACCGCCAGCGCCTGCTCCAGGCCGGAACCCGCCACGAAGCGGGCGGCCAGCCGCCGGGCCGGCGATGAAGTTTCCATCCAATGCCGCAACAGCTTGCGGCGCGAGAGAAAGATCAAAAGACCGCGCACACCCTCCAGGCTATCACCCTGTAATAGTACTAGCAGGAATCGACGGGCGCTGGCCGGTCTGCTAGACTTCCGAATTGGTGATCCACAAAGAAATCCACATCAAGCCGGGGGAACTTCGCTGCCCACGATGCCTCGCGCGGGACATTGTGCCCTCGCTGCCCAGGGGAATCGCGGACGCGGTAATGCGGCGGGCGGGACGCATCCCGCGGCATTGCCGCTCCTGCGGAAAGCGGTTCTACGTGCCGGACCCCGCGCGGGCGGCTGAGCCCGAAACCGAGCATCGCGCGGTGGGTTGAGCCTCTGCCCTCTGGAGTCTCGATCTTCACGGGGCTCCACGGCCATTCGGAGAGTGTTGCCGATGGGCCCGGCGGTGTTCCGCTGCCCGCGCGCCTCCGCCGGTTCCTCACCAGGTGCCCGCCTGCGCAGTGACACGGTCGTGGAAGTCCTGAACCGCCCGCCAGTCCTGGACCGCAACCAGCGGCGGCGCCGTGCCCAGGTTCGCACCTAGTACCAACTTGCAGAAACAGGCGTACGACTCCGGAGCCGGACCGCTTGCTTGCGCGCGCGGCTCAGCAACGGCTTCCGAGGCACGACCGTCAGGGAGGGGTCTACGCGAACTTTCGCAATTAGGTACTAGGTTCTCGACTGTGTGAGGCCGGAGCCGTCTCGTGAACAGGCGGTTCCTGTGTGGCGCCGAATCCAGGTTGGGGAACTGGCCCGAGCCGCCGTTCCCGCAGCGCGTAGTCCTTCCCGGCGTGCAGCAGCAGCCGGGCTCCCCAATGGGGCACGAGCTTCGTAACGCGCCGGGGGTGGCGGCCGGGGCGGACGGTGAAACGTCCGCCCCGGAAACGCGGCGGTTCTCCCGGATCGTCCCGGATCAGAAGGTAATTTTGCCGGAAACCTGCAACTGCCGCGGTCCCCAGATCAGATTGCTGGTGGACGTGGCAGACAGGAAGGGCGTGGACGTGTAGGGGACGAAACAGGCGTTGGTGTGGCCGGCGCAGGCGCCGGACCCGGCCGCTGAATACGAGAACGCCGTATTGCTCACGCCGGAGACGTTGGTGTGGTTGAACAGGTTGAAGGCCTCGCCGATCAGCGACAGCTTGAGCCGCTCAGTGAGCGAGAATTGCCGGCCTATGCGGAAGTCCACGTTATGAAAACCGGGGGCGGTGTACGCATTGCGCGGCAGCCAGCCCGCGCGGCCGTTGGTTGCGCCGGCGTAGCTTACACCGCCGGTCACACCACCATCGAGCGGGCTCGGAGCGCCGGTGATATATGGCGTTACCGGCTGGCCGGTGGACATGGTGACGATGGTAGAGAACGCCCAGCCGTCCAGAATCAGCTTTGCCGGTTGGCTCGACAGGTTCTTCAAAGAGGGCATCCACACGGCGTTGGTCACGAACCGTTGGCGCTGGTCGAGGTCGGAAAGCCCGTGTTCGGCCTTGCGATTATAGGGATCGATGGGATAATCGGTGCCGTTGAACGTGCCCGAGGATCCCGGCACCTGGGCGCCATCGAGCGCCTTGCTCCAGGTGTAATTCGCGGTGAACTCCAGGCCGTGGCGCATGGGCCTGCGTACTGTAACAACCATCGAGTTGTACCAGGAATTGACATCGCTCGTGCCGATGAAGACTTCGCCGGTATTGGTATTGATGCGGCTGGTATAGTAAGGAACCGCATAAGTTTGCACGGTGGCGCCGCTGGAACTCACGATGTCGTAGGTCTTGGTAGTGGTAGAGGGGGCGAGGTTGGCATCGAAGAAGATCGGCAAATGCTCGCCGCGGGTCACCACGTACGCGATGGAGCCGCTCAGTCCGCCTGGCAACTGCTGTTCCAGGGTAACTTCGCCCTCGTGAGTCCGCGGATTGACCCAGTCGGGCGACATGCCGCGCGTTACCTGGGTGGCGGCGGGCGGAGTGAAGGTGACCACCTGGGGTGTCAGGGCGCCGGAGAACGGCGCGGCCGGCGCCGGACCGGGCGGGGTCCAGATCACGTTGGGGAAAGTCAGGGCCGGGCAGGCGCTCGGTGACGCGCAGTTGAACGTTTGCTGAATCACGCCATTTTCCACGCGGGTGGCATAGTAAGTGCTGTTGGTGGACTTGGCGAAAAAGAGGCCGTAACCGGTGCGAAGCACGGTTTTCGGCGTGATCTGCCAGGCTGCGCCAATGCGCGGCGCGAACTGGTCCTTGGGGATGTTGATGGTAGAGGTATAAAGCGTGGTGAGCGACGTCAGCGTGTTGGGCTGCGGCGGCTGCGGGATAGTAGAAACGTCGTAGCGCAAGCCCATGTTCAGCGTCAGCCTGGAACTCGCCTTCCAACTGTCTTCGAAAAAGCCGGCGTAGTCGTTGTTGTAGAAATCGTCCTTGCCAACATGCGTAACGGGGTCGTTGACCTGCGTGAAGCTGGTGAAGTGCCTGCCCGTCAGCCCGTCTCCCGTGTTGATTCCGTAAACGTCGAGCGCCCAGTTGTTGAAGGCGGCCTGCGCCGTTCCGCTGTAGCTGTACTGGCCGGTCCCGTTGTACAGGTTGATCATGACTTCATGGATGAAGTTGAAATCCACTCCGGCCTTGAACGTATGGCGGCCGTAGTCTTTGGAGATCGTGTCGGAAATCTGCACGCGGTGCTCGTCCGGCTCGGCCGTGCGGGGCAGAGCGTAGTTTTCGCCGTAGGTCATCAGGCCGGAAAGGTTCACGTAGGGCGCGGGCGCGTTGGAACCTGCCACCTCCAGATCGCGGCCCCACTGGAAGCGAAGATTGTTGACCATGGTGCTGGAGAGCGTGGATTCCCAGTTGGCCACAAAGATCCGCTCGTGGAAGACATAGCTTCCGTTGGTGCTGAGCGAGCTGTTGTTGACGGAGGGCGAGGTGTTGTAAGCGTTTGGCGCGCGGTAATTCATGAAATCGAAGGCGCCGCTGATGTGGTTGCGATCGGTCACCTGGTAATCCAACCGGCCGAAGCCGACATCCTGGTTGGTGTCTCGGGGGAAACTGCCCTGCTGGCCGAACAGGAAAGCATTGGCGGCAGCGCACTGCGAGGCGGACACCAACGGCGACGTGCAGGGCTCGGCGGTAAAGCTGGGGCTGTAGACGCTGCTGGTGTACGTGATAGGGTCGACTTTGCGCGAGCCGTCATAAGTGGCGAAGTAAAACAACCGGTCTTTGATCATCGCCCCGCCGCCGCTTCCACCGAACTGCTGCCATTGATGAATGGGTTGGCTGTAAGTGCCGCGCGACTTCGGATAGGAATCGAGCGCATTCCAGGTGGGGTAGCGCAGATAGTAGAACAAGTCGCCATGGAAATCGTTGGTGCCGGACTTAGTCACGGCATTCACCACACCCCCGGCGGCCTGCCCCAGCTCGGCACTGTAATTGCTCGCGCTCACCTGATACTCCCTGATGGAGTCCATGCTATAGACGTAAGCGCCGCTGTTCGCCCGTCCGCGGGCTTCCGCGAAGAACGCCTGATTGTTGTTGGCGCCATCCACGGTATTGCTGTTGTAGAGGCCGGAGATGCCGCGATAGGAAACCAGGCCGCTGGTGCCATCGGTGGTGACGTTGGGGGTGAGCAGCGCGAAGGCGTCCCAGCGCCGGCCGGCGATCGGCAGATTGCTGACGGCATTCTCGCTGATCACCTGCGAGACCTCGGTCTTTTCGACATCCACCACAGGCGTCTCGGCCGTGACCGTCACTTCCTGCTGTGCGGCCTGTACGGACAAGGCTACGTTGATGGTCAGCGTCTGTCCCACTTGCAGCGTCAGGCCTTTGTGGAGCGTGGTTGCGAATCCCGTCTTGCCGGCCTGAACGTCATAGTGGCCCGGCGGCAGAAACGCGGCGGTGTACACCCCGGCCTCGGTGGTTTGGGTCTTGCGCTCGATGCCGGTATCGGTGTTGCGGATGGTCACATCCGCCGCCGGCACCAGGGCGTTCGACGCGTCCAGTACGCTGCCGGTAATGGTAGCCGAACCGGCGAGCTGGGCAAGAGCATGATTCGGAATAGCGAATATAGAAGCCAGCAACAACCCGCCGGCCGCCAGAAATCCTCTGAGTAAATTAGGTTGGCGCATCTTATATCTCCCGTTTGACAAACTCACATTAATTTCGGACTCGACATCATTTCAGCCCCGTTCCCGCGATCCGGCCCATACAACCTGGCGCGGACGATCACGGCCCGCTGGGACCTCGATCGGCGGGAATTCCAATAGCCGGCTGCATTGGCGCATGAATCGCGGAGGAGTCCTTGCCGGTTGCACGGCTTGAGCATCCCCGCTGAACACCGGTGCGCGACGGGGCGACACGACGCGTTCGTTCAGCCAAGCTCCGGAATTACCGGTCCGATAGGGCTCCAGAATAGCAAAGCAGGGTTACGTGCACGTGACAAAAGGGGGTGCTTATTAACCGACTAATGATTTCGCCGAACGGGGACTAACTCATTGTTGTATCGCAGTTAGCGCCCGCAAAACATTAGACCGGTTAATGAGAGACTTAACCGTTTTGGGGAATGCCTCCGCTCGCTCATGGGGTGCCCCGGGTCCGGCTCGGTAACCCCTGCGAAATCAATGCGACCGGGTCCGAGCCGGGCCCAGAGGGCACCCCGTCAGGGAGCGGTTTCGGCCAGTAATCCAATACGGTTAAGGACCCGACAAAAGGCCGGTTGAATACTGGCTTCGGGCGCGCCCGCCCCTGATCTTCTCAGAACACGAAACGCAGGCCGGCGGCGGCCCGGCGGGCGTTCGTGCCGTCGGGGAAGCTGGCGGCAGCGGTGCGGAGTCCCGGCGTCTCCGGGGCACAGGTGGTTGCGTTGGCGGAAGCGCATGGGGCGACCACGAAGTTGGGAGCGGCCGCCGTCCCGAGGTTGGCCGCCGTGAAGCCTGGAGAGCTGACGCCGGTGGTGCTCACCGTGTTGGTCAGGTTGAAGCTTGGGAAGGTGAAATCGGCTGGACCGGAAGCGGAGGCGCCGAAAAGGAGATGCCGAGGGCCGGTCTCCCGTTTTCGAGAGACCGGCCCCGCGGTTATAGCCGGCTTAGAACGCCAGGGTCATAGACACTTGCATGAATCGTGGACTGCCAATGGTGTGCTGGATCAAGCCGAACGACGCGGACAGCGGAAAAACCGTGGTCACCGCGCCGGTGCTGGAACTGACGCTATATTGGCTGGCGCTGTTGGTGGGAACGTCGAAGCTCGGTGTGTTGGTGACGTTGAACGCGTCTACCCCGAACCTCACAACGTATTTTTCGTGGACTCTGGTGAGCTTGCTCACCGACAGGTCGAGCCGCTTCTGAAACGGGCCGCGGAAGAGGTCGCGTCCGGTGATTCCAAAGCCGGTTTCGTAGGTGTCCTGGAGCCCGGCGGCAGTGGAGTCGCTGGGGATTCCGTGAGTGCCGGGCGCCAGCGTGGGAATATAGAAGTCCGCCGGGTTAATCACCTGCATGAGCGGCTTGATGCCGGTGGTGCCTTGAAGCTGGGCCTGGGCGGCGGTGATCCCCGGTTTGAGGGGCAGCTCGGGGTCCAGGAGCTCGACGAAGTGGGAATAGTACTGGCCGGCGACGGCGCCCGAATAATCGATCGGATTGTACGGCGAACCGCTCTGGAAGCTGGTCACCCCGCTGATGGACCATCCGTTGGCCACCCCTTTCACAAAGCCGTTCCCGGAAGCCACCTTAGGCAGTTCGTAGTAAATCTGGAGCACGGCCACGTGGGTGCGGTCGTATAGAGAGCTGGCATACGACTGGCGGGGATTGCTCGGGTCATTGCCGTTATAGAACAATCCCAACCCGCTCTGCTCGTCGAGCGTATGCGACCAGGTGTAAGCGCCGGTGAGCTGCAAACCATGGCTGAGGCGTTTGCGGACGCCGAATTGCAGCGCGTTATAAGTGGCGATTCCCTCGGCCTTGTAAAAGACTGAGCTGTTGGAGTACGACAGGTAAGGAACGCGCAGATCGGTATTGCCGCCGTCAAAGGTCTTGAGCGTCTCCGAGGGTGTTTCGTTAAACCCGTAAGAAGTGGTCTGGCCGTTGACGGGGCTGGAGGCCGTCGCGATGCCGGGCTGGTTAAAGGGAATCGGAAGCACCTGGTGGAAGCTATGGCTGCCTATGTAGCCGAGGCTCACCTGCACCGTGTTTACCGGCTGCCACTGCAAGTCGAAGGTCCAGTTTTCGGAGTACGGCAGCTTGTTCGAGGGATCGTAGCCGCCGAACAGGTAGGTGGTGGTTCCCTTGGCCAGCGACGCGGCATTCGGAAACAGGCTGGCGAGCGAGCTCAGGTTGGTTACCGGACCCGGTAATACCGAGCCGGCGAATGGCGTGGCGATGGTACCCGAAGAGGTGGTCCCTACCTGCTGTACGAACGGGGGAGCCAGCGTCACGCCGAACGGCCCGTTGAAGCCGCTGCCTGCGCTGGGGGAAAAGTCGGCGAAATACTCGCCGCGGTCATAGTACAATCCAACGCCCGTGCGAACCACCAGGTTCTTCACCCCCGCCGGGCTCCAGACAATGCCGATGCGCGGCGCGATACCCCACTGCCTTCCCGTCAGCGTGGAATTGCTGACCCCGGAGGTTCCCAAAATCTTGTTATCGCCGGCAACCACGATGCCGCTGCCGGTAAGGGTGTCCGTGGCCGCATTGTAGGCGTAGGCATCCGGGTGGAAGTTAGTAAGGTTGCCGTATTTCTCCGATAGAGGCCCGTCGAAGTCATAGCGCACGCCAAGGTTCAGCGTCAGGTTGGAGGTGACCCGGACGTTGTCCTGTACGTAGGCGCCTATCTGATCGGCGCGGTAATAACGGTTGCTCGATCCCGCGAAATACTTGGAACTGCTGCCGGAGGTGGGAGCGCCGGTCATCAGGGTGGGCCAGTCGGCAAAGGCGATGCTGGCGGTGTTGTTGTTGTTATTGATGATATTGAGCTGGCTGTGGGTCCAGTTAGCGCCGATGCCGATGCTGTGGCGGCCCTTCACCCAGTTAAACGTCGAGTTGCCTTGAAAGTTGTTCTGGTAGGATCCGGCATTGGCGAAGTTGGACGTAGGCCCGATGTAAAAGGCCTTGCTGAGCGCCGGATCGGACTTGGTAATGGTAATTCCTGGAAATTCCGTGCTGCCGAAAACGTTCATTCCCAGAGAACTGGGAGTAAAGGGCTGCGTGGTCTCTCCGTAGGAAACCTCGCGAACGAAACTGGCCTTGTTTTGCCAGGTCATTGTCGGATTCAAAATGGTGGTGTTATCCAGCGTGGCCGTCTGCGCCCCCGCTTCCGTTACCTTGGCGAAGCCCAGGGTGGAGGATCCCGCGAAGGGGTTGGTGGTGGGGTTGGTCTGCGTGAAAAACTTCAGGGCCATCCGGTCCTTGTCGTTCACGTTGTAGTCCAAATCCCCCACACCCATGTTGGCTTCGAACTTCGCGGGCGCGATCAGGACGGCATCGTACCCGAGCGCCGCCGCGGCAGACCCGGTGATGGTGGGAGTCGGAATCAGGTACTGGTTTCCGATCTTGGCGTTGAACAACGCCGACGCCACCGGGCTGATGGCGCTGGGCGCGATGGTTTTTGAGAAATCCGCCTGAACCATGTTGGCCAAACCCTGCGCGGACCGGTCGTCGGTGAGGTGTTGCGGAACCGTGACGGTGGCTGTTCCGTTGGCGGCGTCATGATCGGAAATCCCCTGATAGCCGGCAAAGAAGAACAGCTTGTCTTTGAAAACCGGGCCGCCAACGTCCGCCCCGTAGCGGTTATAGTGCAGCGCCGCTACCTTGCCGAGGGTGGTATTGTTGGGGGCTTGGCCGGCCGGAGCGGTATTGGGAGAGGCGTTGCGGAAGAATTCATTGGCGTTCAACCCGCTGTTCTCCAGGTGGTCGTACGCCATGCCGTGAAACTGGTTGGTGCCGGCGCGTGTGGTGGTTTCGATTTGCGCACCGCTTTTGCCGCCCTGCGAAGCGTCGTACAAGCCCGAGTTCACGCGCAGTTCCTGGATCATTTCCGGAGCCGGTGTGGGCAGTCCCTGGCCAATGGCATCGTAGACCGAGCCGCTGGTCTGCAAATCGCCGCCCGGGAGGTTGCTGGTTCCGGTATTCGATGTGAACCGGTTAGAAGCCACCTGGCTGGTAGACTTACCGTTGAACAGGTTATCCGCGTTGGCTCCGTTGATGGTGAAGCTGTTGCTGGAATCGCGCTGGCCGTTAGACCAAATGGCCTGATTCCCGAAACCGGAGTTCGACCCCGAGCCATTCAGAAAATCGGCCGAAAGGCCAGGGCTCAGCAGAGCCAGTTGCGTAAAACTCCCCGTGCCCAGGGGCACGTTGTTGATGGCCTGGGTGTCCATCACATACCCTGTGGTGGTATTGACCTCGTTGAGCAATGGCGTCGCAGTCACTTCGACGGTGGTCGCCACTGCACCGACCTCGAGGTTCCCATTGACCGTCGCCGTCCGGTCGCCCTGGACCAGAATCGACGTGTGGGTCTCGGTTTTGAACCCTTCCTTACTGAAGCTCACGCTGTAGTTTCCGATAGGCAAATTCGGGGCTTGGTAGGAACCGGTGACCGTCGTGGTCACTTTGATTTGCAGGTTCGTGTCTACGTTCTTGACCACCACCCCCGCACCAGGAACTGCCGCTCCTGTGGCATCTATCACCGTACCGGTGATACCGCCGGTTAACTGTTGGGCGCATAGCGGCAGTGAACCGGCTAACGCGATTGTCAACACAAATAGAAGAACGGTGTACGCGAGACGCACTGTTCGAGGACCTCCGTTGGATTTTGAGTAACACCAGTATAGCAAACCAATGTGACAGATCCGTTAGCAAACGCTCCTAGCAAGGTTAACCCCCCGGCATCCCGGCTATACTGAAGCGTACTGAACGTAATGGAAAATCTGGCCGAAAAACTAGCTGCCGTCCGCGAGCGGATCGCGCGCGCGGCCGAGCGGGCGCGGCGCGACCCGGCCGGCATCCTGCTGCTGGCGGTGACCAAAGTGTTTCCGGCGGCCGCCATTCGCCAGGCCTACGATCTGGGACTGCGCGATTTCGGCGAGAACTACGTCCAGGAGTTCGAAGGGAAGGCGCCCGCCGTGGCCGATCTGGCGGAAGCCCGTTTCCACCTGATCGGGCATCTGCAATCCAACAAAGCCAAGAAAGCGGCGGAACTTTTTGCCGCGGTCCAAACCGTGGATTCCGGGAAGCTGGCGCGGCGATTAAACGAAGCGGGACGCGCGCTGGACGTCATGATCGAGGTCAAGCTTTCGCCGGAGGAAGCCAAGCACGGCGCCGAGCCGGCGGAGTTGCCGGAGCTGATCGCCGCGGTGCGCGCTTGCGGCAACCTGCGCCTCTCGGGGTTGATGACCATGCCGCCGTGGTCGGACGATCCGGAGGCATCGCGCGGCTACTTCCGCAGGCTGCGCGAGTTGGCCGAACAGCACGGCTTGGCGCAGCTTTCCATGGGCATGTCGCACGACCTGGAAACGGCCATCGAAGAGGGTTCCACCTGCGTGCGCGTGGGCACCGCGCTGTTCGGAAAGCGCCAGAAGCCGTGACCGTGGGATTCTATTCGCCGCTGCCGCCCGCGCGCACCGGAGTGGCCGACTACGCGGCGGCGCTTCTGGCCGAGCTGCGCAAACACGGGCGTGTGGAAGTGGCGCCCGCCCGGTGCGGCGTGCCGCTCTATCACCTGGGCAATAACGGCCTGCATGGCGAGATCTACCAGCGCGCCTTGGAGGTTCCCGGCGTGGTGGTGTTGCATGACGCCGTGCTGCACCATTTTCTATTGGGGCGGCTGGATGAAGCCGGCTACGTGGCGGAGTTCGCCGACAACTACGGCGAGTGGAATCGCGGCCTCGCGCGGGAGTTATGGCGCGGGCGAGCGTCCTCGGCCACCGATCGCCGCTACTTCGATTACCCCATGCTCAAGCGCATTGCGGAGAGGGCTCGCGCCGTGGTGGTGCACAATCCCGCCGCGGCGCGGGTGGTGCGCGAGCATGCGCCGGCGGCGCGGGTGGTCGAGATCCCGCACCTGTTCGCGCCGCTGCGCGGCCTGCCCGGCGTGGCGGAAGCCATTCGCTACCGGCAGGAGTTGGGAGTGGAGCCGGGGACATTCCTCTACGCCGTGTTCGGATATCTGCGGGAATCGAAGCGGCTGATGACGGTGCTCGAGACCTTCGCGAAGCTCGATCGCGAGAGTCCGCGGACAGCGCTTCTGGTGGCCGGCCAAATCGTCTCGACGGACCTGGAGCGGGCGGTCGCACCGCTGCTATCGATGCCCGGCGTGCTGCGGCGGCCGCACCTCAAAGAGCGCGAGTTTTGGCTGGCGGCCGGCGCGGTAGATGCGTGCATCAACTTGCGATACCCGGCTGCGGGCGAAACGTCGGGGATCGCCATCCGCCTGATGGGCATGGGAAAGCCGGTACTGATGACGGAGTCGCTAGAGTGCTCGCGGTTCCCCGAGGACGCCTGCGTGCGCATCGCGGCCGGCGCGGCGGAGCGGGATTCGCTGCGCGACCACATGACCCTGCTGGCGTCGATGCCCCAGGTTGCCCGCGCCATCGGGGAGCGCGCCGCGGCGTACGTTCGAGAGCACCATGGGGTCGAGCAGGTTGCGCTGGAGTACTGGCGGGTGCTGGGCGAGGTTGGCGGCGCCCGATGAGCCCTACCGGAAGAGAGCTTCGGCGCCCCGCTGGATGGCCGCGGCGCCCGCCACACCGCTGAGCGCCGACAGAAGCGCGGGGGCCGCGCCACGCCGCTTCCACTCCTCATGGACGGCGTGGTAACCCAGGTAGAACAGCCAGCCCGCGGTGATGCCGAGCGGGTAGGTGGTCCACCGCGAGCCCAGATGCGGCGCCATCGCGAGCGCCAGCGCACCGCCCGCAAGCGTGGCGCCCTCAGCCAGCGCGCACCAGCCCATGGCGGCGGAGCGCCGCGAGATCGACGCCCGCAAAATGCCGCCCAGCGCGATGCCTTCGGGCAGCTTGTGCAGCGTTACCGCCAGCGGCACGGCCACGCGGAGGCCGAGCGGCGCGGCGGACTGGACGGCGGCGATGCTCCAGCCATCCAGAAAACTATGCAGCGCGGCAGCGGCGATCAGCGGTCCGGCGAAACCGTGGAGCTCGGTGGCGCAGGCGTCGTGGTCGTGCGCGCAGGTCGAGCCGACCGGGTAGGCGAACCTGTTGATGGCGATGAGCAGCACGTATCCGCCGGCGAACAGTGCGCCGCTCACCAGCCAGCCGGCCTCCTGCGCCAGTTCCGGCAGCAGTCCGAAGAGGGCCACGCCCAGCAGCACGCCGGCGCTGAACGGCACCACCACGCGCACGCGCTGGCGCAGCCCGGTAAGCCACAGCCCGAGGACCGCGCCCGCCACGCCGACAAGTGTCGCCAGTAAGGGTACGAGGAGCAAGCTCTTACTTTAGCTCAATCGGCGCAATCCGCCGCTGGGGCGCGAAGCCCTACGCCGGGTGGGCCGTTCGCCTTCTCCCGCGGCCGCGGGACACTCCCACCTCGCGCCGCCTCGCTCCTGCGGCTTGCGGCACCGGAACGCCCCGTGGCGTACCATGAGAGCGGGAGCGGACCGATGGAAGTGAACCTCGGGCCTGAACTTGAAGCTAAAATAGTCCACTCTGCCGCAAAGCTGGGCCGTAACCCCGTCGAACTGGTGCAGGACGTTCTCACCCGCTACTTCGAGCAGGAAGCCCGCTTCATCGAGGCCGTAAGGCGCGGCGAGGAATCCTTCGAGCGGGACGGATATCTCACTCATGAGCAGGTCGGCGAGCGGCTTCAGCGCTTTCTGCAAGCTTGATGGGGGGCCGGCTGTTGCGGCTGCGGCGGCGCTCGCGCTGTAATACGTCTCCCGTACCGTTGGCGGTTGCCCGCCGCGGAACTCGGGGCGCACGGTATGTCTATGTTGCACCACGGAGCCGACGCTGCACGCGGCTGAAAAACCCTACGCCCGCGGTCCCGCTGCAGCCACGGTTTGAACCCAGGGCACCAGATAGGGCTGCAGCTTCTCTATGGCCGCATCGGCGGTGATTCCATATTTAGCCCGCAGCGCCTCGAGCTTGCCGTGCTCGATGAACTGGTCGGGCCAGCCGATGCGCACCACCGGGGTGGCGATGCCCAGGTCGCTCAGAGTCTCCAGCACCGCGCTGCCGAAGCCGCCGCGCAGCACGTGGTCTTCGAGCGTCAGCACCACGTCCACGGTGCGCGCGAAGAACTCCAGCATCTCGGCGTCGATGGGCTTGGCGAAGCGGGCATTGATGACCGCGGCCGAAATGCCCCGGACTTCGAGCTTGAGCGCGATCTCCTCCGCCATAGGCACCAGGGCGCCCAGGGCGAAGATGGCCACCCGGTCGTTCTCGCCGTGCTGCAGCAGTTGGGCTTTGCCGATGGGGATGGTGGTGGGCACGTCCTTCACCGGGGTGCCGGGACCCACGCCGCGCGGATAGCGCACGGCGATAGGGCCATTCCACTTCATGGCCGTGAAGAGCATGTCCGCCAGCTCGTCTTCGTCTTTGGGCACCATGTGGACCAGGTTGGGGATGCCGCGCAGATAGCTGATGTCGAAAATGCCGTGGTGCGTCGGCCCATCGTCCGCCGAGAGACCGCCGCGGTCCATGCAGAACACCACCGGGAGATTCTGCAGGCAGACATCGTGCACGATGGGGTCGAAGGCGCGCTGCAAGAAAGTGGAATAGATGGCGCAGAACGGTTTGAAGCCCTTCACGGCCAAGCCCGCGGCGAACAGAACGGCGTGCTCCTCGGCGATGCCCACATCGAAATACTTGCCGGGATGGTGCGGCTGGAAACGGTCCAGGCCGGTTCCGTTGGGCATGGCGGCGGTGATGGCTACAACCTTGTCGTTATAGTTGGCCAGCTTCACCAGGGTGTCGGCGAAGACCTCGGAATAAGTGCGGCGGCTGAGCGGCTTGGTTTCGCCGGTTTCTGGATCGTAGGGGCCGAGGCCGTGGAACTTCTTCTGCTTCTGCAAGGCCGGCTCGAAGCCCTTGCCCTTTTGCGTGAGGATGTGCAGCAGCACCGGCCGGTCGGCCTTCTTCAGAAACTCCAGCGTCTTGATGAGCGTGGAGATATCATGGCCGCCGATGGGGCCGTAGTATTTCAGCCCCAGCTCCTCGAAAATCACGCTGGGCCACAGCATGCTCTTGGCGGCTTCTTCGGCCTTGCGGGCCATCTTCAGGGCGATTTTGCCGCCCAGCATTTCGACGAACTTGCCGGCGCGGTCGTGCAGGTAATCGTAGCGCGGGCTGGTGACGATGTGGTGCAGGTAGGTGGCGATGGCGCCCACGTTTTTGTCGATGGACCACTCGTTGTCGTTGAGCACCACCACCATGCGCCGGGTATGGTGGGCGATGTTGTTGAGCGCTTCGTAGGTGATGCCGCAGGTGAAAGCGGCATCGCCGGCCACGGCCACGATATGCTCCTTGCCGCCCATCTTGTCGCGCGCCACGGCCATGCCCAGCGCCGCCGAGAGAGCCGTGCCGGCGTGCCCGGCGCCGTAGGAATCGTGCGGGCTTTCGGTGCGCAGCATGAAGCCGTTCAACCCGCCCGGAGTGCGGATGGTGTGGAACTGCTCGCGCCGGCCGGTGAGGATCTTGTGAACGTACGCCTGGTGGCTGACATCGAAAAGAAAGCTGTCCTGCGGGGTATTGAAGACGTAGTGCAGGGCAATCGACAACTCCACCACTCCGAGGTTGGGACCCAGATGGCCGCCATTGATCGAGAGGACTGTGATAAGCTCTTCGCGGATTTCCGCGGCCAGTTGCTCCAGTTCGGCAATGGAGAGCTGCTTCACATGGTCGGGAGAGTCGATACGGTCGAGGATGCGTGGCATAGGTATGGTTGGATTGGCTAGCGCGTAGTCCGGCCCCGGGTTGTGTGGATCACTACCTGCAATTTTCGCATGAGCGGCGGGCGGGTGGGGAAACGGGCGCGGCCCAGGCGGCCGGGCCCTGCCGTTGACGGTCACCCGGGGCTGCCGCTGTGGGGGACCTTCCGCCTCCGGCCGCAAGCGCAGTATCATGAGGTCGCGGGCGCGATGGAATCTCCCACCTCTACATTCGCGTTGCTTGAGAAGGCCCGGACAGGCGACCGGGATGCGCTCTCCCAGGCGTTCGAGAAATATGAGCGGCGGCTGGCCGTGCTGGTCCACTTCAAGCTGAGCCCGCGCGCCCGCGCGTTCGCCGCAGTGGAAGATATCGTCCAGGAAACGCTGCTGCGCGCCTTCCGCGATATCCACCGGTTCTCCTACCAGTCGCCGGGCAGCTTTCTGCGATGGCTCTCGGCCATCGCGGACCACACCATCGTCGACCGGGTCCGCTACCAGGGGCGCGAACGGCGCGCGGGCGACGAAGTGCCGTTCCGCTCGGCGAGCAACCCGGCGGGGCCGGAACCCGCGGACAGCCGCACGCCCAGCCGCCTGTTCGCCCAGCAGGAAGCCGTGGAGCGGCTGCTGGGGCGCCTCGCCGCGCTGCCGGAAGAGTATCGGAATGTAATCCTGCTGGCCAAAATCGAGGGCCTTTCCACCGCGGAAATAGCCCAACAACTGGGGAAATCGCGCCAGGCGGTGGCCCTGCTGGTGTACCGCGCGGTGAAGCGCTTCCGCGAGTTGGGCGGGGGTGGGGCGAAGGCATGACGGACGACGAGCGCGAGCAGCAATTGGCCGAGGCCTTCGCCGGCCTGCTGGACGAGAAGACCAACCGAAAGATACCCGCCGAGCTGGCCGGCGAGTGGCAGGCGCTGGCCGAGATCGACCGGGTGATGGACCCTTCGGCGCTGCCGGAGAAGCTGTCGGGGCACAGGATCGTGGCCGAGATCGGGTCGGGCGGCATGGGCCGCGTCCTGCTGGCGATGGATGAAGCTCTGGGCCGCAAGGTGGCCATCAAAACGCTGGCGCCCCGTTACGCCGGCGATCCGCTGCTCGAAGCCCGCTTCATGGCCGAGGCGCGCGCCATGGCGCGGGTGAGCCATCCCAACATCGTGCGGATCTACAACCTGGGACCCGCGGACGAGCCGCCGCACTTCGTCATGGAATACCTGGACGGCGCGCCGCTCACGCGGGCCGCCGCTGCACTGACCTTCGAGCAGCGGGCCGAGCTGATGCGCAAGGTGGTGATGGCGGTCGAGTTCCTGCACCAGCGGGGAATCGTCCACCGGGACCTGAAGCCGGGCAACATTCTGGTTGGTCCGGACCTGGAGCCCAAGCTGCTGGACTTCGGGCTGGCACTCGATCTGGGAGTTGAGGAGCGGCTCTCGAAAATCGGCGAAGTGGCCGGCACGCCGGAGTATCTTTCCCCGGAACAGACGCGCGGGGCCGAGCGGCTGGACGCGCGCAGCGACGTGTTTTCCCTGGGCGCGATTCTCTACGAATTGCTCACGGGTGCGCCGCCCTTTCGCGGCGACAACGTCACCGGCCTGCTGCGCAGTATCCGCGAGGAAGAGCCGGCGCTGCCGCGGCGCGGCGACCCATCCATCCCGAGGGATCTGCAGAACATTTGCTTGAAGGCTCTGGAGAAGGAGCCGGGGCGCCGCTACGCGTCGGCGCGCGAGATGGCGGACGATCTCCGCCGCTTCCTGGCGCAGGAGGCGGTGCTGGCGGAACCGGGCGCGTACTCCCGGCTGATCGCGGGCCAGGTGAGCGAACATCTCCGCGACCTGGAGAACTGGCGCCGCGACCAGATCGTCTCCGACGCGGAGTACGACGGCATCCGCAAGCGCTACGAACGGCTGACGGAGCGCGAGGACGCCTGGATCATGGAAGTGCGCCGCCTCACGCTGCCCCAGGTGACGCTGTATTTTGGCGCCTGGATGCTGGCCGTGGGGACGGCGCTGCTGACCTTCTTTCCCTACGTCAAACTGGCGGGCGCGCCGGCCGTGCTGACCGCCTGGGCAGCGGCGGTGCCGACGGCGTGGATGGGCGTGCGCACCTGGCGGCGCGGCTACTTTCGGGTGGCGATCGCGTACCTGCTGGCGTTTGGCCTGGTGGCGCCGGTGGCCGTGCTGGTAAGCCTCGAAGAGATGCACCTGTTCACCGCGCTGACTCAGGGGCAGGTGCGCCTCGAATTGTTCCATCGCCTGGAATTCGGCAAGCAGGCGACCAACGCGCAGTTGTGGTGGTCGCTGGTGGCGGGGTTGCCGGTGTGTTGGTGGCTGCGGCGGTTCACCCGCGCACCGGTCTTTTCCCTGATGTATGCGGCCATGACGGCCCTGCTATGCCTGGCCACGCTGCTGCGCCTGGGGGTGTTGGACTGTCTGGACCGCGACCCCGGACGATTCTATTTCGACCTGATTCCCTGCGCCGTCTTGTTCATGGCCGCGGGTTCGGCATTCGAACGCCGGCGCATGCCGGACGATTCGCGCTACTTCTACCCCTTCGCGGTGGCGTTCACGTGGGCGGCGCTCAGCGGCGTCGCGGTCTACCACGAACCGTGGGCCCGGTGGCTGAAAGCCGCGGCGCCGTGGACGCGCGGGCAGATCGAATACCTGTTCATCCTCAACGCCTGCGTCTACTTCGTGGTGGACCGCATCTGCGAGCGCTTCTCGTCGGCGCAGGTGCGCATGGTAGGCAAGTCGTTCCGCTTTGTGATTCCGGGCCACGTGATGACGTCGCTGCTGCTGCTGGGGTTGAGCGCGGAGTCGGTTTTCGAGGCGCGGGTGTTCGAATGGCTGTTGCCGGCGGCGGCCTGCGTGTTTGTGTTTGCCAGCATTCCGCGGCAGATGAAGAACTTCCTGGTGAGCGGGCTAGTCTTTCTGGCCATCGGGGTCTACCGTTTGCAGGAGGAGGTTTTCCCCAACCGGGCTTTCTGGCCGATTCTGCTGTTGGCGGCGGGGCTGGGGCTGATGCTGGCGGCGGCCAACTACGCGGCCCTGCGGGTAGCGTTGGGGCGCTGGTGGAGAACGCGGCGCGGCAGGCCGGGCAAGGATCGTCCGCAAGGCATGGGCTCTTTCCCGCAATGATGGGCATGGTCAGGATGGTTCGCGTGAGCGGCATGGAGCCGCTGATATTGGATCGGCTGCTTTAGCGCCTACCTGGGTTCCCCTGTGGTGATGCTGGACTGCACGTCGAACTTCTGGTATTTCGAATACCTGTATTCGGTTCGTACCCGGGGCTTGATCACCTTCGCGAACTGAAGCCGGCCGGCGAGGATCTGCGAAATGGGCAGCCAGGCGTCTCCGTTGATCTTCTCGTATTCCCTGGTAATCGTCGTGCCCGGCATAAACACGATGTGCGGCCCGACGACCGTGTGTACGGATCTCAAAGGTAGACTCTCTGACTCATCGATCCAGAGCTTGCGTCCGAAGCTAAGAACCTCTTTCTCGTGTTCGTTGGCGGGCGCATGTCCGGCCTTTGGAGAACACTCGACCACCCACGCATTCCTGCCGTTGACCACTTCTTCGCCCAAGACCCGATTGTCAAAAAGTGTCAACAAGTCCGCATCCGGGCCCAGGCTGACTGTTTTGTGAAACACTCCGGACTGGCGCAGCTTGCGCCGTTCCGCGGCGGCTTGCTGCATTTTCTTTTCTTCTTTGGCCGCTTCCTTGGAGTCGAGCGGCCGCTCGTTTCGCGCGATCAACCGTTTGTAAGTGGAACCCTCCAGGAAGATGATTTCGTGCGTCTCGGAGCGATCCCGCCTGGGCTGTCCGTTCTTGTCGAACACGAAGAAATCAGCCTGCTCGACATAAGTGTACTCGCCGGCCTGCTCCCAGTTTCTGCTTGGGGCGTCGAGAAATCGCTTCACGATGGCGTTGGCGTCTTCGGCTGCAAAACAACGTATCGCCATGCCAAGCAATACCACCCATCGAACGGACTGGAGAGCCGGTACTCGATCCATCATCCTTCTCAATCTTCTGCGGCGCGCGCCGGTCTTCCCTAATTGACGCGAAGGCGCCTTTCGGGGTTCCGGACATTCGCAGGAGACGCCACCTGGGCGTCCAGCCCGCCTCGATGAGTCCGGACAATGATCGCCGGCTGTGCCCGAGCCGCCTTGTAGCTTCAGACGGTTCCGCCCGAGTCCGGCGGATATTCCTCCGCCAGAATGTCGTGGACCATCCTCTTCAGGGCCGGGAGATCATCCTCGACAACCGGCCAAACCAGGTCTACTTCGATCCCAAAGTAGCGGTGGATGAGGATGCCTTCGATGAGATAGCCGAAACATGGCCGGCCGCCGCATTCAGTTCTTGACGGTCCAACGGGCGCTGCCACAGTGTTTGCACTGCCGGGCGGTAGAGGGCAGAGTCTCACCGCAGATCAGGCAGCGGACGCCCGAAGCTCTGCCGGGACCTCTGGAACGGTGCAAGCGGTAGCCTACGAACGCGGCGAGCACGCCTACCGACAGCGCCGCCGTGCCCTCCCATCCGATGCTCTGGTAAAGGAATATCGCGGCCATCAAGGCGGCGATACCCATCAGCCACCACCGCGGCCTGTCCGTCATGCGCAAATTATCCCACAGACGGTGCAATTCTCGCCTTTGCGTGTCGCTGTTCCTTATTGGAGGCGAATCATGAAACTAACAATGACGATCCTGGCCGCAGCGGGGTTCCTGGTGCTGGCGGGGTGCGATACCCCGACTCCTTCCATGCTCTCGCTGGAGCCCGTAGCCACGGAGCAGGACACGGCGGTTGACGCGGGACTGTCCGGAGTTTGGGAAATGCCCGGCGACAAAGACACGATGTGCATCATCAAGCAGGACGACCATAATGCCTACAAGATCACTTTCCTCGGCGGCGGTTCGCCGGTCGGCTTCCAAGCCCAGCTCTTCCGCGAGGGGCCGGCGGAGTTTCTGGACGTGGTCCCGGCCGACGACAACGATTTCCGCGTGCCCGGCCACGCCGTGGCGCGGATCTGGACCGGGGGCGGCGAGCTGAAATGGGCGTTCCTGGACTCGGACTGGCTCAAACACGAGGCCGCGCAACTGAAGACTCACACCGCCAGTGAAAAGGTGCTGCTGCTGTCGCCGGGCGCCGCCGTGCGCAACTTCATCGCCACCTCTGGCCGGGATGACAAAGCCTACGGCGCCGTGGTCACCTGGCAGAAAGTGCAATAACTTCCTTCATCAGGGCCAAGGCACGCAGGATGGCGCCGGCGCTCTCGAAGCCATAGGACAGGCGAAGCTGCCGCCGGCCCAGTTCGGCCAGGTCGCCGCGCGGATGGACGCAGTACTCGCCGGGAATGTAGATCACGCGCGGGCGGCCCGAGGGCGCCTCGGCCAGCGCGCGGAAGAAGGGCGACGCGGGGTGGGTTTCCACCGTGCGCATGGTCAGGTAGAAGTAGAAGCCGGCGCTGCCGCCGCGGCACTCGGCCAAGTACGGACCAAGCTGCTCCTCGATGCCGGCGCGCACGGCCAGGGCCTTCTCGCGATAGCCGGCATTCACTTTGCGCAACTGGCCCTCGATACCGTGGTCGAGCAGGTAGCCGGCCATCTCCTGCACGAACGGCGGCGCGCTGAATCCGGCATCGCTGGTCTTCTGGATCATGGCCTGCAGGAACGGCCCGTCGGGACCGAGCAGATACCCGATGCGCAGCGCCGGCGCAATCACCTTGGAAAGGGTGCCGATTTCATAGGCGATGTCGAGATCGTCGTGCGGCAGCACCGATGCCGGCGCTTCCGCCTGCGGGTCGTGCAGCAGCCACTCGTAGGCCAGGTCGAAGAAGATCGGGATCCGCCGCCCCTGCCGGCGCGACAGGGCGGCCACGGCATCGTAGAGCGCGCGGCGTCGGGCGTTCGACAGGATAGTGCACGACGGGTTATTGACCGTGACCGCGTAGAAGAACGAAATGTCGCGAGCGCGTTCGCCGAGCGCGTGCAGCTTGCGGTCGAGCGCCGCGAGGCTGATGCCTTCGCCGTCTTCCGGAACGGCCAGAACTTCGAATCCTCTGCGCTCCAGGGCATCGGCGTAGATATAGTACATGGGGTCGGAGGTGACCACGATGCCCGGCGCCAGCACTTCGGCCAAAGCGTCCAGCAGGCTGGTGGCGCCGCAGGGTCCGATGATGAGGCGCTTGCGGTCGAGCGTGGCGGCGTCCAACTGGCCGAGACGCGTGCGGAGGAGGAAGCGGCGGATGGCGCCGGTGAGGTTGGCCGTACCTTCGGCGCTGCCGTAGTTAAAGGCCTGCCGGTAGGTGGCGCTGTCGGCGGACACGGTCTCGATAGCGTGGTTCAACTCCGCCACCGGGATGGTCTGTTCGTTCACGTACCCGACGCCGAGGTTGATATCCACGCCCTCGCGGAAGGTGCGCGTAAAAGCCGCCATCATGCGATTGACGGGGGACGGCCGCGTGGACGCCGCGCCGTAGCGGGAGAGACGAATGTCCATGAAACCTCCATGGTAGAACCGGGGGAAGACGGGGTGCACCGCAGAGGCGCAGAGAAAACCAAGGAGGGGCCAGCGTGCTTCGCGGGTTGTGGAGCGTTCCCGAACTTGGCGCGCAGAGATGGCAGAGAGCGCAGAGGGGAACCGTCCATCGGCGTTTCGCCGCGGTTCCGGCCTTTGTTCTTGAGTGGTTTTACTCTGCGCCTCTCCGGTGGTGAGAAGAATAGCCGAAAAACATCTCCTTCGAACCATGTTTCACCAACATGCGTTGTGGAGGACGGGCGGGAAATCGGTTTCTCTCACGACCCGCGTCCCGGCGCCGAACATTTGGCCTTCAGCCGTTTCGTCAGCCGCGAGCCACGCCCCATCCGCGGAAAGAGGGCCGTTTTCCTCTGCCTCCTCTGCGCTCTCCGGTTTTGACTTTGAATGTCGCTAAAGGTCTCCTAGATCTCTGCATCTCTGCGCCTCTGCGGTTAGCCTTCCACTTCGGTCGGCGGCAGATACTCGCGCGCCAGTTTGGCGAACTCCCCGGGCCGTACCAGGCAGTAGCGGATTTCCAACGCAGAAAGGCTGGCCAGTTCGCGCGTCAGTTCCTGCGAGGGGACGTCCGCCGTCGCCACGTGGAGCCGGCCGGTCTCCACCCGGTAGGGCAGCACCTTCCAATGCCGGACCGCTTCAACCGGGAGCGCGCGCGTGGCCAGCCGGTCCACCCCACCGCTCGACAGGAGACCCACCGGGATGCCGGCTTGCAAGCTCAAGGCCTGATAGAGGTTTTCCTCTGAAAGCATCTGCAACTGAACCAGATACTCTCCGATGCGGAGGCCCTTGGGCAGGTCGCGCGCGGCCCTTTCCACGTCACCTTGCGCCAGGGTCCGCATGCGCACCAGCAGTTCGCCCAAACGCGCGCGGGGGTAAACGTGGTCGGTCTTGCGCCAATCCATGGAGCGGCGCTGGATGCGCGCCAAGGAGAACTGGCGGACGGCCGCGACCGTGGCGATGCAGTTGATGGCGTTGCCCCAGGTAGCGCGCACGAGCGCGCCGGCAGCAAAATGCCATCCGTAGATCCGTGCGCTACACCAGGACCGCACGGATACCTGAAGCATCGTGACCCAGCATGTGGCCCAGCACATCCGCGCGACCCACACGGGGATCAGGTTGGCGAACAGCCACAGGTGCCCGTTTCCGGCGTTTAGCAGGTAGTTCGCCAAGCCGGCCAGAAACACCCCGTTCGCGACGGGCGAGAGCAGGTTGCCCACCAGCCCTTTGCGGTCGCGCCAGAGCCAATATACCTGCTTCCACGGTCCGCGCCAGCCGTGCATCTCCCAGCCCTGCAAGGCGATTCCGGCCACCCAGCGGCTGCGCTGGCGAGTCGCGCTGCGAAAGTTGCGCGGAAAATATTCCCGCGTGGCCACCGGGTGACGGCCCTGGAAGCGGATCGGCAAAAACACCTGCCGGTAACCAAGAGCGTGCAGCCGGAAGCCGTTTTCGTAGTCTTCGGTGAGGCAATTGGGGTGGAAAATCAGGCCGCCCCTGGTGGCGGCCAGATGGTCGAGGGCGGAACGCGAAAAGCCGGTGCCCACGCCATTGGCGGGCAGAAATCCGCCGAGCCACTGGCGCACGGGGATGTCCTTGGTCTGGAATTCGGCGAACTCGTCGCAGTAGAGTCCGTGGGTGATCTCGCGGGCGGGCGTCGGCAAAGGCAGCACCGGGACCTGCACCATGGCGTAGTCGCGGGAGAACCAGTTGATCAGGCGCAGCGATTCGGGATGCACCAGGTCTTCGGCATCGTGGGTCATGATGATGTCGAAGCGGATGCCGTGGAGGGTTTCGTACTGGCCCATGCGGCGATAGATCCAGTTCAGGCAATCGCCCTTGGAAGTGGGGCCATTGTGCGGGCCCACCACCATGTGCACGCGGGGGTTGGATCGCGCCACATTCTCGACGGCGATGCGCGTGGCCTCGTCGTTGGGGTAGACGCCGACGAACACGTCGTAGGCGGAGTAGCGGATGGCAGCGAGATTGTGCTCCAGCATCTGCCCGATGACGCGGTGTTCGCGCCACAAAGGCACCAGGATCGCGATCGAGCGTTCGGGAGCGGCCTCCAGTTCCGAGTCGGCCGGCCACGGAAACACCCGATTCCTGATGAAAAGGAAGACCAGGTCGATAAACAAGTCGTCCAACCCGCTGAGCAGGATCCACACGGCCAGCGGGATCAGACACGTCGCCACATAATGGTAAAACCACACTCAGTAGGGTAGTATCGGATGCGAACTGAATCTCTCAAGAAAGAGCCCGCGCCAGAGGGGACCACTTTGAAGCGGCGGGCAACGGGGAGACGGCGCGGTTCTGCGGTGGACACGACCCGGAGATCGCGGTTCCGCGACGCCGCGCGGGCGCCACCCGGAAGCCCGGCCACGGCGAAGCGGTGACCAGCGGGGAGGGAACCCGGCTCCTCGGCTCGGCGCTGCTGGCGCCCGGTGGGCAGCGAGGCAACGCCATGGGCCGTGGGCAACCGGAGGGCAGAGGCAGTGGACCCGTCACCCCACCAGCGTGACTTTGGTGTAGACCACCCCGAAACCGAGGCGTTCATAATTACGTTGCGACTGGCTGCCGGGCAGCGTGGAGGCAGTGGCGGTGTCGCAACCCTGCGCAATTGCCTCATTCAGGCGGGCGGAAATCAGCTCGCGATGGTGTCCGCGGCGGCGAAAGGCCGGGATGGTGCTATCGGCGAACAGGGTTGCCAGGCCGCCGCGAACCGCCAGCGCGCCGCCGCCGGCCGGGGCGCCGGTTTCTTCCACCCCCAGGTAGCACAGCGCGCCCGGCATGGCGAATATGGCGCGGCCCACGTCCATCTCCGCGGTGGTCAGATCGCCCTGTTCGAAGAAACCGCGGCCCACGGTGTGCGACCACAGGTCGTCCTCACCGGCAATGGCGCGGCGCACTCGCGGTGCCAGGACGATCTCCGCCGCGGCCAGCCGCTTCACCAGGACGTTGTTGAATTCCGTGGCCCGGTATCCGCGCTCGCCCAGCATCGCGAGCAGGCCGGGGTCCGCCAAAGGACAAAGGTCGATGGACACCTTGGCTTCGCGGCTGCGAAAGAAACACTCCAGTGCGTCGAGTTCGGCTGCGCTCACGGGACCGGCGAGTCCGATTCCCACGGCCTGGGTGAGCGGCGAATCGGCGCCCACAAAAATGGCGCTGCCGCCGGCGATATCCAGAAAGGCCGCACCCGGCGAGGAAGGCGTGCATCCGCACGCATTGGCCGCTTCGGCCGCCTCCAACCGGCGGGCCAGAGCGGCATCGGCAAAGCTCAGCGAGTCGGCGAAGCGCACCAGTTTCATCATACTGCTTACGATGGGGCGGCAACCCGCTACAGCCTGCGGTAGACTTCCTTGCGGTTGCCCACTTTGAGCACCAGCACAGTGAGCACGAGGTCGTACGCGATAGATGATGCGGTAGTTGCCAATGCGGATGCGATAACGAGGCTCGTCACTTCCGGCAAGCTTTTCTGCGCCGCGGGGCCGGGGCTCATTCTGCAACTCGTCCATCTTTTCAGAGATCCGTTTTGGGTGGGACGATCGAGTTTGCGGATCTCGCGATCGGCTGCCGGAGAGATCCGCACCGTATAGGGCACGATAGCGGATTACAGCGCGAGGTCCCGTTTGAGGCCGGCCAGCGAGGTGGTGCCTTTCTCCAGGGTTTCACGTTCAGCCGCGATGGCATCGGCCAAGTCTGCGCGGTCTTCCAAAGCGCGCCGTCCCGTCCTGCCGCGATGCCCCCAGGGTTGCTATTGGCGGTTGGCACGGCGTACTCGGCGATCGCCCCACCGGTCGAGATCCGCCCGATATTGTTGCCGAGGAATTCGCCGAACCAGAGCGCGCCATCGGGCCCTGCAGCGATCAGAAAAGGGTCGCTGCCGGCCGTTGGCACCGGGAACTCAGTGATGGTGACCGTTTGCCCTGTTGAGGTTGCGGACGCGGCCAGCAGCAACGCCGCCAGCCAGAGTCCTTTTGCCGAGACTAACCCCGGCCGCACCGGGCCGAGTCTCTTACCCCCTGTCCCAACCGAGCGACGGAAATCGAGACCGATCGAGATGTTCATGAAATGCGAGATTTCCATTTCGGACTTTAGGCTCCGCTTCAGTATACACTCAGCCGGGTGCGGAACACGTCCCGGCTCATGCCGCAATGAAAGGTGAATTCGGCCTGAATCTGTGCCGGGCCCCATTCTGGATTGAAGACGCCAACCCGGCGGATGTTTCATCATATAAGTATGGCTATTGAAACATTGCACATGACCGTTCAGGGAATGACCTGCGGCAACTGTGCGCGCAGCGTGGAGCGGAAGTTGACCGGCACTCCGGGCGTGACCAAAGCGGCGGTGGACCTGGCCGGCGCGGCGGCCACGGTAGAGTACGATTCCCTCCGGGTAAAGCCCGAGAGCCTGGCGGACGCGGTCCGGCAACTGGGCTACGAAGTGCCCGCATGAAGGCGGCGGAGCGTGTCGACCTCCCGGTCACCGGCATGACGTGCGCCGCGTGCGCGCGTTCGATCGAGCGGACCCTCGCGGCCACCGCCGGGGTGTCGCGCGCCAGCGTGAACCTGGCCACCAATACGGCCACGGTGGAGTTCGACGCGGCGCGCGTCCGCGTGGCTGATTTCGTCGCCGCCATCGAAGACCTGGGCTACGGTGTGCCGGAAACCGCGCCGCCGCTGGACGCGGGCGAGAAGCTCTACCGTTGGCGCCTGATAGTGGCCGTGCTGTTGGCGGCGCCGGTGATAGTGTTGGGCATGGGGCACCGGGCGCCGTGGATTCAACTGGCCCTTACCCTGCCCGTGATCTTCTATTGCGGCGCGCCATTCTACCTGGCGGCGTGGAGCGCGCTGCGCCACGCGAGCGCCAATATGAACAGCCTGATTTCGCTGGGCACGGGCGCGGCCTTCGTCTACTCGGTCTATGAAACCGTGCGCGGCGGCCACATGGTCTACTACGAAGCCGCGGCCACCATCATCGCCCTGATCCTGCTGGGGCGCACGCTGGAAGCGCGGGCACGCGCCCAGGCTTCGGCGGCTATTCGGCGCATGATGGACCTGCAGCCGCCCATTGCGCGCGTGCTGCGCGACGGCTTGGAAGTGGAAACCGCCGTGTCGGAAGTCCGCCCCGGCGACACGGTGGTGGTGCGGCCGGGCGAACGCATCCCGGTGGACGGCACGGTGTTCGACGGCGAATCGGCGGTGGACGAATCCATGCTCACGGGCGAGAGCCTGCCGGTGGAGAAACAGCCCGGCGCGGCGGTTTTCGCGGGCACGGTGAACCGCTCGGGCAGCTTCCGCTACGAAGTGAAAAAGGTGGGGCGCGGCACGGTGCTGCAGCAGATGATCGAGCTGGTGAAACAAGCGCAGGGCTCGCGCGCGCCGGTGGCCCGCCTGGCCGACGTGGTGAGCGGCTACTTCACCGTGGGCGTGCTCCTCGCGGCGCTCGTCACCTTCGGCATCTGGCTCCTCTTCGCGCCGTTCCCGACGGCCATGGTGAACGCGGTCGCGGTGCTGATCATCGCCTGCCCCTGCGCGCTGGGACTGGCGACACCCACCGCCATCATGGTGGCAACCGGGCGCGGCGCCGAACACGGCATCCTGATCAAGGGCGGCGAAGCGCTGGAGATGGCGCACAAGATCGGCGTCATCGTGCTCGACAAAACCGGGACCATCACGCGCGGCAAACCGCGAGTGGTCCGCGTCACGCCAGCGGCCGGTTGGACCGAGGCGGAGGTCCTGCGACTGGCGGCCTGCGCGGAGCGGTATTCGGAGCATCCTGTGGGCCGGGCAATTGTGGATGCCGCGCGCGATCGCGGCATGGCACTGGAGGAAGCGCGCGGCTTCGGCGCCCTGCCGGGCCACGGCGTGCAGGCCCGCGTGGGCGGGCGCGTTGTGGTGGTGGCCAAACCTGGCGCCACGGTGACGGTGGATGGCCGGACGGCGGGGGAAATCGAGATTGCCGACACCATCAAACCGGAGGCCGCGGAAGCCGTCCGCCGCCTGCGCGCCATGGGCCTGGAAGTGTGGATGATCACCGGCGACCATCGCACCATTGCCGAAGAGGTGGCGCGCGAGGCCGGCATCGACCGCGTGCTGGCCGAAGTGATGCCCGGCCAGAAGGTGGCCGAAGTAAAGAAGCTGCAATCGGGCGGCCGGCGCGTGGCCATGGTGGGGGATGGCGTCAACGACGCTCCCGCGCTGGCGCAAGCCGACCTGGGCATCGCCATGGGATCGGGCACGGGCGCGGCCATGGAAGCCGGAGCCATCACGCTGATGCGCGACGACCTGAACGGCGTGGCCGACGCCATTGAACTTTCGCGCCGCACCATGCGGATCATCCGGCAAAATCTCTTCTGGGCCTTCGCCTACAACACCGTGGGCATTCCCATTGCGGCGCTGGGCCTGCTCTCGCCGATGGTGGCCTCGGCGGCCATGGCGGCATCGAGCGTGACGGTGGTGACGAACAGCTTGCGGCTGCGGTGAAAGGGCTGCAGTTAGTGTCGTGTCCCCTAAGTACTCTTGTTCCGAATTACGCTGTTGAGTAGGACAGGCCTCCTGGCCTGTCGTCGCGCCGAAGGCGCGCTCCGCGCGCATGACAGGCCGGGAGGCCTATAGGCGCTAACTTGACCATTACAGCGCCTTCATCACCGCAACCCGTTGGCAACGCAATTAATGTCCAACACAACGGGTGCTGTGGCGACGATGGCCGACGATGATTACGTTGCGCTAAGTTAGCGCATATGGGCCGGGAGGCCTGTCCCACGCAACGCACGGAATACGTGGCTATATTCTGGAAAAGGCATACTAAGTAACTGGACGGGCGCCCGGCAGTTTAGTGTTGCGGACCCATAGGGTGCCCCCCGAGTCCGCCCCACAAGAGCCTACCGGGCCGGCTCCGGGTCCACTTCCGGCAGCACGTCATGATCCCGCGCCATCCACACGTACAGCGTGGGCAGCAGGAAGATGCTGATCGCCAGGTCGGAGATCAGTCCGCCGACAATCACGATGGCGAACGGCCGCTGTGAGTCGGAGCCGATTTCGTGCGATAAGGCGGCGGGCAGCAGCCCCAGCGTCGCTACCAGCATGGTCATCATGATGGGCCGCAGCCGCAGCACCGCGCCTTCGATGGCGGATTCCAAGATCGAGTGGCCTCGCGCCCGCCGCTGGTTGATGTATTCCAGCATGATCACGCCGGTTTGCACCGAGACTCCGAATAGCGCCAGAAAGCCAACTCCCGAGGAGACGCTGACGTTAGTATGTGTGATTAATAGCGCCAGCAAACCGCCGATGCGCGCCAGCATCACGTTGAGCATGATCAGAGTGGCCCATTTCATGGAACGGAACATGGTGTACAGAATGATGAAAATCAGCAGGACGGTCAACGGGACGATGATGAGCAGGCGCTCTTCGGCGCGCTTTTCGCTTTCGTACTCGCCCTCCCAATCGATGTGATAGCCGCGCGCCATCTGGACTTGGGCACTTACCTTTTTGATGGCTTCCTCCACGGCGCCGCCCAGGTCCCGCCCGCGCACGCTGTATTTGACGGCGATATATCGCTGGTTGCCTTCGCGGTAGATCTCGGAAGCGCCGTCGCGCTGTTCGATAGTGCTCAGTTGCGCCAGGGAGACCCGCTCGCCGGTGGGCGATAACAAGCGAATACTCTGAATTGCTTCCTTCGTGTTGCGGTACTGCGGCAGATAGCGCATGACTAAGTCGTAGCGCGCCTCGCCTTGCAGGACCTGAGTAAGTGCGTTGCCGCCCACCGCGGTCTGGATGGCATCCTGCACGTCCGCTACGTTGATCTGGAAGCGGGCGGCCTGCTTGCGGTTCACCGTCACGTTGAGATTCGGCTGGCCCAGGACTCGAAAAACTCCCAGATCTTCGATTCCCTTGACGCCGTGCATAATGTTAGCCACCTGACCGGCCTTTTGCTCCAGGACTTCTAAGTCGTCTCCATAGATCTTAGTGGCAAGCTGTCCCTTTACGCCGCTGACGGCTTCTTCCATGTTGTCGGCGATCGGTTGGGAGAAGTTCCAGATAACGCCGGGAAGTTTCGCAAGCTCGGCGTTCATGGCCGCGATCACTTCCTCCTTGTTCTGGTGAAAGCCCGGCCGCCACTGTTCCTTGGGCTTGAGGCCGACGAAGTACTCGGTGTTGAAGAAGCCGGTGGTATCTGTTCCGTCATCCGGACGGCCTACCTGGCTGGTGCATTCGGTAGCCTCGGGGAACGAGCACAGCAGAATCCGCGCCTGGTTCGCCACGCGGATGCCTTCGCTCGGCCCGGTGCTGGGCGCCAGCGTGCCGCGCACCCAGAGTGCGCCTTCATCCAGGTGCGGCAGAAACTCCGAACCGATCACGCCGCTCACCGTGAGATAGACCGCCAGAACCAGGCTGGCGACGCCTCCCGCAACCGTGAACCAACGCAGCCGGATGGCCCACCGCAACGTGCGGCGATATACGCCGGTCAGCCATTCCACCGCCGGGTTGTGCCACTCGCGCGTCCCCTTGGGGTAGAAGAAACTGGCGAGCACCGGCGCCACCAGCATGGAGAACATCAGCGCGCCCAGCAGAGCAAACGCCACGGTCCAGGCCATGGGCTTGAACAACCGGCCTTCCACGCGCTGCAGCGTGAAAATGGGCAGATACGCGGTGATGATGATGCCGATGGCGTAGAATACCGGCCGCTGCACCTCGTGCGCCGCTTCGAAGATTCTCTCCTTCGGGGTTCGGCGATCCTCGCCCCGCCGGCTCAGATGGCGCACGATGTTCTCCACCATCACGACGGACCCATCCACCACCATTCCGAAGTCCAACGCGCCCAGCGACAGCAGATTGGCGGGAATGCCTTTCAGCTTCAAACAGGAAGCGGCGAACAACAGCGAAAACGGAATGGTGAGAGCGACGATGATGGCGCCGCGGGCGTTGCCGAGAAACATCAGGAGAATAATCACCACTAGAATGATGCCCTCGGTCAGATTGTGGAGAACGGTTCTCGTGGTATGTTCCACTAACTCGCTGCGGTCGATGAAGGGGACAAGCTTCACTCCGGGCGGCAGGATCAGATCGTTCAGCTCCTTGATTTTGGCGTGCAGGCCCCGGAGGGCGGCTTCCGCGTCCGCGCCTTTGCGCATGGGCACGATCCCAGAGACCACATCGTCGTTATCGACGATCTTGCCGTCCTCGCGGCGGATAGCGCGGGCGAACTGGCCCAGACGGATCTTGGGGCCCTGCGCGACAGTGGCGATATCCTTCACACGCAGCGGCGTGCCGCTCTTCGTCATCAGCACCGTGTTCTCGATATCGCGGACGTTGCGCACCAGGCCCACTTCCCGCACGTTGATCTGTTGCAGACCGGCTTCCAGGAAGCTGCCTCCGGCATTGACGTTGTTATTAGTAAGCTGTTGCTCCACCTGGGCGAGACTTAGCCCGTAGGAGATCAGCTTATTGGGATCGATGCGCACCTGGTATTCGCGCGTGGGGCCGCCGAAGGTGTTCACATCGACGATATCCGGGACGGATTTCAGATTCTTCTCGACGATCCAGTCCTCGATGGACTTCAACTCCATTACGTCGTACTGCGGATTGGTGCTGTGCAGGGTAAAGAAGTAAATTTGGCCCACCGGGCTCCAATCGGTTCCCATCTGCGGCTGTAAGCCCGGTGGTAAGTTGACCTGCGTCAGGCGTTCCAGCACTCTCTCGCGGTTCCAGCCGTTGTCCGTGCCGTCGTCGAAAATCAGCTTCAGGTCGGAGAGCCCGAAGATGGAAAACGACCGCAGGTGGGACACTCCGGGGATGCCGTTCATCACGATTTCGAGCGGTATGGTGACCTGCTGCTCGATTTGTTCCGCCGAGATGCCCGGCCACTGCGTGATGATCTCGACATAGTTGTTGGCCACATCGGGATAGGCTTCCACGGGAAGCTGATGAAACGAGATGGCGCCCCAGGCGAATAGCAGAAGCGCGATCGCCAGGATCAGAAACCGGTTGTTGAGTGCGAAATCCACCAGGCCGCGAATCATCTACCGCTCCTATTGCTCCACAGTGTTTTGCAGGACCAGGGCATTGGCGACAACCTGCGAGCCCGGCTTGAGACCCGATACGATTTCCTGCAGGTTGCCGGGCAGCATGTTTCCAGCGGCCACTTCCACGCGCCGGAATGTCCCGCGGTTGACCGGCGTATAGACCCAGTCGCGGTCGTGTAAGTGCAGGACCGCCGTGGCCGGGACGGTGGCGTGCCTCTCCGTGGTCTCGCCGTGGAAGGCCGCGGTGACGAACATCCCGAAGCGCATGAGCCCCGGATTCTCCACCTCCAGCCGCACTTTGGCCGTCCGCAGATTCGGGTCCATGATTTGGGCGATGTTACCGATCCGCGCTCTCAGAACCCGGTTCGGGTAGGCATTCAGACGCACGTCCGCGTATTCGCCAATGTGCACCTGCGCCAGATCGTTTTCGTATACGTCGCAGATAATCCACACGTGGGACACGTCCGAAATGGTGAAGGGGTTCGGCGCGGTCAAAGCCTGCACCCCCGCCGAGTTGGTGATTTGCTGATCGGTAATCACTCCCGAAACCGGGGCGTACACCTCGACAATGCCCGTGGGATGGTCGGGATCGGACCCCAGCAAGTGAAGATGCTCGGTAGTGGTTCTCACATCCACAACGGCGTTATCCTCGGCGTTCTGCGCCACTTCCAGGGCGCTCTTGGGAATCGCTCCGTTGTCGTACAGAAGCTTGGCGCGGTTCAGTTGGATCAGCGTCAACTGTTCGTTCTTGACGGCCTTCTGATAATCCGAGAACGCCCCGGCAATATCGCTGCTCCTGACTTTGAACAGAAGCTGCCCCTGCTTCACTTCGTCTCCCAGCCGGGCATCGATTTCCGTGACGCGTCCCGAGGCGAGCGACGGCGCCGGCACTTGCCGCGACACGTCGGGGCTGACCACGCCGGTCACGTCCAATTCCGGGACGGCGGCGTAATCGCCCGCCGTCGCCAGCGGGAACTGCTCCGGGTGGTCCACTTTGAAGTTATTGGCATCCATGTCCGGTTCCACCGTGGCCGGACGCGGACCGGTATCGCCATCCGCCGCCGATGCGGCGGTAACCTTCCTTCCGCACGCAACAGTGGAAAGTACGACACACAAACACACGGTAGCTTCGAGAAGATACGAACGGTTCATGGAATTACCTCCTGGCCCACCGCCATATTCATTTGGGCCGCCGCGGTCAAGTAAGCGCCAATCAGGTTGAGATACGCGAGGCGCGTGTCTCTGTAAGCCTTCTCCGCATCCAGATAATCCAGCAATGCGGCTCCGCCGTGCTGGTAGGAGAAGGAGATTCTGTTGCGAGTATCCTCCGCCAGCCGCAGGTACTTGTCCCGATACGGCCGCAGCAGGTTCAATGCGCTGACTAAAGTTGCATACGCCGAATCCACGTCGCTGAATACCTGCGCTTCGGTGGCGTCCCGCAACCGTTCGTTGCGCCCGATATCGATCTCGGTCCGCGCCTTTTCGCCCTGATTCCGGTCGAAGATCCGCAGCGGAATGGAAACGCTCACGCCGAAGTACACCGGAATGGGAGGATTGCGCGCGAAATCGACGCTGAACGTGGGATCGGTCGAGCCATTGGCGACGGCAAGCTGATGGTTGGTCTTCGCCAGTTCGACCGATTGCAGGGCGGCCTTCAAGTCCGGCCGCGCCGCGAGCGCGATGGTCCGGAATTGATCCAGGGGCAACAGGCGGTCAACGAAATCATAGGGCCCCTGGATGTCGAACTGCTCGATCGGCGTCCGGTCGTTGAGGAGAGTCTGCACCTGGATCTTGGCCGTGCGCAGATTCACCATGGCCGTTTCGAAATCGGACTCGAACTGCACGCGTTGCAACTCCAGGCGATTGAGGTCCACCTGCGCCATGTCGCCCAGAGTGAAACGGGTGCGATTCACGGTGAGTTCCTTATCCCAGTAGTCCAGGTTCTCCTGGGCATTCTGCCGCACCGCCTTGGCCTCGATCGCCGCGACGAAAGCATTGCGCAGGTTGAAGAGCAGCGAGCGCTCCTGGTCCGAATAAAGAGAAGCGGCGATGCCGGTGGATTTCCGCGAGCTATCCAGGCGCAACTCCCGCTTGTGCTCGCGCTCGTGCAGGTAGCTGACCGACCCGTACGGCAGCGCGTCGGTGAGAGGCCGGTAAACGGAACTGCCCGAGGCGGAGGGAAGCGTCGCAAAGGGATTGATCTGATCGAGGGTCCCCGTGAGAGTCGGGTTGGGACGAAGATAAGCCGTGATCTCGGCGGCCCGTGACTCGTCGATGTTGGCCTGAGCGGCTCGCAGCGTCGGATTCGCGGCCTCGAACCTGTCTTTGACCTGTTGCCAGGTCAGGGGGGTCTGGGCCGGAACTATTACGGGCAGAACCCCGGCGGCCAGGATCGCTCCCAACGTGCGGACGATGATTGCTGATTTCTTCATAACTGAGATAGGGCAGCGTGTCTCTCTTCTCTCTAGTAATGCGCGCCGATAAGGGCAACGCTACTCATCTTCCGTCCAGAGGCGCCTTTCTTTCGATAATCGCCAGGCAGGCATACCAGGGCGGATAATCTTTCTACTAATCGGCCTGCGTTCACAGCGGGACGCCGAAATCTTCAGGCCGAAGCACTTGGCAGAGACTTGCGATTCGCCCTATGCTGAATGCACCGTGTTTGTGACGCTGGAACAAGGAGCATATGTGGGGGAACATACACAGGAGAACCCGATCCGGCTGCTCTTGCTGGGGGGCCAGACTTTGTTTTGGGCGGGCTTGGGGCGCCTCCTGGCGTCAAAGCCCGGTCTGCAAGTGGTGGCGGAGTGCGCTGACTCCGCGGAAGCGCTTGGGGTTCTGAGCGCTTCGCCAGTGGATGTGGTCCTGCTAGACCCGGGACACGCCACTGCGGCCACGGACGGGCTCATGCCCACGGCGCGCCGCAGCGGCTACCCGGGGCGGTTCCTGATTATCGCCGAAGCGGCCGATGCCGGGAACTCGGCCAGCGTCATCAGGCTCGGCGCAGCCGGTATTTTTCTGAAGTCCGAGGCGCCCGAGCGCCTGTTCCAGGCCATCGCGCTGGTGGCCAACGGCGCGGTGTGGCTCGATCAAAAGATTATCCGCCTTCTGGCGGATCGCACGATCGGCCGGCCCGAGCAGCCGGACTCCCCGAACGTCGGAGGCGCCTTGACCGAGCGCGATCGAAAGGTGCTCGATGGCGTTCTCGGAGGCCACACGAATAAGAAGATCGCGCTCGATCTCGGCCTTTCGGAAGGCCGCGTGAAAGGGGCAGTGCAGCGGTTATTTCGCCGAACCGGCGCGCGGACGCGGAGTCAGTTCGTGCGCGCGGTACTCGAAGGTTCCTTGGGAACCAGTCTGGGGTTGACGAAGGGCGCCAGGACCGCGGCCGCGGCTCAGATTCCATCGGTTCCCGCCAGATTCCAGCCGGTTGTCACGGGGAGTCCCTCAGTCCGCCGTCAGCCGAACGGCTGAGGTTCGATGGCCTTTCGGGCGGTCACAGGGCGTTTCGATATTGTTCCAAAGCGACGCGCACAAGCTGGCTGCGAGTTCGCACTCCCGTTTTCGCGAAGAGTTGTTGAATCGTATTCTTGACGGTGCTTTCGGAGACCTCCATGTGGGCGGCGATTTCCTTATTGGCCAACCCCTGCACCAGCAAGCGAAGCACATCGGTTTCCCGGGCATTCAGTGCGGCCTGCTCATGACTCTCGGGTGCATTCCCGGGGGCCGTCCCCGTCTGGTCCACCTCGTGCTCTTCGGTGACGTCCGCAATGATGGCGGCCACTTTGGGGATCTGGCCCTCTTTGTAGGTGGAAAACCAGACATCGGCGGTAAACGACTCGCCGTTGCCGCGGTGGCCCCGGCATTGCATGGAGGCGCGGAACTGCGGCGCCTCTTCCCAGCGGAGCGCATGGTGCAACTCCGGGAGGAATGCCGCGATCGGATTGCCCAGCAGATCGCCTCCCCGCGGAGCCATCAGCTCCACCGCGGCGCGGTTGGCGAGCTCGATGAAGCCACTCTCATCCACCGTCACAATGGCCGCGGGGCTGGTCTCCACCAGCGCTTTCAACCGCTCTTGCGATTCCAGGCTGAGCCGCCGGTTGCGGACCAGTTCTCCGACGAACAATCCGCATCCGGCCAGCGCCAGCGCCTCGAAGGTCAGACGAACGAACGACGGCTCGAGCGAACTGAAGATCTCAGCCAGGACCGCGCACCCGACCCCCAGCCCCGCCACCAGCCACCGGGGCAGGAACGCCGCCGCAAACATGATGGGAAACATGTAGAGAAAGCCCAGCGATACGTAAGGCTTCGTCCACCAGTCCAGCGCCGCGATCGCGAGAATGATGGCGCCGCTGATCGTCAGGACCGGAGTTCGGCTCCGGTCGTACCACAGCCGTTCCACGCGCAGCATCATATTGAACGAACCCTCATTGTCCCGCAATTGCCCGGCCGTGGCGCCTGGCAATCCGGCCATTGGCCCAAAGATTGCCTCGCCCCATGGACTATCGGAACCTGCAAGCCCTGTAAAATCAGGAGATTGTTGTTTCTTAATCGAAAGATTAGCCGCACGATTGTGCGCGCGTTCTGCGGTCCGCCCTACTCGAAGAGTTCTTCCAATGGCGCCACCATGGCCGGATTCTCGGTACGCAATTCCGAAACTTCCACCATGGCGCCCGGCGTGCAGCGCCATGCCTTGCGCGTCTGGGGGTCGACGATCCAAACGTAGGGAACGCCGAACCGAAGGTAGTCGGCGATCCTCTCGTTCGTGCGGGAAACACGATCCTCGGGGGAGAGGATCTCAATGCATATAAAGGGAGGCTCCTCTAAGATCTGACCGGGAGGCCCGCCGATGATGACGCATATGTCGGGAATCCGATAACGAGTGGGCGCCACCTGAACCCGCTGCTCCGTGTACGCCGAGATTCCCCATTCCTTGCGGCGGGCATAGAAGTACGAGCCGATCGCCAGTTGCAGCCGGCTATGATCAATCTCTCCCAAATTCCGCTCCTGGACTTCTCCGTCTACGTAATCGCAATCCGACTCGTACACGCTCGAAAGGTACTCTTGAACGGTGACTGCCGTGGTTGCCATAATCCAATCTTAGCTCCGCGGGGCGCCCCTGCGGCGCCCCCCGTGCGCGGCCCGCGCGGCTGGGGCGCGTGGCGGGGTTCGCCGAGGCCAATGCGGCGCCCCCCCATACGCGTCTCCGGCGGACTCGGCACGATCCGGGGCCGGCCGAAGACCTAGTGCGGTTTATTGCGGCACAGATAGTCCAGCAAGACATTCAGCAGCGCGTGCGAGAAAACCACTGGCCAGATGGAGCGCACCGCCCAGGCGGTTGCGCCCGCGGCAATACCCCAGACTATGGTGCCCCATAGCTCCGGCAGCGGCTTGCCCAAATGCCACGCCGTGTAGGAGAGCATCTGAATCAGCAGCGCGTACTTGCCAAAGAAAACCGGAGCGGGATGGCCGCCCCCGGCATCGCGCACGTGCTCCGGCCGGATGGATTCCAGCCCGAACAGCAGGTATCCGCGAAAGATGAACTCGATGGCCAGGAAGAACGGGAAATACGTCAGCTCGTAGAGCGCGAATTGCCAATTGTTCGCGAATGGCCGGTAGAACGGATAGAGCTGCTGCATCTGCGGGTTTTGAGCGCCCAGGTAGAAGGCCGGAAGACTGAGCACGGTCAGCGTCAGGAACGTCCACACCGCCAGCTTGCGCCGGCCTTTGGGCGGCAAACCCAGGCCGTAGCGGGACCAGGGCTCGTGAAACGCGAAGCGGATGAGCAGCATCGGAATCACCACCACAAGCACGGCGCCCGACCAGAAGGAGATTAATTCATCGTCCCAGGGGATGCCCGGAATAAGTTGTTGCCGCGTGCCGATGCCGATGCCTGGTCCCACGTATGCCGGCCACACCAGTTTCAGCAGGTCGAAGTTGCCGTGAAAGCCCCATACCATCAGCAGAAGAAAAGCCGAGGCGAGAATCTGGCCTGGCTTCTCGCGCAGCGCGGCGGCTGCGGCGCGAAATACCAGCTTGAGGACGGTGACGAAATCGGGTTGCGCGAGCTCGATCGGGTCGAAATCGTTCTGCACGCGCGTCAGAAACGGTTGTTTGGGTTTAGGGCTCATTGGAATCCCCCATGCGAAGGCGCAGCTTATAGAGAGAACGCATTATGGCATTCACAACCAGAACGAACACGCCGCCGGCCGGTCCCAGGACCGCTGCGCGCACATAGCCATCGGTAATTCCCAAAGGCCACCCGGGGGCGAACGTCCACGTGTGCAGGACGGCTACGTTCAGTGCCTCGGCCGCCCCGGCCAGCGCCGTCCCCGCCACGAACTGCAGCAGGCCGGAAGCGCGCCGCAGCAGCAGGGCCAAGCTGCCGAGCGCGAATCCGAAGGCCCCGAAGATCACCACCCAGACCAGCCATCCGGGATTGAATTCGTAGAAGCGGCCCAGGTGCGACACCGCTTCCGTCAGCCCGCCCAGAATCGAGGCGACGATGAGGTATTTCGCCCAGCGGATATCTTCCAGTGCCATTGTCTGGAGTTCCACCGCGGCGGCGCGCCATGCCTTCGTGGTGGGGCGCATGCCCTCCTCCATGTTATTGTGCGCGCGCCAACCGAAATCCCGCTGAGCCGCTCCGGGGTCGGCCACCCAGAAACGCTGGCTCACCTCGCGGGCCTTGTCGCGCGTCATTTTGGGACGGCCGCGCGTGAAACGGTGGATGAGCTCCGCGGCCGGCGCGGCGAGCTGAATGAGAACCAGGGGCACCGGGAACGGCAAGCCCGCGGGTTTGTCCATTCCACGGGCGATGCTGTTGATCACGTCGCTGGCGCTCAGAATTTCGGGGTGGTTGAGAAAGTAAGTGCGGCCAATGGTTCCCTGACTCTCGGCGGCGTCCACCATCCCGCGAACCAAGTCCTCCACATACACCGCCACGATATATTTCGGTAGAATCCCGAGGATCGGATGAAGCCGGTTATAGACTGGCCCATAGGTCTGGCTGAGATCCCTTTCGCGCGCGCCGTAGACCGAGGCCGGGCGGACGATGGTGGCCGGCACTCGCCCGGCGAAGGTGTGTACCGCATCCTCGGCGTCCCTCTTCGAAGTGCCATACCAGGAGATGGGGTTCCGCGGAGAGGCTTCGGTCATGGGTGTGGTGCTGTCCCCCGGGCCGGCGCAGGCCTGGCTGGAAGTATATAGGAACCGGTGGAAGCTCGCAGGTTTGACCCGCGCCGTGACCTCCAGCATGTTTCTGGTGCCGCCCGTATTGGTGGCTTCGAACGCTTCGCGCCGCAGCGCCATTAGTTCGCCGGCGAGGTGGAAGACGTAATCGGCCTCGCGCAACGGCTCTACCAGCGTATCCGGTTCGCGCACATCGCCGATGTGGAGCCGGATGGGCAGCCCGCCCAGGCTGGTAATGTCGCTGGTCTTGCGGACCAGGCCGCTGACCTGATAACCGCGGCTGAGCAGGTGCCTCACCAGGTGGGAACCGATAAACCCGTTGGCCCCAGTTACTAACGCCCGTTTCGTCATAGTCCTCCGTGAATGCCGTATATCATACTCCATTTCCGGCGGGATGGAATGCCAAACCTTGTGCCAAACCTTGTGGAGCGGGCCTCCGGCCCGCGACGCCGGCATTCTTGCCAGCGCCAACGCCGGCTGAAAGCCGGCGTTGCGGGCCGGAGGCCCGCTCCACGCACATTACCGTCGCGAAACGCCTGACCGAGATCCGACCGCGCGGCCGACGCTGACGAGCGGTTCGCGGCGGACATCGCCGGGGATATGGCATTGAGATGCACTCGGTGGTTGCACTGCTCCAGGACCTGCCAGACCGGGGCTTGGTGCGCGGCCAGGTCGGCACGGTGGTCGAGAACTGGGCTCCCGGCGTCTACGAAGTCGAGTTCGCCAGCGACAACGGTCGGACCTATGCCATGGTCGCCTTGAAGCGGCTTAGCCCCGTTACACTGAAGGTTGGCTCCCCCAAAGTCGGAATCCACGAGCATCGCGGTGATGGCCGAAAAGCCTTCGGTGGCGCGCGATATTGCGCGCGTTCTCGGCGCCACCAAGCAGGGTCAGGGGTATCTGCACGGCAATGGCTACGTGGTTACCTGGGCCATCGGCCACCTGGCCGCGCTGGCGCAGCCGCACGAGATCAACCCCGAATGGCGCTACTGGCGGCGCAGCCTGCTTCCCATGCTGCCCACTGCCTGGCCGCTGGTGGTCTACGAAAAAACCAAGGACCAGTTCGAGCTGGTGCGCAAGATCCTGAATTCGCCGCGCGTCTCCCGGATCGTGTGCGCTACCGACGCCGGCCGGGAGGGCGAACTGATCTTCCGCTACATCTACGAGGCGGCGCAGTGCACCAAACCCTTCAGCCGCCTGTGGATCTCCTCCCTCACCCCCGACGCGATCCGTAAGGGCCTCGATGCCCTGCGGCCCGGCAGCGAGTACGACGCTCTGGCGGACGCGGCGCGCGGCCGCAGCCGGGCGGACTGGCTTGTCGGCATGAATCTCTCGCGCGCCTATGCCTTGGCGTACGGCGAAAAGGATCTCTCCGTGGGGCGGGTGCAGACTCCCACCCTGGCCATGGTGGTGGAACGCGAGCTCGCCATTCGTCAGTTCGTGCCGGAAGACTATTGCGAAGTGCTGGCCACGTTCCGGCCAACCGGTGCGCCCCGGAACAGGCAGAACACCTATCAGGGCACGTGGTTTCGGGAGCGGCCGGCGCAGGCCCCGTCGGCCGGACAGGAGTCGCTCCAGCAGGCCATGCGCCTGCCGCCGGATGGCGAAGAGGCCCGCCGCATTGCCGACCGCGCGCGCACCGGGCAGGCCGCCATCGAATCCATCCAGTCCCAGACCCAGCGCATGCCGCCGCCGGCGCTCTACGATCTCACGGAACTGCAGCGGCACGCGAACCGCCTGTTCGGGTTCAGCGCGCAGAAGACGTTGGACATCGCGCAGGCCCTCTACGAGCGCCACAAACTGATCAGCTATCCGCGCACCGACAGCCGTCACCTGTCGCAAGACGTGGCGCGCACCCTGCCGCGCATTGTCGCCGCTATCGAGCAGCCTTATCGCGACCTACTGGCGCCCGGCACCGGCGAACGGCCCCTGGGCCGCCGGTTCGTGGACGATTCCAAGGTTACCGACCACCACGCCATTATCCCCACCACCACTTCGCCCGACGGGGTGTCGCTCAACCCCGAAGAGCGCAGGATTTACGACCTGATTTGCCGGCGCCTCCTGAGCGCCTGGCACGGCGACCATGTCTGGTCGGTCACCACGGTGATTACGGCGATCAGAAACCCCGGCGTCACCGACCGCTATCACACGTCGGGGAGCGAAGTGAAGGAAGCCGGCTGGAAGGTGCTCGACTTCGCGCCCGCCGCCAAGACCGCCCAGGGCAAGGCAGGAGCCCGGGATTCGCAGGCTGATCAGGTGCTGCCGCCGGGCCTCGCCAAAGACCAGCCGCAGGACGTGGTGGATGTGGAGGTTCTGCAGAAGAAGACCCGCCCGCCCAAGCGTCTCACCGAAGCAACGCTGCTGACGGCCATGGAGACGGCCGGCCGGACGCTCGACGAGAAGGAGCTTTCCGAAGCCATGAAAGAGACCGGCCTGGGAACGCCGGCTACCCGTGCGGCCATCATCGAAGTGCTGCTCAAGCGCGCGTACATCGTGCGCGAGGGTAAGAGCCTCGCCGCCACCGAGAAGGGCATCCGGCTGATCGAGGTGGTGCATCCCGAAGTCAAGAGCCCGGTGATGACGGGGCAGTGGGAGGCGTATTTGCACCGCATCCAGCGCGGGACAGCGCAGTTGGCGCCATTCTTGAAAGGCATTGAGGATTACGTTACCGAAGTGGTGGACAAGGTGGGCGGCGTCGACCCGGCGACGGCCGCCCGCCAGCAGCTCCGCCCCGCTACCGAGGCTGAACGCGCCGCGGCGATGGCGGTGGTGGCCGCGCTCCGCAAGGGCGGGAAATCCACCGGCCGGCTGCACAGCGAACTGCATCCGGATGGCGCCATGACGCGCCGCGCGTTTGAGGAGTTACTCGCCGCCATGGCGCGCTCCGGCCTGGTGCGCCTGACGGACGAAGTTTTCGAGAAGGATGGCAAGAGCATCCCGTACCGCAGGGCTTCCCTGGCGAACGACAAGGAGCCGGCCGAGATCCTCATGAAGGCGGACCCGGCGCCCGCGACGCCCGCGGCGCCCACGGTGCGGAAGGCGCCAGCGGCCCGGAAGAAGACCAGGGCTGCCGCCGGGAAGCGCAAGCGGATCCGCAAGCCCGAAAGCGAGGACGAAGGCCAATCGTGACGGACGCGTGACGCGCGGCTTGCAGGCCGGTGACTCGCGCGCGGGGCCGCATGTGCGGCCCCAACGCCCGGCAACGCGCGCGCGACGGGATGCGCCGGGGTGCGCACCGGCCGGTGCAAGGCGACAACCTGCCGATCCTGGCGATCGCCGCGGTTAATTAACGACGCTGCAGGTCCGGGCGGCGGGGAGCGGCATCGCCGCAGGCAGTAGCTCCAGGCAGCCGGTCCACGCGCCGCAGGGCGGGGAAGAAGCGCGCCCACAAAACCACCACCAGCAGCGTGCCGATGCCGCCCAGAACCACGGCCGGCACGGTGCCGAACCACTCCGCGGTGATGCCCGATTCGAACTGGCCCACCTCGTTCGAAGCGCCAATGAAAACCATGTTCACGGAGCTGACGCGGCCGCGCATTTCGTCGGGAGTGCCAAGCTGGATCACCGTGTGGCGGATGATGACGCTCACCATGTCGAAGGCTCCCAGCAGCACCAGCGCCGCGAGCGAGAGCGCCAGATTGTGCGACAGTCCAAAAACCACGGTGCACACGCCGAAGCCCGCGACGCAGGCGAGCATGGTGGCGCCGGCCCGGCGGGTGAGCGGCCGGTGGGCCACCAGCACGGCCATGAGGATCGCGCCAACCCCCGGCGCCGCGCGCAGGATTCCCAGCCCGGCCGTGCCCACGAAGAGAATCTCCTTGGCATAAATGGGCAGCAGCGCCACGGCTCCGCCCAGGAGCACGGCGAACAGGTCGAGCGAGATCGCTCCCAGAATCAGCTTTTCGCGCCAGATGTAGCGCAAACCCTCCAGCAGCACCACGGGCGACGCCATGCCTCGCGGCCGTTGTGGCCGAGCGACGCGGATCCTCGATATCAGCAACAGTCCGCAGAGGTAAATGACCGCCGCGCCGCCGTAGACGGGCACGGGCGTTCCGCTCAGGCCATAGAGCAGACCGCCGGCGAGCGGCCCGGTAATCTGCGCCGCCTGAAAGATGGAGGAAGACCAGGCCACCGCGTTGGAGAAATGCTCCGGCTTCACAAGCTGCGGCAGGAACGCCTGTCCGGTGGGCATGTTGAAAGCGCGAATGGTTCCGTTCAGCAGCATCACGGCATACACCAGCCACACCGAGCGCAGACCGTGCAGCGCGATTCCCAGCAGCAGCAGGGAATTCACCGAGAACGCGGCGTAGCAGGTTTCGAGAATCCGCAAGCGCGGCAGGCGATCGGCCGTGTGGCCCGCCACCAGAAAGAGCAGGATGCCGGGAAGGAATTGCGCCAGCCCCACCAATCCCAGGTCCAGTGGGCGATGGGTAAGGTTGTAGACTTGCCACCCGATGGCCACCGACTGCATTTCGGACGAAGCGGTGATGAGAAAACGCGCCGTCATGAAATAGCGGAAGCTGGGATATTGAAAGGCGACGTTGGCCTGCGGCATGGGCTAAGACGTGGCTATGCTTCGAACCGCTCCGCGTGGCCGGTGCGCGTCTCGTACACCACGAAGGTGGACGGCACGTCGAGGCGTGCGCCATCGGGGGCGAAGGCCGCTCCCATGATCGTGCCGGGGTTGATCGCCAGCGTCTCGCCGACGCGCGCGATGTCGAATACATGGTTGTGGCCGTAGCAGACCACGTCGAATTCGCCCGAAGCGGCCAGCGATCGGGCGATCATATCGTAATGATTCACGGCGAACCGCTGGCCGTCGAATTCGCCGCGAAACAGCTCGCCCGCGAGGCGGATGTGTTCGTAATGGCGTGCGTTGGCCGAAATGCGGTAGAGGTCTCCGTCGTTGTTGCCGAACACAATATGGATGGGCCCCGCGAACCCGCGGCCCAGTTGGTGGACGATGAAGGGCGAGCAAAGATCGCCGCAGCAGATCAGGGCATCGGCGCCGCCGACGGCGGTGAGTGCGCCGGCTAGTTTCCAGACGTTGTCGTGGATATCGGACAGGATGGCGATTTTCATGGGCGCGCCTCTCCCGCTGGGCGGCGCAAGCGGGCGGCGAATTTCTCGCGGAACTTCTTCACCTTAGGGGATACCACAAACGCGCAGTAGGGCTGCTGCGGGTTGTGGCGGAAATACTCCTGGTGGTAATCCTCGGCCAGGTAGAACGTGGCGGCCGGGCGCACCTCGGTGACGATGGGCCGCGGCCACGCTCGCTCGGCGTCGAGCTCGCGGATGATCTCGCGGGCAGCGTCGCGCTGGCCGTCGTCATGATAGAAGATGACGCTGCGGTATTGCGGGCCGGCATCGTTGCCCTGGCGGTCGAGCGAGGTTGGGTCGTGGATGGCGAAGAAGACCTCCAGGATATCGCGGTAAGAAGCCACCGCCGGATCGAAGGTCACCTGCACCACCTCGACATGGCCGGAGCGCCCGGTACACACCGTGTGGTAATCGGGGTTGGGCAAGTGGCCGCCCATATAACCGGATTCGACCGACAGCACGCCCCGCATTTCTTCGTAGACGGCCTCCAGGCACCAAAAGCAGCCGCCCCCCAATGTCGCGATTTCGGAAGTTGCCATGCCTTCCAATTTACGTCATTTCCCCGGCGCGCCACTCGGCATGGCGGCCGTCGGGGCGGTTGTCCGTTGCTTCGATTGGGGCTTTGGCTAGGGGACGCCGCTCATTTTGAGCGGATGAATCCACGCAACCCGTTTGATTGCAACAAGAGAACTCCAGCCTCCGCTCATTGTGAGCGGGCCGGCCGACTGTGTTGGTTCAGCGTGAAATGGAGAGCTGGTGTTGCCCGTTAGACATCGCCCGACGCATGTCGCGACTGGTGAACCGGGAGGCGGCTGAAACTGCAGTTGGTGGCGCCGAGCGATGGGGCCTGGCGCCTTCGAGCAAGGCTGTGGCGACGGCCTCGACTGCGCGGCCCTGAGCGGCGGCCACGCGCGGCGAGTTCCGAACCGGCCTGGCGGGCGAGTTCGGCTTCCACTCGGGCCGGATGTCGAGCGTGATGGTCATGGGCGCCTCCGGGGATTTCGTTCACCACCGTATACCAGGACCGCTCCCTGGGTCAAAGATAGGGTGTCACGCTCCGACCTTCTTCGCGTGGATCTCTTGCAAGCTCCACACACGAATCGGGTCCCTCAGCCTGGCGGCTACCGCATCCGCGGCGGCGCGCGCGCCGCTGAGGGTGGTGATGCACGGGACGCGGTAGGTCACGGCGCTGCGGCGGATGGCCTTCTCGTCGTGGAATGCGGGGGCGCCGGCAGTCGTGTATACGGCCAACTGGATGGCGCCGCCCTTCAGCAGATCAACTACGTTGGGGCGGCCTTCGTTCACCTTGAGCACCGTCTTGCAGGTGAGGCCGGCCGAGCGTAGCGCGCCCGCGGTGCCGCGCGTGGCCACCAGTTTGAAGCCCAGATCGGCGAAGCTCCTGGCCACTTTGACGGCTTCCGCTTTGTGATGGTCGTTCACGCTGATGAACACCGTGCCCTTCTCGGGTAAGGGGCTGCCGGCGCTGATCTGCGCCTTCAGAAACGCCTCGCCGAAGTTCACGCCCACGCCCATCACTTCGCCCGTGGAGCGCATCTCCGGACCGAGCGCCGGGTCCACGCCGGGGAATTTGTTGAAGGGGAAGACCGGCGATTTGACGAAATCCTGCGGCACCGAAAGCCTGCCCGACGTCTGCCCGCCAGTCAGGTGCGCGTAGTCCTTCAGCTTGCGGCCCCACATCAGACCCACCGCGATCTTGGGCAGCGGGACGCCCGTGGCCTTGCTCACGTAGGGCACGGTTCGGGAGGCGCGCGGGTTCACTTCCAGCACGTAAACGGTGCCGTTCTGAATGGCGTACTGCACGTTCATCAGGCCGATGACCCGCAGCGCTTTGGCCAGCCGCACGGTGTAATCCTCGATGGTGCGGATGGTCTGCTCCGGCAGGGATTGCGGCGGCAGCACGCAGGAGCTGTCGCCCGAGTGCACGCCGGCCTCTTCGATGTGCTCCATGATGCCGGCGATCAACACGTCCTCGCCGTCCGCCAGCGCATCCACGTCGACCTCGGTGGCATCTTCCAGGAAGCGGTCCACCAGCACCGGGCGGTCCTGCGAAAACGTGACGGCCTCGCGCATGTACTGGCGCACCATCTCTTCGTCGTAAGCGATGACCATGGCGCGCCCGCCCAGCACGTAGCTGGGCCGCACCAGCACGGGGTAGCCAATCGCGCGCGCCGCCTCGCAGGCCTCTTCCACGCTGGTGGCCGTGCGGTTGGCGGGGCAGGGAATGGCCAGCTCGTCGAGCAGCTTGCCGAACAGTTTGCGGTCCTCGGCCAAGTCGATGTCCGAAGGATCGGTGCCGATGATGGGCACGCCCAGGCGCTTGAGCGGCAGCGCCAGGTTGAGCGGCGTCTGCCCGCCGAACTGCACGATCAGGCCGTCGGGCTTTTCGGTGTCGTAGATGTTGAGGACGTTCTCCAGTGTCAGAGGCTCGAAGTAGAGGCGGTCGCTGGTGTCGTAGTCGGTGGAGACGGTCTCCGGATTGCAGTTGACCATGATCGATTCGACGCCCATTTCCTGCAGCGCGAACGAGGCGTGGCAGCAGCAATAGTCGAACTCGATGCCCTGTCCGATACGGTTGGGGCCGCTGCCCAGGATGACCACCTTCTTGCGGTCCGCGGGGGCGGCTTCGCACGCGCTTTCGTAGTTGGAGTAGAGGTACGGCGTGAAGCTTTCGAACTCGGCGGCGCAGGTGTCCACGCGGCTGAAGACCGCAGCCACGCCCAGCTCCTTGCGGCGGTTGCGGACGGCGATCTCGGTGACGCCCCAGGTTTTGGCCATCTGCACGTCGGAGATGCCGTAGCGTTTGGCGGCGCGGAATGTGGCCTTGGGAATGTCGGGCCAGACGGCCAGCGCCAACTGGGCTTCGAAATCCGACACTTCCTTCATCTGCTCCAGGAACCAGGGGTCGATGGCCGTCAGCTCACGGATCTCTTCCACCGTGTAGCCGCTGGCCAGAGCGAAGCGGATGTAGTTCAGGCGGTCCGGCGTTGGTGTTATTAACTTTTTGTTAATCAGCGCCTTGTCGTAGGTTTCCGAACCAAAGGCTTTACCTGTTTCCAGACTGCGCAGTCCTTTGTAGAGCGCCTGTTTAAACGTGCGGCCGATGGCCATCACTTCGCCCACCGACTTCATCTGCGTTCCCAGGGTGTTGTCGGCGCCGGGGAATTTTTCGAAGGCCCACTTGGGAATCTTGGCCACCACGTAGTCGATGGTGGGCTCGAAGCAGGCCGGCGTCTTGCGCGTGATGTCGTTGCGGATTTCGTCCAGCCGGTAGCCTACGGCCAGCTTGGCGGCGATCTTGGCGATGGGAAAGCCGGTGGCTTTGGAGGCCAGCGCGGAGCTGCGCGAGACGCGCGGGTTCATCTCGATAATCACCATCTTCCCGTTGGCCGGGTTGATGGCGAACTGCACGTTGGAGCCGCCGGTATCCACGCCGATTTCGCGCAGGCAGCGGAGGGCGCCATCGCGCATCATCTGGTATTCGCGGTCGGTCAGGGTCTGGGCCGGCGCCACCGTGATGGAATCGCCGGTGTGCACGCCCATGGGGTCGAAGTTTTCGATGGAGCAGACGATGATGCAGTTGTCGGCCAGATCGCGCATCACCTCCAGCTCGAATTCCTTCCAGCCCAGCACGCTCTCTTCAATCAACACTTCGTGCACCGGGGAAAGGGCGATGCCGCGATCCAGGATCTCCACCAGTTCCTCCTGGTGATAGGCGATGCCGCCGCCGGTGCCGCCCAGGGTGAAGCTGGGGCGCAGGATGCAGGGGTAGCCGATGCGTTCGGCGAAATCCAGGCCGCCGCGGATGCTGTTGACAAGCTGCGACTGCGGCGTTTCCAGGCCGATCTTGCGCATGGCGTCTTTGAACAGCAGGCGGTCTTCGGCCTTCTTGATGGCGTCGATCCTGGCGCCGATCAGCTCCACGCCGTACTTTTCGAGGATGCCGGCTTCGGCCAGTTCCACCGAGAGATTCAGGGCGGTCTGGCCGCCCACCGTGGAGAGCAGCGCGTCCGGCCGCTCGCGGCGGATGATCTCTTCGATATATGGCTTCGTGAGTGGCTCAACGTAAGTTTTATCGGCGAGATCGGGGTCGGTCATTATGGTCGCCGGATTGGAATTGACCAGAATGATCTCGAAGCCGTCGGCGCGCAGGGCTTTGGCTGCCTGGGTACCCGAGTAGTCGAACTCGCAGGCCTGGCCGATGACGATAGGGCCGGAACCGATGATCAGAATACGGTGGAGGTCGTTGCGTCTGGGCATTAGGGCCTTCCCTTGTGCTGGCTCATCAGCTTCACAAACTCCTCGAACAAATAGTGCGAATCGTGTGGACCAGGCGCGGCTTCCGGGTGGTACTGCACGCAGAAGACCGGGTGGTTGCGCAGGCGGAAACCTTCCAGCGTCTGGTCATTCAGGTTGACGTGGGTGATTTCCACCTCGCGAGGGTTGAGCGAATCGGGGTCCACCGCGAAGCCGTGGTTGTGGGAGGTAATCTCAACCTTTCGATTCAATTCGTTGCGCACCGGGTGGTTGGCGCCGCGGTGGCCAAACTTCAACTTATAGGTGCGGCCACCTGCTGCAAGTCCTAGTAACTGATGGCCTAAGCAGATTCCGAAAATGGGTTTGACGCCGATCAATTGGCGGATGTTGGCCACTTGCGGCTGCAGCGGCTCAGGGTCGCCGGGACCGTTGGAGAGGAAAACGCCGTCCGGCTTGAGGGCCAGGACATCGTCGGCGGAAGTCAGCGACGGGACCACAGTGACGCGGCAGCCAATCTGCACCAAGCGCCTTAGAATGTTTAGCTTAATTCCATAATCATAAGCTACTACATGATATTGCGGCAGCGCGGCGGTGCCGACCAGCTCCGAGGGCGAACAGCGGTCCACGGGGTGAGTCCACTCATAGCGCACCGGTGTGGAGACGCGGCTAGCCAGATCCAGGCCGGCCATGGTGGGGATGGACCGGGCCTTGGCGACCAGCTTATCGGCGTCCTTTTCGGTGGAGGAAAGCACCCCGCGCATCACGCCGCGGGTGCGCAGATGGCGGACCAGGGCGCGGGTGTCGAGGTCGTCCACCACCGGGATGCCGGCGTTGGCGAGGAACGCGTTGGCATCGGTATCGGAGCGCCAGTTGCTGGCCAGCCTGGAAAACTCGCGTACCGCCAACCCCTCGATGTAGGGGCGGGCGGACTCGTTATCGGCGGCGCTGGTGCCGTAATTTCCGATTTGGGGATTGGTGAGAATGACGATCTGGCCGGAATAGGAAGGGTCGGTGAAAACTTCCTGGTAACCGGTGAGGGCGGTATTAAAGACGACCTCGCCGGAGCGCTCAGTGGGCGCACCAAAGCTCCGGCCCTCGAAGATGCTGCCATCTTCCAGGGCGAGGATTGCAGAGTTCAAGTTAGGCTGTTCCTCCCGGGGAGTGGATAAGTTCCATTCTAGCAGGTAGGGCAGACCCGGAAGGAGCTGGAAGAGGGAAGCCGGAAGGAGGAAGTCAGAAGCCCGGAGCGGAATCACGCTCGCGAGCCGCACCATTCTGTCTTCCAACTTCTGTCTTCCAGCTTCTTTCTCCCCCTACTGCCCCACCGTGAGCGCGACTCCCGGCTGCGAGGCCACCCCGCCGATGTTGGCCAGCAGAGTGGCATCGCCGCTGGGGAGAGTCGGTACCGTCACGTTGAATTGATAGAGGCCCGATCCCGCCAGGCCGGCGAAGCCCGCGGTCACGGCCACGCCTCCGATGGTCACCGTGACCGAGCTCGCCAGCGGAGCTGCCGCGCTGACGGTTTGCCCGGTGGGTAGCACCGGGGCTGTCGGGCCGAAGCCCGTGCCGTACAGCAGGATGGTCTCCCCGGGCTTGGCCGGCGCCGTTTGGGTCACCACGCTGTAATCCGCGTGCAACGCCGCCACGTGAGTGCCGTCGAGGGTGAAAAACGCGGGCGAAAACTGGTTCTTTTGCGCCGTCACGGCGTTACTGGCCTGTCCCGCCGTCGTCACTTGGACCTGGACAGAACCCAGCGT
>Ga0265316_10000251_pt1 | contig 61672 bp, 64 predicted proteins | sample 4522metaG_FD_202092 | JGI IMG/M metagenome (GOLD analysis project Ga0265316, IMG submission 202092) | Rhizosphere microbial communities from Carex aquatilis grown in University of Washington, Seatle, WA, United States - 4-5-22 metaG | ecosystem: Host-associated > Plants > Roots > Rhizosphere >... | reverse complement strand
GCAGGAGGAGCGAAGGAAAGCCCAGAATCTGAAGGCAGCTCGGCGCCGCAAAGAGAGCGCTCAGACCCTGCCAAACCGGACATCTCTACTTGGCACGAAAGCGGACATTTCTACTTAGCCTTGACATGCATTGCATGGCAACGTTGTGGGGTGGATCTGCGCGTCATCTCCGTGTTGATTGGGAACCCGGGTTGACAGCGCTGAAGAAGCTCCAGAGTCTCTTCAGCGTGACGTAAGGCATGACCGCCGCTAGCCTTCGAGGGTTGAGCAGCGTCGTCCTGATGTGGGCCCAAAAGAACCACCTGCGAAGCTCGGCCCTCGTCATTCCCACGGGGGCATAAGGAACGTCGAGCACAGTGAAGTTGGTCTCTCCTCGCTCGATTTCTCCCGCGGCCACCAGGTCGTCGTACACAGGCGTCCCCGGCAGGGGTTGAAAAAACTGGTAGCTCACGATGTCGAAGTCATTCTCGGCGGCAAAATCGATGGTCAACTTGATGTCGTCCACCGTTTCCCCTGGATAGCCCAGCATGAAAAAGCCACAGACTTTCATGCCGGCCGCATGTATGAGCGCCATCTTCTCCTTCACCATGTCCAGCTTCAGGTGCTTGGACATACGCTCCAGCGTCCGCGGGCTGCCACTCTCCGGGGCAATGCTGATGTACTCCCAGCCGGCCTCCTTCATCAGCGCCAGCACCTCTCGATCGAGGAATTCGAGCCGCAGGCCATTGCTTGATGCGAAGGAGACGTCCTTCAGTTTCAGCTTCAATATTTCGCGACACACTTGCTTGGCGTGCCCGAGGTCCATGGTGAGATTGTCGTCGACGACGTTGAACCAGCGCACGCCAAACCGATCATGGAGCTGCTTGATTTCCGCGATGACGGACTCCACCTTCCGCTTTCGCACTTTCCTGCCAGTGACCAGCAGGCCTCCGCAGAACCGACATTTGAAAGGGCAACCACGGGTCGTGGTGATCGCCATGGTGAGCTTGTCATCCCGGTGGATTCCGCTCCCGTAGCCTTGCGCGTGGTAGTCCTTGAGTCGAAGCAGGTCGTAGTCGGGGAAGTTCAAGTCGTCGATCGCATCCCACAAAGGGGCATTGGTAGCGATGGCGCCATCGGGTTGCCTATAGATGAGGCCCCCAATACTGCCGAGGAGTTCCGCTGTCACGGCATCCGTTTCCATCGCCTCGGCCAGACGTCGAAAGGACTTTTCCCCGTCTCCGGCCAGGCCGTAGTCTGCACTCATCAGTGACAGGGTCGCCCCGCCCAGCCCCGACACATGCGGGCCGCCGACAACAACGGGCAACGCAGAAAACCGAGACTTGATTCGCCGAACGAGATCACAAGCCGACCCGGAGTTGAAAACCCAGACGGATACGCCGACCACATCGGGCCGAAACCTCTCGATCTCGTCCAGTACATGAACGTTGCCTTGATCACGGTTCAGAACGCCGTCCCACAAGCGGACTTCGTATCGCCGGGGCAGGTTCGCTGCAATGTAGCCCAGGCCGAGCGGCATGAAATTCCCCGCATGGCGCAGTTCTCGTGGGGATGCTGAAGGCCAGATCAGGAGCACTCTCATCGGTGGTCCTCCTTCCCTTCGCGTCGACCTCGACAGAGGCAGTCGGGGTCGACCAAACTAGCCAGTCTTCTCGCGAGCGATCTTGAATCGCAGCCGCCAGACCAAGGTCAAGGCCTCAAAGAAGATTGAGCCTGACATTTTGGAAAGGCCCACGCGCCGGTCGACAAAGAGAATCGGCACCTCGCGGACCTGAAAGCCAGCGCGCAAAGTCCGGTAGGTCATCTCGATCTGGAAGCCGTAGCCGCGGGCATTGACCGCGGCCAGGTCGATACCGTGGAGGGTCGCGGCTTTCCATGCCTTGAACCCGGCGGTCAGGTCGTGAACCCTGACCCCGAGCGCAGTCCGGGCATAGAGGCCGCCCCCGCGGCTGATGATCCGGCGGCCCAGCCCCCAGTTTTCCGTGCCGCCGCCTGCGACGTAGCGCGAGCCCACCGCCATGTCAGCGCCTTCGTCCAGCGCCTGCAGCAGCCGCGGCACATCGGCCGGATTGTGTGAGAAATCCGCGTCCATCTGCACGATGCGGTCCCATCCCTCGGCCAACGCCTCGGTGAAGGCGTGAATGTACGCGGCGCCGAGGCCGGCCTTCTGCGTCCGGTGCAACACGCGAACCTGCGGATCGCGGGCCGCGATCTGGTCGGCCACGCCGCCGGTCCCGTCCGGTGAATTGTCGTCAACGATCTGGATGGTCGCCTCGGGCACCGCGGCCCGCACAGCGGCGACCACGGGTTCAATGCATTCCTTCTCGTTGTATGTGGGAATGACGATGAGTGTTTTGGGCAAGACGTGTTCTCAGCGTCGAAGCGTTTAGGTATTGGGCGCCCGGCCAGCCAGCGCTGCGCGGACATCGGCTTCGTCAGACCGTACCATCATCTCGATGAGCTCGCGGAAACGCACCTTCGGCTTCCAGCCCAGTTTGGCGGTCGCGCGGCTGGCGTCGCCACGCAGGTGATCCACCTCGGTCGGCCGTAGGTAGCGCGCGTCGGTTTCGACGTACTTCTGCCAATCCAGTCCCAACGCGCCGAAGGCAACCTCCAAGACCTCGCGTACCGAGTGCGACTCGCCGGTCGCGATGACGTAGTCGTCAGGCTGATCCTGCTGCAGCATCATCCACATGGCCTCGACGTAGTCACCGGCAAAACCCCAGTCGCGCTGCGCTTCCAGGTTGCCCATGAACAACTTCTTGTCGAGCCCGTGCCGGATGCGGGCTGCGGCACGCGTGATCTTGCGCGTGACGAACGGAATGCCCCGTCTGGGGGATTCGTGATTGAACAGGATTCCGCAGGAAATAAACATCCCGTAGGCGTCGCGGTAGTTCTGGCAAAGCTGGTGGGCAAACACCTTGGCGCAGGCATAGGGGCTGCGCGGCTTGAACAAGGTGTCCTCATTCTGCGGCGGCGGCGACGAGCCGAACATCTCGCTTGACGAAGCCTGATACACGCGGCAACGCGCCCCGGTTTCGCGCACAGCCTCAAGCAGGCGCAAGGTCCCCATGGCCACGGTGTTGGCGGTGTAGTCCGGCACATCGAAACTGACCCGCACGTGGCTCTGCGCACCCAGGTTGTAGATCTCCGTCGGCTGGGTGGTCTGGATGATGCGGTTGATCGAGCTGGCGTCGTCGAGATCCCCGAAAACCAGGCGCAGCCGGTAATCGGCGCTATGCGGATCCTGGTAGATGGGATCGAGACGCTCGGTGTTGAACGAACTCGAGCGCCGGATGACGCCGAAAACCTCGTAGCCCTTGGCCAGCAAGAACTCGGCGAGATACGAGCCGTCCTGACCGGTGATTCCCGTCACAAGTGCGCGCTTCATTGCGCCCCTTTCTTTTTGAATGACTTCATCGAGGCTTCATACCGCAAGATCGCGAAACAATGCCAGATCTGACGAACGGCTATTGTCCACGCCCAGCCCTACCCGGCCCTGCTCCCGCGTCGGTTGCGCTGGAAGTCAAGGCCTCGCGCAACGATCGCCGGGCGGCCACCGTTTCGGCGGTCAGAGCGGTCAGCTCGGCCATGGCCTGCGTCGAATCCTGCGCCTTGGTCGACACCCCACCCGCCTTGGCCGTTGCCCCGAATGTCGTCACGATGAAGATGCGAACGACCTCGGCCCGTTCGGCCGGAAAGGCAGTGGCATACAGCTCGACCAGGTCGATCACGTCGCGCGGCGCACGGCCGCGCAGGACGGCCGCGGCCCAGGTGCCAAGGAGCTTGGCCTGGAAGTTCCTGAAGGTGCCCAGTATCGCCGCCGGACTCACGCCCGCCAGAAACCGACCCGCGGCAAAGGGCTGATAGAAAGCCTCGGGCGCCACGCGCCCCGCCAGCGCGCGCGACTGGGCCATGCGGTAGATCACGGTAGCCGCCACTCCCGGATCCTCGACCAGTTCACGCGCGCTGCGCATGGTCGCGCCACCCGGCTGCAGGACATAGCGATTTTCCCGCACGTTGCCGAAAATCTCGCGCTGGGCGGTTGACCCCTCTTCCATCTGAATCACGCCGGCCGGGCCTGTGCCGACCCGCCACTCGCGCGCGATCACCTCCATGGCGATGCGGTAGCCATCGACGAGAACTGGCGGAGGTGGGACCCCGTCAACCAAGTTGCCGCCGGTGGCGACCAGATGTGCGACAAAGGTGGCCAGGCGGCCAGCCAGGGTCTGCACCAACGCCTTGTCGGCAGAAAAATCGGCGGGCAGACCGATCCACGGCAAGTTGGGGCGCGCCTGGTCGCTGCCGAATGTCTGGGGCAATGCCAGCCCCCGGCCGTAGGGCGACGGTTGGAGCCCAAGCACCAGACAGGTCGGCTCGGCGGCGTTGCGACGAGCGGCTGGCGAGAAGGTTTGGCCATCCACGGTGGCATCGCGAATGAACTGCTTGGCCAAGTAGGACGTGCGCACCATCTCGAAAGCAAAGGTGGATTCGAGCAACCGGGGAAGCGGCTGCACAGCCTCGTCCTTGATGTTCAGACGGCGAACGATGGGCAGCGCGCCGTCCTGCTTTCCCGCAATGGGCGCGAACAAGACGTACGAATCGGCAAGTCCGATCGGCTTATCTGGATCAGAACGACAGCCGCCCGCGGCCACCAGAACGAGGCCGGCGAGGATTTGGAACGGGAAGATGCGCATCGCCGAACTCTAGCACCCTCTGACGCGATGGCGCGGGTTGCCGAAGGGGCCACGGTGGCATTGATTTGTCAGACGAAGGCGACGAAGATCAGGATCAGATCCCCGTGATGCTCGCAACCCGCGCCCGCTATTTGCCCCCACTGACCGTCATCGTACTCGGAGCATTGGCGCCGGTGCGATCGGCGCAGGCCCAGGGCGCAACTGTACTTCCCGATCTCAGTGCTCCACCCGAACTCAGCGCAGAGGCGGCCGCGGTTTCGCTGCTCGTGCGATCCTGTTTGAAGACGGGTGACCGCCATCTGGTGCCGAGGCACGAGTTGGCCCTTGCCATCGAGGCGTTCACCGGCCGAGCCCCGCGCGGCAGCTTGACCGTAATGCAGGACCTGGCACCTCGGCTGGTCGAGCAACTTGGCGCTGACCGGATCTTGATCGCGCAGATGCAACAGTCCGCCAAGCGCTTGATGGCGACCGGCCTGATTCTCGGCCCGGCAGGCAATCGCATCGGCCGCATCTCGGTGGGTGTGGCCGTCGGTGACCTGGGCGACATGGCCCGCCAAATCGCCTTGCGCCTGGCCCCGGCCATCGGCGCCACCGTGGTCGATGCCCCGGCGGTTGGCCTCGCTGACCTGCGCCCCTTCGTGGCGGCCCAGTCTGCCCTGTTGGTTGGCGATGCCACCGCCGCCGCGCGGGCCATAGAAGTCGCGCTGCCCAACATCGCCGCGCGTCTGCCCGCGGTGCTCGACCTTCTGCGGTCATTGGCGGACGAGCCCGGCCTGCCCAAACAGACGCGCGTGCAAGCGCGCCTGCTCATGGGTGACTGGGCCGCTGCCGCTGAACTGGCCGACGAGGGCTTGGCCGCTGATCCCAAGAACGTCTTCCTGCGTGCCGCCAAGGCGCGGGCCAAAGTCGCCCTGCGCGAGTTTGACGCCGCGGAGAGCGAGCTCGACATGCTCAAGGGCACGCGAAACGTGCCGGCAGTGGCGGTCGCGCGGGCCGCGCTGGCCGTCGAGCGAGGCGATCCTGTGGAGAAACGAGATGAGGCGCTTGCGCCCCTATTGGGCCGGCCCGTCTCGGAATGGCGCGTGGTCCTGCCGCTGGTTGCGGCATCGCCGCCTGGGACGTTTGGGGCGCAAGTCGAGGCCGCAGCCTTGGCCGCCGCACAGAAGCTTGCGGCGCAGGAGCCAGGCCTGGCGTCGATCGTGGCGGCACGCGCCCTCACCGGCGGTGCGGCGGTCGGACAGGCGGCTCCGCTCATCAAAGTTCAAGAATTGAGCACCGAGCAGGCCAACGCCGTGGGTGCTCGACTCGACAAGATGGGCGGGTCAGACCCAGCGGCGTCGGCGTTGAGCCGCGAGATCAAGTCACGTCAGACGGAATCGGTGCAGGCGCAGGCCGCGTCCACCGGACCAGAAAAGCCCGCGGGTCCGCCCTCCGCTCTTGCGGGCAACCTGCGCTCGATCTTGCAAAAGTTCGACCCACTCTACGAGCCCACGCTGACCGCGGTGACCATCGCGCCCTTGCCGGGCAGTGGGCAGGCCTTCTACTGGCCTTTCCTGGTACGCCCCGAACGGCTTTCGGATGGCCTGCTCGAAGCACTCATGCGTCTGCCATGGGAACTGCAGGCCTCGCGCTCGCAGATCCGCACCCAGGACCTTCCTGCCAACCGGGCCACGGAAGACGCGCTTGCGGTCCTGGCCCGCGACATGGGCGGTGAGTCCGTGCTCATGTACCGAATCAAGCCGGCTGGACTGGCCCCCTGGGTCGAGGTCGAATTGATCCTATTCGACGTGGCCAAGCAGAAGGTTCACAGGGCGAGCAGCACGCTGATTGGCCGCTCTACTGGCCTGGTGATGGTCAACCCCTTGCTCGTCGCTTTGTTCGTGCTGGCCCTGCTCGGGTCCGCGGCGTGGGTGGCGGTGCTGTCGTTCCGCGGCGCCATCGTGGTGCGGGTGCAATGGGATCCCGATTCCAAAGAAGAGATGTTCTCGATCCTCATCTCACACAGCAACAAGACGCCCGTAATCGAAAACGTAACGGCCTATCAGAAGAAGCTAGAATGGCTCGGCCAGCGCAAACGTCGTTTCGAGGCCTGGCATGTCGAGCGCAGCACGACCTTCCGGGGCATTCCCAAAGGCAAGTACTTCGTTCACCTGTACGGCATCTACACGCGTGGGCGCCAGGTCCTGGTTCTGAGCGAACCGCATGAGGCGGTCGAGGTCCTGCCTCGCAAGACTGCGTTTGTCGCCTTCAACCTGGAGGCGTCCGAGGCGGAATTCAATCTCACGGTCGTGGACGACAGTGGGCCGGTCGACGGAGCGCGCGTGTGGATCGACGAGGAGCGCGCCAAGGCCGCAACGGCCAAGGATGGCAAGGTCACGCTCAAGGTGCCCAAGGGCTATCACGTGATCCACGTGACCGCGAAGGGCATCCACATCGATCGGCCGTATCACGTAATCAAGGCCAAGACCCACGAGATGACCATCAATCTGGTGTGGGAACGACGCCAGGAACACGCATCGCGCGCCCTTGAGCGCCAGGTGGACGACGCCCTTCCCTACCTGACAGTATTGCGCAAACCGCAGACCGTTGCGCCCACCGCGCCCACCTCAGCGGAAGCGCAGGTCGGGAGCATTCAAGGGCCGCTCCGTCGTCCGTCGCAGCCGACACAGGCACCCGCAGCACCGCCCCGTGGACCCACGCCTGGCCCGCGCCCGGCCGTCGCGGCCACCGTGCTGGCCCAGCCTGGTGCCCGGCCCTCCCCTGCCCGACCGCAAGTGGCGGCCGCGGACAGAATGACCCTTCGGCCATTGGCCCCGCAGCCGGTCACACCGGCCCCGATCAGCGTCCCCCGTGTGGATCTCGATGCCCCGATGGATCTCAGCCCCGCGCCCGTGGACCTCGTGCCGCCGACGAAGCCGACGCGGAACCAATAGTTCACGGTTCGGCGCAACCCTTCCTGATTGACAACCTTCGTTGAAAGCTGAACGTTCCCCCTGAACCCGCGCCTTCAAGGTCGGGAAGAGTTTCTGGGGGCCGTGGGGAGAGACAACCAATCGACACAACCAATCGCCGCCCTTGACGTGGTACCAAGCCCCGCGGCATACCTTCGCTTCCAGTCGTTGCATGGCCCCGTAGCTCAGGTGGATAGAGCGACGGTTTCCTAAACCGTAGGTCGCCTGTTCGAATCAGGCCGGGGTCACAGTCAGCCATCTGATCATGATTGCCATCGCCCAGCGGGTTTCCCGCGCGGAAGTCCGGGTTGCTGACGAGGTCGTGGGACGCATCGACAAGGGCGTGCTTCTGCTGGTTGGCGTGGAACGCGGCGATGGCGAAGCCGACGCTGACGTGCTCGCGCGCAAGCTCGTCGCCCTGCGCATCTTTCCGGGTCGCACGCCCATGGACTTGAGCGTCCGGGACGCGGGCGGGGCCTGTCTGGTGGTCAGTCAGTTCACCCTCGCGGGCTCCATCCGCAAGGGCAACCGGCCCAGTTTCGACCGCGCCGAAGATCCGGCTCTGGCGCAGGCGCTGTACCAGCGGGTCGCTGACCGAATCGCCGCCGAGGGAATCCCGATCGCCTGCGGCCGCTTTGCCGCCGACATGGCCGTGGAGTTGGTGAACGACGGACCCGTCACCTTCATCATCCAAACTCGCGACGGCGCACTCGCCGGTCCCTGACGACTACGGATAACTAATCAGCGATTCGACCGGCAGCTTTCCGAGTTGCGCACGTCCATTCAAGCCGGCCAACTCCACGACGAAGCTGGCCAGGACGACCTGCCCGCCCAGATCCTGCAAAAGGCGGCAAGCCGCGCCCGCAGTGCCGCCGGTGGCAAGAAGATCGTCGACCAGGGCGACACGCGTGCCCTGCGCCACAGCGTCTTCATGGATTTCGATACCGTCGCTGCCGTACTCAAGCTGGTAACGCTGCTGCCGCGTCTTCCAGGGCAGCTTTCCGGGCTTGCGTATGGGCACAAAACCGACGCCCATCATGGTGGCCGCAGCCGCGCCGAAGATGAAGCCGCGCGACTCGATGCCGGCGATCAGGGCTGGCCGCGCGCCTGCAATTCTTTCGCACAGAAGTTCGACGCAGCGGCGGAAAGCCGGGCCGTTCTGCAGCAGTGGCGTGACGTCGCGAAACAAGATTCCCGGCTTGGGAAAATCCGGGATGTCGCGAATCAGGGAACGAAGATCACCGGTGAACGTGTTGGTCGCTGTCGGCATGCCCTGTTTCTACTTCAGGGGCGGCAGGAATTGCAGCGGATCTTGTGGCTCCTCCTTGCGGCGCACCTCGAAGTGCAGGTGCGGGGCCGTGGAATGGCCCGTGTCGCCCACGCGGCAGATCTCCTGGCCTACGGTAACGCGGTCGCCAGCGCGGACCAGCAGCAGCGAACTGTGGGCATAGACGGTCAGCAGGTTGTTCGCGTGTTGCAGAACAATCATGTTTCCATAGCCCCGCACTTTGTCGCCCGCGTATACGACCTCGCCATCGGCCGCGGCCAGCACCGGCGTCCCGGTGGGTGCCTTCATGTCGATCCCTTCATGGTCGCGCCCCCAGCGTTTGCCAAACAGCGACGTAAGCGTGGGCTTGGCCAGTGGCCAGCGCAGCGGCGCCTTGCTGGCCACCTCGATCGGGGCGGTCGATTCGGCGGGCGGCGCTGGGTTGGCTGGGGCCGCATCGGTCGGAATCGTGTTGGCTGGGGATGGGGCGCCGAGAATGAAGACAAGGCGGCCCGCCTTGAGCGGCTGGCCCCGCTTCAGTCCGTTGATTTCCAGCAGATCTTCCAACGGAATGCCCGCCTCCTGGGCAATCTGGGCCGGTGTTTCCCCGGATCTCACCACGTGCCAGGTTCCCGGCGGATTGTCGTCGTGAAGTGGGCGCGAGGTGGTGGCACAGGCGCAAAGCCCGAGCACTACACACGCGGCCAAGATCGCTCTAGACCTGCGGGCCGTCACGCCCCCCCGTAGCGTCCGGCAAGGTTGAAACGGATCCGGCCGGCCCGTGGGGCCTGGCGTATCGCCGGATCGGCGTCCTGCACTCACGGCTATTTCCCGACGTTGACCGCTGCGCCTTCTGCGAATGGCCCCAGGTTCCAGGCGCACATTCGTTCCAAGGCCTGCCGATGCGTGAGGTCCAGGCTGATGGGCGTGACCGACGCCAGGCCCGAGCGCACCGCTGAGCAGTCCCAGCCGGGAAGGTTCTCACCCTTCGCCTCGGGACCGCCGATCCAGTAGTAGGCCCGACCGCGCAAGTCCGCGCGCACGTCCACTTGATCCCGGTAGACCCGCTTCCCTAAGCTGGTCATGGCGTATCCGCGCACCGGGCCGGCAGGGAGGTTCACGTTGAGCAAGCTGTTCGCCTCGATGGCGTCAGGCCCGCGGGCCAGAACCTCTCGCACCAAGGCGTGCGCGAAGCCCGCGGCCGGGGCGAAATCCTGCGGCCAGCGCCGCTCTACCGAGACAGCGATGGCCGGAACGCCGCGCAGAGCCGCTTCCAAAGCCGCCCCCACGGTTCCCGAATAGAAGACGTCCGACCCCAGGTTGAACCCGTTGTTGATGCCCGACAGGCACAGGTCCGGCTTGCGCGGCACCAGGTGCAGCAAGGCCAGGTACACACAATCGACCGGCGTCCCGTCGATGGCATACACGTTCGGTCGTATCTGATCCACGCGCAGAGGCCGATCTAAGCTGATGGAGTGCGACGCCGCGCTTCGCTCGCGGTCCGGCGCCGCCACCATCACCTCAGCCAGGTCCGCCAGCACCTCTGCGAGCGCGGAAATGCCCGGCGCCGTCACGCCATCGTCGTTGCTGAGGAGGATGAATGGCTTTGACGACACGATATTTTGTCGGGGCGACTGGATTTGAACCAGCGACCCCCTGACCCCCAGTCAGGTGCGCTAACCAGGCTGCGCCACGCCCCGATATTCGTTTGTCAGTTACCTACTCTTCCACGAGTCGTATCAGATCCAGAAGCCCTTGCTTCAATTTTCTCATAGTCTCAACGTCGATTTCCGGCGGCGGCACCGGCGGCGGCGCTCCCTCCTCGTGTCCCAGCTCCCGCAGCCGCACCCGCGCACCTTGAATGGTAAAGCGCTGCCCGTATAGCAGATCGCGGATGGTGAGCAAGAGCTCAACGTCTTTGCGCCGGTACAGCCGCTGTTGCGACCGGGTCTTCTGCGGCCGGATGGAATGAAACTCGGTCTCCCAGTAGCGCAGAACATACGGCTTGACCGCGCACAGGCGCGCCGCCTCGCCGATTTTGAAAAACGGCTTGTCAGGGATCGTGCTCGGATCGACTGGAGCAGAGGCACGCCGGGGCAACGGTTTCCTGCGGGTAAGGGGGGCTAGGAGTTGAGCGCGTTCTTCAACACTTGGCTCGGCTTGAAGGTCAGCACGCGGCGGGCGCAAATCGTGATCTCCTGGCCGGTCTGCGGGTTGCGTCCGGCACGGGCGTTCTTGTCCCGAACGACGAAGTTGCCGAAACCCGAGATCTTGATCTTTTCTCCCTTTTCCAAGGTCTCTTTGACCGTGTCGAAGACGGTTTCAACGATTTCGGCGGCCTCTTTCTTCGAGAATCCGCCGACCTTCTCGTAGACCGTCTCGACGATGTCCGCCTTGGTCATATGGCTATGTTGTCCGAAAATCCCTTTGATGTCAAAGGGTTGACTAGCGCACTTCGATGGCGAATTGGTCGGTGAGTGCCTTGACAACGCGCGCGTGGGCGGTGTCGGCCTCGGGCAGGGTCAGCGTGACGTCATCCGCCCGGTAGGTCATGGTCCACAACATGCCCTTCTTGCCGGCGGGAACGTACTTGGGATCGCGGAAATCCTCCAGTACGGCCAGATCGCGAAGAAGCGGCTCGTTGGCCGAAAGGAAGGCTGCCCGTTGAGCGTCCGCGGATAGGGATGCGTCGATCCAGAATGACACATCACGGATCACGGCGGGAAAGCGCGGCGGCGCAAAGGCGCGCAGAGGCGCCGTGGCCGCAGCCAAAGGCGACAAATCCAGCTCGAAATAGAAGGCGCGCGGCTCGATGCCCAGCCGGCGCGCTATCGCCGGGTGCAGCTCGCCCAAACAGCCAATCTCAGCGCCCGCCTTGGTGCTGACCCGGGCTGAGACACCCGGGTGCAAGAACGACAGGCCCGCCGGGGCACGGTACTGGGCGTCCTGCACGCCGAATCCGCGCAGGAGATCTTCGACGATTCGCTTGAGATCGTAAAAGTCCACTGGCTCTCCGGGTTTGAGCCACTCGGCCCGATTGCCCGTGATCACTCCGGCGGCGTGCGTCTTCTCGATCGGCGCCTCGCCAGCCCGGTCGGCCCGGCGCACCACCCTCCCCACCTCGAAAAGCCACGCGTCACTCATCCCGCGCGCCAGGTTGCGTTTGAGCGCATCGGCAAGCCCGGGCAACAGAGTCGTGCGCATGACCTCGTAGTCGGCCGAAATGGGGTTCTGCACAGCAATCCCGTCGGCCAGTTCCTTCTGCGCGCCGTCGGCACTGACAGCAGCCAGCGCGCTTCGCGGAACGAAGGCCCAGGTCACGATTTCGTGCAAACCGGCGCTGGCGAGCACCGCGCGAGCGCGATCCGCGGGCGCCTCGGGGTTAGCCTGCACGGTGGCGTTGCTGCGAATCCGGTCCTTGGCGGCGGGCTTGCCATACTCGCCCATGCGCAGGACCTCTTCGATCAGATCCTCCTCGATGCGCAGGTCAGGTCGGAAAGTGGGGACCGTGGCCACGAGACCCTCGGGCACGAGTTCGCAGGCGATTCCGAGACGGACGAGCTGGTCGCGCGCGAAAGTCACCGGATACTCCACGCCCGCCAACCTCTGCAGGCGGGCCGTGCGAAGCTTCACTGTGGTCGTTGCCGAAGGCCGCGGAAAACGATCCACCATGCCCGCCACTACCCGGCCACCACCCAACCTGGCCAGCAGCGACACCGCCCGTTGTGCGGCCAAAGAAATGCTATTGGCGTCGACGCCGCGTTCAAATCGGTAGGATGCCTCGGAGACCAAGCCCAAGCGGCGGCTGGTCCGACGGATACTGCGCGGATCAAAGGTCGCGGCCTCCAAGAGCAGATTCTTGGTCGTTGCAGAAACCTCGCTCGACTGTCCGCCCATGACCCCGGCCAGCGCCACCGGCCCGTTGCCATCGGTGATCACCACGTCTTCTGCCAGCAAGGTCCGGTCAGCTCCGTCGAGGGTCGCCATCTTCTCGCCCGCCCTCGCCCGCCGCACCACAATGGGGCCGGTGAGCTTGTCGAAATCAAAGGCGTGCAGCGGGTGACCGGTTTCGAGCAACACATAGTTGGTCACGTCGACCAGGTTGGAAATGGCGCGAATCCCGCAGTACTGCAGGCGCAGACGCATGGCGATGGGGCTGGGCGCCACCGTGAGTCCGGTGACGAAGCTGGCGGTGTAGCGTGGACAGGCTTCGGGATCGTCAATGCGCACGTCTATCGTGATTCCGCCCGCCGGCTCGGAACCCGTGGACACGTCGATGGGACGCAGGCGGGTGCCAAAGTGGGCGGCCAGCTCGCGCGCAATGCCCAGGTGCGACAGGGCATCGGGACGGTTGGGCGTGACGTTCACTTCCAGCACATCATCCACCACGCCCAGGTATTGGGCGACCTCGGCGCCGGATTCGGCGGTCGGCGACAAGATCAAAATCCCATCCGCCTGTTCGCCGAGTCCCATCTCGGGCTCGCTGCAGAGCATGCCCGGCGAAAACACGCCGCGGATCTCGCGGGCCTCCAAGGTGTGACCACCGGGCAGACGCGCGCCGGGCGGGGCCCAGCACACGCGATGACCGGGCGGTGGCACGTTGGGCGCCCCGCAGACCACGCTTTCCTCTCGGCCGCCCGCACGCACGCGCACGATCCGCAGTTTGCTAGCGTTCGGGTGCGGCTTGATATCCAGCACCTCGGCCACGAGAACGCCGCCCAGATCCCGCCCCTTGGCTTCGCTGCCCTCGACCTCCAAGCCTTGGTCGGTCAGCGCCCGGGTCACAGCCTCCAGATCGGCGCCTGCCGGCAGCTCGACCAGCTCTCGCACCCAGTTCAACGAGATCTTCATGACTGCACGCTAACTAGCTGGAAACTGTCGCAAAAATCGTACGTCATTTTCGTAGAATAGGCGCAGATCCCGAACCCCATATTTCAACATCGCCATGCGCGACAGACCCATACCAAAGGCAAATCCGGTCACGTCGTACTTGTCGTAGCCAACAGCCCGAAGCACGTTGGGATGAACCATCCCAGCGCCACCGATCTCCAGCCAACCAGTGCCCTTGCACAGCCGGCAGGTCGACCGAGCGGGTTGCTTGCCTTCGCACACGAAGCAGGAAGCGTCCACCTCGGCCGATGGCTCCGTGAAGGGGAAGAAACTGGGCCGCAGCCGGATCTGGGTGTCGGGGCCAAAGAACCGCTGCACAAACACGATGAGCGTGGCCTTGAGGTCCTCAAAACTGACATTGCGATCCACGTGCAGTCCCTCGCACTGAGGGAACATCGGCGTGTGGGTGGCGTCGTCGTCGCGACGAAAGACGTCTCCGGGTGCGATGATCTTCACCGGCGGCGGACCGCCCAGCATGGTTCGAATCTGCACTGGCGAGGTGTGAGTGCGCAGGAGCAGGCCCCCCTCGACGAAGAAGGTGTCCTGCATGTCGCGCGCCGGATGATCCGCCGGCATATTGAGCGCGTCGAAGTTGTTGTGTTCGGTTTCGATCCAGGGGCCGGTGCGCACCTCGAACCCCATGCCGTGGAAGATCTGCTCGATCTCCAGGCGAACGCGGGTCAGCGGATGCAGGGTCCCAGCGCGACGACCGCGGCCCGGCAGGGTGATATCCAGACTGCGCGTGAGATCAGCGGCCAAGCTCGCCCCGGCCAGCTCGCCCAGGCGACTCTGCACCGCCACTTCGATGGCAGCCCGGGACCGGTTGGCGGCTTCGCCCACGGCCGGACGGTCGCCAGGCGGGAGCCGTCCCAGGGTCTTCATCAGCTCGGTCGCCTTCCCCTTCTTGCCCAGGTAGCGCGCCTGCACGGCGCGCATATCCTGTTCAGTGGAAAGCGACCCGATCTCGTCCGCGAATTCCGCGGTCAGGCGATCGAACGCCGAAATCAGATCCTGGGCCGCAGGCACTCCTTCGTCGATTGTCACGACGGAACCGGCGCCACGACCAACCTAGGTGGTCATTCCAGCGGCCTGAACAACCTTCTTGAAGGCGTTGGGGTCGCTGATGGCCAGGTCCGCAAGGATCTTACGGTCGATTGCGATGCCCTGTTTGGCCATCGCACCGATGAGACGTGAGTAGGAGAAGCCAAGCTCGTGGCTGGCCGCATTGATGCGTGTGATCCACACCCCGCGGAAGTCTCCCTTCCGCTTGCGACGATGAAAGAGGGAAAACCGCCAGGCGTGATGGACAGCTTCAATCGCTGCCTTCCACAGTTTCGAGCGGCCGCCGCGGAAGCCCTTGGCGTGCTTCCGGATACGGTCTCGGCGTCGCTTTGTCTTATATCCACCTTTTGCGCGAGGCATAAATCAGCTCCTACAGTCCGTACGGAATCATCGCCTTGATCTGATGCTCCTGCGACTTGGCGATGTATCCGCCCTTGCGCAGTTTCCGCTTGTTCTTGGTTCGCTTGTTCGTGAGAATGTGCCGCATATAGGCACGCTTCCTTTTGACGCGTCCATTGGCCGTCAACTTGAAGCGCTTCTTCGCGCCACTCTTTGTCTTCATCTTGACCTTGGGCATGGGCGGCGCGGAGTATATCCGTCTCGACGGGCAGTGCAAGAGTCGAAAGATGGTTTCGTCGTGTGGCGACGATGATCGCCGGTTCTACGGCTTCGGTGGGGTCGTTGGTGCCCCAAAACGCGGCCCACTCGGAGCAGCCTTGGGTGCCTCGCTCACGTTGGCGACGTCATCCTCGCCCGCGGGGCGGCCGAAAGTCGGCCCAGATGGGGCCGGAGCGCTCGCCGCTCGGATCACGCCAGAGCGCGGGCCGATGATCATGACCATCCGGCGGCCTTCCATGATGGGCTTCTGCTCGACCGCGGCGATGTCCAGGGAGCCCTTGACGACCTGATCCAACATAGCCTGGCCGGTCTCGGGGTGAACGATCTCGCGGCCGCGAAACACGATCACAAGCTTGCACTTGTTGCCCTCGCCCAAGAAGCGATGGATGTGCTTGAGCTTGAACGCCAAGTCGTGCTTGTCGGTTTTGGGCCGAAGCTTGATTTCCTTGATGACGACGGTGGATTGGTGCCGCCGCGACGCCTTCTCCTTCTTGGACTCTTCGTACTTGAACTTGCCGAAGTCCATGATCCGGCAAACCGGAGGAACCGCCCGCGGGCTGACCTCCACCAGATCAAGCGTCTGCTCTTCAGCGAGCTTGAGAGCCTCGTAGGTCGGCAAGATGCCGATCTGAGAGCCGTCTGCGCCGATGACCCGCACCTCGGGCACGCGAATGCGGCGCCCGACGCGATAGTTGTCCGCCGCGCTTCCACTAGAACCCTGATACCCGCCTGGCCTTGGGATGGTCTTTTCTCCTGGTTTGTCGCCGCGCTAGCCGGTCGGTTTTGATTCTGCCGTGGGGGCGCAAAAAATGGGGGGAATGGCTTCGGCCGCCAGCTTTTGCGCCAACTCATCGAGTGGCATGGCTGGCATCTGTTGGCCGTCCCGCGTCCGCGGCGAAACCACGCGGGCCGCCATATCCCTCTCACCCACCACGAGCATGTACGGAATCTTTTCCATTTGCGCGCGCCGGATCTTGGCGCCGAGCTTGTCAGCCGACAGATCAGCGTCGGCGCGCAGATCGGCCGCCAGCAGGCGTGCCTGCACCTCGCGACCCCAGACATCGGCCTTTTCACTGACGGTAACCACGCGCGCCTGCACCGGCGCGAGCCAAAGCGGGAACGCACCAGCGAAGTGTTCGATGAGCACCGCCATAAAACGTTCCATCGAGCCAAACAGGGCGCGGTGGATCATGACTGGACGCTTGCGCGATCCGTCGGGCGCCACGTACTCCAACTCGAAGCGCTCGGGCAGCTGGAAATCGAGCTGGAATGTCGTGCACTGCCATTCGCGGCCAAGGGCATCGCGGATCTTGAGATCGATCTTGGGGCCATAGAAGGCGCCGCCGCCCTCATCGACCTCGAAAGGCATGCCCGCGGCTTCCAGCACGCGCCGGATGGCGGCCTCGGCCTGGTCCCAGACCGCCTTGTCGCCCATGAAATTCTCGGGCCGCGTGGCCAAGAAGGCCTTCACATCGGCAAAGCCGAAGACATTGAGAGTATCCAGGCCAAAGCGCACGCACGCCGCCATCTCTTCTTCGATTTGCTCTTCGCGAAGAAATAGATGGGCGTCATCCTGGGTGAACCCACGCACACGCAGAAGGCCGTGCAGCACGCCCGAACGTTCGTAGCGATACACCGTACCGAACTCCGCGTAGCGGATCGGCAGTTCGCGGTGCGAGCGAAGCTGAGACCGGTAGATGGCGATGTGGAAGGGGCAGTTCATCGGCCGCACCAAATAGCGCTGGCCTTCCAGTTCCATGCCGCCGAACAGGTTCTCTTTGTAGTGCGCCATGTGGCCGGACTTTTCCAGCAACTGCTCGCGCGCCACATGCGGCGTGAACACCATCTCGTACCCGCGGCGAACCAGCTCGCGGCGAAGCACGCCCTCGAGCACGTTGCGGATGACGGCACCCTTGGGGTGCCAAAGCACGAAGCCCGGACCGACCAAATCGTCGACGGAGAACAGGTCGAGCTGCTTGCCCAGCACGCGGTGATCGCGCCGCTTGGCTTCCTCGATGCGGTCCAAGTGGGCTTTCAGATCGTCCTTGGACGCGAAGGCCGTGCCGTACACGCGCTGCAACTGCGGGTTACGCTCGTCGCCGCGCCAGTAGGCACCAGCGAACGACAGCACCTTGAAGGCCTTGATCTGCCCGGTGCGTTCGATGTGTGGCCCGGCGCACAGGTCGACGAAGTCGCCGTGCTGGTAGAGCGAAATCTCTTCGCCCTCGGGAATCGATTCGATGATCTCGACCTTGTAGGTCTCGCCCTTTTCAGCAAACAGGCGCAGAGCCTCGGCGCGCGAAACCGCCTTGCGCACAAAAGGCATATCCTGCGCGACGATCTTGGCCATCTCGGCCTCGATCTTCTCGATGTCCTCGGGCGCGAACGGCTCGGTGTCGAAGTCGTAGTAGAAACCGTTCTCGATGGCCGGGCCGATCGTGACCTTGGCCTTGGGCCGCAGGCGCTGGACCGCATCGGCCATCACGTGCGAAGCCGAATGGCGCAGGCAGGACAGCGGATCAGCAGGCACATCCCCCTTGTCGCGGGGGCGGATCACCGGGCGTTCACTCACGGCTCATGATCTCCGAACGCGAACATCCGGCGGACAGGGATAGACGCGCGACCAAAGTGGCGGGGCGCCGGTCTGCGCGGACTGCGTAGGCAAGGGTTGAAGATTGCAACGGCGGAAGGATAGCACCGTCCGCGCCCTGCATTGAAACAGGAATGCGAATAGTAGGCACGGGCGGGATTGAACCGCCGACCCCTACCGTGTCAAGGTAGTGCTCTGCCACTGAGCTACGTGCCTGTAAGTCCGTTGTCAGGCCGGCTACGTTAGCGACGGCGACGGTAGAGTCAAGAAGAGAATCAGGCCACCCGCGCCAGGGCCATCACTTGGACCTCGGCTGCCCCGGCCTGCAGCAGGACGCGGGCACATTCCGCCAGGGTGGCGCCTGTGGTCATAACGTCGTCGACAAGCAGGATGTGCCGCCCCTCGGCCCGTTTCGGCCGCGGCACGACAAAGGCCCCGGCCACGATCCGCCGTCGCGATGCCGGCGATTCCCAGCCCAGCGACGGCGTATCGCGAATCCGGCGCAATCCACTCGGCAGCACCAGCAGCCGGCGTTCTGGCCGACGGACGAGGCGTTCGGCTGCGCGCAGGAGTTCCAGAGATTGGTTGTATCCGCGCCGCCGCAGACGACGCGGATGCAGCGGCACCGGGCAGATCGTGTCGATTCCGCTATCAAGCGCCGCCGCGAGGGCAGGCGCCAGCAGAGCGCCCAAGGGCCGCGCCAGATGGCGACGCTCCCCGTGTTTCAGGTGAAGAATGGCCTGAGTCGTGGAGCCTCCATAGGCGAGGACAGGCCATACCCGCGTGAAAGGCAACGGCATCGTCTGGCAGCCATGACAGCGGCCATTGGTGGCCTCGGTCAAAGGCAGGCCGCAACCGCGACAGACGTGATCCAACTCGCACACAGAAAGTGCGCATTCTTCGCAAAACGCCCTACTTTCAGGCACGAGAGCGTTGCAAGCAGCACAGCGGGAAGGCCAGAGAAGTTGAGCAGCAAGCCGAAGCAGCATGCGGGCTTATCGGCCTCTCTTGCCAAATGTTGCGTACGGATCAGGCTGGTTTATCGTACAGCGAATCGAGGATCTGGCCGTATCGGCTCTTCACCACCTCTCGCTTGACCTTGAGGCTAGGGGTCAGCTCGCCTGCTGCCTCGGAGAAATCAGCGGGCAGAATCGCGAAATTCTTGATGGTCTCGTAGGGAGCCAGGGTTCGATTGATGGCCGCCACGGCGCTTTCCACGGCGGCCCGCAGTTCGGACCGTGAAGCGGCTTGCGCAAGGTTCCCGTCACCGAACTGGCGCGCAGCGAATTCTGAAGGCGTCACAATGGCCACGCAATGCGGACGATTGTCGCCGAACACCACAACCTGACTGACCAACGGGCAATGGGCCTTGAGCGCGGTCTCGATCATCTGGGGCGCCACGTTCTTCCCGCCTGCCGTCACGATGATGTCCTTCTTGCGGTCGACGATGCTGAGAAATCCATCCTCGATTCGGCCGATATCGCCCGAGTGAAACCAGCCCTCGGCATCGATGGTGTCGGCGGTAGCAGCCGGGTTACTATGGTATCGAGAAAAGACCGACGGACCGCGCATGAGAATCTCGCCGTCAGCCGCGAGGCGCGACTCGACCACGTCGATGGCCGGGCCTACTGTGCCGAAGTGGAAGCGGTTCCAGCGGTTGACGAACGCGGCGGCTGTGGTCTCGGTCAGCCCGTAGCCTTCCAGAACCAGGAGACCGAGGCCATGGAAGAACTCCGCGATCTCGGCTGCCAGGGGCGCGCCCCCCGAAATCAGGAAGCGACAACGGTCAAGGCCCAGACGCCGGCGCAATTTCGCCAGGACAAGCCGGTCGGCCAACGCGTGTTCGAAGCGTAGGCCAGCCGAAGGCGTGCCACCGCTGCGCAAGGCGGCCGCGTACCTTGCGCCTGCCGTGAACGCCCAGTCGACCAGCGCTCGCTTGGGCCAAATGCCCTGCCCCGCTGCCGCCGTGATCGCCGCGTGCAGCTTCTCGAAGACACGCGGCACGCCGGCCATGAAGGTGGGCCGCACGTCGACCAGGTCGAGCTTGATCTGCGTCTGCCCCGCGGAAAACGCGATCGCCGATCCCGCCAGAATGGGCGCCCATTCCAGCTCGCGACCGAGCACGTGGGCGAGCGGCAGAAACAGGTACTGCAGGTCGGTGTCGCGAAGATCGAAGGCGCGCAAGGCGCTCGAAAATGACTCGACCATGTTTCGGTGGGTCAGCACCACGCCCTTGGGCCGTCCTGTCGTGCCCGAGGTGTAGACGATGGTGAATACGTGGTCAGGCCCAACTTCCGCCGCGCGTCGGTCCAATTCCGGTGCATGGTCCGCCAGCCACGCTTGCCCCGACCGGCGCAGGTCCGCCAAAGACAGCGGCATCGCGCCACCGACCCTGTGCACGGCACCGATGACATCCGGCAGCTGCGCGCCCTTGGGGCCATCAGCAAGACTAGCCTCACCCTCCATGTAGATGAGACGCAGAGTTGGCATCTCCGCCAGCAGCGGCACCAGCTTGTCCATCTGGGCAGCATCCTCGGCAATCACGATTCGAGCGCCGCTGTCCTTGATGATGAAAGCACACTGCTCGGGCGTGCTCGACGGGTAGATGGGAACCGACACTGCGCCGGCCAGCACCAGCCCAACATCGCACAAAACCCACTCCAACCGCGTTTGCGCCAATATGCACGCGCACTCGCCCACGTCGACACCCAGGCTTGCCAGCCCACCGGCAATCTCGCGCGCCGCCACGTCCGCCTGCTGCCAGGTTACGCTGCGCCAGCCCTTCCCTTCGCGAAGGCGAAACGAGACACCATGCTGGTCCCGGCTGGTGCAAACGCGCCATATGCCGCCTGCAGTCCGCGCGGAGAAGGCGGAATTGGCGTCACGCGAAGTTGTTGCCCCAAAGCGCATGAATCGGCAGATAGTCTTCATCACATGGTCCCGACGTCAACTCGGCTGCAAGTGGTCGGCGCAACAACTCGGCGCGCTGAGTTGTTGTATCCGCAGCGTTCCTCCCGTAGTATGCAGCTCCTAGCCTAGTCCTACTGGCATTGTCGTCGTGTGGTGACTATGGTTTCCAACCCCCTGCCATCGCGATATCGAATCATCGAAGAAGTCGGCCAGGGCGGCATGGCGGTGGTCTACCGTGCCCAGGACGAAACTCTGCGGCGTGAGGTCGCGGTCAAAGTCCTGCACCCACACTTGCTAGCCGAGACGGAATCGCGCGCCCGCCTGCAGCGCGAGGCGCGGGCGGTTGCCAAGCTGAACCACGACGGCATCCTTCAGATCTTCGACTACTCAGGGGATGACGCGCTTTCGTCCTACATCGTCACAGAATTCATCGACGGGCAGACCCTCAAGCAGCTTCTGGACAACCACAAGCTGCCCGTGCCCGAGCTGGCCGCGCTCATCGTGCTGGAGGTCGGCGACGCCTTGGCCCACGCGCACTCGTTTGGCATCATTCATCGCGACGTCAAACCTGAAAACGTGATGGTTCGCAAGGACGGGGCCATCAAGCTGATGGACTTCGGCGTGGCCCAGGTGGTGGACCTGGAACGAATGACCGTGACCGGGCAGATCCTGGGCTCGCCGGCCTACATGGCACCTGAGGTGCTCGACGGGAAGACTCTCGACTTCCGCAGCGACATCTTTTCGCTGGGGGTGATGCTGTATCAGATGGCGACTGGCGTTCTGCCCTTCGCCGGCAAGAACCCGCACGAAGTGTTGAGGCGTATCGCCGAGGGCCGTTACGCCGATCCGCGTACGGTGGGTCCACGGGTATCGGACCACCTAGCCAAGGTCATTGCGCGATCGCTGGCACGAAATCCGGACGATCGATACCCGCGTCTCGCACTCATGCTGGATGACCTGTGCGTCTACGTGGTTGACGCCGGTCTTGAAAACGTTCGAGAAGAGTTGCGCCTCTTTCTCACCGCCCCTGAAGTCTACGAGAAGGGACTCGATCATCGGCTCGCCACCGCCCTGGTGGCTTCGGGCCAGCGTGAGCAGACGGCGCACCGTACTGCTCGGGCATTGGAACTTTGGAACCGCGCCCTGGCGCTGGAACCGGAGAACGCCACTGTGCTGGCCGAGTTGCGACGCCTGGAACGAGGCGAGCGCGTCCGGCGCTGGGTGACGGTGACTATCGTTCTGGCGCTGCTGGCCGCGATCGGGTCCGGCACGTTTGCGATCTGGCGCCACGCCATGCGCACTCGTCTGGCCGGCAGTGGCGAGCGCGTCGTCGCGACCCTGCAAACACCGGGCACCTCCGGTCTGGCCGCCGCTGGCGTCCCCAAGGAACCGGCGCCCACTCCCAAGCCGACGGCGCGTCCGCAGACTGTGCTCAGCCACACGCCACGCGAGCCACGCAAGGTTGCGGCACCTACCGAGCGGGCCGACCCACGCGACGAAGCCGCCCCTGGGCTGGCCGCAGCTGGTCCGCGGCAAGTGGAGCTGACACTCGGCCCCCACCCCCCCAAGGTCGAGGTCTGGATGGATGGTCAGAAACGCCTCGACTTTGGACCGCGACACGACCGCATCATCGTTCCGTGGGATGGGCCTCACGTTCTGGAGTTCCGCAACGACAACTGCTGCAATCGCAAGCAGGTCACGGTCGGTCCTCAGGCCTATCGGCCGCCTGGGGATCATCTCTACGTCAATCTCGACCCCAAGCCAGCTCGCCTGTCGGTGACCTTGCAGCCGCCACGATCCGACGCAAACATTCTGCTGCGCGAGGTGGGCGATACCCGACCGAGTCCTTGGCGCACGACGGTCCGTCCGGGAGAAAAAGTGGCAGTTCCGTTTGACGCCGGCGATGAGATGCGAAAGAGTCTGGAGGTCGTGGTCTTTCTTGGCGAAAAAACCCTCACCGAGCGAGTCAACATCACCGCGGGAGAAACGCGGCAAGTAACCGTGCGTGTGGACGAGTAACGTGTTCGCGGGCATCGTCGCTTTTCTGCTCTTCCAGGCAGCACCGCAGGCGGCTCCCTCACCGGCAGTCGACGAGGTTCAGCGGGGGAAGAATGCCTTTGATCGCGGCGAATACGCCCGGGCCATCGAGATCCTTCGGCCCCTGCTCCACCCTGAAATCCGCCTAGAATCGGAGGGTCAGATCGTCCAGGCCTACCGCATGCTTGGAGTCGCTGAACTTTTTCAGGGCGACAGCGATGTGGCAGCCCAGGAGTTCCGCAAACTCCTGCAGGTGCGGCCCTCCTACCGTTTTGATCCCCTGCTCGATCCGCCCCAGGTGGTGGATCTCTTCAACTCGGTCCTGCGGACCCATGAGTCCGAGGTCGCGGCCCTGGAGTCGAAGCAGCGGGAGGCGGCGCGTGCGCGGCAGCGCGACCGGGAACAATGCGAGAAACTGCGGGCGGGGCCAACCGTGGTGGAGAAGCACTTCGGCCGCAACTCACTGGGTGTGAGCCTGGTTCCATTTGGCGTCGGGCAGTTCCAGAATGGCCACCGCCGCAAGGGGTGGGCCTTCCTGGTTGTGCAGGCCACCCTGGCTGCAGCTTCGGTGGCGGCCCTCTCGACCAACTTCGCCCTGTACGGAACCCACCCCACACGAAAATGCCACTACGACAGCGGGGCCATCCCCTGCCCGCCCGGGGCCATTGACCACACCGACGAAAACCGATCGCGCTGGCTCATGCGCACCCAGGTGGCGAGCGGAGCCGCTTTTTTCGCCGCGGTCGCCTGGGGCATCGCGGACGCCCTGTACTACTACCAGCCGGAAACCCCTTTGGCTTTGACCCCGGCAGACCAACCCATAACCAAGTCAAGCGTACCGCACCTGCTGCCGGTTCTGGTCGGCGATGCACTTGGCCCCGGTCTGTACTTCCGTTTCTGACCAGAAACGGTGAGACTGCGACCCATGGCGACCCTACGCATCCACATGCCCGGCACGGGCGTGAAGGTGTACCACATCTACAAGAAGCTCACCTCGCTCGGAAAGGGCGAAGGCGTCGATATTCTCCTGCCTGATCCCCTGCTGTCCGACACGCACGCGCACATCCACTTCGACGGCCGCGACTTCAACATTTCTATCACGGACAAGGATGCGGACCTGCATGTCAACGGGCGACGGCGCAACAAGCACCGGCTGGCCCAGGATGACCGCGTTCGCATCGGCAGCGTGGAGCTGGAATTCTCGCTTTACGACGAGCCCGTCACCAACGACGTCGCCGCCAAGACCATGGCCGAGCTGAACTCGTACAAACGCCTGTTTGAGTTCTCGCAGAAGCTGATGGCGAACTATGAAATTCCGGGCCTCTTCGATCAGTTGCTCGATGTGGTGGTCCAGGTCACTAACGCCGACAAGGGATTCATCGTCTTGCTCGAATCAGGCGAGCCGGTGGTCAAGGTCGCGCGCAACCTGCGCCACGAAACCATCTCGAACGCGGTCAGCCATCTGTCCGACGCGATTCTGGCCCGCGTGGTGGCGACCAAGAAGCCGCTCATTATCTCGGACGCGCTCAACGACACCGACTTCAAAGATTCGCTCTCGGTGATGAACCTGCGCCTGACCTCGGTCATGTGCGTGCCGCTGCTTGAGCGCGGCAACCTCATCGGCATCATTTATGTGGGCAACGACAACGTGGCCCAGCTCTTTGACGAGGCGGCTCTCGAAATCCTGACAATTTTCGCAGCGCAGGCCTCGCTGCTCATCCGCAACGCCCTGCTTGTGAACGAGCTGCAACTCGACAAGCGCTCGCTGCAGGAACGCATGGAACGCATGCGCTTCGGCGAAATCCTGGGTTCGTCACCGGCCATGCAGGAGGTCTTTCGCAAGGTGGAACGGGTGGCGGGCACCGACATCACGGTGCTAGTCACCGGCGAGACCGGTACCGGCAAGGAGCTGATCGCACGCGAGCTACACAACCGATCGCCGCGAGCCAAGGGTCCCTTTGTCAGCATCAACTGCGGCGCGATTCCCGAGAATCTGCTGGAATCGGAGCTGTTCGGTCACGTGCGCGGGGCCTACACCGGCGCCGTGTCCAACAAGCCCGGCCGGTTCCAGGCGGCCAACAAGGGCACCCTGCTGCTGGACGAAATCGGCGAGATGCCGGTGGCGCTGCAGGTGAAGATCCTGCGCGCGCTGCAAGACCGCACGGTCAGCCGGGTGGGCGACACCGCGAGCGAGCCAGTGGATATCCGGATCATCGCCGCCACCAACCGCGATCTCGAGGCCGAGACCAAGGCCGGCCGCTTTCGCGAGGATCTCTACTACCGGCTCAACGTCGTGCACCTGCACTTGCCTCCCCTGCGCGATCGTGGGGACGACGTGGTGGTGCTGGCCCGCTACCTCCTGTCCCGCTACGCCGTGGAACTGGCCAGCAAGGTGCGCGGCTTCACCCCCAGCGCCATCTCCGCGGTCAAACGCTACCACTGGCCTGGAAACATCCGCGAGCTGGAAAACCGGATCAAGAAGGCCCTGGTGCTGGCTGACAAAGCGCTGCTGGGCGCTGACGATCTCGGCATCGCCTCTGACGAACTGCCTGCCATCTTGACCTTGGCGGCGGCGCGCGATCGCTGGCAGCGCCAATACATCAACGAAGTGCTCAGCCTCAATGGTGGCAATCGCACCCGCACCGCGCGCGATCTGGGAGTGGATCCGCGCACCATCTTCCGCCACCTTGAGCGCGAGGAATCAGGCGCCAGCGACGACGACATCTTGCCCCCCGGCGAAGACACGTGATGGATTCGCGGACTCGATCTCAACGGACAGGGCGGCCGACTGGCTTGGTCGCTCTGCTGCTTTCGGGCCTGGGCTGCGTGGTCCCGGTGGAGCCGAACTTCCAGGATCCGGCGGGCAACCTGCCACCGTTCGTCGTCAGCAGCACCCCGACCGCAGGCTCGGTGCTGCCGATTCCCACGAACACGGTTGAGGTCACTGTCGGCGACCCCAACCTGGACGACCAGCTCGTTGCTCGGTGGTTCGTCGACTACCCACCCTATGACGACTCGGTCTCGCGTACGGGACCTGAAGTCAGGCTGCCGACCACCGGGCAGGTCAATCGGGGACCCATCCTTTTCGCTCCTAGCTGCGCGGACGACCAGATCCCCGCGGGGCCTATCTGGCACCGCGTGACCCTGTCGGTTGCCGATCGGCCTTTCCTGCCTCCCGACCAATCTCCGCCCGATCTGCCATGGGACGCGGTCCCTGCCGAGGGCTTCGTGGTGCGTGCAACCTGGATCGCGTATCTCTCATGCCCGTAGATCGGGTTTGACAAGCGGCTTGCGGCCCCGTAGCCTTGCTTCACTCGTCGGCGCTCCGACGACGCGCGCTCCTCGCTGGGAGCCCCCTTCGACGGGCAGGGGTTGTTTCCCCGCCGTTCTCGAAACACAGTGTCTTCACCTACAAAACCACCGGCCCAAGAATTCCGTCAGTATCGAAGACTGGTTTCCTGGACGATTCTTTCCATCATTGCACTTGGCAGCCTGTACCTCTTGCTGTCGGTGAGTGTGAGCCTGTACCGGCGGCGCAACGTCCTGCCGGCTGGCGACGAAGTGAGCGCCCAGGTGTCAAGCGCGGAGGCGGGTAGCTGCTACGGCGAGCTGCGAGAGGTGTCGGTCGCGCTCCGCAAGTACCTGGAGCGATCGCACAGTCTGCTCGCCAACAACGACGCCGATGAACTGCAGCGCTGGGCCGACGAAGGTGAAAACTGGCGGGCGCAGTGGATGGGACTTGGGCGACGCTGCCGGCTGCTAGCCGGGATGCGCCCCACCCAAGCGCGCAAAGAAATGGAAGCTATGGCTGCCGCTCATGAAGAGCTGGGCAGCATTCAAACGACGTACACAGAGGCGTTAAAACGATTTGCCAGGGATCTGGTCCCGCGTCTGGGACGCCTTGACAAGCGCCTTGCGAAACTTGGCGAAGCCATCGGTACGACTGGCTCGCCCTCAGGAGATAGAGAATGAGCGATCAGGTACAAGTCCGAGACAACACCGACATCCCGTCCGCCGCCGCTGCGGCTCCCGACGGCCCCGTCGAGAAGAAGCCCTCATTTGCCGACCTAAACCTGCGGCCCGAGGTCCTGCAAGCCTTGACCGACATGGGGTTCACCGCGCCCATGGAGGTGCAAAGCGCGACCCTTCCCCTGGTGCGTGCTGGCCGCGACATCATGGTTCAGTCGCGCACCGGTTCGGGCAAGACCGCGGCCTTTGGAATTCCCTTTGCTGACGGGCTGGTCGACGCCAGCCAGAAATCGGTGCAGGCCATCGTGCTTTTGCCCACGCGCGAGTTGGCCCTGCAGGTGGCGGCCGAGATCGCCCGCATCTGCGCTCAGTCGGGATTGTCGATCGTTCCCGTGTACGGCGGAGCGCCCATGGGACGCCAGATCGAACAGCTCCGCGCCGGCGGGCAGATCGTCTGCGGAACCCCCGGGCGCATCCTCGATCACTTGCGCCGCGGGACCTTGCAACTCGACAAGATCAAATTCGCCGTGCTCGACGAATGCGACGAAATGCTTTCCATGGGCTTTCAGGAGGACATCGAAGCCATCCTGGAAAAGACGCCGCCAGAGCGCCAGACCATGCTCTTTTCTGCGACCCTGCCCGAGGGCATCCAGCGCCTGGCCCGTCGCTATCTGCGCAAGCCCGAGATGGTGACCCTGTCGGGCGAATTCGTGGGCGTGCACGAGATCCGCCACACCTACTACTCCATCCCCGGCGGCCAGCGCGAGGCCGAGCTGTCGCGGGTGCTCGATTTCGAGAATCCCGCGCGGGCGCTGATTTTCTGCAACACCCGCGAAGAGACCAGCCGCGTGGCCGAGTATCTGCGCCGGCAGGGACTCGATGCCGAGGCCATTTCATCGGACCTTTCGCAGTCTGACCGCGAGAAGGTCATGACAAAGATGCGGGCGGGCAACATCCGATTTCTCGTCGCCACCGACGTGGCGGCGCGCGGAATCGACATCGAAAACTTGCCCTGCGTGATCAACTACACCTTCCCGGAATCGCCCGAGGCGTACATCCACCGCACCGGTCGAACCGGGCGGGCCGGCCGTTCCGGCCACGCGGTGTCGCTCATCGGCCCCACCGAGGTCGGATCGTTCTACTACCTGAAGCTTCTGTACAAGATTCGGCCCGAAGAGCGCGCCCTGCCTTCTGAGGCGGAGCTGCGTTCCAAGCACGAGGGCGAAAGCCTGTTGCGCCTGCGCGACCTGCTGCCAGCTGACGTTGGTTCCGAATGGCATGCACTGGCCCGACGAGTAATAGGGGCCGCGGACGGCGAGCGCATGATCGGCTGCATGCTGCGCACGACTCTCTCCGGAAAACCAGCGCGCGCCGAACCCGTGAAGCCGGCTCGCCAGCCTGAGCGGACGGAACGCGTGCAGGCTGCACCGGTGGCGTTCGCACCGCCCGCGGCCGCCCCAGTCGTGTTTGCGCCACCTGCAACTGTTCCAGCTGCGTTTGCTCCACCCAAAGCTGCCCCAGTTACGTTTGCACCGCCCGCAGCAGCCCCGGTTGTGTTTGCTCCCGCTGCGGCCCCGCTGGCCGCGTCTGCACCAGTCACGGCGGCTCCAGTGGAGAAGGCCACTGACGAAGCGGCCCGGCCCCCGCGCGAGCCGGCCGATCAACGCCACAGCAGCGGCTACCGAGATCGCGACCGATCCAGGTCAGATCATGGCCGGCCCCCACGCGATCGCGATCGAGCCTCGTCGGATCGTCCGCGCGCCGGTGGTGAGCATCGTGATCGCGTCGAGCGAAGCCCGCGACCTGAAAGGCCAGCCTCTGCTTCACGCTCGACGGCCGCAGCCCAGCCGAACGACGGCCGCGAATTCTGGGAGGTGTGGAGCGAAGAGGTCGGCCGCACGCCCGGCGCCAACGCAGCCCCGGCCGCAGAGGCCGCCACGGCCCCGAGTCTCCCGCCGCCGGCCGCAGCCACAGCCGCTAGTCCATCGCCTGCCACAATTGTTTCGTCCCCGCTGGCCGGCTATCAGCCGCCTGCCCCTGGTCAGGTTCGGTTGTATCTCAACCTCGGTCGCAAGGACGGCGTCTCGAATGAAGAGATCGCGACGTTGCTGGCAACCACCGGCGTATCAGTCCCCGCCGCCGCTATCGACACCATGAACACGCACACATACATCAACGTCAGCTCTGCTGACGGCGAGAAGCTGTGCGCGGGATTGGTCGGCAAAGAACGCAACGGGCGCCCCATTGCCTGTGAGCCGGCCCGGCCACCGCGGCGGAGGTAGTAGGAAGGCGACGCCGGGCGCGGAAGAACCGCGCCTGGCTACCTGATGCTGCCGCGCTCGCTGCCCCGATCGTCATGGAATGTTCTCCTTGGCCAGACCGGCCCTTGAGCGTGGCTTGTGTCACGCCGCCCAACCCGGTTCCGGTCACGTCCAGCACCGGGTTGGTGCTGGAGATTCGCTTCGATGCTGGCCGCCGGTCAGCCGCCCGCGCGGTCCACGCCGCGACGTCTGCAGCCCGTGGCGCCACGGCCGCTGCCGTGCCGGTGCCTTCGATAGATGTGATCTGCGGAACGCCTGCAGGTGCGTCCGACAGGATGGTCGCCGCATCGGGAATGGGAACAACAGGCGCGTCAGGCGGGCCGTCCTGGACGGCTGGGGCGTCGTACCGAGGAACTGCATCCGGCGCGACGGCCGCGTCCGGCTGAACGGATGCGTCTGGCGAGAGCACAACAGGCCCATCAAATAGGGACGCGGTGTCTTGCTGGCCCTGGGCATCCGGCTGGATGGCCACGCCGCCAAGATCGGGTTGAACAGTGTCGGGATTGGCGGGCGCATCGAACGTCGCTGCGGCTCGGTCAGCGGCGCCATCGAAACCCGTCGAGCCCAAGTCAAGCGGAAGCGCCTTGTCAGAGGCGCTGGCGTCGAACGCCGTCTTCTCGACCGAAACATCGCCAACGCCGCTCGCGTCGAGGCCAGCGCTGTCGTTGCGGGCGAATCCATCTGGCCGCACATCCGCAGTCCTGCCATCCCCGGCAACGCTCCCGTCGCCCCCAGGCGATGTCCCTGGCCGTCGACACGACGTCTTGTCCGGGTTGTTGCAGCAGAAGCCGGACTTCTCGACAGTGACGTCGATGCAGACGTATCCCGAGGGACAGCCGTTCCGCGGCCCACGCCTGCGAAATCGTCCACCGCGATCTCAAGCCCGACAATCTGTTTCTGGTTCCCGATTCGTCAGTCTTGCCCCTGCGTCTGCGGGTCAAGGTGCTCGATTTCGGAATCGCGAAACTGCGCGGTGACCTGTCAGACGGGTTGGTCAACACGCGCACCGGCGCCCTGATGGGGACGCCGCAATATATGTCGCCCGAACAGTGTCGCGGCGTCGCCCGGAAGATTGATCACCGCACGGACATCTACGCGCTCGGCATCATCGTGTACGAAATGGTGTGCGGATCGCCGCCCTTTGCCGCTGAAGGCATGGGCGACATGCTCATGCTGCATCTGCATCGCGCGCCTGATCCGCCCCGCACCAGGAACGCGGACACCCCCGAGCCCTTGGAAGCAGCCATTCTTCGCGCCCTGGCCAAAGATCCGGACCAGCGGTTCGCAACCATGATCGATTTCCGAGAGGCGTTGCGTCCCACGGACGCGCAGTCGGCTGCCACGGTCGGGATGACCGGCCATGCGCCGCTGGCCATGGCCCCGACCATCGATGCGTCCGCGCCGCTGCCTGCGCTCGGACCACAAGCGGACGCGTTCGCCCCCACTCAGGCGGCGGCGCAGGATGCGACCGCGCCTGCTGACGGCCCGTGGATGCAGGGGCCAAGCACCACGCTGGCCTCGACCGCGGGCCAGGTTTCCGGTGCGCACCGACATCGAATGACCGAGGCGCGCCGAATCGTTGTAGCGACAGGCGTGTTGGCGGTGGCGGGGCTTGCCATTATGGCCGCCATGCTGCACAAGGCCCCCAGCCACCAAGGGCCGCGTCCGCCGCCCCAACAGCGGTTCCAACTTTGGTGCCCCTGTCCGTGCCCCCTGCGACGGAAACACCAGATGCTGGCCTCCCGTCTGTAGGGGAGCCGGCACCGGTCACCGCGACGGAAGTCTCTCGTACCGCCGAGCCGAAAAGCCTACGACGCGACAAGAACGGCGACCGGAAGGCGGCTGCAGTCGCAACGCCAGCGGCTCCGGCCCTGCCCGCGGTCCCGCCACCTCCCACGGCACCTCCTGGCCCCGCGCCCACGATAAAACCAGGCGAGCGCTGCTAGCGCGTGGCCTCCGTGGCGAAGCCCGCGGCGGAAGAGCGGCTACTGTCCAGGAAACGGCTTCAGGCCGGGCGCTAGCGGCGGAGGCGCGGGCTTGGCCGGCGAGGAGGCCGGTGGCGCGGCGACGCCAGGACCGCTCTTTGCCGCCACGGTGGGCGCGCGCGCATGGACTGGGTTGGCCTTGCGGCCATGTTTGGGGGACGAGGTGTCGTCAGCTGCGCTGGCCGGCATCGCGGCTGGAGCAGGTGCCGGTGGCTCCGCGGCCGATGGGGCGGCCGGTGCGGGCGCTGGTGATGGGATAGGTGCGGGCGTCGGTGCCGCCACGGGCGCAGGCGCGGGCGCAGGTGCGGCCACGGGCAAAGGCGCGGGCGCAGGAACGACAACGGGAGCAGGCTGCGGATCGGCAGCCCCGCGGAAATGCAGGGCCAGCAACACGCCTCCCCCCGCACCCAAGGCCAATCCCACGATGGCCAAGATCAGCTTCAGGTTGGGCCGGCTACTCGTGGATCGGATGCCAGGGCGATCCGGGATTTCGGATGCCGCGTCCTCGGCCGATGTGCGCGGGGCCAACCCGGCCTCAGGCTCGCGCGGAGAATTGTTGCCAAGATCGAGAGCCGCCCGAGCATGGGCGCCGCCCATTTCGCGGGTGTAGCTCACAGCCGAAAGGTTGGCAGAGGCCTTGTCGGGGCCGCGGCAGGCTGACACGGCTTCGCGGAACTCCGCCATGTTCTGGTAGCGCTTGTCGCGGTCCTTCTCAAGTGCTTTGGCAACCAGGGCATCCATCTCGGGCGTGATGGTCAGGTCGGGCCGGCGCACGCTGGGAGGAATCGGGTCCTCCATCATCTGCTTGGTCAGCATCGCCATGAAGCTGTCGGCCACAAAGGGCGTCTGGCCGGTCATCAGGTGGTAGATGATGCAGCCAAGGGCGTAGACGTCCGCGCGGTGGTCGGCGTCCTTCCCCTCGGCCTGTTCGGGCGCCATGTACTCGGGGGTGCCGAAGATCATCCCGGCACGGGTCAGGCGCGGGCCTTTCGGGTCGAGGCCCATGATCTTGGCGATACCGAAGTCGAGGATCTTGACGAATTCGGGTCGTCCTTCGCGCCGGATGAGGAAAATGTTCTCGGGTTTCATGTCCCGGTGGACGATGCCCTTGTCATGGGCTGCACGCAGGGCGCGGCAGATCTGCATCACGATCTCGCGCACCCGATCCCAGGGCAGCGCGCCTTCGGCCTGCAGCACCTGGCCCAGGTCCTTGCCCTCCAGGTACTCCATGGCGATATAGACGAACCCCTCGGCGGACTGACCGAAATCCGAGATATCGATGACGTTCTCGTGGCCAATGCGGGACGCACTGCGCGCCTCTTGCAAGAATCGCGCGACCAGGTCCTCCCTGCATGCCAACTCAGGGGCGAGCACCTTGAGCACGATCTTCTTCTCGATCACCACGTGCTCGGCCAGATAGACCGCCCCCATCCCGCCCTCGCCCAGCTTGCGAATCACCCGGTAGCGATCCGCGACGAGCTGCGCCATGAGTGCGTCTGTGCCCAGAGAGGGGCTCTCGTCGACGGTCATGCTTGTAAACTGCACTTTACCACGGACCCCGGTACAATGCCGTCAGCGCGCATGGCTAGCATCGTTGCCTACACAGAAGTTCGCCACCAGGCGATAACGGCGTCCTCTCGCTTCGCACTGGCGGAGGCGCGTCGGGTTGCCGACGATCTTGGCGCAACCGTATACGCGTTGCTGGCGCTGGGACCCACGACTCCCGAGGGACTTGCTGCGCTGGCCGGCGAAATTGGAAGCGCGGGCGCCGATCGCATTCTTTGTTGCACAGACAGCGCGCTGGCCGGACCGTCGCTGGACGCCACCCACGGTCCCTTGCTTGCTGCCGTGGCCGAGCGTCTGAGGCCAACCCTGGTGCTGTTCCCGGCCGGTGAGGCTGGTCCTGAGCTAGGTCGGCAACTCGCCCTGCGCATGAGCGCGTCCTTCTTGCCTTGCTCATCGCTCGACATCCTCGCTGCCAATGACCCCGAGCCTGCACAGGTCGTCGTACGCTGCGGACAGGCCGATCATGACGGTGAGCGCTCCGTGCGCCTGCGCGAGGTCGAGCGCCCCGTGGTCGCCATCTTGAGGGCCGGTAGCGCCCCTGCCCCGCTTGGCGAGCCCGCTTCAGAGATGGAGATGCTGAACTACCCGACGCCGACGCGAACGTAGAGCACCCAACCGTTCACTGCCTCAACGCCGCCAGGCTCGCTCGCGCAGCCTCGGCCACCCGCGGTTCCTTTTCGTGGCTGACCGACCATTTGAGGGCCATCACGGCGCGCGCACCGCCCATACGAGACAAGGCGCGGGCGGCGGCCACTCGTACGGGGACGTAGTCGTCGGTTTTCAAGCGCTCAATCAACGCAAGCTCAGCCTGGGTATCGCCGATCTCCCCCAGCGCCTGAACGATCTCCCGCCGATTCAACACGTCAGGCAGGTGGGCGATCAAGGTCGGCACGGCGCTGGCAGCGCGCAGCTTGCCCAAGGCCGCAACTATCGACCTGCACACCGCCTCATTGGGCGAGCACGCATCCAGCGATTCTCCCAACACGGTCACACCCGTGCCATCACCCGCCTGAGCCAACGCCAAAGCTGCGTGCAGCCGCAGTGCCCGGTACGACTCACCACTCGGCCGCGCGACAATGGACAGCAGGCGCGCACGGCCGGTGGACTCGCCTAGTTTCACCGCCGCGACCGCCGCCCAGTCGCGAACCTCGTCGTCGCCAGCCGCATTCATGGCTGCCACGACCAGAGATCGGGTGTCTTGCCGGGCAGGCAGCGCCTCAACCAATAGATGGGCCGCCTCACGTCGCAGCTCTACTTTGGCCCCTGACTGCAGCATGGCGGCCAGATCAGTCGCTGCGTCCGGATCGCCCATGCGTCCACGTTCGATGGCCGGAGGCACACCCGGGCTGTCCGCGCCGGCCAGCCGCTTGGATTCAAAACGCGCCTGCTCGTCGAGCCAGAGGTCGAGTAGCCGGCGCAACGCTGCCACGCGATCCGGTCGCGCCTCGGCCAAGTCCCGCAGTTCGCGCGGATCGGCCCCAAGGTCATGATACGCGCAGTAGTCTCGGGCGAGATCGCAAATGAGTTTGTCCTGACCGCTGACCACCATGCGTTTGTCCTCCACCTCGGAAAACACCGCGGGTAGGCGTTGGTCAGGCGCTGGCGGCGCCGCCAGCCAGGGACCGAGATCGGTTCCGCGCATGCGTGCCGGCGCAAGCAGGTCGAGCAATCCCAGAATAGTGGGCGCGATGTCGATCAACTGAACCGGGCCGGCCACCACGTGCGGCTCCACCCCGGGAACGTAGATGACAAGCGGCACGCGCACCTGTTCGTCGTACAGAGTGGTCCCGTGATAGCGCCCACCGTGGTCGTCGAATTCCTCGCCGTGGTCCGCGGCCACCACGATGATGGCGTTGGGCCGCTTTTCCTGCACATAGGCGATCACCCGACCCACGACGGCGTCGCAATAGGCGATCTCGCTGTCGTAGCGATCAATGTCGCGGTTGCCGAAATCGTAGCCTTTGTGCGCCTCATAGGGTTCATGCGGCTCGAACAGATGCAGCCACAGGAAAACCTTGCGCGGACTCTCTTTGCGGAAGAAGTCGTCGATCTGTTCGACCCGTTGGTCGGCATCCAGGTACTCGTATTTCACGTATTCGAAATCGAAGTTGCTGGTCTCGAAGCTCTTCATCTTGTGGGCGTCGATGAAGAACACCGCCGGCGGAAAGAAGGCCGCGGTCTTCCAACCGTAGCGCCGCAAAGTGAGTGGCAGGGTTTCGTGCTGACTCTGGGGCGCCAGCCGCGCCAGGGTCGGGTAGTACTTGCCGGTCATCAGCGAGGCGATGGAAAACGAGGTATGCGGGGCCTGGGCATAGGCACGGTCGAAGCGCACACCCCGCTTCGCCAGGGCGTCAATGTTCGGCGTGGTCGGGCGGGCGTAGCCATAGGCGCCCACGTGGTCGGCGCGCGTGGCGTCCACGGTAATGAGGACCACGTCGGCGTCAGGCCGGTGTGGGCCTTCAGGCAAGGGGCTCGCCGTTGGCAACGCGATGGCACTAGACCGAGCCGTTCTGCTCCTGACCTGGGGGGGTGGCAACAGTCGCAACGCCAACCGAGCCACCTGGGTTTTCTCGTGGGCGAAAAACCGCAGACTCTGGCTTTCGCCCATGGCCGAAAGCGAGTGCACGGCAGAAGCGCCCATAGCCAATAGGGCGGCCAGCAGCGCCACCAGGCCCATGCGCGCCGTGGCCCGGCCGCGCATCACCGTCCATGCGGCCAGGACACAGGCCGCGACCGTGAGCAGCCCCAGCGACAGGTGAAACCAAGGATAAAGCCGCGGCAGCACCACGCGATTGGCATGGTCCGCTGCGGCCGCCACGACCAAGCCGAGCCCCGCCGTGGCGACCCTGCGGCCACGCCCCGGCTCGGCTTCGATCTTGACCGTCAGTCGCTGCCACAGGCCGCCGACCAGTGCCACCATCACAAGCATCAGCAGAATCAGCGCCACTGAGATCGCCTGATGTCCTGGCACCTGCGATGCTTTGACCCCGCCGAACAAGGCGAAGGCGTCGTAGACCAGAAGCGGCGCCGTCATGGTCATCGCGACCAGTGCAGTCGCGGAAATCCGGGGCACCCGAGCGGCGACGAGAGCTGCAGCCGCATGAAGAAGAACAGCCACAATCGCCAGCCCCACACCCAAGAGAGCCCCCGCAAAGCTGCCCAAAATCACCGCATTCAGAACCGACGGTCGGCTCGGCGCGGCCGCCAAGGTGACCAGTGCATCACCGCCGCCGGCCAGCACGCCGCCGAGCAGCCCAGCCCACAGGGCACGTTGTATCCGACGGCTCATCCCGCCTCCTCTGCAATGGGCCGCCGGTGCAGCCAGCGTGTCGCAACTGCCTGGCGCAAGGCCGCGTGTTCCGGTTCAGCCAGGGTCGGATCCTGGGCGAGCAGTATTTCGGCTTCCTCGCGCGCCCGTTCGACCAAGTTCGCCACGCCGGCCGGATCGCGCAGCCACAGGCCGACCACGCCGGTTTGGCGCTCGCCGTAGATCTCGCCCGGGCCACGCCGTCGCAGATCCTCCTCGGCGATGCGAAAGCCGTCGCTGTGGGCAGCCACGAACGCCAGTCGGTCCAAGACATTGGGATCCTTCGCCTCGGTCAGGAGGAAGCAATCCGACGCTTGCCCGGCCCGGCCCACGCGGCCGCGCAACTGGTGCAACTGCGCCAGCCCGAATCGCTCGGCATCCTCGATGACGATGATCGAAGCGCGCGGCACATCCACTCCCACCTCCAGCACGGTCGTGGCAACCAGAACATCGATCTGACCCGCGCGAAAGGCCGCCACCACGTTCTGTTGCTCATCGCTTTTCATCTGGCCGTGCAGCAGGCCCAGTCGTGCCGGCGCCAAACGCGGCCCAAGTTCCCGATGGCGGGACAGCACCGAGGCGCGCGAGCCGCCCCTGCCCCGCTTCTGTTCGACGATGGCCGGACAAACCACGAAACCCTGTCCGCCGGCCGCGACCGCCGCCTTGACCGCAGCCCAGGCATCCCGGCGCGCGGCTGCGCCCACGCCCAGATGGGTCGCCACGACCTGTCGCCCCGGCGGAGATTCGTCGAGGGTGACCAGGTCGAGATCGCCGTAGGCGGTCAGGGCCAGCGAGCGCGGAATCGGGGTTGCGGATAGCACCAGAAGGTGGGGAACCATGCCCGTTTTCTCGTCGGGAATCCAGCCTCCAGCGCGGCGCAGGGCCGCCCTCTGTCGCACCCCGAACCGATGCTGCTCATCCACGATGGCCAGGGCCAGACGGGGCACGCGAAGCCCATCGTCTGACGTGGACAGGAGAGAGTGCGTGCCCACCAGCAAATCGATCGCGCCGGCAGCAACCGCGGCCAGCACCCGGCGCCGCGTCGGCGCATCCAGCCCTGCGTGCAACACATCGACCCGCAGGCCGGCCTTGTCGCCCCAAGCGACCAACGTGCGTCCGTGTTGCTCGGCCAGCACCTCGGTAGGCGCCATAAGCAAGCTCTGTCCGCCAGCGCGACCGACCAGAAGGGCGGCAGCAAACGCCACCGCGGTCTTGCCACTGCCCACGTCACCCTGAAGCAACCTTTGCATCGGTGTCGCACTGGTGAGGTCGGCAAGAAGAATCTGGATGGCGCGTTCCTGGCCAGGCGTGAGCGCAAAAGGCAGCGCGGCCCGAGTAGACGCCAAGGCCGCGTCAGCGTCTGCATCGCAACGGTAGGCCGTGGCATGGCTAGCCCGGCTCCGCTCCAAAGCCAGCCCGACTTGCACAATGAAGAGGTCCTCGAACGCCAGGCGCCTCTGCGCCGGCGATTGCCCGGCCGCCAGCGCAGCCAGTTTCTCGGCGGAAAGCGAAGCATCTGGCAGATGGACCTGGCGAAGCGCATCGGCCATCGGGGGAAACCCAAGGCGCTTGGTCACACCCGCGGGCAGCACATCAGGCACGAGATCCGACGCCCGCTCGACCGCTGCAGCGACGAGCTTCTCAACGACTCGGCCGGGAACCTTTTCCACCACCGGGTAGCGGGACCGCAGCCCCAGACCCGACGCCGCTGGCCCGGTGATCAACGCCGTGACGTTGCGGGGATGAACCAACTCGGCCACGCCGCCTTTTGTCCGTCGCAACGATCCGGCCAGCGCCACCATGCTTCCCTTGGCGTAGGTTTTGACCATGCCGGCATTGGGGCGAAACCAACGCGCGCGCAGTTGAACGCCGTCCTGCTCGATGTACACGTCGAGCAAGCGCCGAAAAAAGGGCCGCACCCGCCGGACGCAACCGCGCACCACGACCGTCTGGCCATCGGGCAAGCCAGCCAGCGCCGACAGCGGATAGAGCGTGCGAAAATCTTCGTAGCCAAGCGGCAGAAAGCCGAGAAGATCTCGAACGCTCTCCAGTCCTCGCTCGGCTAGGCGCGCGGCCGTCACTGGGCCAGCCCCTGCCAAGGCGGTCACCGGCTCATCAAGCAGCGACCGGTCAACCTCGCCGGCCATGGTCCACGCGCCCGTCGATCGCGCCTGGCGCTACACGAAGGTGAATTTGAGCTGATACTCGCAAATCGAGAAGGTGTCCCCTTCCTCGATCTTCTTGCCCTCGATGCGCTCGCCCTTGTAGTCGATGCCGTTGGTCGAGCCTAGGTCCTTGATGTAGTACTCGCCGTTGCGTCGGATCACCGCCGCATGCTTGCGCGAGATATTGCCGTCGCGGATGGGCAAATCTGACGACTTGGTGCCACGCCCGATGATGAACTGGTCCTTGTCGACCACGTAGCGCTGGTTGCCGAAGATCAAGTACAAAGGCGGCGCGCCCCCAGCTTCGGTCTGCGCCGGGACCGAGAAACCAGTGGCAGACGCAGGATGGGTCACCGGATGCTCGGTTGTGTTGCGCGCTGGCGGCAGCGGCGGGGGCACGGATCGGCGAAGACCCGTGCGCGAAAGGCCGGTTTCGGGTTTCGCCTTCTCCTCGTTGTCGCTGCGCGCATCGGGGCGTGGCAGTCCACGCTCGGGCCGCTGCAGCCCGTCGCCCGGCGACGCGACGAAGTCCGAGGGAAGAAAACCCTGCTGCTGGGCAAGGGCACGCATCGCCTCGTTCACCAGTTCGTCGACGCCCCGGTCCAGCGACTCGGACATGCGCTCGAAGCTCTGCCAAAGTACGTCGCGGCAGTAGAAGTGCCGCAAGGTCTTTCGGGTGGGATCGTTCACCATGACTGCTTTCTACCTCTACTCTCGGTCAACCTCCCCTTTTCTGCAAGACCGCAGACACTCGCTTGGCTTCCCCGCCCACCGTCACGCCAGCCGGGAATCCCTTGGGGCTCGCCTTGTCGGCCGCCAATTTCAGCACCGCGGCCGCATCGCCCGCCACACCCAGCGAGTGTCTTGGGTTGGCCAGCGGCGCCTCAAGCGCCCAGATCGCCGTGATACGCGCCAGGGCTGACGGCGACGAGAGTGCGTTCAGGACGGCGGCCTTGGCCGGCATGCCCAGCTTGGTGATGTCTTTGACCAGGAAGTCCACCACGTCGTCCTTCTTGAAAGTCAGCTTGTCGGAAAAGGCTTGCAGCGCAGGCAAAACAGCTTCGACCTTGCCCGCCTCCAGGGCCGCCTCGTAGGCCCGATAGCGCACCAAATCCTTCTTGTCCGTGGCGATGATTTCCACCAGGCCTTTTTGCGCTGCTGGGCCGCCGATCTTCTCCAGGATGCCAAACACCTCGTCCCGCACCAAATCGCTGGTCTTTGGATCGGCCGCAAGCTTGAGCGCCAAAGGCAGCACGCTGGGATAGCGAGCCTGCTGCAGGGCCTTGGCCGCCAACGCTGCCTCTTCGGGCGGGCCTTTCTGCAGCTTCTGGGTGAGAAACTCCGTCACGTTCTGCCCGCCCAGGGTGCCGAGAGCGATCCACATGTCGTTGGGGATCCCCTTCTCCGCCGCCGCCCGACGCGCCAGAACCGCGCCGCCCTTGTCCCGCACCGACTCGTCGCCCACCCGAAACAGAAGCTCAGCCAATCCCTTATAGGGCGCTTTGGGATCCGCCAGCAGCCTGACCAACATGGGTCCAGACTGCGTGCCGATAGCGATCAACATCTTTTCAAGCGAGTGCCTTCCTCCCGTGAAACGGCCTTCGTTCAGGTCCTTTTCCAGCGAGGTCAAAATGGCGGCATCGATCGGCCCCTGTTGCTCGGGCCGCGCGTACTGACGAACGCTGAACAGGCCGTCGCGGGCATCGCGCGCCTTGGGCAGAGACGCGGCCGCCATCGTCTTGAGATGAAGGGGAACGAGCGTGGTGAGGATCTCCCAGCGCTCATTGGCCGGTATGGCCGCCATTGCCTCGTCGACCTTCTCGGGCATGCCCAAATCAACAAGCGCGGCCGCCGCCTCAGCCCGCAGGCCGGGCGTCACGCCGGAACTGCGCAAAGCCTCCTCGATCTTGGGCGGCCCCTTCTGTGTGCCCTTCCACAACTCGATCTTCTCAGAGCTAACGCCTTCGCAGGCCGCAACACCAAGAAGCCCGATCCCGATCGCGATCAGATTTCGCATGGCAGAGGATGTTATCCACCCGACGATCGGCGGGTCAAGCTGCCTGAGCAGCCGGTCCTATCGTTTGTGGCCGAATGCCACCACCGCGGGCTAAACTGCGACCATGAACAAAACCTGGTGGGCCGCGCTTGCCGCCCTGATCTTGCTTGGGGCCGGGGCAACCGGCTGCGCCCATCGGGGCGTGGCCAGTGCCAGCAGACCGAGTGAAGCGGCAACGCGTCTGGCCAGCGAAGCTGCCTCCATAGCCCCAATTGCGAACGAGGAGGACTTCCTTGAAGCCAAGTTCCTCCATCAAGCGCTGGTCGCCGGGTCCGAGGAACAAGCGCGGCTGCGCCTCAAGATGGTCGAGTACCTGCTTGGGCCTCTGGCAGCGCTCGACGCGCAACGCTTGCGCCGTGTCCCGTCCATCCTCGGCACCGACGATGACTTCGACCGCCTCTACGAATCTTTGCGCGATGCCCTCGACCTCTTTCCCCCGGCCTTGCTCTGGCAACCGGATGGCTTGGTCTTGTCCGACCGCGAGCGAGGCCTTCTGGGGGCAGCGGCCCGTCTCGTTGTGAGCGTCTACTCGCCGCGCGGAAACGAGCTGCCCGTAGCCACAGGCCTCTTCGTGCTGCAAACCCTGGAACCAAAGAACCCGGAGTGGGTGTCGCGCGTAGAACAGGTCCTTGCCTGGCTGGACTCAGAGGCCCAGATTTCCCTTGGCACGCCTGGTCCTCGCACCCAGCCGACCACGGCCGACATTCTCGACGGTGTGGCGGCATGCTGGCCCAGCCCTGCCGTGGCGGAACGGATCGCCAAACTTGGCTCAGAACGCCAAGATAGACTTTCCCGCATGCTCCGCCGACCACCCGGCACCGGGACCGGCGGACGCGGCATGCTGAGCGAGTTGTTGCTCGATACTGAGTCCCTTTCGGCCATGGAGATCAACGCCACCGCTCTCTACCTGCGTTGCGGCCAGTTGGACCGCGCGGCTGAAGTGGCCACGGGCTTCACCGACAAGCCGGGCGACGATCCCGAATTCCGCCAACTCCTCGTCGCTGCCAATCGCCCGACGGCCCAGGCCGCCGACTACCTGGCACTGGCCCGGCGCCTCCTGCCGCGCAGTGAGCTGCTGCTCGGCACCTCCACGGATCGGATCGATCCCACGGCCGCGGCCGAGATCCTGCGGCGTGGAATCGCGCTTTTCCCCGGCGACGCCGAACTCTTGGTGCTTGCTTCGCGCGTGGCGCGCTTTGCCCCCGCACCGCTTTTGGCCCTGCGCTATCTCGATGAGGCAATCGCCGTTCTCGAACGACAGAACGCCGGCAAGGAAAAGCTCCCCGATCTGGTCTCCGAACGCATGGAGCTGGCCTTGCTGCACGTGAAGGCGCGCGTCGACCCCGACCACATGAAGCCGGCCCTACACGACGCCGAAACCCTGCGCAGCCAGCTGGCCCAGGCTCAGCAGCGATTCGGCAGCAAGAACGTCAAGCTCGGGCCGGCCGATGTGGACTTCGCGGTTGCGCGGGGTTTGGTGGATGCGGGTCGGCTGGACGAGGCCGAGCCGCTGTTTGCGCGCGTCCAGAAAGGGAACGCGAGCGATCCCGAGGTGGCTCTGCAGATTGCCAACCTTGCGACGAAACGAGGCCGCCCGGAACAAGCCGTGCTGGGGCTGCGAAAGGCCCTTGAAAGCCGACAGCGAGAGGCCCCCGCCGAAGAAACCGTGTCGTTCGTCGAGGGACAGGCGCGCTTGGCCTATTCCCTGGGCGCGGCCTACGAATCGACGGGCAACATGGACGACGCGCGCAAAGCCTGGCGATTTGCCGTGCGTGGGTGGGAACGCCTCATGATCGAGCAGTTGCGGCGCAAGAGTCTCGGGGCATCGGCGGGAGCGACCTTCGAGGTAGGCCGGCTGTACTACCTGCTTGGCCGGCGCGACGACGGACTACGCAAGTTCGACGAAGCCCTAGAACAAGACGAATCCCGCGACCAGAGCTACATTGATGCCATTGCCTTTTTGGTCCAGCGAGGCGATGCCGAGCCTGCGCTCGACATCTACCGACGCGCGATCTCCAAGTCGAATCGCGTGGTTTCTGAATACGTCAAGGTCTACGCCTCGCTGTGGATCATAGACATCACCCGACGCCGCGCCGATGCACCCGATGCCGCCGCCCTTGCCTATCTACGCACCCTGGATGCCCGCCAGATTGAGTTGCGCCCACCGCGCGCGGCGGCCTGGTACCGACAGATCGTCCGATTCGCACTCGGCCAGCTCAGCTACGACCGGCTCTTGTCCCTGGCCGAGACGCCCGGCAAGCGGGCCGAGGTTCTCTTCTACCAGGCCATGCATCTACTCGCCGAGGGCAAGAGTGACGAGGCCCACGCCTTGTGGTCCAAGGTCATCGAGACGCAGATGGTCTCGTTCTTCGAGTTCGAGATGGCGTCGCGCTACCTGCGCACCGGTGCCCCCACGCAGCCTGCGGCGGCGGAAGAGGGCGAAACAATCTAGAGCGCCGAGACGCTCGGCGAACCGCTGCCCCGTCGAGCGGCCGCACGGCAAACAGACGGCCGCAGGGCTACTCCTCCTCTTCGTCGTCTATCACACGCTCTGTTGGAGGTGCGTCCCCCGCTTGGGCCGGTCGTCGGCCGCCAAACGAAAACTGCAATGAACCGTAGCCTTCCGTCATGAATCCAAAGTGCGGGCCAGCCATCAAGCAACGCAGCTCAATGTTGGCCGCGACCCAGTGGGTGAAGTGATAAATGAACCCAACCCCGCCGCCGTATAGCAACGGCCCGCTGCGGGTAGTGTCCGTAAGAACTGTGGGCTTCAGTTTCGTGACCGGTTCACCATTCGAGTCGAGGACGGGATGGCCCTGGCTATCCATCACAACTTCGGTTTGATGGGTGGGATTCGTCGGCGCGTAGGCAAAACGGTATCCATCACCACCGCCACCTTCGACCGAGATCTGGATCTGTGCATTGCCAGACCCAATGTCCAGGTAGTACAGCCCCCGGCCCAGCACCGCAACGGCCCCCTTTGCTGGCGCGCCTTGATTGGGGTCACCGGAACCTTCCGGGCGAATATATTCGAGCCGGCCCTGAACCGCGACCCCGATATGGTCGGTAACCATGAACCCGATCTCGGGATACGCAGTGACCGTGCCCACCCAGCGCCACGTGGCGGGTTGAACAGGGGCGTCCTTCCTCCATTCGAGCAGGGAGGCCTTGTGGAATCCGAAGCCACTTCCAGCCCCGCCGCCAATCCAGAAGGCGTATTGACGCCGGCGATGAATGTGGCTCTCCAGAACCTCAGCGTCCTGCTCGTCCTTGATTCGCCTGAGGGGATCTTCCCCGTCGCCCTTGCCGCCCGCTGTCCCCTGCTGTGCAACTGGCGTTGCGCCAGCTGCGGCGGGTTTGACAATGATGGGGTTGGGCAGTTCCTCCTGCCCGTTGGTCGCCACCACGTTGTCGGCGCTGTCGTGGGCCTCGCAATAGTACTGCAGGCTCTCTCCTGTGACCGATTCGGCGGGAATGCTGGCCACCAGCCAGCCCTTGGTGGAACTTTGCATGGCCGCCACTGAATACGAAGGAGCGCCCGAGGCCCGGTAGTACAGCAATACGCGTTCGGCCTTGAGGCTCGGTTTGGTGGCGCAGCGGATGACGCTCTCCTGACCCTCTGAGGCCTCTTCCACCGTGGGGCAGAACAGGTCCGCAGGCAGCACGATGGGTAGATCGGGCTCGCCGCCCGGTGCCGGCTGGGGTTGGGGCACCGGAGGTGCAATCGCCGGTTGTGGAGACGGCGCGGCCGTCGGTGCATTGGGCGATGGCGGTGGACGACGGCTTGGTTTCGGCGTGGCGGTCGAGCTGTCGGTCGCCGCCCCGCCGGGTGTCGCCGAATCGAACACGGCAGTCAAGTCGGGAGTCGCGAGCGACGGCGTAAGGTTGATATCGGCCCGCACGCCCTTGGCGAGGCCGAAGTAGCTCGCGGCTGACTTGCGATCGTTGAACCCCATGAAGAAGACGGCACCCAGGTGGACGTAGGTCCGAGCCAGCATCTTGTGCGTGAGCAAGTTCGCCTGCTTGGCCACTGTCACAGCCTGCAGGAGACCATCGCGAGCCGCCTCAAACTCTCTGGCGTCGATCGCGGCCAGGGCCTTCTTGTTGAAATCGACGATCTTCTTGACCGCCTTCTCGTCGTCCTGGCCCAGCACCGGCGTGGCCGACATCGCCAAGACAGCGCCGATGAGCCCAAGCCGCAAGGCCAGTGAAGCCCGTCGGACCGTCCGCGAAGCCGGCGCCAGCCATCCTGTTGTCGTGTTTCCCATTTTAGGGTTCTCCTCCACTACTGCTGCAATATCATGAATTCGACCCGTCGGTTCGTCTCACGTCCCGCCGCGGTTCTGTTGGTCTCGATTGGTTGATCGGGTCCGAACCCTACCGATACCATCCGGCTGACGTCGACGCCATGGCCGACCAGGTAGGCCTTGACGGCATCAGCCCGCGCCTGCGACAGACGCATGTTCTCCGCTCGGCTGCCGCGGCTGTCGGTGTGTCCCTCTACCCTGACCTGCATGACAGGCCGCGTCTTCAACACATCCGCAACCTCGTCGAGTAGCGGAAAGCTCTTCGACATGATGATCGACCTGGCCGTGGCAAAGAAGACCGCTTGGTGAAGCTCAATCTTCTCTTGGGTGACCGATACGAGCGCGTACTTCTTGGGACAGCCTCGCTCCTCACGAACACCGGGCTGGTTGGGACATAGGTCAGAGGCGTCGGGGATGCCGTCCTGATCGTTGTCCAGATCCGGGCAACCATCCTCATCCTCGAATCCGTCCTTGTCCTCGGGTTGGTTGGGGCACTTGTCGGCAAGGTCGGGAATGCCGTCTTGATCGTTGTCCAGGTCCGGGCAACCATCCTCGTCCTGAAAACCGTCCTTGTCCTCGGCCACGGTCGGACATTGGTCGCGGCTATCCGGGATGCCGTCGCCATCTGTGTCCAAGGGAATCTTGGGTGCCACCGCCACTGGCTTACTGCAAGTGGCCGACGATGACAGACGGCGAGCCTCCTGCGCCTTGGCCTCCGCAATCTCGACGTGCTCCAGCGCCCGGAAATACTCGCCTCGGTCCAGCTCACACTCGGCGAACTCCACGTTCGCCTCGGAAATCGCGACCTCGCGAGGAGCGCAGCGATAGGCGTCGCGCTCCCGCGCCTGGCGCAAACTATCTCGAACCCCACGCACCCGCACCTCCAGATCCTGCCCTGCACAGCCGGAAAGCAGCAGTCCCGCAACGCTCGCGATCGCAACTCGCGCCGCGCCCTTCATGGTGCGCCACATTCTTTGTCCTTGCCGCCCGCAGTCGCTGTCGAAAGCTGGCTCTGCGTCGCAAGCGTGATCGCCCGTTGAGAACAATCCTCGCTACGACGGCCCCAGTCGACGGCGGTATCGAAGTGGGCGTGAGCCGCGTCCTTCCGCGCCTTGCGCAAATACTCGACGGCCTTCACGTACTCGTAGGGTGCCTTGTCTTCAGCCCCTGCTTGCTTGGCCTGCGCCAAGGCCAAGGCAGCCCGCGAGTTCACTCGAGCGAGGTACTCGACCGGTCCGCAGCCCGGTGGCGCGGCAATGCCCAGTGCGAGGGCCCAAAGGCAGCGACGGGACCACACCGTGCGACCGTAGACAAATAAGGCCAACCCGTCAAGACATGGCACGCACGGAAAACTGGGCGACCGCCCAGATCCCTCGCTTTCCACAGCGCCACCGCCCCGCCCACTTCAGCGTCGCTCCGCCCTTCGGCTCCCCACGCCCTCCCCCACCCCGCTTGCTTCGCTCGGCCTCGCCGATGGTGCGCCGCCGGCAAAGCCGGGGGCCTCCCCACGCGACTGGAGCGCCAAACAACCTTGGCCCTTCCTCCGCCTGTCCCAGCCAGACACCCGCGACACCCAAACCCGCACCGCCGCAACTGCCTCGCCGCAAAAAAAAAGCACGAAGTCCCCTCCGATTGCCCCTTGATTTTCATAGGGTTTTCGGGGTATTAGCTATCGCTTCTTGGATTGTCTGCCACCCCGCCGGAGGTCCCTGTGAAACAACTCATCGCCTTCCTTCTTGACCATGCGATGCTCGACTTTTCTGGCGGATTGACCATAGAGATGGTCAAAGAATTCATTCGCGAAGACGAAAGCCGTGAGGCGCGCGCCTTGCTGGCCAAGATCATGCAGGATGGCGGTGTCGAGGACATGCAGCTTACTCTGGCTGACTGCTTGCAGGAACAGCTGCGCACGGGACTAAACGAAGACGTGGTCCGCGATCAGCTGAAGCTATACGTCGAGAGCTAGAACCAGCGCTCGGTCGCCGCGCTGCCTCTCGGAAAAAGGATCGAGGCAGCGCCGATTGATAGCGAGCTGGAAGCCCGCTTGTGGAGATCGCCGCGCATGTGACTGGACGAAGACGCCGTTCGCGATCGCCTGAAGGGACACGCCGAGGGCTAGAACTCCCGCTCCATCGTCGCGTTGCCTGTTTCACCACCGGCGCTGCGGATTGTCCTCGACCGAAGCCGGAGCCTCGCACTCGGCTCCGCCATCGCTCAAGCCCATGAGAAAAGGGCGGGGTCTTCCACCCCGCCCACAGCGCAGCCAAGACTAACCCAACGGGCTGCTACTCGCCCCCGCCCTTCTTGCCACCGCCGCGGGACGATCTCCGTGCCGCCACGCCTGCGGGCTTCGCGGCACGAGCGGATGAGTCCTTCTTCATTCTGTCTCTGGCCGCAGGCGCCTTGGGCGGCCCCTTCTTGGGACGGCCAGCCCCTTCGTCCATGACCTTATCGCCTGGCTCCTTTTTCGCCTTCGCTTTGCCCTTCTCCTGCTTTGGCTCGGGCTTTTCAGCCGCGCCCTCAGCCGGGATTAGCTCCAGCAGTGACATCGGCGCCGCATCTCCTGGTCGCGGACCCACCTTCATGATCCGGGTGTACCCGCCGTGCCTGGTCAGGTAGCGTGGTCCGATCTCCTCGAACAGCTTGAGCACAGCCTCTCGGTCGCGAATCGACCGCAGGGCCATACGGGTGGCGTGTACCACCTGCGCTTTCTCCACATCAGTACGCTTTTCCGGCTTCTTGGTCAGCACGGCTCCCAGCCGACGAGCCCAAGTGATAGCCCGCTCGGCAATCCGGCGAACCTCCTTGGCCTTGACGTCAGTGGTCTGGATGCGTTCGTGGGTCAGAAGCGCCGCCACAAGGTTTGAAAACAAGGCCTTGCGGTGGGCCGGGGTCCGAGAAAGGTGCAGTCCTGCTCTTCTATGTCGCATGTTTGCCTAGCAAATCGTGGGGTAAAAACGGCTATTGGATCAGGCCTTCTTGGGCGGGCCGTCACCCGGCCAACCTTCCAGCTTCATGCCCAAGGACAGGCCCATGCTCGCCAAGATCTCCTTGATTTCTTTGAGCGACTTGCGCCCGAAGTTCTTGGTCTTGAGCATTTCAGATTCTGTTTTCTGCACCAGCTCGCCAATACAGCGGATATTCGCGTTCTGGAGGCAGTTCGCTGAGCGCACCGACAGCTCCAAATCGTCTACCGATTTCCAAAGATTCTCGTTGAGCTTCTGCTGCTCCTCAGAAACTGTCGCCTCAGGCGCCGGCTCAGCACCTTCCTGGAAGTTGATGAAGATGGTCAGCTGGTCCTTGAAGATCTTGGCTGCAAAAGCAACAGCATCCTCGGGCTTGACCGTGCCATTCGTCCACACTTCCAGAGTCAAGCGATCGTAGTCGGTCTGCTGACCCACGCGCGCGTTGGTGACCGCGAAATTGACCTTCCGAATGGGGGAGAACAACGAATCAATCGGAACGGTGCCCACGCCCATAGTGGGAGTCTTGTTGCGCTCCGCCGGAACGTAGCCTCGACCGGTACTGACCTCAATCTCCATGCGCACTTTCGCACCCTTGGAGCAAGTCATGATCACCTTATCGGGATTCAGAATCTGAATTCCCTCTGGACACTGGATGTCGCCCGCTGTCACCTTACCCTCGCCATCCTTGTCAAGTCGCAACGTGTGCGGCTTGCCATCGAGCGTACGGATAATCACTTCCTTCAGGTTCAGAACGATATCGGTTACATCTTCAGCAACCTCGGGCAACGAGGTGAACTCGTGCACCGCGCCTTCAATCTTGATGGCCGTGATCGCAGCCCCCTGCAGCGACGACAGCAGCACTCGACGGATCCCGTTGCCGATTGTGGTGCCGAAGCCCCGTTCCAACGGCTCACACGTGAACTTCCCATAGGTATCGGTCAGCGACTCTGCATCCACCTCCAGCTTGCGCGGGCGGATGAGATCGCGCCAGTTCTTCGCGACGAACGCCAGTTGAGACGCCGCCACCGTTTGTGAACTCGCGATCGACATTCTGTTCTCCTATCTAAAATTCTAGTGGGCGGGTGATCTACTTCGAGTAGAGCTCGACGACGAGCTGCTCGCGAATGGCCATGGTCAAGTCCTCGCGCGCCGGGAGCGTTGCGAGCTTGCCTTGAAAACTATCCTTGTCCAGTTGCAGCCACTTAGGCACACCTCGACGATCAACGGCCCCAAGGTTCTCCATGATGCGCGTCATCGTGCGAGACTTCTCTTTGACGGCCACGCCGTCATTGGCGGAACAAAGGAAGGAAGGCACGTTCACCTTCTTGCCATTGACTACGAAATGCCCGTGACGGACGAGTTGCCGAGCCTCGGCATGATCGGAGGCAAAGCCCAATCGATACACCACGTTGTCTAAACGTCGTTCAAGGAGCTGCAGCAGATTCTCACCTGCCACGCCCTTCATGCGGGAGGCCTTGTGGTAGTAGCCACGAAATTGCCGCTCCGCCAAGCCATACATTCGCTTCAGCTTCTGCTTCTCGCGCAACTGGGAGCCGTAGTTAGAGATCTTCCTGCGGCGGGCCTGCCCATGCTGCCCAGGCGCATACGCGCGCCTCTCGTAACCACACTTGTCGGTGTAGCAACGATCGCCCTTCAGGAACAACTTCACGTCCTCACGGCGGCAGAGGCGACAAACCGGACCGCTATACTTCGCCATCGCTGAGTTACCTTCCTCGTGCTTTCGCTTGTCTGTGGAATCCTAGAAACAAACCCATCACACCCGCCGTCGCTTGGGTGGCCGGCACCCATTGTGCGGGATAGGTGTCAGGTCGCGAATAAGATTGATCTTGAAGCCCGTGGATGCCAACGCGCGCAGCGCCGACTCACGCCCAGACCCCGGACCCTTGATGAAAACGTTGATCGACTTCATCCCATGTTCCATGGCCTTGTGAGCCGCGTCCTCGGCGGCAAGCTGGGCGGCAAAGGGCGTCGACTTCCGCGAACCCTTGAATCCCTTCACGCCCGAGGATGACCACGACACCACGTTCCCAGACACGTCAGTGATGGTGACGATGGTGTTGTTGAACGACGCCGTGATGTGCGCGATGCCGCTCTGAATGCTCTTCTTGGCCTTCTTGGCCTTTGTCTTCGGTTTGGCTACTGGTTGCTCAGTCGACATGTTCCGTCCGTCTTATCTCTCGCGTGGTGTTGCGGCCGATGTCATCGCACGCGACGACATCTGACCCGTTTGCAGCTAGGCTCCCGTTCCCTCGGTCTTCCGCTTAATCATCTGGCCCTTGCGCGGTCCCTTGCGCGTCCTGGCGTTGGTCTTGGTCCGCTGGCCGTGAACCGGCAGACTACGCCGATGGCGCAAGCCACGGTAGCAGCCCAGGTCCATCAGACGCTTGATGTTCATCGAGATCTCGCGCTGCAGATCGCCTTCGATCTTGAGCCCCATCTGTTCGATGATCTCGCGAATGTGTCGGGTCTCGTTGTCGTCCAGCGTGTCGCTACGCTTGTCGAGCGGTATGCCCGCGGCCTTGAGGATCTCGCGCGCCTTGGTCCTCCCTATGCCGTTGATATACGTCAGCGCATACTCCATACGCTTGTTTCGCGGAAGATCGACGCCTGCTACACGTGCCATGGACTTTCCTTTCCTATTCCTGTCTTGCGCTCGTCACGGCTAACCCTGCCGCTGTTTGTGGCGCGCATTCTCGCAAATGACACGCACCACCCCGCGACGGCGGATTATCTTGCACTTGTCGCAGATCTTCTTCACTGATGCTCTAACCTTCATGAAAGCCTTGCCCCGTTTCAGGCCCGTGACAGAACCATCGGGCCGTTATCGGTGATTGCCACCGAGTGCTCAAAATGGGCGGAGAGGCTACCATCTTTGGTAACCGCCGTCCACCCATCCTCCTCGATTACCACGTCAGGCCCACCTTGATTCACCATGGGCTCAACCGCAAAGACCATCCCAGAACTCAGGCGGGGACCCTTGCCGGCTTCGCCGTAGTTGGGAACCTGGGGAGGCTCATGCATGTGCCGCCCTATACCATGTCCAGCGAACTGACGTACAACTGAAAAGCCACGCGCTTCGACGTGACTCTGAACGGCCCAGCTCACATCTCCCAATCGCCGCCCCACGACACACTGTTCCAGTCCCTTCTCCAGCGACTCTCGCGTCGCCTCGACCAAGGCATGAGCCTGCGGAGAAACGCCTCCGATCTCCAGTGTTCGAGCCGAGTCGCCGCACCAACCGTCCTTGAAGGCGCCGAAATCCAGGGAGAGTATATCACCCACCTTCAGGACCACGTCTCTGCGGGGGATCCCATGCACGATGGTCATGTTCACGGACGCACAAAGAACAGCAGGATAGCCCCGGTAGCCAAGAAATGCCGATTCGGCCCGGAGGTGCTTCAGGTGCTTTGCAGCAAGTTGATCAAGCTCCCATGTGCTAACACCGGGCCGCGCGGCCGCGGCGAGAACATCGAGGACCTCCGCTACGACGAGATTTGCCTCGCGAAGCTTGGCGATCTGGGCCGCTGACTTGAGCTGGATTCCCTTCACGTCAGCCTCGCCCAATTCCCGCCCCGCCTGCCGGCCAAGCGAACACTGAGTGCGCAAACCATGCTCATGTGAGGGATGCCTAACAAGCCGCAATCTCAGCCGCCCACTGGGGCAGTCACGCGTCCGCCCCGTCCGCGAATCCGCGGGCCTTTGGGCCCAGTGAAGCCCTCGTAGTTCCGCGTAATCAAATGGGATTCGATCTGTTGAACGGTGTCGAGCGCGACGCCCACCACAATCATGAGGCCCGTGCCACCAAAATAGAACGGCACGCCCAGGTTCGTTGTCAGAAGAGTCGGCAGCACGCATATGACCGACACGTAGATGGCGCCGCCTGCAGTGATGCGAGTCAGAACCCTATCGATATACGCGGCGGTGGCTTTGCCAGGACGTATCCCGGGAACAAACCCGCCATACTTGCGCATATTGTCCGCCACATCCACGGGGTTAAACGTGACCGCCGTGTAGAAGTAACAGAAGAAAACGATCAACCCTATGTACAAAACGTTGTATCGCCAATCCCCAGGATGCAGCGCGTCCGAAAAGGCCTTTGCAATCGGGTTGTTCCAAAAGGAAGCGACCTGCTGGGGGAACATCAAGATTGACGACGCAAAAATCGGCGGAATCACGCCTGATGTATTCACCTTGAGAGGCAGGTGGGTCGACTGCCCTCCGAACATCTTCCGCCCGACTACCCGCTTTGCGTACTGCACCGGAATCCGCCGCTGACCCCGCTCAAAAAAGATAATGACCGCCACGACGACGACCACGATGAGCCCCATCAAAGCAAGCGAGAACGCAGTGATGTTCCCGTCCTTTGCCCGCAACCACAGACGAGTCAAGGCGTCAGGAATGTCGGTGACGATACCCGCGAAAATGATCAGCGAAATCCCGTTCCCGACCCCGCGCTCAGTAATCTGCTCGCCCAGCCACATGATGAAAGCGGTCCCCGTGGTGAGCGACAGCATGGTGAGAAGGTAGAAGTGCCAGTTTGGATCCGGCACAACTTCACCCAAATGCCCATAGGCCGAGTTATTCGACACCAACCAGCGCGCAATGAAGAACGACTGGATGAACGACAGGAGGATACAACCGTAGCGTGTGTACTGGTTGATCCGCCTACGCCCCATCTCGCCTTCCTTCTGGATCTGCTCCAGCTTCGGAATAACGACAGTCAAAAGCTGCAAAATGATGGACGCGCTGACGTAGGGCATGATGCCCAAGGCGAAGATCGACATCTTCTCGAGCGCGCCGCCCGAAAACATATTGAACAATCCCAGGAAGCTGCCAGAGGCCTGATTCACAATCTTGGCCATGACGCTCGCGTTAACACCCGGAGTGGTAACAACCACGCCGATACGGTGGATCGCGAGCAGCGCGATCGTGTAGAGGATGCGCCTCCGCAGCTCGGGGATCTTCCCCATATTTTGAAAGCCAGAGGCCATTTAGTTCCCCCTAGAAGTCAGCGTTCATCCGTCTCTGGTTGACTCGCTCAGCTCTCGACAACTTCGGCCCGTCCACCCTTCTTCTCAATCTTCTCCTTCGCGCTAGCCGAAAACGCGTTGGCCTTCACCACAAACTTCTTGCTCAACTCTCCTGAGCCCAACACCTTGACCCAACGGCACCGCCGCGGAATCAAACCCACCCCGTGCAACGCTTCAATTGTCACGGTCCCCGCCTCAAATCTATCCTCGATATCGTGCAGATTCACCGCGAAGGTCTCGGCGGCAAAAATGTTCTTGAAGCCTCTCTTGGGCAATCGGCGCTGCATTGGCATTTGACCGCCCTCAAAACCGAGGCGCGCACCATGGTGACCAGTGCGGGCCTTCTGACCCTTCACGCCCTTGCCGGACTGCTCGCCGGTACCCGAGCCTGGGCCGCGGCCGATCCGCTTTCGATTCCGCCTGCAGCCGCGGGGCCCCTTCAAGTTGTTCAACGTCGTACCCATTGTCCTGCTTCCTTTCCGCTCTGGCTCGGGCTCTACTCTGCGACCTCCACCTTCACCAGGTGGGAAACCGAACGTATCATCCCGCGCACCGCCGGATTGTCCGGCAAGACAGCGCTGCGCCCCATCTTCCGCAAGCCCAGCTGCCAGATGGTCAGTTTTTGTGGTTCCGGGCGGTTAATCCCGCTCCGAATCAAGGTGACTCTTAGCTTCTTGGCCATGGTCTAACCCGCTGCCGTAATATCTTCCAACCGCATGCCTCGTAGAGAGGCAATATTGGCGGCGCTGCTCAGCCTTTTGAGAGCATCAATGGTGGCGTGGATAACGTTGTGGGGATTGGAGGTTCCAATGCACTTCGTTAGGATATCCTGCACTCCCGCGACCTCAAGTACTGGGCGAACCGCCCCGCCTGCGATCACGCCAGTCCCAGGGCTGGCGGGCCGCAAGAGCACGGTACCCGCACCGAAAGTCCCTTTGACTTCGTGAGGGATCGTTGTCCCGGCAAGCGGAATCTTAAACAGATTCTTCTTCGCCTGCTCGGTACCCTTGCGGATCGCTTCGGGGACCTCATTTGCCTTGCCCAAACCCGCGCCGACGTAGCCACGCTGGTCGCCCACGACCACCAGCGCAGAAAACGAGAATCGCCGGCCGCCCTTTACGACCTTGGCGACGCGGTTGATGAAGACAACGCTGTCTACCAGCTCGCCAACCTCTTCGTAGTTAATCGCCATTCTTGCTCCTAGATGAACCCATCTCGCACCTTGGCTCTAGAATTTAAGACCCGCCTCGCGCGCGCCAGCGGCGATCGACGAGACACGACCGTGGTACAAATAGCCCGCACGGTCGAATACAACCTGCTTGATGCCCTTCTCCAGGCACTTCTTCGCCACCCAGGTACCTACCTGTTTGGCCCGATCCACCTTTTTGCCCTTGGGCACTACCGCCGGCGGATTCTTCTTCGCCACCAAATCCGACCCTGATACCAGTGTCTTGCCTGCTAGGTCATCCACCACCTGGGCATATATGTGCTTGGCGCTGCGGTGGACAACCAGCCGAGGACGTTCCGGCGTTCCCGAAATCCGCTTGCGCAGCGAGTGCTGCCGGCGCGTGCGACTTTCGATCTTGCTCTTGCGTGCCATGAATAGTTCGCTCTTTCGTTGAAAATGGTAGCTCGCCTAGCCCTAGCTGGCCGCGGCACCGGCTCCAGCAGCCTTGCCGACCTTGCGCTTGATGACTTCCTCAGCGTACTTCACTCCCTTGCCCTTGTACGGCTCAGGCGGTCGAAGCTCGCGCAGTTTAGCCGCGATCTGGCCAAGGAGATCCTTGTCAGCTGATGTCAGTGTTAGGCGGTTCTTCTCGACCTTGGCACTGACTGTCTTCGGGAGCTTGAAGACCACCGGATGAGCGTAGCCCAGCGCGAACGTTATGGTATCACCCGCAACTTCGGCTCGATAACCGACGCCGTTGATCTCGAGTTCGCGAGTCCAGCCGTCGGTCACGCCTTTGACCATGTTGGCCAGATGCGCCCGCACCAAACCATGTCGCGCTCGATTGTCGCGCGAATCATCGGCCCGGCTCACGACCAGCTTGTCACCTTCCAGCTTGATGCTAATCCCCGCGGGAAGGATCTTGGCCAATTCGCCCTTCGGTCCCTTGACCGCGAATTGCCCAGCCTTCTGGCTGAGAGCGACACCCTTGGGAAGAGGAACGGGTTTGCGACCGATGCGAGACATCTACCAGACCTCACAGAGCAATTCGCCCCCGACCCCGGCCTTGCGAGCGGCCCGATCGGTCATGAGGCCTTGGGAAGTGGACAGGACAGCTATGCCAAGACCGGATCGGATCTTTGGAATCCGCTCGCAGCCGACATACACACGCTGCCCAGGACGGGAGCGCCGGCGCAACCCCGTGATCGCGTTGGTCCCCGGCTGCGGCCAGCGAAGGCGAACCACAATCTCGGAATGACCGTCGAAATTATCATGCACGTCAAAGCCGGCGATGTAGCCCTCATTCTTGAGCAGCTCGGCCAGGCGAACCTTGACAGTCGACGAGGGCGACATGACGTCGCCCTGTCCTGCCATAATGGCGTTGCGAATCCGGGTGAGAAAATCAGCGATGGGATCGGTCATGGGCGCCTACCAGCTCGACTTGATGACACCGGGAACATCGCCACGAAGGGCGAGCAACCGGAAACAGATACGACACAACTCAAACTTGCGAATGAATGCACGCGAGCGGCCGCACTGCTTGCAGCGGTTGCGGTGCCTTACGGCAAACTTCGGGGTTGGGGGAAACATATCTACGGTTTTCGCCATTTGTCGCTAGCTCCTAAACGGCATCCCGAGGTGGCGCAACAACGCCCGCCCTTGTTCATCCGTGCGCGCCGTGGTGGTGATCGTGATGTTCATGCCCTTGGACTTCTCCACACGCTCAAAGCTCGTCTCGGGGAAGATATTCCCCTCGCGAATCCCGAGGGTGTAGTTCCCGCGGCCATCGAACCCCTTGGGCGAGACGCCCTTGAAGTCCCGCACGCGGGGAAGCGCAAAACTGACTAGGCGATCGAAGAATTCATACATACTATCGCGACGCAGAGTCACCATGGCGCCGATCTTCTGATTGCCCTTCAGCTTGAAAGCCGCGATGGCCTTCTTCGACTTGGTGACGACCGGCTTCTGACCGGTTATGAGCGCCAAGTCCTCCACACCGGAGTCCAAGATCTTTGGGTTTGTGATTGCCTCGCCGAGGCCCATGTTCACGGTGATCTTGAGCATGCGCGGAGCCTGCATGACGTTGGCTAGGCCCAGCTCGGCCATCAGCCGAGCGCGCAGCTCCGTCTCAAACAGCCTCCGCAAGCGTGACGCCTGAGTCCGCTTGACCCGCTCAACCGCAAGCTCGGTCTTGCTGCCAGCGGCGGCGCCTCCCTTGCCCTTCGTCCCCTTGCCTGCCGCACGCGCGGCCTTCTTGGCTGCGGCTTCCGCCTCCTGCTCGGGTGTAAGCACAGGCTTGCCACCCTTGGGCGATTTCGCCGCTTCGGCCTTCTCGGGTTTGTCGTTCTGCTCAGCCATCGGTTTCTTCCTTCTGTCCCTGGCGGCTATGCCGATTCAATCGCCGACCCGCATTTGACACACACACGCCGCTTCTTCTGTCCCTCTTTGATGTCGGCCCGCGACCGCCTGCCCGCTCCACACTTCGCACACCACAGGGCCACATTTGACGCGCGCAGCGATCCTTCCTTCTCCAGGATACCGCCTCGCGGATTACGTTGCGTAGGCTTGGTGTGCCGCTTGATCATCGCGATCCGCTCTACCACCACGCGATCTTTCGCAGTCACGAGCCGCAGCACCCTCCCCCGCTTCCCCTTGTCTTTTCCGGCAATCACGACCACCGTGTCGCCTTTGCGAACGTGCATCACAGCACCTCCGGGGCCAAAGAAATGATCTTCATAAATCGCTTTGCGCGAAGCTCGCGCGCCACAGGGCCAAAGATGCGGGTTCCAACAGGCTCATTGTCCTTGTCCACCAAGACTGCAGAGTTCGCATCAAATCGGATGTACGAACCATCCGGTCGCGACACTTCCTTCTTGGTGCGCACAATGACCGCACGAGCCACTTCACCCTTCTTCACCTTGGCGTTCGGTATGGCTTCCTTGATTGACACGATTATCACGTCACCCACGGAAGCGTACTTGCGTTTTGTGCCACCCAACACCCGGATGCACATGATCTTCTTGGCGCCCGAGTTGTCGGCCACATCGAGAGTTGTCGTCGTCTGGACCATGATCTGAACCTGTCGTCCGTTTCTTGACTGCGGGTCTTGACTACATTTCCTGGGGTCGAACGAGAAGCCGTTCCACCCGCCAGCGCTTCTCGCGCGAAAGCGGACGAGACTCGACGATCACCACCCGATCGCCCACCCGGGATTCGTTCTTTTCGTCATGCGCCTTGTACTTGGTGCGCATGGTCATATATTTTCCATACTTCGCGTGCGACAGACGCCGATCGACCGTCACCACGCGAGTCTTGTCCATCTTGTCGCTGGTCACGACACCGATCAGCTTCCGCTTCCGCGAGTGAGCTCGCGAGCCTTCAGCGACCTTGTCGCTCTTCGCGGGACTGGATGATTCGTTAGCCACGGCCTATTCCTCCTTGCCGGGGGTAGTCAGCGTGGCCACCGCAGGCGACTTGCGCAGCCGCTCGGCCAGCACCGTATTAACCCGCGCGATGTCCCGCCGGGCATGACGTACCAGCATCGTGTTCTCGAGCTGGTTGGTGTTCTTCTTCAACCGATGCTGGAAGAGGTCCTCCTCCAACTTTCTCAGCGTGCGAACCAATTCTTCCGGCTCGTTTCCACGCAAATCCTTCGCCCGAATCTTGCTCTTCATAGCACGTGCTCCCGTCCGATGACCCTAGTCCGCACGGCCAGCTTGTGCTCGGCCAGGTGGAAGGCCTCCTTGGCCAACTCCGCGCTGACGCCCTCAAGCTCGTACATCACCCGCCCCGGCCGAATCACCGCTACCCATTCCTCCGGGGTGCCCTTACCTTTGCCCATGCGAGTTTCAGCCGGCTTCTTGGAAATCGGCTTGTCCGGGAAGATCCGCACGTACAGCTTTCCACCACGCTTCACGTGACGAGAAATTGCGGTACGAGCCGCCTCGATCTGCCGTGCAGTAACAAAGCCACACGTCATTGCTTGCAGGCCATATTCGCCGAAAGACACGAAGGCGCCGCCCTTGGAGACGCCGCGCATCTTGCCCTTCTGCTGCTTGCGCCACTTGACTCGATCAGGTGCCAGCATGGTTTCCTCTTCTTGCGCCTAGGCCAAACGAGCCGACCGTTGGGGAAGGACTTCACCCTTGAAGATCCAACACTTCACACCGATCGCGCCATAGGTGGTGTGGGCCTCCGTGAAACCAAACTCAATATCTGCCCGAAGGGTGTGCAAAGGCACACGACCCTCGTGATACCACTCGTAGCGCGCCATCTCGGCTCCGCCCAGGCGACCCGAACAAGCCAAACGGATTCCCTTGGCGCCAAACTTCATCGCGGTCTGCACCGCCTTCTTCATGGCGCGCCGAAACGCCACGCGACGTTCCAACTGTGTCGCGACATTCTCGGCCACCAGTTGCGCGTTGGTCTCTGCCTTCCGCACTTCCTGGATATTGAGAAACACCTCATTGGAGGTAAGTGCCTGCACTTCCTTCTTCAGTGTCTCAACCCCGGCTCCGCGCTTGCCAATCACGATACCGGGACGCGCAGTACTGATATTGATCTTAACCTTATTGGCGGCCCGCTCGACCTCAACCGAGGCCACCCCGGCGTGCCCGAGCTTCTGCTTCACGAACTTCTTAAGCCGAATGTCTTCATGCAGCCACTTCGCGAAGTTCTTCTCCGAATACCACTGCGAGCTCCAGCCGCGGACTACGCCGAGACGAAACCCTATCGGATGTGTCTTCTGACCCATTTCGATTACTCCTGCGCCACGTCGACCACGACGGTCACGTTGGAGGTTCGGCGGTTAATCCGGTTGGCGCGTCCCATAGACCGAGCCAGCCAGCGTTTTTCAGTCGGCCCGGGGTCGACACTCACCTTGACCACAACCAGCGCGTCGGCGTCGGCCTTGTCATTGGTCGTCGCGTTGGCAACCGCAGAGCCAAGCACTTTTGAAAGCATCTTCGCAGCCTTGCGCGGCTGAAGATGCAGAATCGACAGCGCGTCTGCCACATTGCGACCACGGATCATGTCAGCCACCATCCGCACCTTGCGCGGCGACTGCCGGAACCGTCTCAACACTGCGTGTGCCATGTTCGTCGTCTTTCTCTTCCTACTTCTTCTCGCCCGCAGGAGCCGCTGCAGCCGCGCCAGCGGCCGGCGCCGCTGCGCCGGACCCAGATCCCCCGCCTGACCCGCCAGCTCCGCCCGCCGCCTTGCGATCCCCAGAGTGACTCTGGAAAACCCGGGTCGGCGAGAATTCACCGAGCTTGTGACCAACCATGTTCTCGGTCACGAAGACCGGAAGAAACTTCCGCCCATTATGCACAGCAAAGGTCAGCCCGACCATATCCGGGATAATGGTCGATCGACGCGACCAAGTCTTTATGACCTTCTTCGCCTTTTGCTTCTGCATGTCGGTCACCTTGGTCATCAGGTGACGGTCGACGAATGCGCCCTTCTTTACTGAGCGTGCCATGGCTACGCCTTCTTTCCCCGGCGCTTGATAATCATGCGATCGGTCCTCTTGTTCTGCCGAGTCTTGAGTCCCTTGCTGAGCTGTCCCCAGGGTGAACAGGGATGGCGCCCGCCGGACGACCGGCCTTCGCCACCACCCATCGGGTGATCGACAGGGTTCATTGTGACACCGCGATTGTGGGGTCGCCGGCCAAGCCAGCGCGTCCTGCCCGCCTTGCCGTTGTGCACGCTGTTGTGTTCGATATTGCCGAGCTGTCCGACCGTCGCCCGGCACTCCAGGTGAACGAGACGAACCTCGCCCGAGGGGAGGCGCACCTGGCCCCAGTCGCCTTCCTTGGCCATGAGCTGGGCTCCGCTACCGGCGGAACGAACCATCTGTCCGCGCCCGGCCACTTTCAGCTCCACATTGTGAATCGTCGTTCCAAGCGGGATATTGCGAAGAGGCAACGCATTCCCTGGCTTGATGTCAGCGGCCGCCGAGGACACCACCGTGTCTCCCACCGCCAACCCGACCGGCCACAAAATGTATCGCTTTTCTCCGTCAGCGTAGTGCAGTAGTGCAATCCGCGCACTGCGGTTTGGATCGTACTCTATGCTGGCAACCTTGGCCGGCACGCCCAGTTTGTCTCGACGAAAATCAACAACACGAAATCGCCGCTTGTGCCCGCCGCCCCGAAAGCGCGAAGTTATCCGCCCGTAGTGATTCCGGCCGCCCGTCGATGATTTGGATTCGGTGAGCGCCTTCAGTGGCTGATTCCCCTGCGTGAGGTCAGAGAAATCAGGCGCGATCCTGCCGCGTACACCGGGCGTTGTCGGGTTGATGGTGCGAAGACCCATGGACTAGACTCCCTCGAAGAACTCGATCTTCTGGCCAACCGCCAGCGTGACCAGTGCACGTTTCCAGTTAGAGCGGCGCCCCATATGGCGACCTACCCTCCGCTGCTTACCCCGCACGATCGCCGTGCGCACCTTGATGACGTTCACATTCCAAAGCTTCTCAACCGCATACTTGATTTCAATCTTGTTCGCATCACTCGCCACTTCAAGAAGCAGCTGCGGCTGAACCTGCTCGGGATCTAACTCTGCCTCAGGTTGACCGCCGGTCTCCTTGAGCATGGAGCCCTTCTCGGTCAGGAGTGGACGCTTGATAATCTTTTCAGGGGAGCGCATGACTTACCTTTCCTAGGCCCCGGCATCGCTGCCACTGCCCACAATACGCGCCTCGACCGCTTTCACGACGTCCCTGGCGATGACCAGTCCGGAATGCATGAGAATGTCGTAGACATTGAGACCCTCAGGCGGCAGGCAGGTAAAAGCCGGAAGATTCCGGACCGACTTTACCAGACTGTCGTTCCCCTTTCCGTCAACCACCACCGCAGAATCTACGCCAAGGGCCTTCAGAACAGCCACCATTCGCTTCGTCCGCGGCGCTTCCAGAACCAGTCGTTCCACAATGACGAGCTTCTTCTCTTGCGCGCGAAGCGACAGAGCCGACGCCAGCGCCGCTCGCTTGACCTTCCGTGGTAGAGTGTACTCGTAGTCACGAGGATGAGGTCCGAAGACCTTGCCACCGCCCACGAAATTCGGCGACCGCGTCGATCCCTGGCGGGCATTACCCGTTCCCTTCTGGCGATACGGCTTCCTGCCGCCGCCACGCACATGCGCGCGCGTGAGAGTCGAGTGCGTTCCCGCGCGACGCGCAGCCCGCTGCGCCTTCACAGACTCCCAAAGCAAGTGTTCGCGCACCTTGCAGCCGAATACTTCATCGGCCACTTCCATTTGGCCAACTGTCTGGCCTTCCATATTGACGACGTCGATCTGCATGGCCTTCCTCAGGTCTTAATCTCAACATCCACGCCGGCTGACAGGTCGAGCTTCATGAGCGCGTCCAGCGTCTGTTGTGTGGGGTCGAGTATGTCGAGCAGCCGCTTATGCGTGCGAATTTCAAACTGCTCGCGCGACTTCTTGTCGACGTGGGGCGAACGAAGCACGCAGTACTTGTTGATCTTGGTCGGCAGCGGAATCGGGCCCGCGACTTTGGCGCCGGTCCGCTTGGCTGTGTCCACAATTTCACCCGCCGACTGGTCGAGCAGACGGTGATCGTAGGCCTTGAGCCGAATCCTGATTCTGGGTGTCACGTTGCGCCCCCTTCTAGTGTCCTTTGGAAAACTCCACCAGGTCTATCTACTCAAGAATCTTGGTAACGACACCAGAGCCAACCGTCTTACCACCTTCCCGAATCGCGAAGCGCAGCTTTTCCTCGCACGCGATCGGTGTGATCAGGTTGATCTCCATGTTCACGTTGTCACCA
>Ga0265316_10000250_pt1 | contig 61955 bp, 51 predicted proteins | sample 4522metaG_FD_202092 | JGI IMG/M metagenome (GOLD analysis project Ga0265316, IMG submission 202092) | Rhizosphere microbial communities from Carex aquatilis grown in University of Washington, Seatle, WA, United States - 4-5-22 metaG | ecosystem: Host-associated > Plants > Roots > Rhizosphere >... | reverse complement strand
GTGTCGTATCAAACGTCGCGCCGGCGGACGTAAAAGCATTGACGGACGCGATATTAGAAGGCGATTTTACAAGCGCACTGAAATGGCACAAAAAATTATTTGCGCTGAGCAGGGGAATGCTTTCATTAGCTACGAATCCTATACCGGTCAAAGCAGCGATGGCAATGCTGAACCTGTCGGATGAAGAGATGCGACTGCCTTTGGTGCCGATGGAAGAAAGCAAAAAAGCGTTATTGCGAAAAACTTTGCAGGAATACGGGCTGCTGAAATAGTTGCAGGTGCTGATTAACGGCCTTCCTTTGTTTTTATATCCGTGGTAGCGGTCTGACGGGGGCTTGCCCCAACTAAAGCCCCCGTCAGCTTATGCCTGTTTACTGTGTGTCAGACCAGTGAATTTAGCTGACTCTGGGTTTCACTGCTTGACGCAAGGTTTGCTGCCGAACTGTTTGTGAGGTAGGCAATCAATTCTGCCATACTTACAACGCCATCGCCGTTAGTGTCGGCGGGCAGGATACTTTGTGCGGCGCTTCCGCCATTGTTGATTTCATCTGTGCTCAAAGAGCCGTCGCCGTTAGTATCGAGCTTGCTCATTATGTGATGGGCCTTATGGCTTGCCATTTTCTTTGTAATCTCGGCGCTCAACTCGTCTTTTGTTACAAGCCCGTCACCGTTTGCATCGGCGGCAAGGATATCTTTGGCGTGTTTCCCGGCTTTGCTGATTTCAGATGCGCTCAAAGAGCCATCGCCATTGGTATCCAGTTCTTCGAAAATCTTGCTGACCATATCGCTCGCGCTGGGCTTTTGCATTCCGTACAGAAATGACATAGCTGTGCTCTGCCCAATTCCACTGACTGTCATGTTAATCACCACCTTTCTATCAGTGTATAACTTGTCCTTCTTTATGCGTTGCAACACGCGCTCCGTTGGCACAATGCCCCCGGATAATAGGAAGAAGGATGCAAATACTATGCCAAATCGATGAGTTTTAGTAAAACCGCTGTTTTTGCAGTATTACGCCGGTTTACGGGCATTAGCCGGCTGGATAAGGGTGATTTATCACGGCATTTTTTTCCGCGCAATAGGAAATTCCTGCCGGAGACATTCAGCAGGCGGCGGTTATTAAAAGGCAATGTTCAACGGACGGGGAGTAACAAAAAGCGAGAACGCCGGTTTATTTCCTTTGTGTCCCACAGGTTTTGCCGCAAAAAAAATATCTCCCCCTTTTTACTTTTAGTCATAAATCGGCTGTGTTAGAATCTCCTCCGTTTAAGCATGAAAGCGAAACCTAAAATATTAGTGATAATTGTTATCGTAGCGGCCGGCCTTGCAGCGTATCTTTTCTTCAGGTCTGCCCACGATGGTTCCGCAAAAACTATTCACGTCTCAGGCAATATCGAGGCGACCGAGGTGCGATTGTCTTTCCAGGTGCCGGGCAAAATCACTGAGCTTCTTGTCGATGAGGGTTACGCCGTCAGCAAAGGGCAAATCGTCGCCCGCTTAGATAAAAATGAGCTTACTCAGGCAAAGGATAATGCCCAGGCCGCCCTCGAAAAGGCGCAAACCAGCCGTGACTGGCTCAAAGTTGAATACGACCGTGCGGAAAACCTTCTCAAAACAGGCAATATGACGCCCCAGCAAAGAGACGCCGCCAAAAGTAATTTTGAAGTAGCCGAAGGCGAATTGAAGCTGCGTGCCGCCTCGCTCGAAATCGCCAGAATAAATCTCGGTTACGCAGACCTGAATTCGCCTGTCGATAGTTATGTGCTCACCAAAAGCGCAGAAGCAGGCGAAGTCGTCCAGCCCGGCAGCACCGTTTTCACTGTCGCCGACCTCAATGATATATGGCTTACCGCGTATATAATCGAAACCGACCTGGGCAAAATCAAACTCAATCAGCCGGCAACCCTCAAAACCGACACGTTTCCCAATAAGCAATACCAGGGCAGGATTTCATTCATATCCGCACAGGCGGAATTTACCCCAAAGCAGATTCAAACGCCCGAAGAGCGGGTCAAGCTCGTCTATAGGATAAAAATTGCCGTCACGAACACGAACCAGGAGCTAAAGCCGGGTATGCCCGCTGACGGCTATATTATGGTCGATTAACTTATGCCGGATTCGATAAACTCACCGCAGGCAGCAATCAAAGCGGTCGGCCTTACCAGAAAATTCGATGAACTAATCGCCGTAGATAATCTCAATCTCCAAATCGAACCGGGCGAAATCTTCGGCCTTGTCGGCCCCGATGGCGCGGGCAAAACTACCACGATGCGGCTATTGACCGGTATTCTCGACCCGACCGCGGGCGACGCCTGGGTCGATGATAAGCATGTCGTTAAGCAGGCAGAACAGCTCAAGGAAAATATCGGATATATGTCCCAGCGGTTCGGCCTTTACGAAGACCTCACCGTCAGCGAAAACATCAATTTCTACGCAGATGTTTACTGTGTTCCGCGAAAACAAAGGGCTGCGAAAATCGACGAGCTTTTGGGCTTCAGCGGCCTGCTCCTTTTCAAAACACGTCTTGCCGGAAACCTCTCAGGCGGTATGAAACAAAAACTTGGCCTTGCCTGCGCGTTGATTCATACGCCAAAAGTTCTTTTCCTCGACGAGCCGACAAACGGCGTTGACCCTGTCTCCCGAAGGGACTTCTGGCAGATTCTTTATCGTTTGCTCGAACAAAAAGTTACGATATTTCTCTCCACCGCGTATCTCGACGAAGCCGACCGATGCGCAAGGGTGGGCCTGATACACAGGGGCAAACTGCTTCGCTGCGATGTTCCCGCCAATATAAAAAACCAAACCGGCGCCAAATCTATGGAAGAGGCATTTATCGCGATAATTAACGAATATGAACGAAGTGAACACAGCAAATCATAAAGCGGTCGAGGTGAGTAAGCTCGAAAAGCGGTTCGGCAGCTTCGTCGCCGTAAACCACATCAGCTTCGACGTCGCCAAGGGCGAGATTTTCGGCTTCTTAGGCCCTAACGGCGCAGGTAAATCCACCACAATCAAAATGCTGTGCGGAATTTTCACCCCTTCCTCCGGCTCAGGCACCGTAGGGGGATTCGACATCGTCCGCGAGCAAAACAAAATCAAACAGAATATCGGCTATATGTCGCAGCGGTTCTCGCTTTACGACGACCTCACCGTCGAGGAAAATATCGAATTTTACAGCGGCATCTACGGTGTCCCCGCGTCAAAAAAACAGCAGCGCGAGGACTGGGTCATCGAAATGGCGGGCCTTGAGTCCTTCAAAAACAACCTTACAAGAACGCTTTCCGCCGGCTTCAAGCAACGCCTGTCCCTCGGCTGCTCGCTGCTCCACGAACCAAAGATTATCTTCCTCGATGAACCGACCTCCGGCGTTGACCCGATCGCCAGAAAAAATTTCTGGAACCTCATAAAACAAATGGCAAACTCAGGCGTCACCATTTTTGTTACGACCCACTATATGGATGACGCCGAAAATTGCGACCGCCTTGCACTCATTTACAAAGGCAACATAATAGCGATGGGGACAAGTGGCCAGCTCAAAGCAGAGTTTAAGACAACCGTTAAGCCGTCTTTGGAAGACGTTTTTGTGTCATTGATTGAAAATTACGACAAGCAGGAAAAACAATGAAACTCAGAAGAGTTTGGGCTATAAGCCAAAAGGAATTTATCCAGATAGTCCGCGACTATCGCTCGCTGGCGATGGCGATTGCGATTCCCGTTCTGCTTTTAATCCTCTTCGGCACCGCCCTGACCCTCGACGTCGATAATGTCCGCCTCGTCATCTGGGACCAGGATAAATCCAAAGAATCACGGGACTTCATTCTCAACTTCGCCAATTCCCGCTATTTCAAAATCGTCGGCTACTGCGACAACTACGCGCAGTTACAGGCAAGAATTGATAAAAGCGAAGCCATGATGGCTATGACAATTCCCGTCGATTATTCAAAGCTAATTCTCGCCAATCAATCCGCGCCGGTCCAGTTGATTGTCGATGGCTCCGACTCAAGCACCGCCACCATCGCCGTCTCCTACGCCAGCGCAATCGCATCAACATATAACGCCCAACTTGCCACCCAAACATTATCCCGCTTCGGCGTTAATCCCCCCGCCCCCCTCGATATGGAGCCGCGTGTCTGGTTCAACGCCGACCTAAAAAGCCGAAACTTCATCATCCCCGGCCTCATTGCCGTCATCATGTCTATTATAGCCGCGCTGCTCACATCGCTGACAATCACAAGGGAATGGGAACGCGGCACGATGGAGCAGCTAATCTCAACGCCTGTAAAATCCGGTGAGCTTATCCTCGGCAAATTCCTGCCATATTTCGCAATCGGTTTTCTCGACCTGCTTATCGCGATCGCTATGGCCCAGTTCATCTATCACATCCCTCTCCGCGGCAGCTTTACGCTGCTGATTATCCTCAGCGCAGTATTTATAGCTGGCGCTATGTCTCTGGGAATCTTTATCTCCACCGCAGCCAAAAACCAGCTTATGGCAAGCCAAATGGCAATCCTGACGACTTTTTTGCCTGCGTTTCTCCTGTCTGGCTTCGCCTACGCAATTTACAATATGCCCAGGGCAATCCAGGTGATAACCTATGTCGTCCCCGCGCGGTATTTCATTACCATCCTCAAAGGCATCTACCTCAAGGGCATTGGCATTCGGGAGCTTTGGCCCAACGTCCTGTTTTTAATCATCTTTACGTTGGTTATGGTCCTGCTCGCGAAACAAAAATTCAAAAAGAAGGTGGCTTAATTATGTTCGGCCGAATAAAAGCCATAATCAAAAAGGAGTTCAGGCAGACCTTCCGCGACCCGCGTATGAGGGCGATGATTTTCATCACCCCAATTTTTCAGGTATTGATTTTCGGCTACGCCGCCACCACCGACGTCAACCATGTCCCCACCGCCATTTACGACCTCGACAACACCCGGCAAAGCAGAGACCTCGTCAGGGCATTTACCTCCTCCAATTATTTCGACGTCAAGCAATTCATAACTGACGACAGCCAGCTTAACGAAGTATTCGACCACTCCATCGTCAATACTGTGATTCGCATAAACCACGGCTTCGCCCGCGACGTCGTTGGCAACAATAACCCCAGGTTCCAGCTAATCGTTGACGGCACCGACTCCAATATCACCGCCGTCGTTCTTGGCTACGCCGCAAGCATTATACAAAAATACTCCGGCGACCTTTCCTCGCAGCAAATCGCTCTTGTTCTCCAAAAGGTCGGTTCAATTCCATCCGTCGATTTGCGGACCCGCGCCTGGTTCAACCCGAATCTGCTTTCAAGAAACTTTTATATCCCCGGCGTCATCGCCCTGATTGTCTCGCTTATGTCGCTGATGCTTACCTCAATGGCAATCGTCAGGGAAAAAGAAATTGGCACCATCGAGCAGCTTGTCGTCAGCCCGCTGACGCCCATTGAGTTAATCATCGGCAAGCTCATCCCGTTCGCCGCCATCGCCGTATTCGAAGCCGTCTTCGTTACATTAGTCGGCGTCCTGTGGTTCAAAATCCCCATCCACGGAAATCTCCTGCTGCTCTTAATATCCACCCTCATTTACCTGCTCGTCAGTTTGGGTGTAGGCCTGCTCATCTCGACCGTTTCGGCAACCCAGCAGCAGGCGCTTATGTCCGTCTTCCTGTTCTTTTTCCCCGCCAACCTTCTTTCGGGTTTTATTTTCCCCATTCAGAATATGCCCGTGCTCATCCAGTACATTACAATTCTAAATCCTCTGCGCTATTACATAGTTATCCTGCGCGGCATATTCCTAAAAGGCATTGGCTTGGATATCCTGTGGCCTCAGATTCTCGCCCTGCTCATTATGGGTATCGTCATCCTCACAATCAGCTCGCTGCGCTTCCACAAATCACTCGGTTGATTTTTTATCTTCCGAATAATCAAGTGAATGAGCGTTTCCCCTGTTTTATTTATCATAAACCTTGTCGGGGTCGTAAACCTTTTCAGCGACGAATTCGAGCTGTTCCGTGGTTCCTTTTTTCAGAGCGCGGTAGAAACAGGACTGGTAGCCGGTGTGGCACTGGCCTGAATCGACGGTAACTTTGAGAATAAGGCAATCCTGGTCGCAATCAACGAGGATTTGGCTGACCTTCTGGACGTGGCCTGATTGCTCGCCTTTTTTCCAGAGCTTTTGTCGAGACCTGCTGTAATAGGTTCCGCAGCCCGTTTTGATGGTGTAGTCGAGGGCCTCGCGGTTCATATAGGCGACCATCAGGATTTCGCCTGTTTTGGCGTCCTGTGCGATGGCGGGAATAAGGCCATTGACGTCGAATTTCGGCGTCAGTTGTGTGCCCAGCTCTATTGTTTTGTCGGCAGCCACGATTATTTCTCCTTCAATTTGCTCAATATGTAAATCTTGCCGGAAAGGGTTTTAACCGTTATCATCTTCTAAAACAAGTGTTTTACGCTGAAAGCATGCAAATGGGCGAACAAAAGAAGACCACGACACAAAAACTGTTCTTTTTTCTGCGAATCGGGTTTGTAGCAGCCGCGATAGTGGCGGTAACAATCTGGGTATCGCAGAACAATCGCTATGTGATTTTAGGGCAGAGTTTCGCGAAGATGGGGCCGTGGTTTTTCGCCGGGATAGTGGGGGCATTTGTCGTAAGCCAGGCGATTTTAGCGTCGCGGTGGTGGCTGCTGCTGCGAACACAGGGGATTCATATAAATATCTGGGCGGCGATTCGACTGCACTTTCTTGGGCTTTTTTACAATAACGCGATGCCCGGCTCGGTAGGCGGCGATTTGATTCGGGCGTGGTATGTTACCAAGCACACGGAGAAGAAATTCGAAGCTGTGCTGAGCATATTTGTTGACAGGTTCGTCGGGCTGTTAAGCTCTTTGATAATGGCGGGTTTTTGCTACTTCGTTTTACTGCGAGACGTAAATCTTGGGGTAAGCCCAAAAACGGCATCAGGCATTTTGAAATGGGCGGTGGTTGCCGTCGCGGTGCTGGCTATTTTAGTCGCAGTGGTACCGGCGGGAAGAAAACTGGCGGCAAAAGCGTATCAGCACGGCGTAACATTTGCCAAAAAACTCTGGACGGCAGCGGTCTTGTATGGCAGCAACCCGTTGACCATACTCGCGACATTCGGGCTTACATTTTTACTTCAGGGAATAGTTATAACGGGTTTCTGGCTGATTGGCCGACAAATAGGTATAGAAGCGGGGTTGAAATACTATTTCGTATTTTTCCCGCTGACGTGGGGCCTGGGGGCGATACCTGTGAGCGTAGGCGGGGCGGGGGTTGTTGAAGGCGGGCTTGCCGGGCTGTTTGTGCTGGCCGGGGTGGGAGCAGAGCAGGCGCTGGCGATTGCGCTTTGTCAGCGGGCGGTGTGGATAGTCGCAGCTTTGCCTGGTGCGTGGATACACTGGACGGGCAGGCATTTGCCGAAAGAGATGCAAATTGAGCCAGGCGAGAATTGATAATTGATTAATTGGATAACGGGATAACAATAAGCATGACAAAAGGGCGATTCAGAGGATATTTTTTACGCGGGCTTGGGGTATTGCTGCCGACGGTCCTGACGATATGGCTGATTTTGTGGGGTTTCAACTTTATCAATGATAAAATCAGCGTTCATATAAAACAGATACTGATTTTTGGGATAAAACTGGGCGGGGGGTCGGAGGCAATACTGGCGAATTTCTGGATTAGCGGGTTTCTGTCGGTAGCCGGGTTTTTGATTGCACTGGGAATCGTGTATATAGTGGGAATCGCTTTTGCCAGTGTGCTGGGCAGGGGTATTTGGCAATATATCGAACGACTTATGGCGAACATTCCCCTGTTAAAACAGATATATCCTTATATCAAGCAAATGACGGATTTCTTCTTTAAGCAGGAAGAAACCAAAAAGATATTTTCAAGGGTGGTTGCCGTCGAGTATCCGCGCAAAGGAATCTGGTCGGTAGGGTATGTTACGGGCAGCGGCATCAAAAAGATTGTTGAGGGGCAGAACAAGGAGTTTGTTACGGTCCTTATACCTACCGCACCGACGCCTTTTGGGGGTTTTCTGATAATTGTTCCGAAAGAAGAAGTCGTGGACCTGGATATGTCAATCGAAGAGGCATTGAGATTTATACTCAGCGCCGGGGTGATAGTTCCAGGCGAACGAAACGCTGCCAAATCGCCCGCCCCAAGCGAGTAGATTATGCGTGAAATTGGGAAGGGCTTGTGTATAATAAGCTGGCCGGCGGTGGCCGGGCTATGAGCGATTTAATTGTAAATGAAAAGGAGAACTGCCTTGTTATTCACGATTAGCGGCAAACACACCGAGGTCCCGGAAAGCGTAAAAAGCTATGCCGAGGAAAAAACCGAAAAACTGCCCAAGTTTTACGACGTCATCAACCAGATAGAAGTCATTGTTGACGGCAAAGATGGAAGCAAGGAGGCAGGCAATATCGCGGTGGAAATCATCGCCAGGGGAGAACGCAGTAAAATCTTCGTGGTAAAGGAAATAGGCAACGACGTTTACGCCTGCATCGACCTGGCGGCGCACAAGCTGGAGCAGCAGCTCAAGAAGACCAAGACCAAAGAGCGGGACGTAAAAAAACACAGGGCCCGCTAAAGCTCTGCGTTTTTCAGCCGATATGATGCAGACAATAAAACCTTATGGGTACGTTTTAGGAAAGATAGTATGAAGTTTGCGGATTTTGTTTGTTTTGAGGCGGTCATCCCGGAGCTTGTGTCAAAGGACAGGGATGGAGCCATAACGGAGCTTGTGGCGGCGCTTGACAAGGCGGGCCGGCTCGGGAAAGGCAACTGCGACAAAATAACTCGCGCCGTAATCAAAAGGGAAAACGAGGCAAGCACGGGAATGGGCAAGGGAATAGCCGTTCCTCACGTCAAGCACAAGGCGGTCAAGGACGTTGTTGCCGCGGTGGGCCAGAGCAGCAAAGGCATCGATTTCGCCGCGCTGGACAAGCAACCGGTGTATTCGGTACTTCTGCTGTTAAGTCCAGCCGAAGACCCCGACAAGCACCTGCAGGCAATGGAACAGATTTTCAAACACCTTCAGCAGGAAAAATTCCGCAAATTCCTGAGGCAGTCACAGACGACCGCCCAGATTGAGGACCTGTTGAAGGAGGCGGACGTTAATCCGTCCCTGTGAATTTTGTGATACAACCAGGCCGGTGATATCTGAACGGATGTTCAACAGTGCAAAATACAGTTTGCGAACTTGAAATTGAAATAAAAAACGCGGATGGGCTTCATATGAGGCCCGCGATGCAGTTTGTAGATACGGCCAGCAAGTTTCAGTCGTCGGTAAGCGTCAGCAAGGACGACACAAACGTGGACGGCAAGAGCATTATGCAAATGAGCATGCTCGCAGCGACATGTGGGACCCGGCTGAAAGTAAAGGCCGAGGGCGCGGACGCGGCTGAGGCGATTGAGGCGCTTCGAGAGCTTGTTGAGGTAAGGAAATTCGGCGAGCCGACGCCCGAGGAAAAGAGTCGGCAGGCGAACTGATCCCGGTCAACAATGGAAATAAAAAAGGGCGTAGCTGTTTCGCCGGGAATTTCAATCGGTAAGTGCCTCGTTATCGACGCAGAGGATTACCGGATTCCAAGGCGACTTATCGATCCGTCGCAGCGAATGACGGAAACGCAGAGGGTGCGCAACGTTTTCAAGGACGCCATCGATGAGCTGACAAAGCTTCAGGCCGAGCAGGAGGAAATCGAAGGGCAGAAGATGAAAGACATCTTTGCTGTCCACCTCAGCTATCTTCGGGACCGCACTCTTCGCAAGAAAATAACCGATATGGTAACCGCCGAATCGGTTACGGCCGAGTTCGCCGTTTCCAGTACGCTGCGAGATATCGCCGCTCACTTCGCAAAGGTAAAAGACGCCTACATAAGCGAGCGGGCCGCCGATATATACGACATCGAGCACCGGCTGCTGCGAAACCTCGTCGGAGGCAAGAGGCAGGATATCGCGGCCCTGAAAGAAGAAGCGATTGTTGTTGCACGCGAGCTTAGCCCCACGCAAACGGCGAGTTTCAATAAAGAATACATCAAGGGCATCGCCACCGGCGCGGGCGGCAGAACAAGTCATACCGCGATTGTCGCAAGGTCTCTGGGTATTCCCGCGGTGGTCGCGCTGGAAGATATTACCGAAAGCGTCAACGCGGGCGACACAGTTATAATCGACGGCAATCGGGGCATTGTCATCGTAAATCCCGATGACAGCACGATACAGCAATACCTCGAATACGCCGTCGAATACACCGAGCTGGAACACCGGCTCGATACTATAAGAGAAAAACCCGCCGAGACGCGAGACGGGGTGCGTGTGACCCTGTTCGGTAATATCGAGTTTCCGGACGAGGCACAGGGCGTCCTTCAAAGAGGCGGCGAAGGTATCGGGCTTTACAGGACGGAGTTTTTGTATCTTAACCGCGACACTGAGCCGACAGAGCAGGAGCATTACGAGGCCTACTCCAAGACGGTTGCGGTATTCAAATCCAAGCCGGTTGTATTGAGGACCGTGGACCTTGGAGCGGATAAATACACGCAGAGCAGACGTTACGCCCGCGAGCCGAACCCATTCCTGGGACTGCGTTCGATACGCTATTGTCTTCAAAACCTGACGATGTTCAAAACCCAGCTTCACGCCATTATGCGAGCGTCGGTCCTGGGCGACCTTCGGATAATGTTCCCGCTGATAACCAACCTGCAGGAGCTGATGCAGGCCAAAATGGTCCTCGGCGACGTGATGGAAGACCTCGACGACGAGGGACTTCCGTATAACAGAAAAATCAAGGTCGGCATTATGATTGAGACGCCCGCGGCTGCTCTTACAGCGTCAATGCTGGCAAAAGACGCCGACTTTTTCAGTATAGGCACAAACGACCTCACTCAATATACGTTGGCGGTTGACAGGGGTAACGAGCTTGTATCGACGCTGTATTCTTCGGTTGACCCCGCGGTCATTCGGCTTATCAGGACGGTGATTCAGGATGCGCACAAGGGGCGGGTGGAGGTCAGCATATGCGGAGAAATGGCCTCGGAGCCGGAATCAGTGATGCTGCTGCTCGGCCTGGGCATTCGCAAGCTGTCAATGGCGGCGCCGATGATACCTGAAATAAAACAGATTATTCGCTCAGTCACGGTAGAGGAATGCAATAAAGTTGCCAGAAAGGTTCTGGGGATGAATTCTGAAAGACAGATATCCAGCTTCCTTCGTGACGCGGCCAGAAAAATATTGCCCGAAGCGTTCTAAACAGGCAAATGCCGGTTTTGAATGTGCAGGGCGACGAAAAATTGGAAAACCGATGTTGGTTGTAATTAGATTCCGAATAGGGGGAAGTTTGCGATTTTTGTCGCACGCGGAGACGATGCGCGTCTTCCAGCGGGCCTGTGTGCGGGCGGGGGTGCAAATCGCGTATAGCCAGGGTTTCAATCCGCATCAGCGAATGTCGCTTGTCCCGCCTCGAAGCGTCGGTGTCGAATCGGATGATGACCTATTGTGCCTGTGGCTCAAGGAGGGCCAGACGGGGATTGACGCCGAAGCACTTAAAGCCGCGCTGCCGGCCGGCATCGAAATCATTTCCGTAGGAACCAGCGAGGCAAAAAATATTCCTGAGCCGATTTCAGCAAGATACGTGATGAAGGTGCAAGGGCATAAAATCGATGACGGAGTGAAGAAACATATTGCGGATGTGCTGGCAAGCGATAAATTCGTTGTGAACAGGCGCGCCGGCGAGGACTCAAGAACCAAAGCTGTTGATGTAAGGCCTTTTCTGGAAACAATCAAAGCGGAACCGGGAGAGTTTACGGTTGACTGCAAAATCAGTCCGGCGGGCACGATACGCGTTGACGAAATTCTCGGTTTGCTGCAATTGAAAACTGCGGATTTAACGGGGCCTGTCAGGCGCACAAGCGTGCAGTGGAAAGGTATTTAACAGCCGTCGCAAAACGATGATTTTTATTAAAAAAGGTTTGTGAAAGAGAAAGACAAAACAAATGCCAAGAGAAATGCTTATTAATGTGGCCGAGAGCGAAGAATGCCGCATAGCGGTTATGGAAAACGGCTCGCTCGAAGAACTATACGTGGAGCGGGCAAGCTCCACAAGATACGTGGGCAACATATACAAGGGCAGGGTCGTCAACGTCGAGTCGGCGATTCAGGCGGCCTTCGTGGATTTCGGAACCGGCAAAAACGGCTTCCTGCACATCAGCGACCTGCACCCGCGATACTTCGCGGGCAAAACCGCCATCGACACCGAGGAAATCGGCAAACGACGGTCGCTCAACGAGCGCAAACCGATTCAGGCCTGCCTGCGCAAGGGCGAAGAGGTGGTGGTGCAGGTTACAAAGGAAGGAATCAATACCAAGGGGCCGACGCTGAGCACCTATCTTGCGCTGCCCGGCAAATACCTGGTTATGATGCCCTGGATGGAAAAATCGGGCGTCTCCCACAAAATCGAGGACGAGCAGGAACGGATTCGACTGCGGACCCTATTCGAGCAGAGCAATCCCCCGAAAGATATCGGCTTCATTATACGAACAGCCGCACAGGGAAGCTCGAAGCGGGACATACAAAATGATATGAAGTATCTGCGGCGACTCTGGGCCGCGATTGAAAAAAGAATTTCAGGCGCAAAGACGCCGTCCGAATTGTATCAGGAATCGGACCTGGTCATCAGGACGTTGCGTGACATTTTCAATAACGACATCAGCAGGATAATGTGCGATTCCGAAGTTATGGTTAAGCGGATTCGCGATTTCCTTTCGATAGCGTCGCCTCGTCTCAAGCAGCGAGTGGTGTCTTATGACGGCAAAGAGCCATTGTTCCACAAATACAAAATTGAGCAGGAAATCGCCAAAGTCCACTCGCGGGTCGTGCCCCTCAAAACGGGCGGGTCAATTGTCATCGAGCAGACCGAGGCGCTGGTCGCAATCGACGTCAACAGCGGCAAATTCCGCAAACACTCGGAAGCCGAGGAGACCGCCTTCAAAACAAATATCGATGCGGCCGAGGAAATAGCAAGACAATTGAGATTACGCGACCTGGGCGGCCTGATTATCTGCGATTTCATCGATATGCGAAGCCCGAAGCATCGCAGGGAGGTGGAAAAGGTCTTCAGAATCGCAACCAAGCCTGACCGCGCAAGGTCTCGGGTTCTGCACATAAGCAGTTTCGGCCTTATCGAAATGACCCGGCAAAGAATGCGGCCTTCGCTGCAATCCAGCACGTACCTGGCCTGCCCGAACTGCGGTGGCTCCGGCTACGTCAAAAGTCACGAATCCAGCTCGATTGAGCTTATCCGGCTGCTTCACCTGGCCGCCTCAAAAGAAACGGTCAAAAAAGTTGAGCTGTTTGTCTCGAACGAAGTGGCGGATTATCTCCAGAACGAAAAAAGAGCCGCGATTGCGCATATTGAACAGACCAGCAACAGGCGGGTGATTATCCATTCATCGCCCCAATATGCCGGCGAACGCTCTGAAATCGTCTGTTATAACGACAGGGGAAGCGTAATCAAACTATAGAGTCGCCGCATCCCGGTACCGCGGTAAATCTTGACGGCGAGCGGCATTTCAGCGATACTTATAGCCCGGTTTGATACTTAAAGGCCCGCTTCGCCCGCGAAGCGAGGCGAGCTTCTGGAGTGAGCCGATATATGAAATTTGACCTTGATTACGCCCGGCAGGTAATAGACAGCGAGAGTAAGGCCATAAAAGGCCTCGCGGATATAATCGGCCCGGACTTTGAGCGTGCGGCCCAGATGGTTTACGGCTGCTCCGGCTCTTGCATAGTCAGCGGAATCGGCAAGGCTGGCATCATAGGCCGCAAAATCAGCGCGACACTGGCATCGACAGGCACGCCAAGTCATTTCCTGCACCCCGCTGAAGCGGTGCACGGCGACCTTGGCCGGCTGCGAAAAGAAGATATAGTCCTCGTCCTCAGCTACGGCGGTGAAACCGAAGAGGTTGTCCGCCTGATTAACCTTGTCAAACAATCCCAGATTCCGCTCATTGCGATTACCGGCGAAAAAGATTCCACCCTCGCCAAATACAGCGACGTGGTTCTCAGTATGGGCAAGCTCACCGAGGCCTGCCCGCTTGGAATTGCGCCGAGCGTCTCGACGACCTGTATGCTCGCGCTGGGCGATGCCCTTGCGTTAACGGTAATGAAAGCCCGAAATTTCAGCGTTGAGGATTTTGCGCGGTTTCACCCGGGCGGTTCGCTCGGCACGAAACTGATGACCGTTGAGCAATCGATGATGTTCAGGCCCGGCGAGAAATTGCCTCTTGCGGCCGGTTCGGACACAATTGGAAAGATTCTTAAAAATACCAGCGACGTGAAACGACACGGCGCGATAATGGTCGTTGATAAACAGGGCAAGCTTGCCGGGATAATCACAGATGGGGACATTCGCCGGCTGATGACAAAAGACGGCCCAGGTGGTTTCGATATGAAGGCCTCCGACGTTATGACCAAGAGCTGCAAAAGAGTTCGCCTTGACGCACTGGCGGCGGAAGCGACGGCGATTTTCCACAAGCACAGGATTGATGAGCTGCCCGTCGTGGACGCAGACGATAAGCCCGTGGGGCTTATCGACGTGCAGGACATTGTAACAATCAAAGTTGTCGGGTGAGCCGTGCGGAAAAAGCTCGACGCAATAAAAATGCTTGTGCTCGATGTTGACGGCGTGCTTACCGACGGAACTGTCCTTGTGGATTCACGAGGCGGTGAAAGCAAATCATTCAGCATCATCGACGGGCACGGAATCAAAATGTGGAAACGGGCGGGCCTGAAAATCGCGTTTTTGAGCGGGCGGGCATCAGCCACTACAAAATATCAGGCCAAAGAGCTGGCCGTGGATTTTTGTCTTAATGGCCGACGAGATAAATTGAAGGGTTTAGAAGAGTTGGTTAAAATGAGCAAAATACCCGCCGCACAGATTGCTTACGTCGGCGACGACTTGCCCGATTTGCCCGTGATTAGCTGCGTGGGTTTCGCGGCAGCGGTAGCCAACGCGGTCGATGAAATAAAACGTGCGGCTGATTATGTTACCAAACGAAAAGGCGGCGAAGGGGCCGTCAGGGAAATTATCGAGTATATCCTGAAAAAAACCGGCAGATGGAATGAACTTGTGAAAAGATATGAATCGGCCGGCACAAAGCATCCTAAAAATTTTTACCGCGGAGCACGCGGAGACCGCAGAGAAAATAATATAAATCAATCTCTGCGTTCTCGGCGGTCTCTGCGGTGAGATAAAATTGTAAATTGTATATCTGGCAAAAAAAGTAATCCTGGGAAAGAGTAAAAAATAAAATGCTGCTGTATTCGCGAAGGTTCACAATCTGGCTCGTTTCGTTTCTGGCGGTGCTGGTCGTGTATTTTGTTTACAATCGCCTGAGCAGAACCCCGACTATACCAACGGACATAATGTTGACGCCGGCCGGACAGCTTGCCGATGTGCGAGATTCAAATACAAGTGTCGGGAAAGTCGGAGACGTCGGCGTCGGCATCATTAAAAACGCCCAATACACCACACTTAACGACCAGAAACAGGTCGAAAGAGAGTTTGGATTCGAGGAGCTTCTGCACCAGGACGGCAACGATTGGGAAATCGAAAAGCCATATATGAATATTTACCGCCGAAGCTTCAACTGCTCGATTACGGGCGAACGGGCAAAAGTTGCCGTGGAAGTCGCGGGAGGCCGAATAACGCCCAGACAAGGTATGCTGATGGGCAATGTCACTATCAGGATTTTACCCAGGCAAAAAGACGCCGCTGGCGAAATGACTCTTTATCTCGATGACATCGCCTTTTCCGCGGACAAATCACTGTTTTCGACGGCAGGCCCGGTCGAGCTTGTCTCGCAAAACGTCCGCATGACCGGCACAGGTCTGGAAATTATTTATAACGGCGACGACGAGCGTCTCGAACGGCTGCAAATAACGAATCTGCAGAGCTTGCGTATAAAAAAATGGTCACAGGGAACGGTTTTGCGGTCAACGCCGGACACTAACGCGCCCAGCCAAAAAAGCGAAAGCGAACAGGCATCCAAACGCGGGAAATACTACCAGTGCACGCTCGACAAAAATGTCAGGATTGAAACTATCAACGAACGATTGCTTGCTGACGCTCTTTCGATAAACGATATCTTCGAATCGAGCGGCCCGGCTGGAGATATCGGCAAGGAAGCATCACCCGATGGAAACGCTATTCCTGTCCAGAGCAGCAACAAACCGCAGGCGGCCGTTTCGGATGAATCGCCCAGCGATATCACAATTGCCTGCGACGGCGGGATTATTGTTACCCCTATGAGCTCCTCAGCCGGGAGAAAACTGCCCAAACAGCGAACCACTTACGCCGAGATTATCGCCCAGCAGGATACCAACGCCACCCCGGTCGGCAAAACCACCTTCAGGGGCGCAAATGTCACCTACAGCGCGATAACGGGCGAGGCAGTCGCAATCGGGCCTTCAAGCATTGCCTTTGACGTGAACCAGAAAACAGAGGACGGCGCAGGCAAGCCGGGGACCGTCAGAATGACCTCCCGCCGACAGGCCGTGTTTTCGCCCGCCTCGAACAAAAGCACATTCGAAGGTGACTGCCGCTGCACCATATCGCAGGAGCAGGGCAAAATACTTCAGCAGTATATAGTTATGTCAGACAAACTCGAAATCGACCTGGTAAAGAAAAATACGAATAAGGAATACGGGCCTTCAATGGATGTCAATCGCATGATTGCTACTGGCCCGGGTGTGCATATGGCCAGCACGAAAAAAACAGGCAACAAGATGTTGACGGGTATGGAGCTTAAATGCGCCTCGCTTAATTACGATACCATCGACGGCAATTTCCTCGCGGCAGGGCCGGGCCTGATAAAAGTGGATAACTCGCAGACCGATGAGCCGCAGGACAAACTGGCTAAGTTCAGCTTGCGGCGAAAATGTTACGCCCTTTTGCGAAACTTCGATTCGCTCGCGTACGCGGGCCAAAGCAAACACTTGACCGCCGACAAGAAAAGCGGCTCGCTGCTCGTTGATTATTTCCCGGTCGTAGAAGGCCGCGGCAAAGAAAAGGTCTCCATAACCGCATCGCATGTCGAAGCGGATATCGCCGAAATGCCGGCCGGTCGAATGGAGCTTAAGGACATGCTGGCAAAAGGGGCAGTTACTTACGAAGACAAGGACACACAGGTCATAGGCAACGAATTTATCTACGACGCCAACACCGCTATGATTGATATTAACGGCGACAAGGTCCATCCCTGCAATTTCAACGGTGCGATTCTTGACGCCGTGCGCTACGATACGAAATCCGGCAAGTGGAACACGCGCCTCAAAGGCCCCGGTGCGATAAGATAATTAAGAGCAGATAGCATGAAGTTCGGCTATGGACAAGTCATTTAGATGCTCAATGACTTTGTCCGCGGGTTTTAAGTGTTCGGCGGTGTAGGTGTTTGTGATGGCAACGGCTCTCATACCGGCGGCCTTTGCGGCCTCAAGACCCCAGTGCGAATCCTCAATCACGACACAATTTTCCGGTTCGATTTCACTCACCACAGGCGGCTTGATTGATTTGTGCATCCTCTTGTTGAGCAGTTTCAACGCCAGCGAGAAACCTTCCGGGTCGGGCTTACCCTTTTCAACCTGTTCGGCTGAAACAATAACTCCAAAATAATTGCGCAGGTGAGCACTTTTGAGAATCGTCTCGATTTCAGGCAGCAAAGCACCGGAGCAGATTCCAATCGGGATTTTATTGCCGGCGAGCATATTGAGAAACTGGGGCACGCCTTCGATTATGCCCGCTTCGGTGGCCGCCATTTCTTTGAAGAGGGTCGCTTTTTCGCCGAGCAATTTTTCGAACTGCTGATTTGATAAAGACAGCTTTCCCTCTTTGTCAACGACTCGCAGAAGCTCCTGGTCGGAAAGCCCGAGGAACCTGTCATAGTAATCGCGTACCGATAACTGGTAATTGAATTTGGTCAGCGTACGGTTGAACGCCTGATAGTGCAGTTTTTCGGAGTCCACGAGGACGCCATCGAAATCAAATATAACAGCTTCGAGCATAGCTCGTCCTTATTCAAATGGGACGGGGCCAATCAGGGCGGCAAAGTCCGTGAACGAGGATTTGTCGCCTGAACATATTAACTGGATAAGCGCCGCGTTTTTCGGCGAGTTTTTGGTGATGAATCGACGAGCCACGATTGCTTTGCGTTTTTTCATCGGCATCGTTTGCTCTTTTGCTTCGTCTGCGTCCTCGATAGCGACGTTCATTTCGACCTTTGTGCTTGCGTAATCGCAGAACAAATACCCCACGATTAAATCCATCGCGATATCGACCAGCGGTCTTCCGTAAAGGTCCATATATTCCGCGCCCTGCTGTTTGACAAACGCGACAGATGAGAATAGCTGCTTTGTACCTTCAGCTAATTTGGCGAGCAGGTCTTTCAATTCGGGGTCGTATTCTTTCTGTGCCAGCTCCGCAAGATATTTTTCCGCTGTGCCGCTGCAAACCCCGCGCACCGCCGCGACAATTTGCAACTGGCTTGTGCCTTCGTAAATCGTCGTGATTCTCGCGTCGCGCGCGTGCCTCTCGACCGCGTAATCGCGCATATAGCCCGAACCGCCGAGGACCTGGAGTGAGTCATAACTGACGCGGTTTGCCATTTCCGAGCATATATATTTACTCATCGGGGTCAGCATCGACGCGAGCCGGTCGAAGCGGCGCGACTGCTCTTTCAGCGATTTCAGTTTCGCTTTATCCGCGGGCGGGTTTAATTCAAGCTGTCTTTCAAAGCAAATATTTATATCGACGACACGGGACGTTTCATAAAGCATCGCCCGGCTCGCCTCAATCGCGATTTTCATGTCAATCAGCAGGTCGCGGACGGCAGGCAGCTTTTGTATTGCTGCGCCGAATTGCTTCCTGCTTGCTGCGTAATCGCGAGCGATGCGATACGCCGCCTCGGCGATACCCAATGACTGCCCGGCGATTCCGATACGCGCGCCGTTCATCAGCGCCATAACGTAGGTAACTAATCCACGCTGCCTTTCGCCGATTAACTGGCAGGGAGTGTTGTCGAAGAATATTTCGCAGGTCGGGCTGCCGTGAATGCCTAACTTGTCTTCAAGCCGGCGGATATGCACGGTCGGGCCTCTTTCGCATACGAACAAGCTGAGTCCCAGTCCGCCCGTGCGGTCCGGCTCGCTGCGAGAAAGCACAAGAAGGACTTCGCCGCAGCCATTTGTGATAAATCTCTTCACGCCGTGTAAAAGCCAGTTGCCGTTATTGTCCTGGAACGCGCGCAGCTTGACGGCCTGTAAATCCGAACCGGCATCCGGCTCAGTAAGCACCATCGCGCCTGTAATCTTGCCGGCGGCAAAATCATGCAGGTATTTTTGTTTGATTTCCTCGGACGCGAATGCTTCGATTGTTCCTGCGATACCCTGCAAGCCGAATATATTCATAAGCGAAGCGTCGGCGCGCGAGACGATTTCAGTCGCCATCGAATAGACAAGATTCGGGAAATTAATCCCCCCGAAACGATGAGGCAGCGTAAAACCCATTACCTCCGCCTTGGCTAATTTGTCCATTGACTCCGCGATTCCTTTGGCGTAGCTCACTGAGCCGTCGGCGTTGAGGGTGCTGCCTTCCCTGTCAACCGATTCGGCACGCGGCGCGATAAAGTCGCCGCTCAACTGGCCTATCGAATCGAGAACCATATCATAATTACGTATCGCTTCATCGACGCCGGCGGGCGCGGAATCGAACTGCGGAGCGAATTTAAAATCCTCTTCCCACAGTTTGGCAAGAGCACCCAGGTCCATGTGTTTAAACAAAAATCGTATATCGTCGTTATCAGTGTAAAAATTTGGCATCGTTATTTACCTTCGCCTATGGCTTCCTTGAATCCTTTTTCCTTGATTGCCTTTATCATTTTCGGGACGACCTCATTGAGGTCGCCGACGATTTTGTAATGTGCCACGTCAAAAATCGGCGCCTGCGGGTCGTTGTTAATCGCGACGATTTTCTGACTCTGGCTCATGCCCGCCTGGTGCTGTATCGCGCCGCTGATTCCCACCGCGATATAAAGCGATGGTCTGACGGTTGTCCCCGTCTGGCCCACCTGGTGGTCGTGGTCGATGAAACCCAGGTCAATCGCCGCCCTGGTTGCCGCGGGCGCTCCGCCCAGGCAATTCGCCAAATCCCAGATTAGGCGGAAATTGTCCTTGCTGCCCAGGCCCGCGCCGCCCGCCACGATAATTCTCGCAGCCTTAAGGTCAACCTTCTTGGCCCTGGTATGCTCTTCGAGAATTTCGATTGGCAGTTCCTGCGGGGACAATTGAACCTTTTCAGTTATTACCTGGCCTTTTCTCGCCGTATCGGGCGTCGCCATCACCATCACGCCCTCGCGGACGGTCGCCATCTGGGGCCAGCGGTCATAATTGATAATCGTTGCGATGATATTGCCGCCGAATGCGGGCCTGATTTGGAAAAGTAAATTTTTGTGCATTTGTCCGTCGGTTGTCTTGTGGTCGCCGATTTGCAAATCGGTGCAGTCCGCCGTCAAACCTGCCTTGGTTACGCTGGCGATTCTCGGCCCCAAGTCCCTGCCCACAGCAGTCGCGCCGTAAATCACAATCTGCGGCTTGTATTTGTGAATCAGGTCATAAATTATTTTGGTATAGCTGTTCGTCTGGTAATGCTCCAGAAGGGGATGCTCCGCAAGATAGACCTTATCGGCCCCATACTGAATCAGCTTTTTCGCAAGCCCTTTTACATTATCGCCCAGCAGCATCGCACCAAGCCCGACGCCAAGAATGTCCGCCAGATGCCGACCTTTGCTCATCAGCTCAATAGGCGTATCTTCGAGCAGGCCGCCGTGCTGTTCCGCGAATACCCAAACTTCGCCCTGTCTGTTTACGTCAATCATTTTTTTCCCGTAGCCCTTTATGCGATGATTTTATCTTCGAGAAGTTCGTGAATCATACCAGCCAGCCCTTCGTCTGTCGGCTCAATCGATTTTGTCTCTTTCGAGGCCAGCACCACGCTTTGAATCCGATGGACCTTCGTCGGCGAGCCGCTCCTGCCGCACCACGTCAAATCCGCTTTCAGCAAATCAAGATTCCACTGCTCTATGAGCAACCCCTTTTTGTCCATCTCGCCGCATTTTTGCACGGCCATCTCTTTTACCTCGTCTGCGCTGGCGTGAGGATTTTCTGCTTTTATCTTCTGCTCAACCCCGGCGGGTGTCATCGCGGCCTTGTATTTCATCATTTTTTTCGCCGCCGCAACTCTCGGCACATTGGCCTCACCCGTTACCGTCAGAAGGACCGGTAACTGCGCATTGACCTTCTGCCAGCCGTTGCCAATGTTGCGCTGAGCAGTTATTGTCCGCCCCTCGATTTCGACCGGTTTTTCAACATAGGTGATTTGCGGTATTCCCAGTTTTTCCGCCAATTGAGGCCCAACCTGTGCGGTATCGCCGTCAATCGCCTGCCTGCCGCAAAGAACAATATCATATTTAATCCGTTTTACCGCACAACTAAGTATGTAACTCGTTGCCAGAGTATCACTTGCAGCACAACGGGCATCCGTAACCAAAATCACCTCGTCGGCCCCGCGGTAAAGGGCGTCCTTTAGCGTCACGACCGCCGCGGGCAGTCCCATCGTTATAACGGTAACCGTCCCGCCGAACCGATCCTTGATATCCAGTGCCGTTTCAAGGGCGTTAAGGTCTTCCGGGTTAAATATCGCCGGCAATGCCGCACGATTCACCGTCCCGTCATCATTCATTGCCTTGCCCGTTACCCTTTTGGTGTCGGGCACCTGTTTTACCAATACCACGCAATTATACGCCACTTTTGGTCTCCTTATCGGCTTGGCCAATAGCCGCAGCCGCAATCAAAGGAGGGCAGTGTAGCAGGATTCCCAGCTAAGTCAATGGCATAGAAAGCGTTAAACTGGGAAGGCAAAACAGCCGATTTTGTTATTGGACCAGAGTTAGATTCTATTTTTATTTTGACAACAGTCTGGTATAACTAATAATAGCAGGATTATACTGGAAGAATACCTCCTTCCAAACCGGTAAACGTGATAAATGGTAAACGACAATACCAACTACGACACGATGTTCGGCAAAATAGCCCTCGACCAGGGACTTTGCACCAATGAGGAACTAAAACGGTGCATAGATGAAATCGATAACCGCCAAAAGACCAACCCCACCCTGCTCAGAGACCTTCTTATCGAGAGGGGCTACCTCACAAAGTCACAGGCAGGCCGAGTTATCAACACCATTAAAGAGGCGCGCGGTTCCACTGCGACCCATCAGATACCCGGCTATATGATACTGGGCAAACTCGGCGCAGGCGCGATGGCGGTGGTTTACAAAGCCAGGCAGTTGAGTTTGGACAGGATCGTAGCCGTCAAAGTTCTGCCGAAACGTTTCTCCGAAAACAAAGAATACGTGGAACGATTTTATAAAGAGGGTAAGGCCGCGGGCAAGCTCAATCATGCCAATATCGTCCAGGCGGTGGACGTCGGCGAATCGGGCGGACACCATTACTTCGTAATGGAATACGTCGAAGGAAAAACCCTTTACGATGATTTGGCGGCAGGCAAGGTTTACGGCGAGAGAGAGGCGCTGGACGTCATTATACAGGTAGCCGAAGCCCTCAGGCACGCTCATTCCGTTGGTCTTATTCACCGCGACGTAAAGCCCAAGAACATAATGATTAACAAAGAGGGCATAGTAAAACTGGCTGATATGGGTCTTGCCAGGCAGACGACCGACTTCGAAGCGGCCAAGATGGAGAAGGGCAAGGCGTACGGTACGCCTTATTATATTTCCCCGGAACAAATACGCGGCGAAATGGACGTTGACGGCAGGGCGGATATTTATGGCCTGGGCGCGACGTTCTATCATCTGGTAACGGGACGCGTGCCTTTTATGGCCGACGACCCGATGGAAGTAATGCGAAAGCATTTGAAAGACCAGCTTATCCCGCCCGACCACATCAATACTTCGCTTTCCTCGGGTGTGTCGGAAATCATCGAAGTTATGATGGCCAAAGACAAAAAAAAACGGTACAACAGCATCGAGGAGCTGCTGGTTGATTTGAAAGCAGTCCGTGACGGCGGATCCCCCATGCGGGCACACAGACTGATGAATGTGTCTGAGCTCGAAAAGCTTGAGGACGGCGAGGTTGTCGAGGAATCGGAAAACGTTGACCTCGAACAGTCCGTTACGCGATACAAGACAACCGTTCTTGTTCTGGGGGCCATGGCAGGTTTTCTGCTGCTGATTGTTCTTCTCCTGCTGTTCCGCAAATGAGCCGATTGCGGGCAGATTCGAATTTCCGGTTAACCCTTAATCACTAATCGTAATTATTTATGGCGACAGGTGCGCGTTTTACATCAGAGGAACTGGCTGACGTTCTCAGCCGGTACGATATCGGCAAAATCCGCAAGGTTACGCGCCTTGTGGGGGGGAGCAAACACGCGCCGAAAATAGTAATAACAACCACCAAGGGAAGGTTCCTCCTCAAACGCCGCCTGCAGGATAAAGACGAAGTTTATAGGGTCGCATTCGCGCACGCCGTGCAGTCGCAGCTGGCCAAACAAGGTTTTCCCGTCGCACCGCTGGTCGCTACGCGGGATGCATTTGGAACCATACTGCAGCTTAGCAGCAATGTATATGAGCTTTTCAAATTCGTGGGCGGCGTCCGTTACACCGGCTCAGCCGAAGCGACAATCGACACGGGAAGGCAGCTCGCGAAGTTCCACCAGTACCTGGCCGATTTCAAATTCGAGTGGGAGCCGCTCAAAGCGAGTTTTCACAATTCGACGATGGTGAGGAGGCATCTTAAAACCATCGCCTCGGACATTTCACAAAGCAGCGAAAGGGAGGTTCACCGCTGCGGGGAAGAGCTGATGTCTCTTTACAACAGCGCCAGCGTGCAGGTTAGCCAGCTTGACTTCGACTCCTGGCCCAAACAGGTCGTCCACGGTGACTGGCACCCGGGAAATATGCTTTTCAACAAAGACAAGATCGTCGCCGTGTTTGATTTCGATTCCGTGAAAATAGCCCAGCCGGTAACTGATTTAGCCAACGCTATGCTTCAGTTCTCATTAGTCGGTTATCATCCCAATCCTGCCGACTGGCCCGATTATCTTGACCAGGCCAAATTAGTCCAGGTCCTCGAAGGTTATCGTGAGGTTATCAGCCTGGATAAAGACCATCTCGCTTCGCTTCCGGATTTAATGATTGAGACAATGATAGCCGAGGCGGTTTTGCCAATCGCCGCGACCGGATTTTTCGGCAATCTTAAGGGAACGGATTTTCTGACTATGATTGTTCGCAAAGCACGCTGGATTAACGACAATCGCAAAATCCTCACCGCAGCTATCGAATCATAAAAAATCTTTTTACGTATCATTGCCAGCCGATGCGGGCAGCCCGGAAGAATATCAATCTTGTATGTCAGGTATGGTTTGCTTTCTAAGGCATTCCGGCTGTGGTATGGCCAATAGCAAGATTGGTTGTGGAAATTACCTTGAAGTCGGCCTCAGACGGGCCTTTGATACCAAAACGGATTGGTGAGCCGCAGCAGTTCTCAAGGCCGACGAACTTGAAATTATGCAATCCTTTTTTCAATTCGACAGCCGTTATAATGGGCTTGTCGTATGATGCTTGGATATCGAGGTCGCTGAACATAACGACTTTTTCGTCGATAATCAGCGCCGACGCGATGCCGGCGTCATAAGAAAGAGCAAACTCCCATCGACCGGATTTTTCCGCGTTGAATGAAAAGGTTATTACATAAGCGACGTCCTCATCGGGTTTGCCGAAGATGCTTTGCCTGTTAAGCCCGTTGGCCTCTTCAACCTCGGCGCAATTGTAATCCGCGCTGTCGGCAAGCATATTGTTAATATCATTGATATCGTGCGGCCGTTTCGCGACGAATACGTTATATGCCTCAAAAAATATGCTTTTGTCGGAGCTCTTGTCACAACCGGTTTGGCCCGCACAGGGCATAACAACGGCCTGTATTAACATAAAATATAAGAACATCCTCATAATCTTTTTCCCTCGATTTTAAACCTTGTCAATTATGCGTTTTGAGCATCTGCAACGCTAATAGTTTATACGATTGAGGGTCCAACATTCAATCGAATTTGAAGAATCGGCAAACAAAAACCCCCGGCTAAATCGAACCGGAGGTCAGTGTTCAAGCATAAACAAATTTCTCTATTCCTCGGTATGTTTTGGTTTGGCGTATTGAGCGACAACCTGCGCCTGGGTATGCGGCGGGACGGGTTCGTAATGACTCAGTGACATTGAGTAGCTGCCGCGGCCGCCCGTAACCGATTTCAACTGGCTGTTATACTGCGTCACCTCAGACAGCGGCACCTGCGCCTTAATCAGCAGCATATTGCCGGGCAGCATGTCCTGCCCCAGCACCCTGCCCCGCTTGCCCGCGAGGTCGCCCGCGATATCGCCGATGTTCTCAGCCGGCGCTGTAACTTCGATATTGACTATGGGTTCGAGCAGGACAGGCCTTGCTTTTTCGAGCGCTTCAAGAAACGCGCCTTTGCCCGCCGCACGGAACGCCACTTCCTTCGAATCGACCGGATGGTATTTGCCGTCATAAACGGAAACCTTCACGTCCTGCAGCGGGAAACCCGCGACGAAGCCGTTATCCATAATCTCGTTGATGCCTTTCAGCACAGCCGGCTCGTACTGGCCCGGAATCGACCCCCCGAAAATGTCCCAGCTATATACTAATGTCGGGTCGGAATTTCGCGGTGCCGGCTCAATGCGAAGATAAACCTCGCCGAACTGCCCCGCTCCGCCTGTCTGTTTCTTGTGCCGGTAATGGCCCTCTGCCTTAAGAGTAATCGTCTCGCGGTATGGAATCTTGGGCTCTTTGGTATTGACCTTGAGCTTCGAACGGCTTTCCATCTTTTCGAGCATAACCCGAAGATGCAAATCGCCGAGACCGTTGAGAACAAGCTCTTTGGTCTGGGCGTCTCTGGTGACTTTCAAACATGGGTCTTCCTCGCAGAGTTTATCCAGCGCCGCGCCGATTTTCTGCTCATCGCCTCTTGCCGCCGGCTCAAGGGCAAGCGCGAACATCGGCGAGGGGGCCTCAGGCATTTCGAATTTGCCTGCTACTTTGCCGTCGCTAATCAGGTCTCCGACCCTGAGATCCTCAATCTTGCCAAGCGTTATAATGTCGCCCGCAACGCCCGTGGGAACTTCCTGCGTCTCGCCGCCCTGAGATTTCAAAATATGGCCCGGCCTAATGCCCTTCTTGTCGTCGTTGCGAATCATATTCGTGTCGGATTTCAGCGTCCCGCTGAATATGCGTATGGATGAAAACTTCATATTCGACTTGGGGTCGAACGAAACACGGAACACCAGGCCCGCAAGAGGTCCCGAGGGGTCTGCCTGCAGCACGGTTTCCTTTTCGCCCGCCTTTAGTTTTGCCGGCTCCGCCTGTAACGGCGACGGGGTATATTTCACGATAAGATTCAAAAGCCCCTCAATGCCCACTTCTTTTCTGGCGTTGGTAAAAACAATCGGAACGACGTTGCCGGCCCGCAGCGCCTGAACAAAAATAGCCGAAACTTTCTCTGCCGGTATCGTCTCACCGCCTAAGTAGCTCTCCATAAGCTTGTCGTCTGCTTCGATTACGCTTTCGATAAGCTCCGTGTGCGCCTGCGCCACGTCCATAACGGGCGATGTGCCCTCGCTATTTTCTATGCAGTCGATTACCGACGCCTTGTCCGCCGAGGGCAGGTTAGCGCATCGGCACTGCATCCCGAAAAATTCCTGTATGTCCTTAATCAATCGGGGCAGATCCGCGTTTTCCGCGTCCATCTTGTTGATGACTATCAGCTTGGCCTTGCCGGTCTTTGTCGCCGTCTCAAATACCTTGCGAGTAATCGTCTCGACGCCGGACGCCGCGTTGATGACTATCACAGCCGTCTCCGCGCCGACAATTGCCTTTATCGCCGGCCCTATAAAATCAGGAAATCCCGGCGTATCGATTATGTTTATCTGCTTGCCTCCGTACTGCGCATGCGCCACCGACGACTTTATCGAATGACCGTGCGCCTTCTCCTCATCATAGTAATCGCAGATACTGGTCTTGTCATCTACGCTGCCCAATCGATTGGTCGCCCCTGTTTTGTGCAGTATCGCCTCGACGAGCGAGGTTTTGCCCGCCCCGCCGTGGCCCATTATTACTATGTTGCGTATATCGCCGGTATTTGCCACTTTCGGTTCTCCAAAAAAAGGTTATAACGGCCTGTCCGCCATAAAAACTCTAAGACCAACCAGTATAGGAAAAAACCCCGCGCAGAACAAGCCCCTTCTAAGGGAAAAATCCACCGGGGCAACCCGCTCCCAAGCAGGCCATTTACCGTAAAATTGCCGGTCTTAAACATTTTTGTTTCGAACGGAAAAATTTTCCGCTATTGTAAATTTTTCCTGCGCCCATAAGCAGACCCTTCACGATGTTTTTATTGGACATTCACGGCCCCCAAAATGCTCCTATCCCATATGTTGTGTATCAGGCCATTGGTTTACTGTATGTCGGGGTTTTAGTTATGGGGCGTTGATGTCGCCTTTGCAGGAGCGGCTCAAGAAAATTCGACTTTTGTGTCGATACTGCGAACAGCCAATAAGAACTTTTTTGAAGGATTTTGTGATATGAGCAAAAGGGAATTGATTGATTGCATCTGCGAGATAAACAAGTCCGCAAAGCCGGATTTCCTGGCGAAATTTGCAGAAGATGAGTTAAAGGCCTACCTCGAACATCTTATGGAGCTGGACCTCGAAGAACTGCTCGTCTGTGCCTGAGCCCAGCCGGCTAATGGCGGAGAGGGCGTTCCGACTAAATACTCCCTGGAGGGGGACTATAAAACACCAAACCAATTAACCACAAAAACAATCGCTCTTTTTTGCTCGCGTCAGAAAATCATTACTTTGGGGCCTGGTCAGCGGAAACCATCGGCGAGACCTCCGCAATCGCGTTCGCTCTCAGGCCTACCGCCACTGGCTCAAAATCCTTTGGCACAGATAACACGAAGTCAATCCATACCGTGCCGTCTTTTGCGTTCTTGGAATTAATTGTAATTTCTTCTTTTGGCCCGACCTTCTTGACCTGGTCTCCCGTGAGATAGCCGATTGAGTAAACGGTAACAGCGCTGCCGCCCAGTCGCTGTTTATCACCCTTATCAACTTTTTTGCACATAAAACGCAGTTGATTTGACGCCAAAGAACCTTCCGTTGTTATTTTACCGCTGAATCCGACTCGCGTGATAATCAAGTCGCAGTCGGCGATTGGTTGTATTGCCGCGCCGCTGCTGTCCTTAAGCCCGGCTGGTGCGGGCCAGGCTGCTGCTTTTGCCGGTGTGGTTACAGTGCTGGCGTTAGCCCGAACCGCCGCTTTAGGATTGAGCCGATTGAGGTATAATTCGTCAATGAACCCGGCGTGCAGGACCACGAAACTCTGCGTTCCGCTTGCGCTGCCGCTGCTGATAATTCCGAACCATCCTGCCAGAAGGCCGTCAGGATTAAGTAGCGCCTTGGCCGGTTTTTTGAGGTCGGGCCTGGAGGCGTCGAATCGCTGATAAGGATAACCGTCTGGCAGCGGTGATATTGCCGCGCCGATTAACAGCACGCCTGAAATCACGTAACCAAGCAAAAGGCCGAATGCTATCCGCCCGACCCGCTCGGGCATAACGCCAAAATCTATTTTTTGTTTGGTAAGCGTGGTCACGGCGGTTTGAAGAACCGCGAATGTAATCACAAATAACATTCCGAAGCAAATCAGCTGGGCAAAATCAACAAGTATCTCCTGCTTGATCAACATCTCCGATAACTGCTCATACCACCACAATGCCACAAAGCTTGCACACAACGCCGCGATAAACATCTCGAATGATTTTACCAAAGTGCCCTTGAGATACTGGGCCGCGGCGCATCCCGCCATAATTATTAGTATCACTGCGATTATCATTACAACCTCATTTTCACATTAACTTTTGTGCCGAGCGTTCAAAAGCCCGGCGTCGTCCTATTGTTCGGCTGCCGGTTTCTGATCCTTCGATTTCGAAAGAACTCTCACCATCTCGTTTATCGATGTAATCCCCGCGATGACCTTCAGCAGTCCCTGCTCCTGGAGATACAGCATTTTGGCCCGTCTCAGCTCGGTTCCAACGTCTGAAAGTGTTTTTGCCTGCTTAATCGCGTTTCGCAGCTGGTCGTTCAACATAATGGTTTCGAAAATACACATTCTGCCGAAGAATCCTGTTTCCTGGCAGTTTTCGCAGGGGAAGGGTTTCCCACGCTTGTCATAAACCACTTTGCCGGTGCGATGAAGGACCTTTGCTCTCTCTGCCGGGATGTTGAACTTGTGCAGCAGGTCGCTGTTCGGTTCGTATGCCTGTTTGCATTTATCGCAGAGCTTTCGAAGCAAGCGCTGGTTGCACATTCCCAGAAGATGCTCAATGGCTTTATTCTTGTCGCCGACGAGCTTAATCCATTTGGCCAGCGCCTTGAGGGCGTTTTCCTCCTCGATGACGACGTAAACAAGCTTGCTTTCTGCTGCCCCGCAGGCAATTTGAGCTGTTTCGACATCCTCACAATCCGCGACGCCAACAATGTCCGGGTCCATACGCACAATCGACTGAAGCTTTCTGCCGTATGTAGTTATGCCGCTGTCGCCCAGGACATAGATATTTTGCGGTATGTTGGGCAATTTGCCCGAGGGCTGTCTCTCCAGTGTCGTTATGCCGTTGAGAAACGCATCATGACTTCGCAGCAGCGTATAAAAAGTCGTCGTTACGCCGCTGTTCTTGGGTCCTGAAACGATAAACACTCCCTTTTTAGTGCCACGCAGCGTCCCGAGCTGTTCGAGCTGGTCGGCGGCCAGGCCAAGATCGCTGAGCTTGGTGATATTCTGCTGGGTCATCAGTTTTGCCCGCATTTGCTCACCGGCGTTTGACCCGGCGGTCATCAGCTCCCAGTCAATTCTCTTGCCTTGTTTGAAAATCGTGAATTTGCCCTTCTGGGGTTTTCGCTTTTCCTCGATATCCAGGTTGGCCAAATTTTTCACGAAGCGAATCAGGTAGTCCATCTGGTCCTTGGCGACAGCCGGCTGCTTCATAGCCGTCCCGTCGATGTAATACACAACATCGTAATTTTGCGGCGTCGGCGTGCAAACAATGTCATACGCCCTGCGATACAAGGCGTCGTCAAACAAGGTGTATGCCGCCTTGTATCCGAAATAGTCCGGTGTCTTCGCCTCGGGTACAGCAACCTCGTTGTTGTTGGCAGTGATAAACACGTAAGCCGCGACCGGCTCTTTCTTTTTTATGCCGCCCAGAAGCGTATCTTTGATGTGGTCTGCCGTAAGCACACGCTGAAACTCGGGAACCGCCGCGTTGCGGTGCATAACGTAGCTGATGGTCGCGGCGCCTGCCGCAATAATGTAAAACGCAAGACCTATGGCGAAAATCGGAATCAGAAGCCAGATAATACCGGCTACGGCCCATACCCCGAAAACAACTCCCGTCCAGAACGTATATTTTGTCCCTATCGCCTCGGCGTCCTTATAGACCCAGTTGATAATGGACAGCCAGCCGAAATATAAAATTAAAAATATAGCAAACTTTATCGGCGATAAGTATCCGCCATAAACAATAGCTGCTAAAATGTCAGGCATAACATACTCCATTGCGGTATAAATTCTGTCCTCACAGGATGCCGCCTTTTTCCGTGCGAATACCTTTGAGGGCCATTTTCAACTCATCCGGGTTGGGTGCGTATTTATATGCGTCTTTCGGCTCAACGTAGCCGTCCATTATCAGTTTCACTAAGCTGTCGGAGAGGTCCTGCATCCCGTCCTGGGTACATGAGCGAATCAGGTTCGGCATTTCATTCTCACGCTTCTCGCTTATCAGCTTGCGCGCCTCGGAATTGGCAAGAAGTATCTCGTTGGCGGGCATCCGGTCGACGCCCTGCTTAACGCACGGCAGCAATACCTGGCTGATTATCGCCCGAAGCGTTACGCTCAGTGTCTGCCTGGCGAGTTCCCGCTCGGCCTGCGGGAACAAATCCACCAGTCGCTGAACCGCCTGCGCGGCGTTGGTTGCGTGGACCGTCCCGAACACCAAATGGCCCGTTTCTGATGCCCGCATACCCGCCGATACCGTTTTGGCGTCGCGTAATTCTCCGATAAACACAACATCAGGGTCTTCCCGCATCAGGTACGTCAGCGCCAGGTCGTAATCAGGAACGTCAATGCCTACCTCGCGCTGCGAAACCAGCGCCTTTTTATCCTTGATGTAATACTCAATCGGGTCCTCGATTGTTACGATATGACAGGAATGCGTGGCGTTGATGTAATCTATCATTGATACTGCCGTCGTTGTCTTGCCGCTGCCCGTGGGGCCTACCACCAGCACAAGCCCCTGGTTGCTGTCGGCTATCTTTTTCAGCATCTGGGGCAGGTAAAGCTGCTCAATGGTGGGCACGTCCGTATTGACCCTTCTTGCTACCAAACTCACCAATCCCCGCTGCCGGAATATATTTACGCGAAACCGGTCTTCCTCTGTCACTCCGTATGAAAAATCCAGCGTCCCGTTTTTGGCGAAAAATTGCCTCTGCTCTTCGCTTAGTATCTCGTTGGTCAACTGCTCAAGGCGCTCCTCCGTCAACGTCTCACCCGTCGTGCTGCGAAGCTCATCCTGTATCCGCAACCTGGCCGGCTGTCCTGCCTTAAGGTGTAAATCACTGGCACGCGTCTTTATCGCCACACGGAAAAACTTGTTTATCTCCGGCTCTCGCTTTTGCGATGCGTCCTGACCAACGATTTGTCCCGAATCGACCATAATCACACCGAAATTCGCGGCTTTTTTCCGCTTCTAACCGGCTTTTGTACCCAACGAGGGGTATTCACCCACTGTATTATAGACCATTTAATATAGGACATTTACAGCTATTTGTCAACCTCGGCAACCTCATTTTTTACCCCCTCCCAACCCCCCTTTGCCGCCCGAAGTGCCTTTACTTTTCCCCCGCGGGTCTGTATTATATCCTCATTCGCCGATGTAGCTCAATGGTAGAGCACGGCTTTCGTAAAGCCGGGGTTATGGGTTCAAGTCCCGTCATCGGCTATTGCGTTTTGAAACAATCACCATCGCGAGATGACTTATCGATAATTTATTTGGAACTGGATTATGACTAACGCGGATAAAGCGGCGGGAATCTTCAAAGAAGGGTTCTCTTGTTCAATGGCGGTGCTTGGAGCTTACTGCGAGCAGTTCGGCCTGGATAAAAACCTGGCATACAAGGTCAGCTCCGGCTTCGGCGGCGGCATGCACCTGGACCAGACATGCGGAGCCGTAACAGGCGCATTTATGGTCCTCGGTCTCAAATTCGGCAGAACAAGGGCCGACGATATCGAGGCCAAAATGAAAGTCGCCAAGCTGACCAACGAATTCGCCAAAAAATTCATGGCCCGCCACCACAACATAACCTGCACCGCCCTCATCGGCCACAACATCAGTACCCCCGAAGGTTTCGAAGCAGCCAAAAAACAGGATGCCTTCAAACATCTCTGCCCGAAATACGTAATCTCCGCAGCGGAAATCTTAGACGAAATGCTCGGTTAAATATATGGCTGGCGATTTACAACACAAATACGATACACTCAAAAAAAACCTTAATGACCTCGGCTCTGTCGTCGTCGCATATTCAGGCGGCGTCGATAGCACACTTCTGCTCAAAGTTGCCGTTGATACCCTCGGTACCAAAAATGTTCTTGCCTGTATCAGCGTGGGCGTCGTCGAGCCGAAGAATGTTCTGAAAAGAGCCAAAAAAATCGCAAAAGATTTCAGCGTTCGTCTGCAAACTATCGACGCCGACGAACTTAAAGACCCCAATTTTGTCGCCAACAAAGCGGACAGGTGCTTCCACTGCAAGAGTCATTTGTGTCAGGAGCTTTTGGATGTCGCGGCCAAAAACGGTTTGAAGCAGGTCATCTTCGGCACAAATCTTGATGACCTCGATGATTTTCGCCCAGGCAACCGCGCGATGAAACTCTTCGGCATACATTCCCCGCTGGCAGAAGCCAAACTCACCAAAAACGACATCCGCTCGCTCAGCAGAAAACTTCGCCTCGAAACCGCCGATGTTCCTTCGTCACCATGTCTTGCATCCCGGCTTGTTTATGGTTTACAGATAAGCGAAGAACGTCTGGCTCAAATCGAAAAAGCGGAAGATTTTCTCAGAACGCTCGGCCTCGTTGAGTTCCGCGTCCGCCATCACGACGTAATCGCCCGAATCGAGGTCCATCAGGAAGATTTCAAAAAAGTAACCAGCGAGCCGAATCGCTCCCAAATCATCAAAAAACTAAAATCTCTCGGCTTCAAGTACATCGCTATCGACCTTCAGGGCTTCCGTTCCGGCTCATTAAATGAAACTCTCTCCAAAAACGACAAACGCTGAACCCGTTTTAATTCAACTAAACCCAAAACTCTCGCCGAAATACAGTAGGCGTCGTTAATACCGCCCATATTTATGAAAACTATACCTTTTCTGATAAAATTGTTTTTTGTTCTCGCAATCGCGTTTTACGCCGGCTGCTCAACCCAGCCCCCAGGCGCCGACTCCTCACCCGCACAATTCCATGATTCCGCCTTGTGCTCCCATTTCAGCCCCGCTCGAATCGACGTTCTCCCCATCACCTCCATCACCTCCGCTTCTGCCTCCGACCGCGATGCCACGATTGACGCCTATGTCTGCCTTATCGATGCCTTCGATTCTCAAATCAAGGCCCCTGTTATCTTTCGCTTTGAACTTTTTCAGCGGCAGCAGCGTTCCGCCGAGCCGAAAGGCAAGCGCCTGATTGTCTGGCCTGATATTGACCTCACCGACCCCGCTGTAAACAGCAATCTCTGGCAGGACTTCCTACGCGCATATCTGTTTTCGCTGCCCCTGCAAAAAACCTCTGCCGAAAATTGCATCCTCCACGTTACCGTTATCTGCCCCTCGGGCAAACGCCTCACCGCCGATTACATCGTACGCTCCAAATAATATTTAGGGTTATCAAACTTTCTTCCGCATCATTTAGCATTGCAGGGGGGTTACTGCTTCTCTTTTATTGCCAGGCCAGGCTTTTCTGTGAACCCATTTATAGAATGCTCGTACCATTAGGCAAGAAATAAGCAGGATTGGTCTATTTGTATTGTTCTTTCAGGAGTATAATATGGTCATCGAAAGCGGCAAATAGATGCGAGAAAAGTTTACGGAGCAATTCGGTCTTAAACAAGTTAAAGGAGAAACAATGCAAAAGCGTAAACTGGGAAAAAGTGGACTGGAAGTCTCGGCCCTCGGGCTTGGCTGCATGGGGATGAGCTTTTCCTACGGCCCGCCCAAAGACAAACAGGAGATGACCGCTCTTCTCCGCTCGGCCGTGGAACGGGGCGTCACATTCTTCGACACCGCTGAAGTCTATGGCCCGTTCATAAACGAAGAACTGGTGGGCGAAGCCCTCGCTCCCTTCCGCAAGCAAGTGGTGATCGCAACCAAGTTCGGATTTGATCTCAATCCTAATTTCGATCTGAAGGGTTCACCAGGTCTGAACAGTCGGCCAGAACACATCAAGCAGGCCGTCGAGGGCTCTCTCAAGCGACTCAAGGTCCAGACAATCGACCTGCTCTATCAGCACCGTGTTGACCCGAACGTGCCAATCGAAGACGTTGCCGGCGCGGTTAAGGAACTGATTCAGCAAGGCAAGGTCAAGCACTTTGGCCTTTCTGAAGCGGCAGCAAAAACCATCCGTCGCGCTCACGCCGTCCAGCCGCTCACGGCCCTCCAGAGCGAATACTCGCTGTGGTGGAGACAGCCTGAAGCGGAAATATTGCCGACTCTCGAAGAGCTCGGAATCGGTTTTGTTCCATATAGCCCTTTAGGCAGAGGTTTCCTTACAGGTAAGATGAACGAAAACACAAAATTCGATAGTTCTGATTTCCGCAGCGCTCTTCCGCGTTTTACGCCGGATGCTCTCAGGGCAAATCAGACCTTGATTGAATTGCTTAACAAAATCGCGGAAAAAAAGAAGGCGACCACTGCTCAGATTGCGCTCGCCTGGCTGCTTGCTCAAAAGCCATGGATTGTTCCGATTCCCGGCACCACGAAACTGGCACGTCTTGACGAGAACATCGGGGCGGCAACACTTGAACTTACGCCGGACGATCTCCGTGAGATAGATAGCATCTCGTCAAAGATAAAAGTGCAAGGTGCTCGGTACACCGAAAAGCTGGAGCAAATGACCGGTCGCTGAAAAGCTTGTTGCTGTTCTAATCAGGAGAATATATTTAGGAGGAAACCAGGGTCGGCTTTATATGTCATTCTTTGAAATTTCTCTCAAAAGTGTGGTGGCGTACGAGCCGCTGTCGAGTTCGAATTTGAGTTCGAGATATTGGCCAATATCGTCCCTGTCGCTTGAAACAGCCCAGTTTCGAGGCCGAAAACGCAGGGGCCGCCGGCCGCCTCGGACATAATTTCCCAGCTGTTCTAAATCTTTTTTCTCCAATTGGGTTTTTGCGAGAATCCTGTTTTCGATATCGCCTGCCGGACCGGTTAGTGCGGCCATTCGTCCGCCAATAAGTGGGCCTGTTGGGCTGATTTCAAAGGCCTCACAACGCGGCTGTTCGAGGGCTACATCCTCAACTTTGAACATTGCGCCGCTAATATGCTTATATGCCATATCGCCTGTAAGCAGTTTATCAATATCCGGCATTCGCGCATCGAGCACTTGATTGAAAAGCTCGGATTGGTACGCCGACACAAAAAATTTCTTCAAATGCTTATCAACCACATTATAAGCTTTGCGTTTATTGCCGTCGGTCTCGATGAGAGTTTTCATCGCACGCCGCTGGTCGGCAAAGCTGTAAGGCCATTTATCGAAAGCGCCCTTGTAATCTCTCCTTTCATAAAGTCTGCGAGCTTCCGAAAATGCAGGCAGCTCTCCATCGCTAGATCCCCCAAGAAGTAAATCTACGAACTCCTCTGTATTGCCTTTTATAATCGCAAGCCCCAGATGTTGGCTGTCGCTGCGATTGCCGAATCGTTGCGCCCCGAAGAAATTGGGCACACCCCTTTTGCCTAAAATTTCCAGCACGTCTTTGGCAATTTTTACCGCTTCCCGCATCGGCCGTTGGAGCTTTCGAAGCCGAATGACAAAACGGTTTCCCGCCAATTGCCCCACTTTGAGTTTTTTGTCGTGGTGGGCAAATTCGAGCATTTTCACTTTAGGGATAAGAAGTTCTTGCAGTTTTTCTATTTTTATATGATCTATGGATATCCACTGCCGCGCGACGGCTCTTGCGTCCTTCTGCCCGGCATAGCCGATATCCTGCCGTCGAATACCCAGAGCTCGGGCGATTGTCCCCAGCGCATCCATTGTCGAAATTTCTCTTTTTTCTATTAAGGCATAAACCTGCGTACCTTCTCCGCAGGATTGATGTAGGGGCAGCTCTTCGACAAAAAAATCTTCGACGCGCGTCTTGATTACGCCGCCAACGCCTGCATATTCAGTTGTAAGAAAACTAAGCACAGTGATATATTAAACTAACTATTGCCAAATGCATCCAAATAATATTTAGCCCCGTCACCATCGCCGAACGCCGTTTGGCGTCCCTTATGGGAGGCGTGTGACGGGGTTACCATTTGAACACACACCTTGGGAGCGTTTGTATATAGCCCCACCCTCCGGGCGGGGGTGCATGCGCGAGGATTGCTTAAATTGGTTTTCCCGGGTTTTCTTTGTTCCACCTTTCTTCGGTGAAAACCTGCCAATAGACCGAGTATCGTTGATGATGCGTCCGATAGAATGGAATCAGGATTATATCTTTGGGTTTGCCGATGCCTTTGGTTTGAAACACCAGCGGCTTGCCTGCAACAGGTTCAATATGAGTCATAACTTTATTGATATCAGCAACCAGCACTGGCACATTAGGGTCGACAACTTTGTTAAAATCGCTCTGATTGGGGGCATAAGAACCGGGCATTCCTTCAGTGCCTAATTGGCCGGCCAGAACGATTGGCCCATATAAAAATGCCACGATTGTTTCAGCATTAGGCAGAGTTTCCAGATGCAGTGACATCGGCAGCTTGACTTCCAGTTTATCGCCCCCCCGCCATTGCCGGTGTATCGCAGCATATTCGCCCGCAGCGCCGGGGACATCCAGTTTTTTGCCGTTGAGTGTAAATTCCGCCTTCGAAGATAACCATTGCGGGCAGCGAATCCTGACGGTCAATTCCACAGATCTTTCCGCCTTAAACATTAACGCTGTCTCGTCAGATTCCGGAAATTTGGTTTCCTGCGTCACCGTCAATCCCTTCTCTTTCCAGTGCAGTTCGGATGCGATGAACAAATTGACCCATAATGAATTGCCGTCGTGGAAGTAAATTGTATCACCGTATTTAGAATGGTTTTCCATTCCCGTTCCGACACAGCACCAGAAGGAATCTTCGGGTGTGGAGTAGGTTTTGAAATGTCCCGGCTTGAGTGACATATAATAGGTGAACATACCCTTTTGAGGGTCTTGTGATGCAAGAATGTGGTTATACAGTCCCCGTTCGTAGAAATCCATCGTCCGCACGGTTGGTTCCAATTCGAACACCTGACGGGTGAGTTTTAGCATATTATACGTATTACATGTTTCAGCGGTCTCGGTGCCCAGATGTTCGGAAAATTTATTCATCGGAAAGAAATGTTCCTTGTCGGTGTCGCCCCCGATAACGTAAGAACGATACATTGCGACCCGCTCCCAGAAAAATGTCGCAATATCGCGATAGCTGCTGTTGCCCGTCATTTCATATTCCAGCTCGGCCCCGATAATTTTGGGTATCTGGGTATTGCCATGGAAACCATCGAGTCCGTCATGCTTCTTCGCCATCATATCGAATATCTGCTTATGATCAAATGCCCTGGCCAGACGTAAATGCTCTGGATTTCCCGTGACAGCATAGAGGTCTGTCAGCACCTCGTTCATTCCGCCGAATTCTGTTCTCAGCATGATTTGCATCTGTTTCTCGTCGAGCTTATCTATGCGAAATTTGACCCAGTCGGCATTCTTCACCAGTACATCCAGCGCCTGCTTATTACCGCAATGTTCATAAGCATCCAAAAGGCCGGCCATAATTTTGTGAAGTGTGTACCACGGCGCCCAGACTTGTTTGCCTTGTTCCACCCGGTCGATAAATGATTCCGGAAAAGCGGAAAGATATCCCGCATTATAGCCCTTTGAAGGAAGGGCCTCCTGGCATTTGGCCAGTTCGCCGACTATGTAATCGACCCTTCGTTTTAACTCAACATTACCGGTACTTTCATACATCAGCGAACATGCCGAGAGGTAATGGCCGAGACTGTGCCCTCGAAGTTCACAATCAGGTTTTTCCCAGCCGCCGTAAGGTTTGGCGGTAGTCGGCAAACCGGCGTTGATTCGAAAAGTGTGCAGAAACCGGTTGGGGTCAAGACTGAGCAGATAACGCTCGTCCAGCAGCATTGCATCACGAAAAGGCCCGTCCCCAAGACGCACCGACGTCAATGAAAAAGGTTGCACCTGGCCCGGAATAACTGGCGAGGCTGCTTGGCCGAAACAAACTCGCAAATTCATAAACGCAATTGCGAAACATAACACACACCCGAAACGCCGGAATTTCATATGCATCTCCAAAAAATAAATTTCATGCATCTCCATATAAATTCGAATTGATTTATTGGTTCTTTACTGAAGTGTAAACCGTCTAAAAAGAAAAAGCAACATGCCCCCGAAGCGCAGCGAAGGTCCTCGGGGTAAGCCCCCTTGGTTTTCTGCCGGGGATCCAGTTTGCCCACCCCTGTTGACCCCTCTTTTGATGTGTGTGAAGACAGGATGACAAGCTCGTTTTTGAACGAAAATCGACACTTGTTTTTGGGGGTTGCAAAAAGGTGAGGTTTGCTTTTTGTCATTCCCTCGCAGCGCGGCGGGGACTCAGTTTTTATATTGGCGGCGCGACGAAACGCGGTTGAATGAAACCAGAGATTACTCTTCGCATTCACGAAGTGTCTTGCGGGCGTCTTCGAGATGGGGCGAGCGAAGCCGGGTGAAGATATCCACCGCTCTCCGAGCATAGGGTAGCCCCTCCGCCTTCTTCCCTTGCCGGGCCAGAGCCTTAGCGAGGCGGTAGCAATCCAAAGCAATCGATACCTGGCGGCCTAATTTTTCGGACAAGGACAAAGCCTCACGGGCCAGTTTCTCGGCCTCCGGCCAGTCCTTTCGGTCCAAGGCCAATTCAGCCAAACGCCCCGTGGTGGCAGCTACTCCATCCTGATCAAAGGTGCTACGTGAGATTCGAAGTGCCTCGCGATAATGGCGATCCGCCGCCACTATATCACCAGAGTAGTGCTCGGCTGTCGCGATGGCATCCAAGCCAATACTAACATCCCGGCTCTCGACGGACAAAGTGCGCAATAGATCGAGGGCCTTGCGGAAGGCACTAATCGCGGCGGGGTAATCCTTCTTCAACAAATGCCCAACGCCTCGTAAGCGGCTGGCAAAGGCTCGCTCACGGGTACCGGCATTGGCCTTCTGCCCGTGCCCCTCCGCTCGCTTGGCACAGGCCAACACCTCATCCGCCTGACCACGCAGGTAGTGAACCCACCCCACTCCTAGGGCTCGCCAGTCGGCATTGTAGTAATCGCCGACAGCCACGGCTTTTGTTTCCCCCTGTTGTTCGAGTGAGAGCCATTCATCCAAGCGACCCGTGTATTCGCAATAAAACGTAAGGGCTTTGCATACGGTCTGGAGCTGGTCGTTCGGCCCGGCGAGGAAAAGCGGCAAGGATGGAGCCACCGTGGGCCATGCGGCATCTAGTACCGGAAAGCGTTCGTGATTGTCGTAGCCGTTCTCAACAATCATCGCATAAGCGAGTTTCTCCAGCCGATTACCGGTTTCCGCGACAACTTCGGGCCTTTTCCTCCGCAGGAACTCGGCGACCATCGGCACCAAGGCGAAGGCCTCTTCTTCCTGGTCAGGGACGACGAGGGAACGGTTGGCCAAGCTGTGCAAAGCATTCTCGACAGACTCTTTTTTGAGACCGGCCACCTCGGCTATATGCTCGACCTTTGCCGGGAGAGTAAAGTAAGTCAACGCGCAAAGCACTTTCGTTTCTTCCGGAGTGAATTCTTCTACGAGGTCGCCGAAGATAAACTCAAGCGGGTCGTTGTCGGGCGGACAGGTACTTAGGAAATGCAGCGCATCGGCGATTGTGCGGCAATTGCCGCGACCAAGCTGCCCCGCCACCCAGCGCAGCAGCAGCGGCTTGCCGTCGGTCTTCTGATACAGTTCTATTCGCTCGGCCTCGCTGGTCTTCGCGAGCAGCTTGTTGTGCCGGGCGAGGTCGGCAAGGGTCGCCAGCGCCGCGATTTGGTCGAGTTTTTCGAGGATTAGTTCCTCGGAACCGGATCCTATGCGGCGGCGGCTGGTGAGTATGGCCTTGCAACCCTCCGGCAGGCGTTTTACAAAGTTAAAAATCTGGTCACGATCGGACTTGGGAATCGATTCGAGATTGTCGAAGATGAGCAGCGTTTGCGTTGATCGAAGGGCCTCGAGCAGGAGCCGGACACGCTGGTCCTCCGGGGCCTTCGTGATTTCCGGCTGCCCCATCTCGCGAGCGAGTTCATTAAGCATCTCGAGAATGCCCGGCAGGATGAAAGGGCCGAGCGGACGAACCCCATTGTCATCCATCTCTCGGTCTTTAACGGAGATAAAGATGATGCGTTGAAACTGGCTTGGCGAACAGTCGTAAGCCGCGCGGACGGCAAGCGAGGTCTTGCCCATTCCGCCCGGTCCGTCAATAAGTGCGCCCCATGTGCGGTTCTCGGGGTCAAGGGCTTCGCTGATTTGCTTGAGTTCCTCTGTTCGCCCGAAAAACGGCTGGAGACGTGGGAGGTTATTCGGGATGGAAGTCTTCGGTGTTTCACCGGTCGTGATGGGTTTCGTGTAGTGGTCCTTGGGCTTGCCTTCATTAAGTGCGAGCCGTTCGAGAATGAGTGTAGCAGTTTGCTCAGGCGTAAGATCATCTAGGTCAGTGTAACCAGCGAGGCCATGAAGTCCTTTGCCTTCTACGCGGCCGAAGCGGGTAAGCATAACTTCGCCAACTTTACGCTCTTTCAGCAGGCCTAAAATGGCGTTCCACTCCAAACCGCACCATTCCTTCTTGTCGTAATCTGGACAGAGGACAGCAACGACAAGGTCGGATTGATGGTGGTAAAGCTCCGGCAGATATAAGGCAAGGTCACTCCGTGAGAACTCGGCCTTGTGATAATTATCATAGAGGATAGTTTCTTGGCCGAATCGCTTGGCGAGAATGTCGGCAGCCTTGGAAACGAAGTCGCGTTTTTATCCCGCGAAAGAGAAGGCTATTCTAAAACGCTTGGAGCTCATATCTTCTTTCTCAATTCGAAATCCTCAGCCATTTTTCATCCTGCCATAATTCCTCTTTTTTCATGTTTTTCGCCAAACCCACTATAAATTTTCAAAAACGACCTGTCAAACCTTACTTTCGGGTAATTTGTCAGTCAATCTTTGCCCTGCCTGTCCCGCCTGCACTGAGCTTTGTCGAAGTGAACTTAGTCGAGGGGAGCAAGCATAGCGCAGACCTCCCCGCGTGTAGGCGAGGTCTCGCCATTGGCTCTGCCAATGGCGGAGGCGTTTACCTCGGCGTAGTTCCTAACGAAGCCGCGTAGTCAAAGACGAAGACGGGCGCATCCCCCAACTCAAAACTTAAAACCCAACACTCAAAACCGCTTCAGCGGATTTCCATTGCGGCCAGGCCGTTTCTGGAGTAGAACTCTATCGTTTTACCATTCGAAAGGTTTGGTATTGAATCCGGCAAATAAATAGTGACCAAAGGATAGGCCAATGAATATTGAAGCATTTTTATTATGTGATGCCGCGACAGACCAGATGGGCAAATTGAACATATTGGGAGCTTTCGATCATCTTGTCGCTCAAAATATGCCTGCCAAACATCCGGCTTGTGCCATTGTGGGAAGAATAAGGTTTGAAAGGTTCGAAGAAGGCGATCATAAAATAAAGGTTCAAATTATCGACGAAGATGCTAAGCCCTTAGGTCCCAAACTGGACGGCAATATGAATGTTCGTTTTACAGGCGACGCCGATTCCATCGTTAGCAATTTCATCTTAAATATCCAGGGCCTGCAATTAGAAAAATATGGCCAATATAGAATAGATTTATCCATCGATGGCCGGATAAAAGCATCTCTGCCTTTTTACGTAATGGAACCGCCATCCCAGCCTTAATTTATTCGCTCTTGATAATAATGGGGACAACAACTTTTTGCTATTTAAAAAAGCATCCTATTTTTCAAAACTGAACGGCCATCGGAATCTGCATCCCTAAATCGCCAATCGTCAATCGGCATTCGATAATTATTTAATCCGTGCCTTTTGCTTGGCTTAGTAATGAAGGCCAAAGAAAAAACAGTCAGCTTTATAAAAATGCAGTAGGATAAATTGTCAGCCGGTACTTCGCCCTTGGCGAGAGGCGACATCGTCGCCATGCGGATGAGTAGCGGGCATTCACAGCCCCCAAGGGGCGAGAAATGACCGTTGCGAATACGCCTCCCCGGCTGACATAACAGCGTAATCAGCGCAATCTGCGTCTCCCGTTAGGGATGGCCAAGCCATAAAATAAATCTGTGTTCATCTGTGTAATCTGTGGTTGACTTTTTTGTTCTTTTTGTGCCTCTTTGTGGCTTGGTGGCTTAGTGGTGAAAATCCCCTCAAAAATCGCACGTTTCCACTCAAATCCCCCATTTTTTCTTACTTTTCACCGACTTTTTTTGATTATTTGTGATTTTTTGTGATGTTTTAGACAGCTCGCAACTTTTCATTATAACGCATCCTGCTGCCCATTTTAACCGCTTATAAACCAATTTACCTCCTTAAATTTCCTCAAAATCCACCCATTCCTAAATTTCCGCATTTTATCTAATACTATTATTTCCCAAAAAAAATGCGGCAGGTTTTATCCCGCCGCATCAAGTATCGAGAATCTAAAATCAGTGTTTGCCGAACTTATCAATCAGCCGAATCATTTCGGCTGTCGCTTCTCTTATCCCGACAAACATACTTCTTGCGATAATACTGTGCCCGATATTCAATTCGCTAAGGTCTTCCATCGCGGCAATCGGGCCGATATTGCGATACGTTAATCCGTGCCCGGCGTGCACAATCATTCCCTTTTTTATGCCCAGGTCCCTGCCCGCTTCGAGCCATTTGAACTGCTGGTAAATATCTTTTTCCGTCCTGGCGTTGGCATATTGTCCGGTGTGAAGCTCGATGGCGTCGCAGCCGAATCTTGCCGCGGCGGCTATCTGCTCTTTTTCCGGCGTGATAAATGCGCTGACGAGGATGCCCTTTGCGTGCATTCGCCTGACGACCTCTTTGAGGCGGGCGCCGCAGGATGCGCAATCGAGTCCGCCCTCGGTGGTCAATTCCGCTCTTTTTTCCGGCACGAGCGTTACCTGCTGGGGTTGAATCCCTTCGGCTATGCGGACAATCTCTTCTTCCATCGACATTTCGAGATTGAATTTGGACGCAATCGTCTCTTTGAGTACCTGCACGTCGCGGTCGTTGATATGCCGCCTGTCCTGCCGAAGATGGGTAGTTATCCCGTTGGCCCCGGCCAATTCACATTCCGCCGCCGCCCAGACAGGGTCCGGCTCGTCGGCACGTCTGGCTTGTCTTACCGTTGCGATGTGGTCGATATTTACATTTAGGACTGCCATATTATTTACCTTAAAAGCGAGTCAATTATAACGCTTCTGCCGATATCAGCAAGATTATAAGTTGGCGGATTGTGTTTTGTCCCGGTATAATTCGGCATAGGCGAGGCAAAAAAATAAATCGTGAATAGAAAATGACATTAAGCTGGGCAAACAGAATAACCATTCTTAGGATACTGCTGATAGCGCCGTTTATCAGTTGTATGCTCCAGATAAACGACGCCGAGCTGAGCGAGTATATCCGTCACCTGATTCGCTATTCGGCCGTGGCGATATTTTTCCTTATGGCGATAAGCGACGGTATCGACGGGTATCTGGCGCGTAAAAACGGGCAGACGACCAGGTTGGGGACGTTTCTTGATCCGACCGCCGACAAGTTGCTCATTACTTCAGCTTCCCTGTTGCTTGCCTCATGCCACGCCGGGGTTGCCGGCTTCATCCTGCCGCCGACCGTGGTCGTGCTGATTATCGGCAAAGACGTCCTCATATTCCTCGGTTTTTTGATTGTCTATTTTCTTACGGATAAAGTCCTCGTTGTTCCGGTTTTTGCGGGAAAGGCGTCCACGGCTCTTCAGTTGTCAATGGTGGCGGCGATACTAATCGCGCCGGAGGTTTCAACAGTTTTTCACTGGTGGGTTTATTTTGTGCGGGTCTTATGGTGGTCAGCGGCAGGGGCGGCAGTACTGGCAACGCTGGTCTATATCCGCGCCGGCTCAAAATTCATCGAACAGTACGAGCAACACTCGCCGCAAAGTCACTGAGGCACGAAGCGACCGAAAGCGAGCAACAGAAGACAGCCAACGATTACTTAATATTCTCTGTCGTAAGCCCCGGCGGTAATATTTGCTTTTCCGGGCGGGCGGCCCTGAAGCTGAATGTATCGGAAAAGTTCTCGTCGCTGGTGATAATTATTTCGCCGGTCACGCTTAAATCGGGATTTAGCCAGCCCCTGACGTAGATATCGCCGCCGAGGATGCGGTAATCCTTGGTCTCAGCCGAGACCTTGTGGATCATAAATTTTCCCTTGCCGAGGAAATACAATTTCGACGGGTCCTCGCCTTTTTCGTCCCGATATATTTTTCCCGGGAAGACCTTTCCGTCGAAGCGGCCGCCCTGGACGTCAAAATTATCCTTTTTGTCGTTGGAGTAAGTGCCGGACCAGGCACCGCTTATTTGCCCTTCAGAACCGACAAATAGAGACAGCTCTCCACGCGGGTCATCCGTTGCCGGCAGATGAGCATTCATATCGAATTTAATTGTGCCAGTAAGCTTTGCCTGCTTTTCGCTTATGGGCGGGCCGGTTTTTTCGGATTTTTCGCGAAGCCGCCATTCTTTCCACGGCATCAAATCCTGCGCCGTATCCGGGTCAGGGGTATGGCTCTTCGTATAACGCTGAAAGCCATAGACCACCGCCACCAGCAGCAGAACTATTATCAATCCAACAATGGCGTTGCCTTGCCGACTTTGGGATTCCTGAAACAATTTTTTATTCCTCATATATATGACTTCCTCAAATCGGATATTAATCGGTTTCTTCACTTGGCGTAATTTACCCGTGTCTCCCCAGCCGAGTCAATGATGGATTTCGTCGCAATGCACGTTCTTAATAGGTTCCGATTATACTTTAGTCCGAATCTGCCCCCCAAAAAAAATCAGATGCGGCGGCAGACCATGGGCTGACAATCGCAAGGTCTTCAAAGGAATCCCCTGGATACTCAGGACCGGTGTCGCCTGGACCAACCCGTCCATTACACTGCTCGCAACCGGCTTTAACGGCCAAGTCGAGTAGGTCCTATAAATACGGCAAGGCGGCCGCGAACGAGGGTGGTCCGGTAACAGTGGCGACAAATATAAATAAATGTACTTTTACGAACAATCAAGGGGGCGAATCTCGACGTTATGTCGGGAAAGCGGTATTCCGCTCAGGGTTTTCCTGATTCGACGAGAGTATTTCCCTGAATGTAACATAGAAAAAATTTAGATTCGATTTCAGTTGGTAGGGACTATTGTCGATATTATACTTTGCTACGGGGAAGAAGACGCGTATTAACAGATGATGGCCCCCGATGATGACGCATTTGTAGTTTATCTGCTGATAGTTATAGAGCGCACCCCAAAATGTGAAGTTGGCATCGCTTTTTGAAACCGGAAGTCAGAAGAAGATTAATATTAGGAGATTACGAAAATGTTATCAAGCACAAGAAAAGCAACTCTTAATGAAGACATCCGTGCCTGGTCAACTGCGATTGTTGTATGTCTTGCCCTGATGCTGGGTTTTGCTTCTACGGGTTACGGCGACACAATATTGGGCAACTGGGAAAACCGAATGGATGGATGGTCGATGGTCGATGCCACTGCCGCCGATCCCTGCGAGGGATTCGGCAATACACTCGACGATTACAGCTTGAAAGTGGCTGTTCCGAGCGGTTGGCATATGGCGGTAATGCGCGATTCAGGATTACTTCCTGATGTAACGACCGCCGCAACGATTAAAGTTGATATCACGCTGAAAGCCAGCGAATGGGAAATTGGCGCGGGCTGGGTTAAGGCGATCGAAAACGTTGTTTTTCAATCAACCAATGTGGGCTGGGTGCAGCTCAACCCGGTTGGCGGCGATCCTGCTATCGGATGGGATGGCTTGGAGGATAAGACGATTACAGCCACTTTTGACGCCAACAGCGTAAATTGGGGTACGGGCAACACCTGGGCAAAGATTATAATCGTCACAAATTATGATGGTGTTACTAAGGCTGGGAATTTCTACTTCGACAATTTGCGGATTGTAACCGCGGCTATGGCAATTTCCAAGTGCACGGTAACGGCCGGCAAAACGCAGGCATCGACTGATACCGATTACAGTAACATGGCGGATACCTTTACGGCATCGGGAACCGTCCTCCTGCCAGCCGGTGTTAACGATATCAACGCGGTGGGGGTCACAATTTCCTCGACGACCGATGGCGAGGTCATCTACACCGAAACTTTGAGCGATTTCAACGCGACGGTAGTGAACAGCAAACACAAGTACACACACACGGGCAAAATTATCAAAGGCCAAGAGGGCAAAATTACTTCCATGACGCTGGATTTCCGTAAAGGAACCTTTGCAATAGCAGCAAAGAATATCGACCTGACAGGTCTTGCCTGCCCGCTTGAGTTGAAATTCACTATGGGCAGCACCGAACTGAATGGTGATGCTGCTGAAATGGTTGTCAACGGCACAAAGACAATACCTACTCGTCTTATGCGGCTGTATAAAGACACGCTCATAGTTCCGGCCGGCAAGGCAAAGGTCAAGAGCAGTACCAAGGCCTCGTCTGGTTCGCTGTCTGTAACGGGCGAAATCGCGGTGGAAGACATAAATATAAACCTGTGCAATAGTCCAGTCGTCATTACTTGGAGTGACGCGAACGATACCAACCACGTTCAGACCTTCACGATTCCCGAGCACAGCTTTAATTCCAAGACGGGACATTCATATACGCTCGGCAAAAATATTACGCCGACAGTAACTCCTGTCGCGCAACCTAACGCCAAAGTGAGCGGCACAATCGACCTTGATAAATGCACCTTTGCGTTGTCGATAACGAAGGCGGACATTAATACTGTGCCCGGCGAGGCGAATTTCGGTATTAAGTTCGGCGATTTCAACGAGGTAGCTAACTATACATTGCCGTAAATATAGGAGTATTTGTAAACTAATGATAGCGGCCCTGGAAATATCAGGTCCGCTGTCATTTTTAGGTCAGCAGCTAAATCGAACACGAGTTATTTTTGCGAGTATATCAAAAACAAAAAGCAGGATATTTTATTAGGACGTTATGAAGATAACAAATAATGAAAACGGGTCCGGGAACATTAATTTCAGTTTATCTGTTACTGTTGCTTTTCTTGTCCTGATGCTGGGTTTTGCTTCTACGGGTTACGGCGACATAATACTGGGCAACTGGGAAAGCGCAGACAGCAACGACGGATGGCTGGCATTTTACGACACAGGCGGAGGCGTCAACCTTGTTAACGACATCATTTTTTCACCCGACTGCCCAAACGGTGTCACGTTGGGACACGGCAGTTTGAGCATCATACCAGATGCCAACGTCGGGTACTATTGTCTCAGGTGGGAGGGGACGCCGCTGACATTTACCAAAGGGACATTCATTAAGTTCGACCTGACGATGCCTTCTGCGGATTGGCCCAGCGGGCAGTGGACAAAAGTTGGCGCCAAGCTTGCTATAAACAGCGATGGTCCATCCGGCTGGAAAGAGTATGGACCAGATGCGACCAGCGACACAAATTTATATTCAGTAATAGACAGGGACACCGGCTTGCCAACCAGTTTCGACTGGCAGAGCGACTGGAATCCTGGTGTTGATGGGAACAAAACCTACACTTATAACGTTTCGAGCTATGATGCGACCGGCGCCACCTGGATGAATATTAACATCACCGTGCAGGGCAGCAATGGCACCGGGCATTTCTACTTTGACAATATCCGGCTTGTAACCCCTGATGTCATAGTAAACAAGTGCACGGTTACGGCTGGCAAAACCCAGTACATGGACGACAACGACTACAGTGATATGACGGATACGTTTACGGCCTCGGGAACAATCAGCAATTTACCGAGCGACCTGAGCACCATAAACCACGTAGATGTCAATATTATCTCAGCCGATGGAAGCTCTATTTTCTCCAGAACCATCCCGGTTAATCCCACCACTGACGTAAAAAGAGGCAAGTACACGCATAGCTACAAGATTCCAAAAGGCAACCCGACACAAGGCGCAATCACCTCAATGACAATAGATTCTAATAAGAAGACCTTTGCTGTAACGGTTAAAAACGCCGACCTGACCGGTCTGACATGCCCGCTTGAGTTGATATTCAATATGGACGGCAATGATCTGCAGGGGTATGCCGATGAGACGATAGTCAACGGCCCGAAGAAGTTAATCCCTACTCGTCTTATGCGGACTTATCAAGACACGCTTGTCGTAAACAAGGCAAAGGCCACGCATAATAGCAGAAAAGGGTTCTCCGACACGCTGTCCGTTACGGGAGATATTGCGGTGATAGATACCGATGTCAACCTGTGCAATTATGACGTCAACTTTGTCTGGGGCAACCAGCTGTTTAATGTTGCGCCGGGCAAGTTTAAGGCATCTAAGACCGGGCATTTATATAAATGCATCAAAGATGTCAACGACGCCAATGGTGCCCCGGGAGTTGTTACGGCGCAGGTGGATATAGATAAGGCGACGTTTACGTTATCGGTAAGTAAGGCAAACGGGATTAACGCTACGTCGAATCCAATCTTATTCGGCATCAGCTTTGCCGATTTTAATGAGGCAGTAGATGTTAATCGCGTTACCGGTCGCTCCTGGTCATATTAAGTGAGTCGTAACACCGGTAAGAAACAGAATAACAACGGTGAACCCGGCTAAATGCCGGGTTTGCCGTTATATGGTCTGCAGAAGGATTTTGAAAGGTTAAAAAGGAATGAAGAAGACAGGAAGAAGGCTTGGCAGCGATGTCCGTTTGGTGCCCTGTAAAATTCTTCTCGCGTGTGTGCTTTTTTTTGGCGCTGTTACGCAGTTATATGCAGTCCCGCCGCGATTGCACGTAGAGGGCAATAAGGTCAAAGACCCCAATGGAAACATTGTTATTCTCAGAGGCGTTGCCCTGATTGACCTCGGCTCTCTCGAAGATTGGAAATGCGGCGCACTCAATGCGGTTGACCGTATTACGGATCCCAACGATACTCAGGGCGGCTCCACCGGCTGGTACACAAAGATAATCAGAATTATGATTACCCCGCCCGATTCGATAAATCCTGTAGGCAGTTGGCCGCATCCCTTCGGCGCGGATAATAACGATTTATATAACCTTCTCAGGACGTTTGTTGATTATTGTGCCGAGAAGGAAGTTTATGTGGCTATCGACTGGCACTATGTTGCGAATACTTATGACCACGTCGCGTCAACGAGCGAGTTCTGGCGGTATATGGCGCCGAGATTTGCCGGCGATTCCCATGTCATTTTCGAACTTTTCAATGAGCCGGTCAATCCCGGGGCTTCGGATGCGGCGAGGTGGACCAGCGTTAAAAATGATATGGAGACCTGGATAGGCATTATTCGCGACTACGCTCCTGATAATCTTATTTTTGTCGGCACGCCGAGTTATTGCCAGATTATTGGGCCGACGGCCACCGACCCGGTTGGCGATGTCAACGTGGTTTACATATCTCACATCTACCCTACTCATTGGCTTTCCAGCAACCATTCGTACTACGTAAGTACTATCACTGCCGCCGCAGCAGCACATCCGGTTATTTTGGGTGAATGGGGATTCACGTCAGACATGAACTATGATGATACGTGGCATATTGTTATCGGCACTCAAACCAATTATGGCAAGCCGATAAAAGAATTTGTTGAGGGAATTGGTGTCGGCAGTATTGCCTGGTGCGCCGGCGGTCCGGATTGGGGTCCGCCGATGTTTTATTCGAATGGGGCAAATTGTGATGGAACACTTCGTGTCGGCGAAGGCGAAATGGGCGGTTTTGCAAAGGATTGGTTTTTTGAAGCGAGCGGCGTTGAACAAACCATAGATTCGACAATCAGCAAGTGCACGGTTAACGCCGGCAAAACTCAGGGACGGGATTCTAACGACATCGGCAATATAACGGATAGCTTCGAGGCATCCGGGAAAATAGCGTCATCGCCCCTGGGACTGTACACTGCAACTCATATCGACGTCAACATAGTTTCGCTGGCGGATGGAAACATTATTTACCACGAAACTATCAGTTTTGACTCCAGCAAGATAGTTAAAAACAACTATAAATATACTCCTCCCAAAGGCACCACCAGAGGTATTACTTCATTAACAATGAATTTCGGCAACAAGACCTTTGCAATAAAAACGAAGAACATAGACCTGACCGGCCTGGGCTGTCCGCTGCGGCTGGATATTAAAGTGGGCAGTTGTAAGTTTTCCGGTGATGCCGATGAGACAGTAGTAAATGGCAATAAGACGCTTATACCGACCCGCCTTATGAGGTTGTATGATGACACGCTTGTCGTAAACAAGGCGAAGGCCAAGCATAACAGCAAAAAAGCGTTATCTGACACGCTGTCCGTTACGGGAGATATTGCGGTGATAGACGCAGATGTCAATCTGTGCAATGAAGACGTCAACTTTGTCTGGGGCGCACAGATATTCAGGGTTCCACAGGGCAGATTTACTGCCTCTAAGACGGGGCATTTATATAAATGCAGCAAAGTTGTCGCAGACACCAACAACGGCAGCACAGGACTTGTTACGGCACAGGTGGATACGGATAAGGCGACATTTACGTTATCGCTAAATGGAGCTAATGCGATTGATACGTCGGGCTCCGTACCTTTCGGCATCCGCTTTGCCGATTTCAATGAGATAGTACCTGTTAATAGCGTTACCGGCCGCTCCTGGTAAGCGAGTCGGGATAGTGGTACGAAAAGACGACATGGGTTTTTAGATTAAAATTTTAATGCTGCGGGCCTTTTACGAGTGCAGGCGTTACGCCCGACCCCCAAAAAGAATTTATTGTCGAGCATTCTCGCTGTTAGCGTTATCCTGTTCTCTTTTGAACCACTTGCCGGTCTTTTCCTGCAGCGATTCCATATATAGATAAACTACCGGCGTGACATAAAGCGTAATACTTTGCGAGAACAGCAAACCGCCGACTACTGCAAGGCCCAGCGGCCTTCGCGATTCGGCGCCTGCGCCGAGCCCGATAGCGATGGGGAGGCCTGCCATAAGGGCCGCCATTGTCGTCATCATAATGGGCCTGAAACGGATGATGCTTGCCTCGACTATCGCGTCATAGGGGCTTTTCCCCTGATGTTGCGCCTCGATGGCGAAATCTATCATCATGATGCCGTTCTTTTTCACAAGCCCGATGAGCATAATTATGCCTACAAACGCGTATATCGAGAGTTCTTCACCGAAAATTATCAGTGTAATCAGCGCCCCGAAGCCCGCGAACGGAAGGGCCGACAATATCGTAAGCGGGTGAATGAAGCTCTCATACAAAATCCCCAGGACAAGGTAAATTACCAGTATGGCAAGCGCCAGCAGAAGCCCCAGGCCCCGCATCGACGCCGCGAAGGCCTGCGCAGTTCCCTGGAAGCTTGCTGTTACCGTATCAGGCAGGGTATCTTTTGCCAGGCGGTTTATTGCATCGACCGCGTTTCCAAGAGGGAAATTAGGCGGAAGATTGAATGAAATTGTTACCGCGGGCAATTGCCCCTGGTGATTTACGCTCATCGGCCCGACGCTGTTGGTCAGGTTGGCCACGGATTTCAACGGGACAAGCTGTCCGCTGTTCGACTTTACATAAAGCATACCCAGCGATGCGGGGTCAAGCTGGTATTTCGGTTCAAGCTCAAGTATGACCTGGTACTCGTTGTTCGGCGCCAGTATTGTTGATATCTGGCGTGAGCCGTATGCGTAATACAAGGCGTCTTCAATTTGCTGTGCCGTTACGCTTAAACTCGATGCCTTGTCCCTGTCTATATCAACATTAACCTGCGGATTTTTTATCTGCAAATCGCTGGTTACGTCAAGTAAGCCGGGCATTTGTCTTATCTTCTGTTCCATTATCCCGGCGTATTTGTATAAATCATCGAGGTTATAGCTTTGAAGCGTGTATTGATACTGGCTCTTCGACATTCTTCCGCCAAGCTGGATAGATGGCGGATTCTGCAGATAAACCCTCATTCCGGGTGTATTGTTCAGCAGACCGCGCCATTTCTGGATAAGCTGGTCGGCTGAAAGTTTACGTTGGGACTTCGGCTTCAGACGGATAAACACCGTTCCCATATTGCCCCCGCCTCTGCCGACGCTCGACATAAACGAATCTATCTCCGGCTCTTTTTGTAAAATGGCGTTTATCGCCCTTTGATGAGCCATAATCGAGTCGAACGATATTCCCTCTATTCCTTCCGTAAACCCGTATATCTGTGCGCGGTCCTCGCTGGGTAAAAAACCTTTGGGGATGGCCACAAACAGATAAAATGTCCCCGCCAGAATAATCGCCGAGAAAACCATCGCGCCGCGTCTGTGAAGAAGGACCCATTTCAGGCTTCGTTCGTAAAACGAGGTCATTTTGTTATACATCAATTCGGTAAACGCATAAGCATGGCCGTGCTTGACGGTTTCAGGTTTTTTCAAAAATCTGCTCGATAACATCGGCGTCAAACTAAGCGCGATAAACCCGGACGCAAGTACGGCCACTCCGATTGTTATGGAAAATTCCCTGAACAGCCGTCCTATCAGGCCGGGCATGAAAACAATCGGGATGAAAACAGCGCTTAGCGACAGCGTCATGCTTATAATCGTAAACGAAATTTCCTTTGCCCCGTCAACCGCCGCCTTGGTAGCACTTTTGCCCAGTTCCATGTGCCGGAATATGTTTTCCAGCATAACAATCGCGTCATCGACCACAAACCCGACCGACAAAGTAAGCGCCATCAGCGACAGGTTGTTTAAGCTGAATCCTCCAATATACATTATGGCAAAAGTCGCGACTATCGACATCGGCAGCGTCAAGCTCGGTATCACCGTCGCCGACACGTTCCGCAGGAAAAGGAATATTACCAGGACTACCAGTATCAGCGTCAAAACAAGCGTAAATTCGACGTCCTTGACCGATTCTCTGATAAACATCGACCTGTCAAAAAGTATGTCCAGCGAAACCGACGCGGGCATCTGCTGCCGGAAACTCGGCAAAAGGTTCTTCACCGCGTCTGTTACCGCCACCGTATTTGTTCCGGGCTGCCTCAGTATCGCCAGGATAATCCCTCGCTGCGCCTTGTTTGAAGTAATATACCATGCGGCGGTCTTGTTGTTTTCAACACTGTCCACAATTTTACCCAGGTCTCCAAGCCGGACCGGCGAGCCGTTGCGATATGCTACAATCAGCGGCTTGTATTCGGCAGCGTTGTTTAGTTGTCCGCTTGCCTCCACCGTTACGGCTTTATCCGGTCCGTAAAGTGTCCCTGTGGGCAGATTCACGTTGCCGTTTGCGACAGCGTTCGCGACCTCGTCGATTCCGAGACCTCTGCTGGCCAGCTCCGTCGGATTAGGCCATACGCGAACTGCGTATTTTTGCGCGCCATATACCAGCACTTGTGCTACGCCGCTGACCATCGAAATTCGCTGCGCCATAAGGGTTTCGCCGTATTCATCCAGCGAATACATAGGTATCGTCGATCCGGTCAAAGCGATATATAGAATCGGCTGGTCCGCCGGGTTGACCTTCTGGTAAGTGGGAGGGCTTGGCAGATTCTGGGGTAATTGTCTTTGTGCCTGCGTGATTGCCGCCTGGACGTCCTGTGCTGCCCCGTCAATATTGCGGCTTAGACTGAACTGAATGATTATTTGTGTGTTTCCAAGCACGCTCGTTGATGTCATTGAGTCGATGCCGGCAATCGTAGAGAATTGCTTTTCGAGAGGCGTCGCCACCGCCGAGGCCATTGTCTCCGGGCTTGCCCCGGGAAGCGAGACGGAAACCTGTATCGTCGGGAAATCCACGTTTGGCAAATCGCTTACGGGAAGCTGGAAAAAAGCCGTGATGCCGAAGATTAATATCCCCAGCATTACAAGGGTTGTCATTACGGGGCGATTTATAAACAGAGCTGTGAAATTCATCTTTTATCCGCTTAGTTTTTAGCGCCTGTTGGTTCCTTTATTTGAATCTTTGTGCCGGCCACAAGCCGGAGTTGTCCGTCAGTTACCACTGTTTCGCCCGGCTCGACTCCATCGACAACGGAGCTGTTGTTTGCCGTGCGCTTTACGGTAACGGGCCGGACTTCAGCGGTATTGTCTGCCTTCACCACGTAAACAAACTGGCCCTGCTGGCCGTTTTGAATCGCCTGCGAAGGCACAACTATGGTGTTAGGTTCCTGCGCAAGATTAAGAGTAACGTTTACGAACAGCCCGGGCCATAGTACGCGTTTTTCGTTCTTAAATGTGCCCCACAGCCGAATCGTTCCCGTGCCGGTATCTACCGAGTTATCGATAAAAAGCAATGACCCATGTACCGGCTCCTGCCCTTCTGCGCCGGGAATCTTCGCGATTATCTCGAGTGTGTTGACGGCCATATATTTGCGTATCGAGGGCAGATACTGCTGCGGCAGTGTGAAACTTATTTTGATGGGGCTTATCTGGTTTATGGTCGCGATGGGGACGTCTTTTTCTTTAATCAAATTGCCCTGGTCGATGGAAATAGCCCCGATGACGCCGTTGATGGGTGAGCGGATTAAACAATAATCAAGCTGTACCGCCGCGTTCTCCACCGCTGCTTTATCGGAATCCACGGTGGCCTTGAGCACACCCACCGCCGTTACGCTGTTGTCATAATCGTTCTGCGACGCATAGCCCTTCTTCAGCAGTTCCGTCTGCCTGGACGCCTCTTTTTCGGCGTTCTTCAGTTGCGCCTCGTCTTTTTCAAGAGTTCCCTGCGCCGCTTTGAGCTCCGCTTCGAAAGACCGCGAGTCAATTGAAACCAGCAAATCGCCCTTATTAACCTCCTGACCTTCTTTAAAATGGACTTCTGTGAGAATGCCGGCTACCTGCGATTTTATCGTGGCGCTCATATTTGCCTCGACCGTCCCGAAGCTGCTCAGTTCGAGAGGCAATGTCTGTTGTGTTACCTGCGCCACCGATATTGGCACAACCGGCGAGGCCGGGGGCGTTTTCCGCGAACAGCCGGTAAGCAGAACTGCAACCGCCAGCGCTGCTGCCGACCAGATTTTTATTTTACAGTTGTTCTTATTCATAAATAATTTACCAACCCAAATTAGCCCGATGTGATTTTAGATATTTTTACCGGTTCGCTGCCCGGACTGGCAATCCCGCTTCGCATCAGGAGCGTTCCCTCAAGCCGATGAAGCTCCACTATTGCTATCTGATAATTTATTGCGGCCGTAAGCTCGGTTATCTGGCTCTGCAGAAAATCTCTTTGTGCCTGCGCGACAAGAATCGAAGTTGATTTGCCGACTTCATATTTGCCTGTTTCAACCCTGAGTTTTTCCTCCATCAGCTCTCTGCTCGCTTTTGTCGCAACAACCTGCTGCTGAACGCTTGTAATCTGCAAATAAGCGCCCCTTATATCAACCTCGACTAATTGTTCGAGATTGCCGAGCGCCTCCTGCGCCTGTTGGCGCGACAGCGTGGCCTGCTGGTTTTTCGCCTGTGCCGCGCGGTTCATCGGCGGGTACTCAAAAGTTATGCCGGCCGCGGCGTCGTAATCATTTTTCTTAAGAATGTTCCGGGCCGAATCGCTGAATGAGTTGGAGTATCCCGTTTTGCCGAGAGTAATGAAAAAATCGAGCTGCGGCAGCAGACCGTTACGAGTCCTTACAATTTCAAGCTCATCTCGGTCTATCTGGAGTCGCGCCTGGTTCAGCTCCGGCCTCATCTGCTGACCGCGCAGAACGTATGTCTCCACGGGGCTAAGCTCGATTGCCGGCGTCGTCGGCTCGCTTTTGAGAATGATTTTTCTGTCCCATATTTCGGCGCCGCTGGGGTTCAGCAGCCGCAAAAGATTGAGCCGGCTCTGGGCAAGCGTGTTTTCCGCGACTATGAGGTCCTGTTGCCTAAGCGCTGTTTCCGCCTTGGCCGCGGCAAGCTCGCTCCGTGCCAACGAACCTATGCTAATCCGCTCCTCGGTTTCCTGCTGTTGTTTTTCCGCCACTTTCAGCGATTGTTCGTATATCTCTATGCTCTTTTCCGCCAGCGAACAATTCCAGTATGCTTCCTCAATCTGCGCCACCAGCGTCTCGACGAATCCGCGAAGTTCATATTGCGATATCTTCGTATCTATCTTGGCCTGGTTTACCGAGACAAGATTTACGGCGGTGCCAAAACCTCTCAAAAGCGATTGCGTTACGGTCCCGCCCAGCCGCGTCGATACGAACGGGTCGGCGGCAAACGACTCATCGAGCCAGCTTGTGCTGCCGTCAAGCGACAAGGTTGTACCCGTAGGCAAAAACTCGCTTAGCGAAGCGTCTGCGCCGAATGTTTTTTCGGTTGATTTAAGAGGTCCCGCACCGGGTGCCGGAGCCGATTCTAACCGTGTTTTGCCTCCCGAAACTGTTCCTTTCAAATCCGGGTCGAATACGGACAACGCCTGCTGCTCGAAGGTCCTTTTTATCTGCGGGCTAAGTTTTTCAACCGCCAGCGATTTGTTTTTTTGCAGAGATATAAGGACCGCCTCATTTATCGTTATATCAATAGGCCCATTCGGATCGAGTTGCACTATCGGCGAAGAATTTGGTTCCTGCGTTTTTCCGGTTTCCAGCGGTGGCTTAATAGCTGGTTGTGAATCGGAAGGTCCTATATAATCCTGCTTATCAGTCCACTCCGGCTCGGAGCACGAGCTGAGCAGACACATCGCCGCCAGCAAGCCGAGTGTTATCGCGGTTTTATATAATATTGAAATTTTTTTCGCTAACATCTTCAATAATAGGGTAATCGTCCAATATTAGGGGCGGATTTCCAATAATCTTTCCCATTTTAACATTTTCTGCGGAATTTTCAACAAGTTTAGGTGGTCGATATGATAAAACGCTCGAAATTGAACCATGCACAACACGTAACTATATGCTGGAGCGTGTGTTACGATTGTGGCTGGTCTTTAATGAGGGATGGTGGTATATCGAGCCAAAAGGTAGAACCCTTGTCGATTTGGCTTTCAAAGCCGACCTGGCCGGCGAGCATATCGGCAAGTTCCTTGCTGATTGCAAGTCCCAATCCTGTGCCGCCCGATTCCCGCGTAAGAGGATTGCCAAGCTGGCCAAATTTCTGGAACAGTTTTTCTTTATCTGCCTCGGCTATTCCGCAGCCGGTATCGGTTACGGAAAACCTGATTGTTTTGTCGTCGAGTATCACGACGCTTAACGTTATTTTGCCCTGCGCGGGAGTGAATTTTACCGCGTTGCTCATATAGTTTTCGAGAATCTGCTGGATTTTCCCCGCGTCGGTTACAAGGGTTGGTATGTCCCGCTGCACCTCAAGCTCGACCTTGATGTTTTTTTCCTGTGTCATTTCCGAAAACGAGGACATAACGGCGTCGCATATTTCATCGACTTTTATCTGCTCGATATGTAATTGAATCTTGTTGGCCTCGGCTTTGGCCAAGTAAAGCAGGTCATTAATCATATTGAGCAGCCGCTGGCCTCCGACGATGATGTTTTCGGCGTAACGTTTCCCCTTTTCTTCCTTGAGCAACTCAGGTTTATCGCGCAGCACCTGGGCGAAACCCATAATGGAATTAAGCGGTGTTCTGAACTCGTGCGAGATATTCGCCAGGAATTCGCCCTTGATTTTGTTTGCCTTGAAAAGCTCGATGTTACGCTCCGAAAGCTCGATGATTTTGTCGTCGAGCTGTCTGTTGGCCTGGCGCAGCTTTTCCTGGGCGGCCTGCAGACCGTCTAACATGTGATTGAACGCCTCGGCAAGTTTCTCGTATTCGTCGCGGGTATTTATCGAGCTTCTGATGTCGAGGTTGCCTTCGGCGACGTTGTTGGCAAGCGCGCGCAGCTGGCGAATAGGACTCAGAATGACCCGTTGTGTTATGATGTAAAATGCCACGATTGCGCCTGTGCCGCTGATTAGGCCGGCAACGATAATCCAGACACGGTTGAGGAGAACCGCCCTGCGTATTTCGGCCGCCGGTCTTTCGACTATCACTGCACCTATTGCTTCGTTGCGATTAAATGCCCCTGCCGAACCCTGTGGGTTGTGGCAGGTTATACATCCCTCGGTCGCCCTGAAGACGCGCACATAGCTGGAATAAAGAGTGTTTTTCCTGGTTTCAAAGCGTATCTGGTCGGAGGAATCCTCGTCGTCGCGCAGGTCCTCAACCATAAGCCGCTGCTGGACAGTCAATCCTTCTATTTTTTTGTCGTCTTTTTTGAAACGAACCCAGCGAATGTCGGTTTTGTTCGGGTCCAACACGTTGCCCCGGTCATCGAGCATCGCCAGTTTTGTGTCGGCCGGGGGGCGCGTCTGAAAATGATTCCGAACCAGCGTTTCTGCCCAGGCCCTGCTTGCGTCAAGCCGATTCTGCCGGGTGAGCTGGCGCATCCAGCCGTAAGGAATGAGCAGCGCCAAAGCCAGTATCAGCACCACCGCCGTGCCGAAGGCGATTCTGCATTTTTCCGCCAGCGACAAAGGCGACAAGTGCAGAAAAACCAGAATCCTGTGATAAATTTTGCCTATTTTTTTAAACATAAAATTGTGGCTGTTACGGCTTACCCATTTTGATAAGTCAGCGACCGGCTCGCAACATATAATAATATAAATCCAGAATTAAGTAGTAAAAAACCGGGGGCACAAGACAGAGCAGCCACAACATCGCCTTTCGTTTGACATTTGTGAGAAACAGCCAGACGAATAAAATAATCCACATGGCAGGAAAAACGCTGTTTAATCCGATTGTGGTTTGCTTGGTATTGCCGCCGATGAACTTCAGCAGTTGTAACCAGTGTGATGGGATGGGGATAATCATCATTGTTGCAGCAGCCCAGGCTCCTGTCGTTGTGGCTGTGATTTTTTTAGAAATCCTGTAAACGAGAACGGGCAGGGCAAAATACCATGCCGAACCGATAAGTGTATAGAAAAGCGAAAAGATTAAGAAAAGCTGCAAGCTGTGCCCTGAGGCAAGATACGGGTCGCCGCCCGCAAAAGTAGACCATAGTATTACCTTGGGCAGCAGCAGCGACACTGGGTAGTCGATGTAGCCGCATACAGTCCAGAACATGTGCCATTGTCCCTCATGATGGCTGATTATATAGATGATGTTCATGAGCATAAAGAGCATGTGCACAACGCCGATAAGCAGCCCGGCCTGGAACGCCCATGACTGTCTTTCCAGCCAGCCGCGGGGCGTAACCACCGGAGTATCGTTGCATTCACTGTGCCGATTAAACACTGCCGCCTCGTTATTATGAATGCTTTGGTTTCTGCTCTTCTGCCTTGTCTGCAAGCTCGTGTGAGTGCGTCTGTGTTCGCAGGTTCAGCTCATCAAGCTGTTTTTGCTCGACCTCGCTCGGCGCGTCGGTGAGCAGGCACTGACCCCGCTGCGTCTTCGGGAATGCGATGACGTCGCGGATATTGTCGGTGCCTGTCAGAATCATAACCATGCGGTCCAGCCCCAGCGCGATTCCGCCGTGGGGAGGGGCCCCGTGTTCCAGCGCACGCAGGAAGAAGCCGAATCGTAATTGTGCCTGTTCTCTCGTAATGTTCAGCAGGTCGAATACCTTCGCCTGCATTTCGGGTCTGTGGATACGGACACTGCCTCCGCCTATTTCCGAGCCGTTGAGGACGATATCGTATGCCTGGGCGATAATGTGCCCCGGGTCGGTTTCCAGTTTCGGCATATCCGCCGGAATAGGCGCGGTAAACGGGTGATGCATTGAGTCGTAGCGTTTTTCGTCGGCGTTCCATTCGAACAGCGGAAAATCCACAATCCAGACGAATTCGAATCTGCCTTCGCCGTATAGCCCGAGTTCCTTGCCGAGTTTGCACCGCAGAGGAGCGAGCGCCTTATTGACGCCTTTTTCGTCGGCTGCCACCAGCAGGACCAGGTCGCCATCCTTTGCGCCGAAACGGTTTGCCATTTCTTCGAGCTGCTCGGGGGTGAAGAATTTTGACAGGTTGCTGACAAGGGTCATTTTGCCGTTTTCGTTTTTGGCCTTGAACCAGGCAAGTCCTTTCGCGCCGTAGTCGGCTGCGAAACTCGTAAGTGTTTTTTCGATATCGTTGCGGGAGTATTTTTCGCCGCCGCCCGGAGCGCAAAGCCCCTTGACGATGCCGCCCGATTTTGTGACCGAGGTGAAGACCTTGAACGTGCTTTTGCTCGCGATATCGGACACGTCTTTCAATTTCATATCGAAGCGCAGGTCGGGCCTGTCGATGCCGTAATCATCCAACGCTTCTTTATAAGTCATTCGCCTGAGCGGCGTCTTGATATTGAGGCCAAGTATCTCGTTGAATATTTTGGCGACCAGCACTTCGTGAACTTTTATTACGTCGTCTGCTTCGACGAAACTCATCTCTACATCGATTTGTGTGAATTCCGCCTGCCTGTCTGCTCGCGGGTCCTCGTCGCGGAAACAGCGAACAATCTGGAAATACTTGTCCGTGCCGCTGACCATTAGTATCTGTTTGAATAACTGGGGCGACTGGGGCAGCGCGTAAAATGTCCCCGGCACCAATCGGCTGGGGACAAGGAAGTCGCGTGCGCCTTCCGGGGTGCTTTTGCCCAGCATGGGCGTTTCTATTTCCCAAAAGCCCAGCGAATCGAGATAATCGCGTGCGATTTTCGTAACGCGATGACGAACCTTGAGCTTTTCCTGCATCGCGGGCCTGCGCAGGTCGATATATCGATATTGAAGCCGGACCTCTTCGCCTGTCTTTTCGGCTGTGTCAATCTCAAAGGGCGGCGTCTTTGCGGTATTGAGGATTTCAAGTTTTTCAACCATTACCTCAATCTGTCCTGTGGCGAGTTTGGGATTCTCCAGTCCTTCACCCCTCGGCTCTACGACACCTTCTACCGCCACAACCCATTCGCTGCGGACTGTCTGTGCGAGTTTGTGGGCATCAGGAAATTTTTCGGGATTGAAGACCAGTTGCGTGATGCCTTCCCTGTCGCGCAGGTCAAAGAATATAAGCCCGCCATGGTCGCGGGATGACCTTACCCACCCGGCCAGAATGACCCTTTTATCCTTATCCACCAGACGAAGCTGGCCGCAATTGACTGTTCTTTTGAGCATTGAAAATCCGCCTAAAAGCTGTTGAATATTGCAAAACCTGTATTTACAGGTGGTTGAGGATACCCTGTTGCCGTTAAATAGTCAATAACCGGCTTTGCACGCGAATTTGCCTGTTTCAGAAGATTTTGGCCTTACGAGCCAGGCGTAGACGCGGCTGTCCAGTTGTTCGGGTCGTTGCCGTATAGGGTTGCGCTTGTTCGCGTCAGTGATTTACCCGAACCATCAGCCCCCGTCGGCCAGAGGTCAACATCACACGGTT
>Ga0265316_10000249_pt1 | contig 62141 bp, 31 predicted proteins | sample 4522metaG_FD_202092 | JGI IMG/M metagenome (GOLD analysis project Ga0265316, IMG submission 202092) | Rhizosphere microbial communities from Carex aquatilis grown in University of Washington, Seatle, WA, United States - 4-5-22 metaG | ecosystem: Host-associated > Plants > Roots > Rhizosphere >... | reverse complement strand
TCTCCGACCCGACACAGCCGCGTTTCGATGCGGAATGTGCATCCGATGAAAGCGCGCCGGGCGCACCCCAAGCCGGCGTGTGGTTCCAGTCGTACTTCGTCGACCTGGTCCGCAACGCCGTCCCGCCGCTGTGAACATGCGACTGTCGGCCTTCCGACCGCTCTCATGATGACCGGCAACTTCAGGCCCTAGTACTGCTTCTCGAAAGTTCGTAGCTGGTTCCAGTTGCCGGTTTAGGGGCCGGGACCGGTAGCCGGATCCGGCTCCGAATCCGGCGAGAGCGCGCGCGAAGCGCGCGGATGGGCAGGGTGGGTGGCGGGTCCCGAAGTCCCCGAAGGGGGAACCGGCCGTCGGATCCGGCCACCGGTCCCGCCGCCGTCAACCCGGACGCCTAACCAGCCGAGAACCTACGAGAGGCGGTACTAGCTGCAACTAACTCCGCCCGCCTCTCCCTTCTGGCGAGGGGAGTCCCCTTGTCCGGCTACTTGATGAATTCTACGTCGTCGACCCAGATCTCGAAATCGTTGGGTGAAGGGGTCGTGCCCACGTAGGTCGCGGTCACTTCGATTGACATGGAGGTCAGGTGGCTGACGTCAATATTGGTGGCCGTGAATGGTTGTGCAGCGGCGTGAAAGCCCTTGTCGTATTGGTCCTGACGGGTGTCAGCAAAGAATACGTCAAATCGCTTCCAGGTGGTGTCGATCTGATAGGCTTCGCTCTGGTACTTGGGAAAATATGTGGAATCCATTCGGAACTTGACCAGGTAGGGACTGCAATTGAACTTGACGTCGTTGCTGTACACGCAGGAGGTGAAGGTCGGGTCAGTGCCGTCGGGCACGGGCAGGCCAGCAAAGGTGGCCTCACCATCGGTATAGGCATCGAGGATGATGACCTCTACCCTTGTAAGCGCGGTCGTCGCCCTGGCCCAGAACGAGATGCCCTGGTACTTGGAAGCGTCGTAGGTTCCCTTGTAGGCCGTACCACTAGGGCTTACCCCTGCCTCGCTATCCATTCTCGGCATGAAATCGGTGCCCAGGGCTGCACCCCAGACTCCCCAGTTCGTGGCGTGGGTGTGGAACGAACCCGGCCCAGAACCGTTGGGATTCCCCGTGGTCAGGTCAATGGGATAGACATAGGGCTGATTCGGATCCAGGGGCGGATCGAATTGCCCTTTTATGCTCAGGTCCCCCCAGACGTGGAAGAGTCCCTGGCGGCCGTCGATGGGCGCAATGCTGTTGTCCGTCGTGAAGTCCGCTATCAAGTCAAAAACTAGTCCCCCGTCCAAGGCTGCGTCCAAGGACGCTCCCCCATTGGTCTTGGAACTGGAACAAGCAAACAAAGCCATCGGCAGGGCCAATACAAACAATGCGTGCCTGGTCGTCATTCCAAGACCTCGTTGGGGAAACTGGGGGAGCATCAGTGGGATTGTTGTCGTCTAGTGCGGGAAGGCGCCGGTCATCATGAGAGCGGTAAGCAAACCAACCGTAGCATTGAAGTACGAGTAGGGGGTCTTGCCGGCTGCGTCCACTGGAGCCATGCTCCCGCGCGTGATGGTATCGAACACGGCCTGGTAGGCAGTATTGAGGAAGGCCTGGTTGCCAGTGGCCATCGCGCCCACTGCAGCCGTGCCAAGGATCGAGGCCGAGTTGGGCGCGGTGCCGCTCACTGGACCTCCACTTGGCGTGTACATGTCTTGAATGTAGGCAATTCCGTTTGCCGCTGCAGCCGCGAAGAAAGCCGTGTTCTTCGTCGTATAGGTCTTTGCAGCCGCCGTGCCGTTGTAGCAGTAGTCCAAACCGATGCGCATCGGGATTCGGTGCGAGTCGTATTGGTAGTCACCGTCCGTCGCCGCGCCATTGCTGGCAACCACCGTACAGGAGCTTCCGCACCACGCAGGGATGAGGCCATTGCTTCCGGAAATGGCACCATTGACGGCGTTGAGTGATGCGGTGGCGACTCCGGCCCAGTCGTGGCCGCTATCCGCCGCAGCGAAAGCTCTGTACATTGATGGTGCGAAGTACGAAGCATTGGTAATTGCGCTCGATGGGCTGGCGTAGTTACTGCCGCCCTTGGGAAGCTTGGTGCCGGTGCCATCAATATCGTGGCTCCAGATATCTCCTATCATGGTCACCGCCGACGCATTGTAGGTTCCGCCCCAGAGTTTTCCGGCCATCAAGAGCGCATAGGCGGCATCTTCATCGGCGTCAGTGGCCGATCCTCCTCCCTGCGCGTTGCAAGGTGTACCAGAACCACCGCCGCTGCCAAGGCACCAGGTCATGAGTGAGCCAGCCGTGGCATTTGCTTTCCATGTGCCGTAGACGCTGTCGAAGAGGGTCTGGTCGTTGAATGCGACCGCAATCATCATGCCGTAGGCGATGCCCTCGGAAACCGTGTCGTTGGCGTTCTCGGGACGAATGACCTTTCCGCCCTTGACGAAGGTGGCCTTCCATTGGTTGTAAGCAGGCACCAGGTACTTGGCAGACGCGCTCGGCCCTTGGGGACTGATGCAGCTGCCCACGCCAACGCCGCTGGTCAGCGGGAAGCCCGTTCGCGTCTGCAGACCCGAATCATCCGTGGTGAACTGCACGTCGTCGACCCAGATGTCGTAGGTTCCAGGCGTCCCCACAGTTGGGAACCCCTTGGCGGAGTCACCTGAATAGAACGAGAACTGGATGCCCATGGTATGCGCTGGGACGAACGCCGGCGCTTGACACTTGGGGCCCCCAGCAACACAAGCAGCGCCCGAACTGGTAGCCGGCGCAGGAACCCACCGCGAAACCAAGTACCCGAAGGGAATCGTAATCGTCTGGTAGGTGCTGGTGATGCCGCCCGGTATCCACGGATCGTTCAGTAGGAAACCGCGATTGTTGTGAAGGCCGACGGGGACGTCATTGGTATTGCCCTCCGCGCCGAGCAGACCGCCCTGGGCCGAAGACATCGTATCCTGGGTGAGCACCTCGAAGTAGGTCGCGGGAGCGGTGCCACTGCCAGTCTTGATCTTGAACTTCACACCAGTATAGGCGCTGGCGTCGTAGGGATTGAAGGTCTGCCCAGTGGTGTCCTTGGGCAAGAAGCCCCCGCCAAAACCGGCGTAGTCTTGGCTTGTACCTACGAAGCCGCTGCCCGTCGAGTGCAATGCGTACTTGCTGCACGTACCGCCGGCTGGGTCGGACGCCGCCGCAATCGGACCGCTGGTGTTGACCGCTGGGGTCTGTGCCTGCCCGCTCTTCACCGGGCTACTGGGCGACCCGGGATAATACACGTACCACCAACCTGACCTCTTGGGCGTGCCCTGCGCGATCATGTCGCCCTTGCCGGATTCGAAGTCAGAGATCACGTTTGGACCAGCGGCGCAGGCGCCACTAGCGCCGCCAGGGCTGCCAGTCGTGCCGCCCGTGGTCGTGCCGCCGCTGGCTGTGGTCGTGCCGCCAGGGCTGCCAGTCGTGCCGCCGGTCTTTGCGCCGCCGGTGTTACCAGTCGTGCCGCCGGGGTTGCCGGTGTTGCCAGCGGGGTTGCTGGTTATGCCGCCGGGGTTGCCGGTGTTGCCGCCTGGGTTGCCGGTGTTGCCGGCTGGGTTGCTCGTCGTGCCGCCGGGGTTGCCGGCTGGGTTGCCAGTGTTGCCGCCGGGGTTGCCGGTATTGCCGGCTGGGTTGCCGGTGTTGCCGGCTGGGTTGCCGGTGTTGCCGGCTGGGTTGCTGGTTATGCCGCCGGGGTTGCCGGTGTTGCCGGCTGGGTTGCCGGTGTTGCCGGCTGGGTTGCCGGCTGGGTTGCTCGTCGTCCCGCCTTGCGGCTGAGCCGTCGTCCCGCCGCTCGGCGAGCCACCGGTGTTGGTTGAACCTCCACTACCGCCGCTACCCGCCGGCGAGCAGGCCAAGGTGGACATGACAAGCCCCAGTGACAAGGGAATGAGCAGAGAGAGTGATGAGCGGTGCATGCGGATTTCTCCTTCCGGCGATAGGGGACAGAAACGCTTGTTGATTGTGCTGTGCGGTCGATCTGGAATGCGAGCTTGTGCATGTGCAGCTAGCACAGACACTCCCCCACATCCACAAGGAGCTAACAGTTACCACGTAATGAAGGGGAAAATGAACCGTCTAGGTTCGGCGGCGCATCTCCAGAACTCGCTGCGTTAACCCGCTGAAGCATTCACCCGTGAATACACGCAACCTGGAACTAGGGCCAGCGGACCCTGGAATAGAGTACAGTCCCGAGGAGCCAGCCATAATAGAAGATGAGTGAACAGTGCGTCGCGAGAATGCCGGCCCACAACGCTCCCAGCCAGCAAGCCTTCCAATCGCTCGGGACGCGTCGAGTTGCTGGCTTTGATCCAGCCAGCGCGTCCCAGCGTCGGTAGCACCACCGTGACCGCTCTTCTCGTCGTCGTGCTGGCTCTCGCCCTTCGCGTTGGCTGGATTCTTCTCGTGCCGACCAAGCCCGTCGGTGACTTCGCGATGTACGTCGAATCAGCGGCCCATCTCATCAAGTTTGGCTCCTTCGACTCGGAGTACATCTTCATGCCCGGGTACGTGTTCCTGCTCGCTGTCGTGCAGGCACTGGGCGGAGGATGGCTGGCGTGCAAGCTCGTGGGCGCGGTGGCGGGCAGCCTGGCTGCGGGCGCGGTCTACGGCATCGCACGCCGGTTGTGGGATAGCCGGGCTGCGGCCGTTGTGGCCGGGATGTTGTGCGCGCTGTGGCCAGCCGGCGTGGCTATGTCCAGCGTGACCGGCACGGACATGCCGGCAGCCGCGCTCATCAGCCTCGGCTGCTACTTCCTGCTGCGCTACTTGCCGACGCGACCCCGACTGGCTGCAGTGCTTTTTGGCGTGTTCATGGGACTGGCCACCTATATCCGGGCCATCGCCCTGCCCCTGTGCGCGCTGGCAGTCTTCTGCTTTCGCGCCTCGGGGCTTGGCTGGAAGGCGGCTTTGCGGAACACCGCCATTTCTTGCGCGGTGGCTGCGCTGCTGCTCTCGCCCTGGGCCTTGCGCAACCGACTCCGCTACGGCGAAACCTTCATCAGTGACAGCCACGGCGGCATCACAACTCTGATGGGCGCCAACCCCAACAGCGACGGTCACTACTCGCGTTCCCTGAACCGGATCTTCCACGAAGTGACCGGCTACACGGTACTGGCCGAGCCACACCGTGAAACCGATCGCGCGGCCCTCTCCATGGCCCGACCCTGGTTGCGCTTCGATCCCGCTTTCACCCTCGGCCTCTTTGTTGCCAGGGCCGAGCAGCTGCTGGTTCACGAACGCGCCCTGCTCTACTGGCCTCTCTTTCGTGCCGGCGTGTTGCCACAGCCGGCGCTCAGCGTGGCCAGCCGCTGGCGTTCGACCGTCGAGCCAGTGGTGGACGCTTTCTGGCTGGCAACTGTGGCAGCCGCGCTGGCTGGCCTCGGCGTGGCGCTGGTTCGCGGTCGCTGGCTGGTCCTGACCCTGCTGCCGTTCATGGTCGTGCTGGCCGGCATGTACATCGTCATCTTCGCGGACCCGCGCTACCGCCTGCCCATCACATTGTTGGTGTTTCCTTTCGCGGCGGGCGGGCTGGTGTGGCTGGCCCAGACGGTGAGAGACGTCCTTCACGAGCGCCGGGTGTCTCGGGCGGTGCGCTGGGAAGCCGGCCTTTCTTTGGGACTAATCGTCGCCACCTTTGTCGGCGCTCCGACGCTGGCCTGGGCCGGTGGCAAATTGCGCGAGCACCACCGCTGGGCTGTGCAGGTCTGTCACGTGGATGGGCAGGCGCGCGCGTGTTCCTGGCGTAGGACCGGCCGGCGCGACGACGATACTCCCGGCGTGCGAGGCGTGTGGAACGGCGTGGGCCTGGCCATTCCGGTGTCCGCGCCCGATCGGGCGAAGCAGATGGCCGCTGAAACGGAGCTGGACCTGGCTCCCGGCGACTACGCGATCGAGGCGTCGCTCGACCTCGCGCCGCTGGACGCATTGACGACCATTTCGGCAGGTGAATTCAGCGTGCAGGTCGGCGCCGAGGGCAGTGCGACGGTCTCGCTGGCCTCGGTCGCGCAAGCCACGCGAGAATCCAGCCCGTTGCCCTTGCGAATCGAGGCCCATCACAACGGCGGCAAACTGCCTGTGCGCGTGCGCATCGCGATTCCACCGGGCGCGCCGTTCACGCCGTTGCCAAGCCGGCTGTGGGTCAACGAAATTGCGGCTGTGCGACTGCCACACTAGTCAATTGCCGATAATCCGCTAGAACTGCCAGCCCGTATGAAGTTCGACAATGTCTCAATCGTCGGCGTGGCGCATGTGGATGCTCCGCACCGCATCCCGTCCGAGGATCTGGACGCGCGCATGGCCGAGACGTACCGTCGGCTGGGCATGCCGGCGCGGCTTCTAGAAAGCCTGACCGGCGTGAAAGCCCGCCGCTTCTGGGATGTGCAGACCAAGCCCAGCGATGCGGCCACGCTGGCGGGGCGCAAGGTCCTGGCCGACGCGGGCGTGGAGCCGGCGCGCATCGGGGCGCTCATCAACACCTCGGTGTGCCGCGACTACGTCGAGCCGTCGGTCGCGTGCTTCGTGCACGCCAATCTGGGTCTGCCTGAAACCTGCCTCAACTTCGACATCGCCAACGCTTGCCTGGGCTTCATCGACGGCATGCACTTGGTGGGCAACTTGATCGAGCGCGGCCAGATCGACTTTGGCCTGGTCGTCGACGGGGAAAGCAGTCGCACCGTGGTCGAGGCCACGCTGGCACGCCTGAGCCAAGACAGTTGCGACGCGCAGATGCTGCGCGACCAGCTCGCCACGTTGACTGTGGGGTCGGGCGCGGCTGCCATGATCCTGGCGCACACGCGCCTGGCGCCCGGTGGGCATCGCTTCCACGGCGGGACCAGTTTGGCCGCGACCCAACACAATCAGCTCTGCCGGGGCCAGCTCGACGTCGGGATCACCGACACGCGCAGCCTGTTGCTCCACGGCGTGGGGCTGGCGCAACGGACCTGGGCGCAGGCACAAAAGGATCTGGGCTGGAGCGCAGAATCCGTCGATCTATTTGCCTTGCACCAGGTGAGCGAGCTGCACACGCAGGAGCTGGCCCGCGCGGTCGGCTTCGATCTTGCGAAGGCGTTTCTCATCTACCCCGAGCTGGGCAACGTGGGTCCTGCCTCGGTTCCCATGGTCCTGTCCAAGGCGGTGGAGGCGGAGCGCGTGTCGCCAGGCGACCACATCGTCCTCGGGGGCATTGGCAGCGGGCTAAACTGCACTGTGGCGGGTGTGACCTGGTAGTGCGACGGTGACGGATCGCTCGCGCATTCCGCCGTCGCTGTATCCCTTTGCTGACCACTATCTCGATCGCGGCGGGCTGCGCCTGCACTTTCTCGACGAGCGCCAGGGCGAGCCGGTGGTCATGTTGCACGGCAACCCCACCTGGTCGTTTCACTTCCGTGCGTTGGTGCTGGCCTTGCGCGATCGCTTTCGTGTGGTGGTGCCCGACCACATAGGCATGGGGCTGTCTGATAAGCCCAGCGACGGCCAGTACCGCTACTGCCTGCAGAGCCGCGCCGACGATCTGACAGCGCTGCTCGATCACCTGGGTCTCGACCGTGGCGTGACCCTGATCATGCACGACTGGGGAGCGATGATCGGCATGGCCTGGGCCGTGCGCTTTCCCGAACGCGTCGCTCGCCTGGTGGTGCTAAACAGCGCGGCCTTTCACGTGCCAGCCGACGCACATGTGCCCGCGGCGTTGCACCTGGTGCGCAACCGCGCGCTGGGCGCGCTCGCTTTGCGCAGCTCGGACTTCTTCATTCGCACGGCCGCGCGCACCTGCTGCACCCGACGATCTTTGCCGGCCGAGGTGCTCGACGCTTACCTTGCGCCCTACGCGAGTTGGGCCGATCGCATCGCGCTTCTGCGTTTTCCACAGGATGTGCCGCTGGTGCCGTCAGATCCGTCCTACGGCCTGGTGAGCACGATCGAGGCTGGTCTCGCCCAATTTCGGCAGACCCCGGCCCTCATCTGCTGGGGCGAGCGCGACGTGGTCTTTCCGCCGCGCGTGCTGGAAATCTGGCGCGACCACTGGCCGCACGCCGAGATCCACCGTTTCCCTGACTGCGGCCACTGGCTGCTGGAAGACGCGCCCGACGAAGTCGCCGCCCGCGCGCGCGCGTTCCTGGCCGACCGAACACGCTGACAAAAGGCGAAGCCAGTGCTGGGGACGACGCAGTCGGGGCGCCTTCACGGTCCCAAGGAACCACAGTGCTGTTGGCTCCAACATACGAAGTTGCCTGGGTCCGGACACTCTTCAGTCACGGTGCACTGACACTGCTCGATGGGGACGCAGGTGCCGTCCCAACAGCTCCCGACCACCCGCGGAAACTGCCCTTGGTCGCAGATCGGAGGCAGCATCTTGCACGCAACGGCGCGCTGGTCACAATTCGCCGAGCCTGGTGGACACGCTCCCGAATAGCTATAGGGACGTGTGGGGCAGGCCCAGCTGTCCTGAAAGATGACGCCGTCACAACCGCAGTAGTCAACCAGGCTGCCGGTACAGTCGCGCCCATCCACCACGCATGTCCAAGTGTCGCCACAGGAGGCGCCCACGCACAGTCCCTGGGCGCAGGGTTCGGTCGACGAACAGGTGGTCTGGCCAGCTGTCGCGGTGGTCCCGCCGGACCCAGGCCTTCCACCCGCGCCGCCCATGCCGCCCATGCCGCCCGCGCCGCCCATACCGCCCGTGCTCGGCCCGGCGCCGCCGGTCCCCGACATGCAGTCGCCCAGGTCGGCAAGCAGAGGAAGAGGGCAATCATTCGGATAGCTGCCCCCGGCGAGCGTGAACGAAGTCTGACCGCAGAAGTCTGGGACGTCGTCTTGAGCCACTGCTCCCACCAGCACGCGGCTCATCGGATCGTAGTAGCACTCCTTGCCCCAGGTGCCGGGGCTGACCAACAACGCCAAGAAACCGTTGCACGAACCGAGATGCCCATGCCCAGAGCTACAGGTCGCTGGCCATTGCTCGGCCGTGGCGTAGTCATTCGGGCAGGCGAAACCGTCCTCCGCGACGAAAGACAGCGAATCCTCGCAAGGACTGGCCGTTCCGGCACCACCCTGGCCACCTGTCAACATGATCCCGCCGAACGGAGGCACACCGCCCGCGCCACCGGTGACCAGCACACCGCCGGCGCCACCGGTGATCAGCACCCCGCCCGCGCCAGCCGAGCTGTTCTGTCCAAGACCGGTGGTGCGGCCGCACCCATGAGCCAAAGCCAGGACCATCGCGCATCCGGAAATCAGCGAGCCACGGATCAAGGTCATCAGCGTCACTCCTGGTTGCGAAAGTCGGTGCCCAAGGCATTTGAACCGGCTTCTTCTGCATCAGAATACCCTATCCGCGGCCTTGCATGTGCAGACCTCGGGCGATGTGGGATTCGTCGAGCCCGTGCAGCGCATCCAGAAAATGCGGGAAGAAAGTCCCGGGACCCTGGGCGCGTGTGGCGGCGATCTCACCGGCCAGACCCATGATTGCCATGGCGTGCGCAGCCGCTTGCAACGGCAAGGGATTCACGGCGGCAAAAGCCCCGGTGATGGCGGTGGCGGTGCAGCCCATGCCGGTGACCCGCGCCATCATCGCATGACCGTTCGCCACCCGAACCACGGCGCCGCCGGCCACCACGATGTCGACCGGGCCGCTGACCGAAACCGCGCAGTGCCATTGGCGAGAAAGCGCCTCGGCCTCTCCCAGGATCTCGTCGGGGGTGTGCTGACTGTCCACGCCCTTGGGCCCGGCCCCGGCGCGCACCAGCGAGCGAATCTCCGAGGCGTTGCCGCGCACGATGGTCGGCCCGACCTGCTCGAGCAGTCTCTGCGCGGTGGCAGTGCGATACGCGGTAGCGCCGCTGCCGACTGGATCGAGCACCACGGGAATGCCCCGCTGCCGCGCCGCTTGTCCTGCCTTGACCATCGCCTCCACCCAGGCCGCGCTCAGGGTGCCGATGTTGAGCACCAGCGCGCGCGCGTGTCGGACCATTTCTTCCACTTCCTCGACGGCGTGGGCCATCACCGGCGAGGCACCAATCGCAAGCAGCGCGTTGGCCGTGGCATTCATGACCACGTAGTTGGTGATGTTGTGGACCAGCGGCGCTTCAGCGCGAATCTTCTGCACATCCGCCCAGACTAATGCAGCGGTCTCTTGGCTGATGAGGTTTGTATCTCGAACACTGCCAGAGTTCATTCCTCTATTCCTTCCGCTCGCCGCTCCTCAATCACGCGAGCAACAAGCGAGCGGGGTATTTACTACGCGGGCCCAAGGCATTCCAACCGTGTTTCGGGAGCAACGGAAAGCTTGTAAGCGAACCATCACGGTCGCTACGCTACGGGCTGCTGGCGCAGCGAAAGGAGCCCAATCTTTCGCGGCCCGGCTTGGGCGCCGCCTGGGTCCACTCCATCGCTGCCTGAGCCGCCGTGGCCTCGGTGGCAGCGCGCAGCTCAGCTTCGGTGGGGAGCCTGGTTGCGCGGCTCTGGCAGTAGGCGTCTGCTTGCTTCCAGGTCGTGCATTGAATGGGAGTCGCTGCCGGGTCTTTTCCCGTGGCGCAGAACTCGGAGTGCGCTCTGGTCTTCATCTTGACCTTCGAGCTGGGCGGTCTGGGCTGCTCACACACGGCGCATGCGGCATAGTCGACTTCGCTGACCGGGTGCTCGTCGACACAGACGGTTTTGCTGGCGCTATCTCGGGCTGGCTCACCGGGGCTGGCTTCTGCGTTCTGGTCCCTGGCGGGAAGCGAGATCACACGTCGTGTGCCGGGCGGGCACTCGGGTGAGGTTCCGGCTTGAGCGCCCACGCTGGGCAGGTTGGCTACCGCGCGATCGATGACCTGTTGAGCGCTCTTGCGCAGGCCGGGGAGCCACTGGGCGGCCTTTTCTCTCACAACATCAACCACTGAAGAAATGAACGCGCGGGTTTCTCTCGCACCCCTGAGTTCGGTAGCGCTGAATACCACGGTACCGCCGGCGAGCACGATGAGCACGAGCAGCGCCATCCCCAGCATGCTTTGTTTCGGCGGGCGGGGCTCTGGTTTCGTCGCCGAAGCGGAAACCGTCTGGGTCTCGGACGGGACGAGAACCGTGGGCGCGAGCTGAGCACTCGGCGACGGGGCAGACTGCGGCCGGGACGTAATGGCCGGATTGAAAGCGATGGGCGTGCCCTGCCCCGCCGCCGCAAGACTGGCGTCGAGAAACTCTCCCGCATTGGGGAAGCGGTCGGCGGGGCGTACCGCCAGGGCCTTTTCAAATACCGCTTCCAGTTGGTCTGAGACCTGCGCTCCCAGGGAGCGGGGAGTGGGTCGCTGCGCCGGATTGGCCGAGGAGAATCCGAACTGGACGAGATCCTCTCCCTGCAGTGCGACTTTGCCTGCCAGCATCTCGCTCGCCACCAAGGCTATCGAGTACACGTCCGTCCATGGTCCGGTGGCGCCGTAGCTTCGCGCGAATTGCTCAGGGGCTCCATAGCGGGGCGTGAAGGAGGTAATGGCCACGCCGGTCTTCGCAAGCGCCGCGTTGAGCTTGGCGTGCTCGGAAACCATCTTCGCCACGCCGAAATCGAGCAACTTGCAGGGCGTTTCAGGCGCGCGCGCCCCGCTGCCCATGATGAAGATGTTGGCCGGCTTGATGTCTCGGTGGGCGATGCCTCGTCGGTGCGCCACATCGAGAATGGGCAAGATCCTCTTCAGAAACCCGACGACTTCGTCCTCGGTCCAGGCCAGCCCCTGGCGCTGGTCTTGCTGAAGAATGGCGTCGAGGGGCGCGCCGTCGAGCCACTCGAGAACCATGTAGGGCATCCACTGCCCAGCCGGCGTCGTGTATTCGCCGATGTCTCGGGCTTGCACGATGCCCGCGGTTTGGCTCGATAGCTCGGTCAGGAGAGCGCCTTCTTGGATGAACTGTTCGAGCAGCTCTTCCCTGTGTTCGGCAGGGGCCTGCGATAGGCCGCTGAAGAACTTCATGGCGACCGGCTGTTTCCAGATGGTGTGCTCGGCACGGTACACCACGGCGAAGCCACCCTCGCCCACCAGATGCTCGATGCGATACTTCTCGGCGACAAGCTGTCCGGAGATGTTGAGCGGATCGTCTGCAGGCATTTGGGAAGCTCCGAACGCGCAGGGATAATATCCGCTGGATGGGCGGTCCGATCAATGAGAGACCGGGTGAGCCGGCCACAAACCCGCGCGATGGCGTACAATGAAGACGAAACATGGCCTCGCAATCGAAGAGTATGCAGGTGGGGTCTTTGCCGCTTCGGATGTCGCTCCTGGTCGCGGCTGTTCGTCCTATGCCCCCTCGACGACTTTCGGTCCGCGCGGGCCGAGCAGTCGGCGGGCCAGTTCGGCCAGCCAGCGTCCTTCTGGTGTACTCGACACGCGCAGCTCGCCGGCGCGCGCGCCAACGACCAGCGTGGCCATCTCGGGACAAATGTCGGGAAGTTGTTCCAGGATGCGAAACAAGACGGCATGGCCGAGGTTGGCGCTCGTGCTCTCAGACCAGGCACGCGCAGCAGCCGCAAAGGCGGGTTGTGGGGGCAGTGGCTCTTCAATGTCGTTGGCTGGACCGAGGTGGTTGATGGCGTCGATCACACGATGGCGTCGGTCGCGATAATTGAGTGGCCGCAAATCGTCGGGTGTGATGGGAACACCGATGTGGATGTCCTGCTGGCCCATGCCCACGGGGAAGTCGATCTCGTCGGAAACTGGCGCCACCGGCAAGCCGCCCACGAAGCGCACAGGAACAACCGGCCGCCCCAGTTCGATGGCCATGTCGAGAAACGCGCCCGAGAGCTTGCGCACCGGCGCACGACAACTGTGCGCCATGGCTCCCTCGACGTGGACCATCACGCTGCGACCGCTCGACACCATCTCGGCTGACATTTCCCGGATGATTCCAGGCAGCGAGGCGCTGTCGCTGCGGTCGAAGTATTGCGACATGCGCGGACTGCGCAGCCCCGGAAATGCAAACACGTGGCGCATGAGAAGGTCGAGCCAGGAAGTCTGATTCTCGATGCGCGCCAGGGTAAGGACAGGCGCGCCCATCAATGCCGACGCGACAATAGCGAAGATGGTGGACTCGACAGTCACCTGGTGGTTGGCCAAGAAGATGACCCCGCCAGGAGGAGCCGCGTGCAGAGCCTCGGGATCCGCAATGTGAAGCTGTCGCAGAAAACGCAGAATCAAGCCGCGGCAGATGTCTTCGACCGGCAAAGCTGTGCCTGCCAGGAAGCTGCGCCAAGCATCGCGCGTCGCGGGCACCAGGTCCGCGGCCGTGTGCGAGTGAGCGGCCGGGCCACCAGCCGAAAGCTGCCTTTGCCCATGGGTGTTCCCGTCCACGATTTTCATTCCCAGTCCCGCCACCTGATAGATGCGCTTGCCGTCCACCCACAGAGATGCGTCAGCAACCGCGAAAGGCCCGGCGTCGTCGCGACCTTGCTCGGTAATCTCCATGGTGACAGTAATCAAGCGATTCTGTGGCACCACCTGGCCGCGATACTTCCAGGTCAATGCTCGGCCTACTTCAATGGGCGCGAAGCGCGGATGTGACATCCCTTGGGCAAGCCCGGCCTGCAGCATGTGGAATTGCAGAAGCTGCAACATGGCTTCTAGTCCCAGTGATCCAGGCTGCACCGGATCCTGGAAGAAGTGCGCCTTGAAGAACCACTCGGCCGGGTTCACCGTCTTTTCGGCGCGCAGAAAACCCAACCCGGCGCGGCCGCCGCGCGGATCGCAGGCGGTCACGCGGTCGAGCATGAGCAAGCGCGAGTCGGCCAGGCGCAACGAACCTTGAAAGAAACGCGCTGGGCACGCGGTCAGATCGACGAGGAAGTCAGACGCGGCTCCTAGCTCCGCGCTCTGTTCGGCGGTGGTGGCAAGACCGGCCTGATTCTCGAAGGTCGCCGCGGGAAAGAAACCGAAGCCGGTCTGCATCTCGTAGACCGGCGTTTCACCCAAGAGGCAGCGCACGCGGAATGATTCCAGGATCATGCCGCCCGAACGCGAGACGCTCTCCAGCGTCGCGATGGTGCGCAGCGGACCAGCGCCGGACCGTACCTCGCCCAGCGCCTGGCCGGTGCCGTCGAGATTACGAAACGCTAGATCCCGGTCAGTACCGAGCGCGCTGCCCGCGAAGCTGGCCAGCCAACCACAAGGCTGCAGGGCCACCTCCAGCAGCACACAGAAGGGCATCACAGGATGGCCGTTCTCCGCGAAATACCAGGTCTCGGCGGGCACGTCGTATTCGACTTCGATGCTCGCGCCTCCTTGGCACGCACCCATCTCACCGTCGATACGGACGACGCGGCTCATGAAGTGATAGGGCGGGCCAGGCAAACGCGCCACGCGACGAGGTCCGTCGAAAGGCGTGTACATCGGCCCAAAAGCCTCCGATGGTTTGCCCCAGGCACAGGCGTAGAGCGAGCGCTGATCGAAGCGGAATCCGTTCACTTCAGCCACGGTCTTGGGTTCCGCGGCTTCGCGCACAAGCTCCAGGTGGCTCGACAGCGGCCAGTCCGGCACCAGGCGCAGGCCCACCCGGCGCGCGTGGAACGCCTTGAGCCCGTCGACTGTGCCCAGCAAGTCCGCGTACACCGTGGGCAGCGGGCCGTCGTGTACCTCCTCGACGAACATCTCGCACACCAGTTCCTTCGAGGTGGGGACCACCTGGCCGCGACACTGCAGCCGGTACGTCTCCTCGGGCACGGGCTCGAAGCGCCAGCCGTCGCGGGCCAAGGTGTAGCCCAGGCCTGCCAGATAGATGGCCATCATCTGTAGACAGCCCTCGAACATCAGCGTGCCAGGCATGCAGGGATCGTTCTTGAAATGGCCGGCAAAGAACCAGTCGTCGGGCCGAATGGGCGTGACCGCCCGCAGATAGCCCCGACCCCAAGGCCCGCCGTGCGGATCGAAATCGAACACGCGGTCCACCAGCAGCATCTTGCCGTTCTGGATCGCGGGTGTGCGCACATGGGCCTGCCCGGCCTCGAAGCCGGGGCCGAAGCACGCGAAGAGATCGCCGTCGGAAAACGCACGGACATCTTCAGCGGAGAGTTGCCGGCGCGTGCACGCCAGCGCTGGCGGGTCCAGGCGCGCGTCGGCTTTGATTGTCTGGCCCTCGGGCGTCCAAAGCACGCCGGCGGAGTCGTTCAATTCCTCTTCGGTGAAAAATCCGGCCTGGCCCTGGCGCACGGTCAGGGCTGGTCGGCCGTCGCTGGTGCAGTCATAGTGGAAGAAGAACAGGCGCACCTCGCCCTGGCGCGCATGGCTGTCCACGTGGATGTCGTAGCGAAGGGTTTCGCCCAGCCGAGGCAGGCTGCCGTGGTAGGTCAGCTCGCAACCCAGCAGGCGGTAGCGGCGCCGTCCCTGGTTGAGCGCATCGACGCCCAGGTAGGAGATGAGGAAGAGGTCGGCCTGGCCCGCCTCGATCATGATTCCCGCGGGCATGAATCCGCGGTGCAGGAACCACGAGTCCCCGCGCACGTCGGTCTCGGTCCACACTGTGCCCAGGCCCATCGACCCGGCCACTGCATGGAGGCCCACCACCCGATCGGCCAGCAGCAAGGGCGGCTGGGGCATGCGCACCTGCACCGCGTGCTGGTCTTGTGCTTTGAATTGAGGACCAAACAAATCCGAAATGCGGCCCGCGGCGTGGGTTTCCAGATCGCGGCGCGAAAACGCGTGGCCCTGCGGCCAGCCTTGGTTGGTCGACGGAGACTGCTGGACTTCTGCAGGTGGCTGCGCGAGGGCGGTCGCGGCGGACCGGTCGGCTGAAGACGACGTCAAACCCGGGGAGAAGTTGTTTGCACCGAGCAAGATCTCCAGCGCCCGCTGGCGACCCTCCAGGAACTGCCGGTGCGTGGCTGCTTGCTGGATCACATGGTTCTGGTGGACCTCGGCGATCTGCTGCCGATGGGCCAGCACACGGCCCAAGATCTCAGCCATCGGCCCCTGCAGTCCCGCCCCCACATGGGCGAGCGAGACAGCGGCGGCGGCTTGCGCACCGACCGTGTCTTGCAAAACCGGCGGCAGCCAGGGCGCGGGCGCCATGATCTGCACGGCCAATTCGCCGACGGCGCTGGCGGTCGCTTGCGAACCGCGCGCCTGCAACGCCGGCAAGGTCGGCTCCGCTCGGTGCGCCGCGAGCGTGAACAGCGGGGGTTCGGGCAGACGCGCGCTCTTGCGCAGGGCCGCCAGAAAGCCTGGTCCGTCGTCAGGCGACAAGTCCGCGAGCGGGCGACGCAGGTCCGCGGGCGGCTCCTCGACGAAGGTACGGGCCTCTTGTCCGCCCAGGGCTTTGGTCACGATGGCAGCGCTGAGCGGCGCCTTGCCTTTCCAGGGCGTGATCCGCTCGGCTCCCGGCGGAGCCGGAAGCACGCGATGACCGCAACACAGGGCCGCGGCCGCCACATGCAGCAGGCCCGAGGCCGCATGCGCATGACCGAAGAGCGCGCGCAGACTCTCGCCCTCTCCCAGAGTCAGGGCCGGCTTCCTGCCATGCTCGTCGCCCAGCACCGCCAGCACCGGGTCCCCGTCGCGTCGGATGTCGTCGAGCCGTTTGAGCACCAGGACCACGGCGGCATCGCCGCCTTGCTGTCGATCAGCGGGAAGGCAGGTGGCTGCGGCTGACAGGTGCACAGGCTCGGCCGACAGGTCCACCGCGGCCACCAGGGCCGCGTCGATTTCACCTTGCTGCAAAGCCCGGCGAGCGATGTGCAGGGCGCGAATCCCGGAAAGCTCCTCGCTGCTGACGCTCAGGCTGGGGCCGCAGAAGTCGAACTGACTGTTCAAGCGATTGCTCACGATGTTGGGCATGGCCCCGATGACGCCCGCGGCACCCAGCAGAGGGACAAAGCCGTCGCGCGCGCCCGACACCCAGTCTTGCGACGCGCCCAGCGCCTCGGCCCAGCCGGCCACATGCCAGCGCGCCCCGTGGCGCGCGATCTCGGCATCGCACTGCATGCCCACGACGACCGAGGTTCGTTCGCGCGGCAGGGTCGATGCCACTTGCTCGACCGCCTCGCGAGCCGCGGCCAGCAGCAAGAGTTGCTGGGGCAGCGTCTCTTCCAGATCCTTGGGCGGGAAACGCAGGCCTGCCAATGCGAGCGATACCTGGTCAGCAGGCGCGCTGTTGCCCTTCACTTGCGGCGACCCTGTGAAAAGCGCTTCGGCGAAATCCGCGACGCTGGTCCCGTTGCCGACCCGCGCGCCGATGGCAATGATGCCCACGTCGGCCGGCGCAGCGACGGCCTTGCTGCGCGGGTGAGCCACTTTGGCCGAGGGTTCTTCGACGATGAGGTGCGCATTGTTGCCGCCAAAACCAAAGGCGCTGACCGCTGCTCGCCGCGGAAACGGATCGTTCCACGGCTCGGCCGCGCGCAGCGGGCGCAGTGGCGTGCTGTCGAGTACAGCTGTGAGCTTGTCGAGTGACGGCGTGGCTGGCCGCACGCCCGCGTGAAAGGCAGCCAGCACCTTGAGCAGGCCGGCCGCGCCGGCGCCGGTGATCAGGTGGCCCAGGTTGGCCTTGAGCGAGCCGATGGGCAGGGGCTCGTTCCGACCACCGCACACTTCGGCGAGAGCGCGAATCTCGACAGCGTCGCCGATGGCGGTGCCCGTGGCGTGACATTCCACCAAAGAAATCTCCGACGGCAAGAGTTCAGCCGCGGCGTAGGCCGCGCGCAGGGCTCGCACCTGGCCCTCCTGCGAGGGGACCAGCAGGCCGCGGCCACGGCCGTCGTTGCACAGGCCGATGCCGCGAATCACGCCCAGGATGTGATCTCCGTCGCGGCGGGCGTCTTCCAGGCGTCGTAGGGCCACCAGGGCCGCGCCCTCGGCTGGCATCAAACCATCAGCCTCGGCATGGAAGGGCCGGCTGCGTCCTGTCGGGCTGAGTGCGCCGAGAGCGGTGAATCCCTGGTGAATGAAGAGATCGTCGGCGCGATTCACCGCCCCGGCCAGCATCAGATCCGCGCGGCCGTCGTGCAGGAGATCGCAGGCCAGCTTGATGGCATAGATCGAAGAAGCGCACGCAGCGTCTAGCGCGAAAGCGACGCCGCCCAAGCCCAAAGCCTGGGCGAGAAAATGCGCGGGCAGACCCGACATGAAGCGATTGCGCGGGTCCACGGTTGGCAGCGCCAGGCGATCGAAGGCTTGCCGGTCCAGCAGCTTCTCTAGCCAGAAGCGTTCCGCAAAGCGCGAAAGCGAAGACGAGGGATAGGAAAGGTTTCCCACCACCACACCGGCGCTAGCTTTGTCGCCACGAAAGCGAACATCATGCAGAGCTTCGCGCCCGGCGTAGAGCAACCAGTGGAAGAGCGGATCGAGTGGAGCGATCTCTTCGGCAGGCACTGCGAAGCCCTGCGCATCGAAAACCTTGTCGAAGCCTTGCACGTATCCGCCGCGATCGTGCAGCGTCCGATCGTGGGTGTCCTTCGCATCCCTGGCCAGGACCAAGGCCGGCTCGATGCCCCAGCGGCCGGCCGGCGCCGGCCCGATCACCACTCGCGCCTGCACCACCAATTGCCAAAGCTCGTCGGGCGACAACGCTCCGGGCAGGACGCAGCCCTGCCCCACGATGGCAATGGGCGCAAAACTCATGAGCGCGCGGGCGAGCCGTTCCCGGCCCGCCGTCGGGGAGCGGGCGCCTCGGGCGGACCCGCGGGATGCTCGTCGCCCGGCAGCGCGTGCACCTCGATGCCGCGCAACTCGGCCACCACGCTGCCGTTGCTGGCCAAGAACGCGGCGTCGGACACGGCCCGCTTGTGCGAGGACTCGCGGCCCGCCAGCACGCAGCGAATGGGACCAACCGCCGGGCCCGGGTGATAGATGTGCAAGCTAGAAATGGCAGTGGGCAAAGAGGCCGCGCCCAGCTTGCGCTGCGCCCACAACACCGCTGCTTGCAAGCCACCGTCGAGCAGCGCGGGATCGAGTTGCCAGGAGCCGAGCCAACCTCGCGCCGTGACGCCTTCCAATGTCGCGGTCAGCCCGCCACCGGCGATGCCGTCGACGGAACGAATCACCTGAAAAGCTGGGCCGTGAAACAAGACTTCGCCGTCGTAAATGGTGCCGGACCAGGGTGCCAGCTCGGCGGGCTCGGCCAAGGTGCGGTCAGGAAGCGGAGAGCGCTCTTTCATCTCGCAGATGGCCGAGTAGTGCCGGCTGCCGTCGGCGCCCAGCAGCTCGACGGCAATGGTGGCCTCGTGGCCATTGGAGAGCTGGCGCGCGCGCAACACGAACCGCTCGGCAGCGCCGTCGTCGAAGTGGCTGAGGCGAATCCCGCGCAGCACCTGCACCTCGCGGCAGGCCGCCAGGGTGAGATCCGGGCGGCAGGCGCGCGCCGCGCGGGCAAACCACTCCAGCACCAGCGCCACCGGCACGACCACGGCGCCGCGCACGCGATGCCCGTCGAGAAAAGCCCAGTGCGCGCGGTCGACCACCATCTCAGCTTCGATTTTCAGTGCCCCGGGCTCGGCCGGGCGGTGTCCCGAAACCGCGCCGCCGATCACCACCTCGGCGTCACCCGCTGCGCACAGCTCGTCGCGCATGAGGCGGGCACCCTCCGCCAGCGGAATCAGCGGCACACCCATGCTGGCAAAACGCGCGCGCACTCCCACATCCACCATGCCGCCGTCCCACGGCCCCCAGCCCAGCGCGCGCACCAGGCAGCGCGGCCCGCGCCGACGCTGCTCGAGCGTGGCCACCTTGTTGAGCACCTCATTGGCCATGGCGTAGTCGGCCTGTCCCTGGTTGCCTGAATGACCAGCCACCGACGAGAAAAGCAAGAGAAACGCCAGCTCGTCGTCGGCGGTGGCATCAAGCAGCGAGCGCAGACCCACCACCTTGGTGCGAAACACCTTGGCAAACTGGGCGTCGGTCTTGTCCGCGATGAGCTTGTCGGCCAGGGCGCCGGCGCCGTGGATGACGCCGGTGATGGAACCCCAACTCGCGCGAGCCTGCGCCACAGCCTCGGCCACCGCACTCGCATCGCTGACGTCCACGGCCAGATAGCGAGCCTCGCCGCCAGCGCTGCCGATGGCCTGCAGGGTGCGGCGGATCTCGCGCACGGCCAGGATGGCGGACACGCGGCTGCCCAGCTTGGTTGGGCTGGCGCTCTCGCCGCGGGCTTTGGTTTCGGCGAGCAACACGCGCTTGAGCTCGGCATCACTCTCGACCCCGCGACAGCACGCGGGCTCGTCTTCCAAGGGCGTGCGGCCGAGCAGGAGGAAGCGGCAACGGGCCGCGCGCGCCAACTCGATCACACAGGCAGCGGTCACACCGCGAGCCCCGCCGGAAACCACCACCACCGATTGCGAATCGAGCGGCAAGGCCGAGGCCGCGGGCAAAGGCGCCGCCACCGTTTGCAACACCAGCCGCGCTCCCTCGACGGGAAGGCCCACTTCGCGCTCCACGCCACCTGACAGCAGCTCCGCGCACAAGGAAGCGGCCACCTCGTCGGGCGAACGGCCCACGCGGCCGATGTCGATGGCGCGCACATGCGCGGACGGCCACTCGATGGCCGCGGTTCGCGCCAAGGCCGCCGGACCGGCCAGCCAGGCGCGCTCGCAGCCCGACAGACCGAAGTCCCCGCCGGTATCTTGCACGGTCACGAAGGTGCCGCCTTCTTTGGCAAAGCGAGTCGCCACCACGCGGGCCGCACGCAGCACTTCGCGGTTCACGGCGACCACGTCTTCGATACAGGGGGCGGCGCGCAGGCCACCCAGGAAGATCACGGCATCCGCGTCGGCCGGAATCTCGTGAACCAGCCGAGCCTTGGCGCCGCGGGCGCCCAGCTTCTCGACCAAGGCTGTCCCCACACCAGCGCCATCGTCGGTCACCACCAGATTGCGAGCGGCCACCAGGCCTGGCGTGGCCAGGCCCAGGGCTGGGGCGGCAACCGCACGCAGCGCGAATCGCCCGATCGATGTTTGAGTGATCGGCGCCGGGCTCGGCGCTGGCGACACCGCCGCCACTGCGTGGGGCCTGGGCGCTTGAGATTCGACGCTGGCGGGCTTGACCTCGCTGGCGACCGCCGCACAGCCCGCTTGCTCACCCAGGTACGCGACCATCTCGCGCAAGCTGCGCATGCCGGCCATGCGCGCAGCGCTCACCTCGGGCAAGCCAGGTGCCTTCTCGGTCACGGCTGACAGGATCTCGACGCGCTTGATGGAATCGACGCCGAGATCGGTTTCCAGGTCCATGTCCAGGCCCACCATCTCCGCCGGGTAGCCGGTCTTGGCCGCCACCACGCTCAACATGAGAGCCTGCAGGTCGGCAAGTGAAATGGCAACTGGCGCTGCTGACACGGGAGCTTCGCGCGACGGAGCAACGACTCCAGGCAATGCTGCTGCCGCGACGGATGCGGGAGCCGGAGCCGCAAGCGGCGCCGTCGGCATAGCGGTCGCCGGCGGCGCTGGGGCCATCACCGACGGGACAGGCGGGGCGAGGCTGGGCACCCAAGCCGGCGCCTCGGCCAGCGCGGGCAGCGACGAGAGAACGGAAGTGCCACCCAGCATGTTGGCCAGGTTGGCCAGCGAAGTCTCGGACGCGCGCAAAAACGCCGCGTGCGACTCGGCCATGGCGCGCTGGAAAACTGCGTGCGCCTCCGCGGTCTGGCGCTGGCTTTCTTGAAAGGCACGAACCCAGGCGAGCTGCACAGCCGGATCGCCGCTAGCCGCCGCAGCGACGGGCGCCGAAGGCAGCGCGGAGGCCGAAGCCACGCTGGCGGGCTCGGCTGGAGGTGACGGTGGATTAGGCTTGGGCAATGCGACTGCTCCTTGTACGGGCGGATAGATCTTCCCGTAGCTCGATCCGTTCATCTTCAACGCCATGGCGGGCTTGCGCCGCGTGCGCGGGTCGGCCACGGACGCAAAAGCGGCGCACAGCGGCGCATAGTCCACAGCCACACCCGCGACTGACAGCAGGGCCAACCCCTGTTGCAGGCTGGCCCAGCCCGGCCGTCCCTTGCGGTCAAGGGCGATCGCCCGATGCGGACGCGACTTGAGAATGTGGCCGACCAGCCCGGTGAGCACGCGGCCAGGTCCCACCTCGACAAAGGTGCGCACGCCGGACGCATACATGGCCTCGATCTGCTCGACGAAGCGCACCGGCTTGGCCAGCTGATGAGCCAGCAGATCGCGCATGGCCTCGGGCTCGCTGGGATAGGGCGCCGCGCTGGTGTTGGCGAACACGGGGATCGACGGCGCGGTCAGGGGCACAGAGGCCAAGAATTCGCGCAGCGGCTGCGCAGCCGGGCTGACCAGCGACGAGTGGAACGCGGTCGCAACTTCCAGCCGCGTGGCTGCCATGCCCTTTTCGCTCAAGCGCCGCTCCACTTCGGCGACGGCTTCCGTCGCACCCGACAGCACGAGCTGCTTGGGACTGTTGTGGTTGGCCACCACGACGTCGAGTTTCCACTGGTCGAGCAAGGGCTGCACGTCCTCGCGCCGAGCCGCCACCGAGGTCATGGAGCCGGGCACGGCCGCGGCTGCCGCCATCAATTCGCCGCGCCGCCGCGCCAGCCGCAAGAGATCCTCGGCAGTCAGCGCGCCGGCCGCGCACAAAGCGGTCAACTCGCCGAAGCTGTGCCCAGCCACGGCCGCCGGGTGCACGCCGGCCTCGCGCAAGATCGCCAGCAGGGCCAGGCTGGTCGCACCCAGTGCGGGCTGGGCCCACTCGGTCGCGGTCAGGCGCGCGCGCTGCTCACTGCGCGCGGCCTCGTCGAACACAGCCCGCGGAAACACGATGTCGTGCAGACGGACGCCCGGCGCGAAGTCGATCTCGGCTGCGCGATCCCACACGCCCAGCGCGGTCGCACTGGCCATGGCCACATCCGCGCCCATGTACAAAGACTGGCTGCCCTGGCCAGGGAAGAGAAAACCGACGCTGCCCTCCGCAGGCCCGGCGCAAAAATCGATTTCACCTGGCACGGAGAAACTGTTGCCCGCGGCCAGCAGTTCTGCGGCCTTGGAAAGTTTCCCGACGAGAGCCGCGCTGGATTCGGCGAACACAGCCAGGCGTGCCGGCGCCGCGGCGTCGAATGACTCTTGCGTCGAGCGGGCCAGGAACGTCAGCATCGCAGCATCGGCTGCCTCGACGGCCAGCTCGCGACAACGAGTGGCCACGGCCTCGGCTGAGGCGCCACTGAGCAACACAGCCTCGCCGCCGGCGGGTCGCACGCGCGAGGCGCGCTTTCCTGGGCCGGTGTATTCCTGCAGCGCCACGTGGAAGTTCGATCCGCCAAAGCCGAACGAGCTGACCGATGCGCGGCGCGGGTGGCGTTGGTCGCGCACCCAGGGCCGCGCCATGGTGTTGATGCAAAACGGACTCTCGTCGACGTTCAACTTGGGATCCGGCCGATCGACCTTGATGGTCGGCGGCAGCACGCGGTGGTGCAGCGCCATCACTGCCTTGAACAGGCCAGCCGCTCCGGCCGCAGCCTTGGTGTGCCCGATCTGCGACTTCACCGAGCCCAGCGCGCACCAACCGCGATCCTTGCGCCCGCTCTCCTCGAAGACGGTGCGCAGGCCCTCGAACTCGGCCGCGTCGCCGGCCTTGGTGCCAGTGCCGTGCGCTTCCACCAACTCCACGGTTTCAGGACCATAGCCCGCGTCCTGGTACGCACGCCGCAGGGCCTTGGCCTGACCCGCAGGCGCGGGCGCGTAAATGCTTTTGGTACGACCGTCGGACGAGCTGCCCACGCCGGCCACCACAGCGTAGATGCGATCCCCGTCGCGCTCGGCGTCGGCCAGGCGCTTGAGCGCCACCATGCCGATGCCTTCGCCCAGCAAGGTGCCGTCCGCGCCATCCGAGAATGGCCGGCAATCGCCGGTCGGCGACAGCGCCGGCGTCTTGCTGAAGCAGATGTACATGAAGATGTCGTTCATGGTGTCGGCCCCGCCGGTGATGACGAGATCCGAGTGACCCATGTGCAGCTCGGCCATGGCCATGGACAGGGCGGATAGGCTGCTGGCGCAAGCCGCGTCGGTCACGCAGTTGGTGCCGCCCAAATCGAGGCGATTGGCGATGCGGCCAGCGACGACGTTGCCCAAGATTCCAGGGAAAGAACTCTCTTGCCATTCGACATAGTGGGCGGCGATGCGCTCGCACGCGTCGGTGACCTTGTCTTCGGCTAGGCCCATCTCGCGCAGGGCCTTGACCCACACTGGACGCTGCAGCCGGCTGACCATGGAGCCGAGCAGTTCCTGCGCCGATGTCACGCCCAGGATCACGCTCGCGCGGTCGCGCGGCAAATCCTTGAACGAGCCGCCGCACGCGTCTTCCAGCACCTGTTGCGCCACGATGAGCGCCAGCAGCTGGTTGGTGTCGGTCGACGGTAGGATCGACGGCGGCACGCCCCACTCCACGGGATCGAAATCCACCTCAGGCAGGAACGCGCCCCGTTTGCAGTAGGTCTTGTCTCGCGCGCGCGGGTCAGCGTCGTAGTAGTCGTCAATCAGCCAGTGGCTGGCCGGCACATCCGTGATGAGATCGCGGCCGGCCAGGATGTCGCGCCAGAAGCCGTCCTTCTCGATCGATCCCGGGAAAAGGGCGGCGACCCCGACCACGGCAATGGGCTGGTGTTTTGGGTGAGTCTTCATGCGCTACGCGTAACGGCCAGGCGGCCGGGAGCGCGGAGTATAGGGGAGAAACCCGCCAAGAACCCGCCCAGGTTGATGCGCGGGCAAGGACGCGAGGACGCTGCGCGTTGCGCGCAGCTACGGAAGGCCGCAAAGGTGGTTTACGCAGAATTCTTTGTCGTCCATCTTCGATGGCAAAGAGCATGAAGAAAATCGGCCTTGCAGCAGCGATGCGCGGCATCTCAGGGGACGAATTGCATGCGCGCGAGATGGCTGAGGCTGTTGCCGCCCTGTGTGCTGGCTATCGCGAGCGCACGAGCGACGCACACAAGAAATCGTGGGGGCAGTTTTTCACCGGGCCGCAGATTGCCGCGTTCATGGCCTCGCTGTTCGAGGCTCCCCGGAGCGAGGCCGTGCGCATTCTGGATCCCGGGGCGGGCACAGGCGTCCTTGGGATCTGCGCGACGAACGAAATTCTCGGACGATTCGCTGCGCGGGTTCACCTCACGGCCGTAGAAAAGGAACCTGGGGTTGCCAAGATCCTGCGCAAGTCGTTGGCGGCCGCGCAGCGGCGCTGGGGCGAACGCTTGCAGTACAACGTGGTCGAGGACGACTTCCTCGATCTTGCCCGCCGCGAACGCCAGATCGCGAACTTCGACTACGCCATCGGCAACCCGCCGTATTTCAAGATGTCGCCCAGCGACGCTCGCGGGGGCGACGCGCCCAACGCCTACGCGCGTTTCATCGAAGTCGCGCTTGGGATGCTCGCCGACGGCGGACAGCTCTGTTTCATCATTCCGCGCAGTTTTTCGTCCGGCTGCTACTTCAAGAACTTCCGACGACGTCTTCACTCTGTCGCTCGGCTGGATCACGTGCATGTGTTCGGGTCGCGGACCGATGCCTTCCGCCAGGACGGCGTGCTCCAGGAAAACATCATCGTGCTGTACAAGAAGACCCAGGCGCCGAACGCATCGGTGGTCATCTCATCGTCGCAAGGGGAATCGGACCTGGCAGAGCGCGGAATCCACAGTGTGCCACGCACTCGCGTGATTGCCGAGGCACGTGGCTCGTCCGTGTTCTTGCCAACGAATGTGCGCGACCTTGGAGTCATGGATCTGGTTGCAGGATGGACCGGCACGCTCGCGTCCATGGGGCTCGATGTGTCGACTGGGCCAGTGGTGCCGTTTCGCTCCGAGCGGCTTCTGCGCCAGAAATCTTCCACCGCCACAGTGCCGCTGCTCTGGCTGCAGCACGTGCGGCCGGGCCTAGTGACCTGGCCGCTCGACGGTGGTTTCCGCAAACCCGAGCACATCAAGCGCAGCGCAGGGACGAAACTGCTGGTTCCCAATCGCACCTACGTTCTCATTCGTCGCTTTTCAGCCAAGGAAGACCCGCGACGACTGGTGGCAGGAGCGTACCTGGCTGGCAGCCTTCCAGGCGCCCTGCTGGGCCTGGAAAACCACGTGAACTTCGTCCATCGGCTTGGTGGCGAAATGTCACCCCGTGAGGCGATGGGACTGGCCGCCCTTTTGAACTCGGAACTGATTGATGCCTATTTCCGAATTTCCAGCGGCAACACGCAGGTCAGTGCCACGGAGCTGCGCGCGCTGCCGCTGCCGCCAGCGGCCCTGCTCGACGCCATCGCCGCGCGTGTGTCTGAAGGACAGTCAGCAGGCGCCGCCGTGAATGGGGTGCTGGGCGAAGCCTAGTGTCACCTCGCACCGGGCAACGGTGACAGCGGAAATCCCATGCGCGTCGCGGCGGCGCGCATGCGGGTGTCGTTGGTACACAAAGGCCACGAAGCGCATTGTGCGGCGGCGGCCAGGTGGATGGCATCGAGGGAGCGCAGGGCCACGTCCGGGTGACAGCCGGCCAGGATGGCATTGGCCCGCTCGAAAATCGAACGAGCGATACCCACCAAATTCAGGCGGCGATGCTTGAGATCGTCTTCCATCTGTCGCCAGGCCGCCTGGCGATGTCGAGTCGTGATGGAACCTTCGCGTTCCTTGCGCAGCAGGGCCGAGAAGCATTCGGACAGCGCCAACTCGGCCGACCAGACGATCTGGCCGTCAACCGCGTCGGCATAGAACAGGCTATCGGGCTCACGCACCAGTAGCTTCACCAGGATCGCGCTATCGAGATACATGCTAGTCGCGTCCGTCACGGTCCTGGCGGATGATCGTCTGGGCAGAGGGACCGGCTTTTCGCGGAGACACGGCCAGAAGACGCCGGTTCACACGATAGGTCGCGCGCACCGGTGGGATGCCCACCAACTTGGCCTTGGGCCGGCCGTCTGAGGTGATCACAATCTCCTCACCGGCTGCGGCCCGATCGAGCAACTCGGACAGTCTCGCCTTGGCGGTGCGCACGTTCGCGACCATGATCTGAGTGTAGTCCCATGTGACCACATAGGCAAGACGCGATCGGGTGGCCGCCACCCCAAGGACCCTCGATTCGAGCACACCGCCGGCGAGGGCTCGCGAAATGGCGCGACAGCTCCCCAATTGCCAGACGCACTTCCTGGACGGCGAAGGTCATTTGTTCATCTACGGCGAGCGTTGGCGCGACATTCTGCTCCGGCTGCTGGACAGAAGCGGTCGGCCCGCTGCGCCGCCGGTTTAGCGCACGAATTGCGCCGAAAAGGGACGCACGAAGTCCCCTTTTCCCCTTGCACGCGGCCTGCACGCGCGGCCTAATATACGCTCGATGGTCCTAACCGCGCAGGAAAGTGACCGTGGCCGTTCGTCCGCTCCCCCGCGCTCTCGTAAGGGCGTGGCTGCGATCTTCCTCGCGACACTGGGGCTTCTGTTCTTGGGCCGCATGCCCTCAGCGTTTGCCCAAGCGCTCGACGACGAAGCCTGTGCACAGTGCCATGCGACCGACCAGAACGAGACTGACGGAAAAGAGCTGAAGGCCGTCACGCCTGAGCTATTCAAGGGCACGCCCCACCAGGCGCTGGGATGCACGGCCTGCCACAAGCCCGATGCCGCGGCCGAAGTTCCCGAGGGCCGCACGGGGCACAAACCCTTCGATCCGGTGGATTGCTCTGTCTGCCATCAGAGCAACATGGTGAAGGCGGAAAACCAGGGCATCCCGCTTCTGTATCGCAACAGCGTGCACGGCGTGGCCAAGCTGGGCAAACATGACCCGCGCGCGCCTCAGTGCCAGAACTGCCACGGCTCCCATCGCATCTTGTCGCCAACCACAGCGGAATCCCAGGTCTCCAGAAAGAACGTCACCGCCACTTGTGTCTCGTGCCACGTCGACCGCGAAGACAAATCGTGGCAAATGAAGAGCAGCGAGCGGGTCAAGGCCTACGCCTCCAGTATCCACGGTAAGTTCAATCAGGCGTTCACCAATCTGCCAGCCGCGGTGTGCACCGACTGTCACGGCGAGCACGACATTGCCAAGGTTTCCAAGAAGGAATCCTACGTCGACCGCTACAAGCTGCCGCAGACCTGCTCGAAGTGTCACCAGAAGATCGCGGAGGCCTATCAGGCGAGCGTTCACGGGAAATTGCTGGCGCAAGGCAATCAAGACGTTCCCACCTGTTCCGATTGCCACGGCGAACACACCATCCAGAAGCACGACGACCCCAACTCGCCGGTCTATTCAGGAAACGTGACCAAGACCTGCAGTGCGTGCCACCAGAACGCCCTCTTGAGCTCGCGCTACCAGATGCCGCCCAACCGCGAGGCAACCTACAAGACCAGCTTCCACGGCATTGCCCAAGGATTCGGCGACAAGCGTGCGGCCAACTGCGCGAGCTGCCACGGCTCGCACGACATCCTGCCGTCCAGTGACCCGAAATCCAGGGTCAACCCCAAAAACCTGGGCGAAACCTGCGGCAATTGCCATTCCGGTCCCAGCCGGTTTCTGGCTCTGGGAAAAATCCATCAGAACCAGACTCTCAAAGACAACCCGCTGGTCTTCCTCATTAAGCTTTCCTACATCATTCTGATCGTCGCGACCGTGGGCGGATTCATCGCCTACATTATCCTGGATCTATTCAGCCACTATGCGCGCCGGCTGTTCGCCAGGCTGCAGGGCCGGGATCCTGAACCTCGGCGCAAACGGGCGGCAGGCAAGGTCTACTTGCGCTTCCCCATCAGCTACCGGATCCAGCACATCATCATGATGCTGTCGTTCCTAACCCTTATCTTCACCGGGCTTCCCATCCTGTTCCCGGAATCGAGTTTCTTCAAAGGCGTCTTCAACACGCCCGGCAGCTTCCAATTGCGCGGGCTCATCCACCGGGGCGCCGCCATTGTCCTCATCACGCTGGTCCTGGTGCACACCATCTTCGTGCTCTCCTCGCGGCGCGCGCGCAGGGATCTCGTCGAAATGATGCCCAGGATCAAGGACTATAAAGATTTCAGGCAGCTCGTCGCTTTCAACCTGGGTCGATCCAAAGAGCGGCCCGCCTACGCGCGATTCAACTTCATCGAGAAGTTCGAGTATCTGGCCGTGGTTTGGGGTTCGATCGTGATGGGCGTGACAGGATTCGTGCTGTGGTTCCCGGGATGGTCGATGCGCCACATGCCCAAGCTCGGCCTTGACGTGGCCGCCGCCATCCACGGCTACGAAGCCGCGCTGGCTTTCTTGGCCATCATTATATGGCACCTGTATTCCGTCATCTTCAGTCCCGACGTCTGGCCCATGAGCAAGGTTTGGCTCACCGGGGAGCTGACCGAGGAAGAGATGCAGCACCATCACCCGTTGGAATTGGAGAAGTTGAAAGAAGCTGAGCCGCCCGCGCAGGACGACGCCGGCAAAGACAAGAAGTAGTCAGTCAGTTCGTTAGTTCGCGACCACGAACTCAATACGGCGATTCTTCAACTTGCCCTTGCCCAGGTTGGGAACCAGCGGCTTCGTCGCGCCCATCCCCGCGGACACCACTCTCTCGGGGCCCACGCCTTGCTCGACCAGGTACTGGGCGACTGCCTTGGCCTGAGCGTCGGTCAGTTCCTGGGCTTTGGCCGCGGCCAAACCGCTGCCCCAATGTGCCTCAACGCGTACCTGGCGAATCTCCGGGTGGTTGACCAAGACATCTACGACTTCATCGAGTAGCTGGAACGAGCCCGAAGCCAACTCGGCCGATGGCTGCCTGCCGGCCAACGTGAAGGCGACGGGCTGGCGCAGTTTGAACTTCCCATCATTGAATGTCACATTTGCCAATGCTGGACGAGCGCGCAGTGTGACCTTGACGGCGTTCTCCTGTCCCTCCGCCACAGTCAGGTGTACGAGCTTCGACAAGTACTGGTCCGCATCGATGCGCAGAACATATTGGCCAGGCAGGACGGGCACAGAGAAGGCGCCCGATTCATCCGACCTTCCTTCGGCAATCTGGGGACCAGCGAGTTTGAGCGCCGCTGCCACGCCCTTACCAGAACTGTCGCCAATGTGTCCCACCGCGCGCGCAGCCGGCACATGCGGAGTGAGCGCGAACACGACGTTGGCGGCCTGCCCGGCAATGACGTCCAGCTTGGCCGAGACCGTGTCGAAGCCATTGGCCACGATGACCAGTTCGATGGGCCCAGGCGCGAGCGGCACACTCTGGAAGGTCCCATCGGTATCGGTCAAAACACGAGAATACGCGCGACCGGCAACCCCGATCACGGCTCCCTCGATGGGCGTCCCGACCGTGTTGACGACTCTCCCCGCCACGAGGCCTTTGGGTTGCGCTTCGATCTTCTCGACCGGCACCTCGTGCGTCACGACCCGCGGGAGCAGACTGAAGGGATAGCCCATGCCGAATAGCAGATTCCATGGGGCCAGGGACGGGGCATAGGCATAACCGGGCGAGTGCAACGCCACATCCAAACCGAGCGTCAAGGTCAATCCGTGCGCAATCTGTGCCTGTACCCCGAGTGTCAGGCTCTGCTGGTCCTTGTTGTCTGCGCAAGCGGAGGCGCCCGGTGTGGCGCAAGTCGCGTGCTCCAGATTGTAAATCACTTGGTCCTTGGAGCCCGTCAGGTACTCAAAGTGATATTCAATGAGGGGCCGCAGCGAAAATCCTTGGGTCAGTTCGTCGAAGGGCGCATCCACGCCGAGCGCCAGCCGGAAACGGTCCTCGGAAATACCATAGGCAAACTTGGAAACGTAGCGGGTGACAGCGGAACTCTTGGCCGCATCGTAGTTCTGCAGATTGCCTGAATTGTCCAGGTAGTAGCCGATGTTCAAATGGAATCGCAGGGGGATGGGCCTCAGATCATAGCTGGCCAGTGCGTTCACCCAGAGGGAAGTCGAGTCAGGCGAAAAGGAAATGCCTGATATGGAGGACATCATGCGAATCCCGACCTCGCCACCGGCGGAGAACCCCGCTGCAACAGGATAGGCCAGTTTGACCCCCAGGAGCAAGTCGCCGAAGGACTTGATGACCTCGGGATCGGTGCGATTGGCTTCGGGCACACACTGCTCCTTGCCTGTCACGTCCGGGCCACAAAGACGGCGATTGCGATTCTCCGAAGCCAAAACCGCGCCGAATACCTCGAGGTAATTGAGCGGCGTAATACCAAAGGTCAAAGCCCCTTGCAGGCGGGTGTCATGATCGCCTCCAGGCGGAGTCACGCGCCGGACGAATACGTTGCTGCCGCTGAAGAACTCGCCGTGCAAACCCAGGCGAAGGTACCCCACCGGGCCGGCTTCGGCGGAGCTCATGTGCAGAAGACCAACCGCCCCACCCAGACTGAGCTGAGGAATGAATCCACGGAAACTGGCGTCGCTTTCGGACGCGGACGCCGCCGCGACCGGGACAGCGGGCTGGGAAGCGGTTGCAGCCACAGCGGGAACAGGGGGCGGCGCTGGTGTCAATTCAGGCGCAGGCGCAACAGGCCCAGGAGGGGGCGGCGAGACTCCGGGTTGAGCAAAGGCAGAGCCCGTTACAACAAGAAGGGCGGCGAAAAATCCGGAAGTGGTGGTTTGAATTCGCATTCGTGAACTCCCTGGAAGCGAGCCGGGCCTTATGCTAGACGCGCTTTCAGATCTACGCAATCGTCACTTCCCTTTTCCGTGTCACGTCGTCCGCGCAACAAGATATGGATGAGCCGTGGGAAGGAGAACCGCCACTGCTCGGTTGGAACGAGCCACTCTCGCGCGCCCTCAGTGGCAAGGATGCTTGGGCGCGATGTCATTCTTTGTCTTGCTCACCTGCCCCTGGAGAATCTTCATGAACCTACGAAGAAGCGCTGTCGGGGCTCTGCTCCTGCTCGCCAGCTGCAACCAAGACCATTCCGGAGACACGACTGGCCCTGGCCTTGAGTCGTCCCACGCAGCGCTGGGCGTGGTGCCCGCCAGCGAAATCGCCACCTGGACGCGCGTGGGCCCGCCCGTGCTGGGCCCTGGCTCGCGCTACATGCAGGCAGCCGCCTTTGACGAGACCCGCAAGGTCCTGGTCATGTTCGGCGGCCTGGGCGACGCGGGGGAGCTTCAGGATCTGTGGGAGTGGAATCCCGCGTCCGGCACATGGACCCAACGCTCCCCAATTGGCCTCCCTCCGAAACCGCGCGGCGGTGCAAGCATGGTCTTTGACTCGATTCACAACAACTTCGTCATATTCGGCGGACGCATGGCCTCCGGCAACATGTACGTCGACTACGCTGACGTCTGGGAGTGGAATCCCACGAGCGGCGCTTTCACCGACAATCCCAGCTCCAGCAACGGGCCAGGCTATCGCAGCCAGCAGAGCATGGTCTTCGAGAAATCCACGGGCAAGGTGCTGCTCTTCGGGGGCGGCACACCTGCTGTGAATGCCCCGGATGACCAATGGGGCGGTGTTTCGGTCGCGTTTGGCGACACCTGGGAGTGGGATCCCGCGCAGGGCAAGTGGACCCAACTTCAGCCCGCCAGTGTGCCCAGTGCCCGATATGCGGCCGGGCTGGTCTGGGACAACCAACGCAGCCGCGCTGTCTTGTTCGGCGGTATGGAGAAGCCGCTGGCCGGTCTGAGTGGTGTGCCCAAGCAGGACACATGGGAATGGGATCCGTCCAAGTCGAACTGGAGCAATCGCACCATCGCAGGGAGCAGGCCGAGCGCACGCTACGGCCACGCCATGGCCTACGACCCCGGCAGCGGCGTGACCGTGCTGGTGGGTGGCTTCGACATCGACACCGGCTACGCCTTGGCCGACGTTTGGGAATGGGATCCCACCTCAGGGGCGTGGTCGCAACGCTTCACCGGCAACGAGCCCAATCTGCCCGAGGCGCGCATCTACGCCTCGCTCGTCACCGACACCACACTGGACCGTCTCGATCTGGTAGGCGGCGGAATCTATTCCTATGACTATTCGGACCTGCAGGACGGCGAGATCTGGGAGTTCAATCCCGCCACGACGACGTTCACCGATCGCACGCCGCAGCCACCGCACGCATGGCCATCCCCGCGCTCCAATCCCGCAATCGCCTTCTGTCCGATTACCGGCAAGACCTACGTGTTCGGAGGGATTGACAACAGCTACGGGTTGCTGGACGAGCTGTGGGAGTGGGACGGCAGCTCTTGGTCCCAAGTCGAAAGCGACCTGCGCCCTCCCGCCCGCACGGACGCGGCGATGGCCTACGACCCGTCCCGCAAGTCGCTCATTGTATACGGCGGCACGGGCGGCCCGCCTGTCGGAGGCGACGCCAATGTGATCCTGGGCGACACCTGGGAATGGAACCCCGGCACCCGCAAGTGGGGCCAGCTCTTTCCCGCATCCAGTCCGGAGCCTCGCAACCGACATGCCATGGTCACGGATTCGGGCCGGGCCAAGCTGCTGCTCTTCGGCGGCGAGAGACCCACGTTCGACTATACCTACCCAACCCCCGGAAGCCCCTTGTCGGTGGATCCCTTCAGCACCGCAGTCTGGGAGTGGGATGGCACGACCACCACCTGGACCAACCGGACACCAGCATCGCTCGTGGTTGTGCCAACCGGACGCGACTACCCGGCGCTCACCTTCGACGATGGCCGCCAGAAGATGGTCCTTATCGCAGACTCCAGCTACGACCCCATCAGCGGCTACAGTTTCTTCTGGGATTGGGATCCCGTTGCGGCCGGCTGGGCGCTGCGCGACACCGGCGACCCAGCCGATTTCCAGTACGACGTGGGCGGGGGCGCGATCGCCTACGATAGCCTGCGCCGCCGGCACATCGTGCCCATCGGCGGAGTGTCTACACCGAGCCCCGACGGGACCATTCAAACCTGGGAACTGGATGCCAAGAGTCCAACCTGGTACATACGCGCCTTGTCTGGCCCAGGCCAAACCATCTCGCAGCCGAGTGCGGCCTTCGACAGCCAGCGCGGCGTGCTGGTCCTATTCGGTGGCGTTTCCTACGTGGCCACGAACGACACCTGGGAATACAAAGTCACCAATCTCGGCAACGGCGAGGGGTGTACCTCTGCCACGGCGTCGAACTGTGCCTCGGGGTTCTGCGTGGACGGCGTCTGCTGCGCGGCCGCGTCCTGCTCGGGCGCCTGCCAATCGTGCAGCGTCGCGGGCAAAGAAGGCACCTGCGTCCGGGCGGCCCCGGGCACGGAAGTTCCTGGTAGTTGCGCGGTCACTCAGGCGTGCGACGGCACTGGAAACTGCAAGGCCAAGAATGGCACGGCTTGCTCCAGCGCGAGTGTCTGCGCCTCGGGCTCCTGCGTGGATGGGGTGTGTTGCGAGAGCGCCTGCGATGGCGCCTGCGTGTCCTGCAACCAGACCGGTCGGGCCGGCAAGTGCACGGCCTACACTATCGGCAGCGATCCAGAAAGTGAATGCGGCGCGGGCAGCGACCCATGCCGCATGGTCTGCAACGGCGCCGGGGCGTGCGACGCTCCACCATACGGAATTCCGTGCGGGACCTGTGCAGTTTGTGACGGATACGGCGCCTGCTCTCCTCCTGATCCGTCTGTTTGCGACTTCGGCGATGCTGGCGCGGGCGACACGGGCGCTGGCGGCGCTGGCGGCACTGGCGGCGCTGGCGGCACCGGCGGCACCGGCACCGGCGGCGGACACGGGGGCTCAGGTGGCACCATCATCGGCAGCGCCGGCGGCTCAGGCGGCCCTAGCGGCGGCACAGGTGGAAGCGTCGCCACAGGTGGCGCCACCATCAGCAGCGCCGGCAGTTCAGGCGGCATGGCCGGCAGCATCGGCGGCGCGGCGGGCAGCAGCGTGGGTGGCACGGCTGGCTCCGGTGGCCAGACCATCATTAGCAGCTCGGGTGGCTCCGGTGGGGTAGGCGGCAGCGGCGAAGGTGGAAGCGGTATCACGGGTGGTGTGAGTGGCACTCCCGATGGCGGGGGAAGTTCGTCACTGTCCGACGCGGGCAGCCCCGACGGCAGGCGAGGTTCCGACGCGACCGACGGGGTCAGCACGACGCAGTTGCACCGCTCGGGTTGCAGCTGCGATCTGGGCCAAACCATCCCAGGCACACCAGGGCTCCCCTTCACCTTGCTCGGCGCCGCCTTCTTGTGGCACCGACTGCGTCGGCGTCGCTCAGGCTAACACCAAAATCATTCTGACCTGGCGTCGCAGTCATGGAGAACGTTTATGAAACTACGAAATAGCGCCGCGGCGACTCTGCTCCTGCTCACGACCTGTTCCGAGACCGATCCGGGCGGCAGCCCTCGCCTTGAGTCCCCTCACTTGGCCCTGGGTACTGTGCCCGCGACCGAGTCGGCCACCTGGACGCGCATCGGCGCCCCGTCCTCGCCGCTGCCCAATCCGCGCTACATGCAAGCGGCCGCGGTCGACGAAGACCGCCAAGTCCTGGTCATGTTCGGCGGCTGGTCCGGCGTGTCCAGCGACAGCGGTAACCTGACGGCGTCCCAGGATATCTGGGAGTGGAATCCCGCGATCGGCGCATGGACCAACCGCACTCCGGCCGGAACAAAGCCCAGTCCGCGCGCGGGCGCGAGCATGGTGTACGACTCCGTCCACAAGAACTTCGTCATCTTCGGCGGACGCTCGACCGCCGGCTTCAACTACGAGGACACCTGGGTTTGGGATCCGGGGAGCGGAACCTTCACTGACGCCACCACCGCGGGGCCCAGTGCCCGCAGTCAGCACAGCATGGTGTTCGAAAAATCCACAGGCAAGGCGCTGCTTTTCGGGGGCGGACGCGCCAATGGAGGCTCCTCGATTTGGCCCGAAACCTATTTCTACGGTGACCCTCTACAGCGGCCGCCCGCTGGAAACTCGCCCGACGGGACCGGCCTCGTGCTCGCGTTTGCCGAGACTTGGGAATGGGATCCCGGCGCGGGAAGTTGGACTCAACTCACGCCCACCACCACGCCCAGCGCGCGCTACGACTCCGCGCTGGTGTGGGACAGCAAACGCAACCTCGCGGTCCTGTTCGGCGGAATGCAGAAGGACCAAGCTGATGCGAACGGCATCCCCCAAAAGGACACCTGGGATTGGAATCCGACGACCAAGAACTGGAGTCTGCGCGCGACCTCAACAACCATGCCGAGCCCGCGCTGGGGCCACGCCATGGCGTACGATCCCGCACGGGGCCTGGTCGTGCTCGCGGGCGGCAAGAGCTGGCAAACCTACGTTGGCCTTGGCGAAGTTTGGGATTGGGATCCGGCCAGCGGGAACTGGACGCAACGATTGACCGGCAACGAGTCCGGCGTGCCCGCCGGCCGCATGTACGCATCGCTGCTCACCGACTCTGCCCGAAGCCGACTCGATCTGCTGTCGGGCATCACCTTCAGCGCGAGCCTTCCCTATGGCGGATACCAGCCGACTGCTTCTGGGGAGGTTTGGGAATTCGAGCCCGCCTCGGCAAAGTTCACCAACCGCTCAGCGGTGCAGAACTGGCCGAGCCAGCGCTGGGGCAACGCCATCGCCTTCTGTCCCGCCACCGGCAAGACCTACCTGTTCGGCGGTCAGAGCCCGAACTACGACTTGCTCAACGACCTGTGGGAGTGGGACGGCAGTTCCTGGTCCCAGGTCCCAGGTGATGTGCGACCCACACGCCGCGCGGACCCCGCGATGGCCTACGACCCTTCTCGCAAGTCTCTCATTCTATTCGGCGGGCTGACCTTCCCGTCGGCGCCCTTCGACGAGACAACCCTGAATCTCTGCGACACCTGGGAGTGGAGCAGCGCCACCCGCGCGTGGAGCCAGCTCTCTCCCGCGTCGAGCCCCGGTTGTGTGGGCGGAGCCGGCATGGTGACCGATTCCGGGCGTGCCAAGTTGCTACTCTTCAGCGGTGACAGCCCCAGCAACGCGGTCTGGGAGTGGGATGGCGCGAAGACGACCTGGACCAACCGTACGCCCACCCCAGGGAATGTAACGCCCGTATCGAGGGGCGGCGCTGGCGGAGGCCCGCTCATGGCCTTCGACGACGGTCGGCAGAAGATGTTTCTTTTCGAAGGCGACAGCACCTGGCAAGGTACCACGAGCAACAGCGTTTTCTGGGAGTGGGATCCCCTCTCGGCCGGATGGGCGTTGCGAGACAGCGGCGACTTCGTCGATTTGGGAACTTCCCCTTTCCCTGTTGTAGCCTACGATAGCCTGCGTCGCCGGATGGTCATGCCCACCAACGCAACGGATGTGGTGGGTTCCACGACGGACATCAAGACCTGGGAGCTGGATAGCACGGGTCCGACCTGGTACATGCGCGATCTGGCCACCGGCCCAAGCACGGTGTCCACGGGCCCAGGCTGGTACGCCAGCAACGCCACCATGGCCTTCGACAGCCAGCGCGGGGTCATGGTGCTTTTCGGTGCAGGCCCCGACGATGGTTCGGCCCTGAGCGAAATCTGGGAATACAAAGCCACAAGTCTAGGCAATGGCGAGGGTTGCACCGCCGCCACAGCGTCGAGCTGCGCCTCGGGATTCTGCGTGGACGGCGTGTGCTGCTCAACCGCGTCCTGCTCGGGCGTGTGTCAGTCGTGCAGCGTCGCGGGGAAGGAAGGCACCTGCGGCTTGGCCGCTCCTGGCACCGAAGTCAGTGGAAGCTGTGCCGACGGACAGGCGTGCGCCGCTGGCGGCGGTTGCAAGGCCCAGAACGGTACCGCCTGTTCCAGCGCCAATGCCTGTGCCTCGGGCGTCTGCGCAGACGGGGTTTGTTGCGACAGCCCGTGCGACGGCACCTGTGTGTCGTGCAACCAGGTTGGTCGCACGGGCAAGTGCTCTCCCTTCACTGCGGGCAGCGATCCACAGAATGAGTGCGGCCTGGGCAGCGACGTTTGCCGCTCGACCTGCAACGGCGCAGGCGCCTGCGACTATCCGCAAGCCGGAACACCCTGCGGACCCTGTCAAGTATGCGACGGCAACGGCGTATGCTGGCTCGATTCCACTCCCTATCTTTGCAACACCGGCGGCACCGGCGGAGGAGGCGCGGGCGGCAGCGGTGGCGCGGGTGGTGTCGGCGGCAGCGGCATCGGCGGCGCAGGTGGCGCGGGCGGCGTGGCCACAGGCGGCGGCAGCATCATCGGCGGCACAATGGTCGGCGGTGCCGGCGGCACCATGGTCGGCGGCACCATGGTCGGCGGCGCGGGTGGCCTGGGTTCAGGCGGCTCCGGCGGGCGCGGTAGCGCCGGCGGCAGCATCATCGGCGGCACCATGGTCGGCGGCGCGGGTGGCCTGGGTTCAGGCGGCTCCGGCGGGCGCGGTGGCTCAGGCGTGGCCGGCACCATTGTCGGCGGCGCGGGTGCTGCAGGTGGCGTGACTTCCGGCGCATCGGGCGGACACGCCGGCGCGATTTCCGGCGGCGCGAACGCGGGTGGTGCAGGTGGCGTGACTTCCGGCGGAGCGGGCGGACAGGCCGGCACAATTTCCGGCGGCGCAGGCGGCAGCCCCGACGCTGGCAGAGATTCCATCCCGCCCGACGCGGGCAGCCCCGACGGGCGTAGAGATGCGCGTCCACCCGACGCCGGCAGTACGGGGCGACTGGGCCACAAGGGCTGCGACTGTGATCTAGGTCACACTCCCGCAGACGGACCAGGACTACCCTTCGCTCTGCTAAGCGCCGCCCTGTTCTGGCGACGCGTTCGGCGGCGATAGTCGCGCTAGGCGCGCGCGGGAGGCACGCTCCGCCCACCCTCGTCCCCCGCACCGTTGATGGCACTGTTGTGTGCCATCAATGCAGAAATACTGTAGCGTGTTCGCATCTGAACCGGCTTGCCAGCCTTGGAGATCGTCATGAAACTGCGAAGTAGCGTCGTGGGGGCTGTGCTCCTGCTCGCCGCCTGCTCCGAAAGCAATCCCAGCGACGTCCTTGGGTCTCGCCCTGTCTCATCCCACTCGGCCCTGGGCGTTGTGCCCGCGACCGAAATCGCCACCTGGACTCGCGTGGGTCCCCCTGCAGCTGGCCCGCAATGGCTCTACCTGCAGTCGGCCGCCTTCGACGAGGTCCGCAAGGTTCTGGTCATGTCCAGCGGTCTGTCGTGGGCATACCCTTCCTCCACCCTGACGGATTCCCAGGAGCTGTGGGAGTGGGATCCCGCGACCGGCACATGGACCAACCGCACTTCCGCCGGCGTCGGGCCAAGCCCGCGCGCGGGCGCGAGCATGGTGTTCGACTCGCTTCGCAACAAATTCGTCATCTTCGGCGGGCACACCACCGCCGGTGACAACTTGGCTGACATCTGGGACTGGGAGCCTTCAAGCGGCATCTTCACCGATCGCACCACCTCGGGCGCGGGACCGAGCGGTCGCGGTCAGCAAGTCATGGTGTTCGAAAAGTCCACGGGCAAGGTGCTGCTCTTCGGCGGCGGCCTCACCGATCTGAACTCAGTGGACTCCTACCAAGGGTCCGGCGTGTCGCTCGCGTTCGGCGATACCTGGGAGTGGAATCCCGCCACCGGGAAGTGGACCACGTTCACGCTCGCCGTGGCGCCCAGCGCCCGACACTCCTCCGCCATGATCTGGGACGCCAAGCGCGCGCGCGCCGTTTTGTTCGGCGGCATGGAGAAGACCCAGGCCGATCTCAATGGCATCCCCAAGCAGGACACATGGGAATGGGATCCCTCCAACTCGACCTGGAGCAATCGCACTCTCGGCGGGAACAGGCCGAGCCCGCGCTACGCCCATGCCATGGCGTACGATCCCGTGCGCGGCGTGACCGTGCTGGTGGGCGGCTGGGACATCGAGACCGGCGACGCCCTCGCTGACGTTTGGGAATGGGAGCCAACCAATGGGACGTGGTCGCAGCGCCTGACCGGCAACGAGCCCAACCTGCCCCAGGCGCGCATGTTCGGCTCGCTCGTCACCGATTCCGCGCGAAACCTCCTCGATCTGGTTGGGGGCCTGACCTTCGACTATTCCAGCCCGCCCGCCGGGGAGATATGGGATCTGGACCCCAACACGGCCACCTTCACCGATCGCACGCCGCCGCCAGCAAAGGCATGGCCCTCGCCACGCTCGTTGCACGCCATGGCCTTCTGTCCCGCCACAGGCAAGACCTATGTATTCGGCGGTGTGGACGACAACAACGCATTCTTGGACGATCTGTGGGAGTGGGACGGCACCTCTTGGTCCCAGATCCAGAGCGACGTTCGACCCGCCGCCCGCATGAATGCGGCGATGGCCTGCGACCCGTTCCGCAAGTCCCTCGTCCTCTACGGCGGCATGAACGACTCGACCAGCCTAGGGTCGGTATCTGTGATCCTCGGTGACACCTGGGAATGGAGCCCCGCCACCCGCACGTGGAGCCAGCTTCACCCCACGTCGAGCCCGGAGCCTCGCGACTCGCACGCCATGGTCGCCGATCCGGTCCGAGCCAAGCTGCTGCTCTTCGGCGGCGAAAGACCCTCCTACGACTACCTCTACCCGCCCCCCGGAAGCCCCAGAACCCTGGATCCCCTGAGCAACGCAGTCTGGGAGTGGGATGGCGCGAACATGACCTGGACCAACCGCACTCCGGTCCCGTTCATGGGCGCGCCGGTCGGGCGCACCTACCCCATCCTGACCTTCGACGAGGCTCGACAGAAGATGTTCCTGCTCGACGACCAGACCAACCCCAATAGCGCCCTCGCTTTCTGGGAGTGGGATCCCGTCTCAGCCGGCTGGGCGCTTCGCGACGCCGGCGACCTCGTCCCAATCTACGGCAACTCCCAGTTCACCCCTGCGGCCTACGATAGCCTGCGCCGGCGGCAGGTTGTGCCCATGGGCAGGGGAGACGCGACCAGCGACTCGCCCATCCCAACCTGGGAGCTGGACACCAAGGGTCCAACCTGGTACCAGCGGACTCTCTCCACCGGCCCGAGCATTAGCGCGACGGACATGACCGCGGCCTTCGACAACCAGCGCGGCGTGATGGTGCTCTTCGGTGGCTGGCCTGCTTATGGAGGCAACACCAGCGACACCTGGGAATACAAAGTAATCAATCTCGGCAACGGCGAGGGGTGCACCGCTGCCACGGCCTCGACCTGCGCCTCGGGCTTCTGCGTGGACGGCGTGTGCTGCGCCATCGCGTCCTGTTCTGGATCCTGCCAATCTTGCTCCGTGCCCGGTCGCGAAGGCACCTGCGTCCGGGCGACCCCGGGCACTGAAGTTCCGGGGAGCTGTGCCGGCACACAAGCGTGCGACGGCACCGGCAACTGCAAAGCAAAGAACGGCACGGCTTGTTCCAGCGCGAGTGTCTGCGCCTCCAGCTTCTGCGTGGATGGCGTGTGTTGCGAGAGCGCGTGCCTGGACACCTGCGCGTCCTGCAACCAGACCGGCCGGGCTGGCAAGTGCACGGCCTACGCCTTGGGCAGTGACCCAGAGAGTGAATGCGGCGTGGGCAGCGACCCCTGCCGCTTCACCTGCAACGGCGCAGGCGGCTGCGATACTCCGCAAATCGGAACGCTTTGCGGGCCTTGTGCAACTTGTGACGGCGCCGGTACGTGCAACCACTTTGATCCTACCGCCTGCGGCGCAGGCGGCGCCGGGGGCACGGGCGGAGCCGGCGGCACCGGCGCCGGTGGAAGTGGCGGAACGGGCGGCAGCGTCGGTGGCACAGGTGGCTTGGGTGGCGGCATCGGCGGAGCGGGCGGCTACGTCGGCGGCACGGGTGGCTTCGGCGGCGGCACGGGTGGACGCGGTGGCACGGCCGGCTTCAGCGTCGGTGGTTCAGCTGGCACGGGCGGCACCATCATCGGTGGCAGCACGGGTGGCTTCGGCGGCACCGGTGGGCGCGGCGGCACGGCCGGCAGCATCGCCAGCACGGGTGGACTTGGCGGCGCGACTGGCACCATCATCAGCAGCAGCCCGGGTGGCAGCGGCGGCAGCGCGGGTGGACTCGGCGGCACGGGTGGCACCAGCAGCCTGGCTTCCGGGAGCACGGGCAGCATCGTCGGCGGCGGATCGGGTGGTGCCAGCGGCAGTCCCGATGGCGGAGAAAGTTCGTCGCGGGCCGACGCGGGCAGCGCCAATGCCGGGGCAGATGCCATCGCGACCGACGCGGGCTCGGCATCACATCTGCGGCGTTCGGGTTGCGACTGCGATCTGGGACAGACCAACAGAGGCACGTCAGGACTAGCCTTCGTCCTGCTCGGCGCCGCCTTCTTGTGGGCTGTGAGATTGCGAAGACGCGCCCTGGTCAGATCGGCCAGCGTGCGCGGTAGCGACCAGCGTGTAGCGGGCGGCGTGGGTGAACCGAGTGTGCGATGCGCGGCACGCTTTCCGCTTCCCGCGCACCGCCCACGAACTCGCTCACGCCCATTCCCACGCAACCCGCGATCCGCGGCTCGGGCCCGCGTACAGCCCAAGACCTTCCGGCAGGCTCTAGAGCACCGAACGGTTTGCCTCCCGTCGCGAAATCGCGGATTTGCGTCGCGTCCCTTCTTTGCTCCTCGGTCAAATACGTCGAGTGTTCTCCCTCGTCACGCCTCGGGCCGCTCGCAACTGCGCAATTTCGCTCGGTCCGGCAAACTGTTCGGTGCTCTAGCGGCCCTGCTCCTGATCACCGCCTGCTCCGACAACGATCCGGGCAGCGGCCCTCACCTCAAGCCCACCCAATTGGCCATGGGCCCTGTGCCCCCGACCGAATCCGCTACCTGGACCCACCTCGCGATCCCCACCTCGCTCACTCCCCAGCCGCGCTACTTGCAGTCGGCCGCCTTCGACGAGACCCGCAATGTCCTGGTCATGTTTGGCGGCCTGTTGGGCGACGGCAGCGGCTTCGAAAAGGGGGCTTCCGACATCTGGGAGTGGGATCCTGCGACCGGCGCATGGACCAACCGTACGCCGGCCAGCACGAAGCCAAGCCCGCGCGGAGGTGCGGGCATGGTCTACGACTCGACCCGCAAGGTATTCCTCATCTTCGGTGGACGCTCGTCCACCGGCTACGACTTCGAGGACACCTGGGAATGGGATCCGGGCAGCGGCGCATTCACTGACCGCAGCACCTCGGGGCCGAGCGCCCGCAGTCAGCACAGCATGGTGTTCGAGAAATCAACGGGCAATGTGCTGCTCTTCGGGGGCGGTCTGGCTGATTCAGGATCCTCCATCTGGCCCGAGACGTTCGACTACTCTGACCCAAACCAGCGTCCCGGCCCTGGGCCTTCGAACGATGGGACTGGCATCTCGCTGGCGTTTGCCGACACCTGGGAGTGGAATCCCGCCACGGCCGCGTGGACCCAGCTCACGCCCGCCAGTGCGCCCAGCGCCCGATACGACTCCGCCTTGGTCTGGGACAGCAAGCGCAGCCGCGCCGTCTTGTTCGGTGGAATGATGAAACCGCAGGTTGCTGCGAACGGCGTTCCCCAGCAGGACATATGGGAATGGGATCCGGCGACGCCGAACTGGACTCTGCGCAAGACTACGGGCAACCAGCCGAGCCCGCGTTGGGGCCATGCCATGGCGTACGACCCCGGCCGCGGCATGACCGTGCTCACCGGCGGCAAGGACTTCCAGACCTACTTTACCCTGGCCGACGTCTGGGATTGGAATCCGGCCACGGCCGCGTGGACGCAGCGACTTGTCGGCAGCGAAGCCAACCTGCCCGCCGGGCGCATGTACGCCTCGCTCGTCACCGACCCTGCGCGAACCCGCCTTGAAATGGTGTCGGGAATCACTCTCGACCCGAACTCTCCGTACGGGGTGGGATACCAACCGACTGCTTCCCAGGAGATCTGGGAATTGGAGCCCGCCTCGGCCACGTTTACCAACCGCTCAGCGGCACAGAACTCGCCCAGCCAGCGCTGGAACAACGCCATGGCCTATTGCCCGGCCAACGGCAAGACCTACGTGTTCGGCGGTTGGGGCCCAAACGACGTGACCTTTGACGACCTGTGGGAATGGGATGGGAGTTCGTGGGCCCAGGTCAAGGTTGCTGCTCGACCGACGGCCCGCGCGGAGGCAGCGATGGCGTACGACCCAATTCGCAAGTCGCTCATTCTCTTCGGCGGCATTGGGAACGCCTACGGCGGTGGAGTCGGGTACCTCTGCGATACCTGGGAATGGCAAAGCGGCACCCGAACGTGGAACCAGCTCTTTCCCGAGTCGAGCCCCGTTTGTATGGGCGGGTCCGGCATGGTCACCGATTCGGGCCGCGGCAAGGTGCTGCTCTTCGGCGGCGATGGCGCCGACAACACCGTCTGGGAATGGGATGGCGCAACCACGAACTGGACCAACCGTACCCCCGTCCCCGGCGCGGTCACGCCGGGCGGGTTTGGAGAGCCGCCTTTGGCCTTCGACGACGGTCGCCACAAGATGTTCCTCTTCTGGGGCCAGAGCACCTGGCAAGGCACGACCAGCAACAGTGTCTATTGGGAGTGGGATCCTGTCACGGCCGGATGGGCGCTGCGAGACAGTGGCGACTTCGTCGATCTGGGCATTGACTCTGTCCCCGTCGTGGCCTACGACAGCTTGCGCCGCCGGCTGGTTTTTCCCACCAACACGACGGATACGACTAGCTCCCCAACGGCCATCAAGACATGGGAGTTGGATGCCACGGGCCCAACCTGGTATCTGCGGGATCTGGCCACGGGTCCAACCTCGGTCAACAGCGCGACCATGGCCTTCGACAGCCAGCGCGGCGTGATGGTGCTGTTCGGTTTGGGCGCGAACGACAGCGCTCCCTTGAGCCAGACTTGGGAGTACAGAGTCACGAATCTCGGCAACGGCGAAGGGTGCACCGCCGCCACGGCGCCCGCCTGCGCGTCGGGATTCTGCGTAGACGGTGTCTGCTGTGCGAGCGCGTCCTGCGCGGGCACTTGCCAATCTTGTGCCGTGGCCGGAAACCAAGGCACCTGCACGTCGGCCGCCCCAGGCACCGAGGTCGTTGGCAGCTGTGCCGACGGACAGGCGTGCGCCGCCGCCGGCGCGTGCAAGGCAAAGAACGGTACTGCCTGTTCCAGCGCCAGTGCCTGTGCCTCCGGCTTCTGCGTCGATGGGGTGTGCTGCGACGACGTGTGCGGTGGCAGATGTGTGTCGTGCAACCAGGCCAATCTTGCGGGCAAGTGCTCTCCCTACGCCACGGGCCTCGATCCAGAGAATGAATGCGGCCTGGGCAGCGGCGCTTGTCGCTCGATTTGCAACGGCGCGGGCGCCTGCGACTATCCGCAATCGGGAAGTCCCTGCGGGCCCTGTCAGGTCTGCGATGGCAACGGTATGTGCCAGTACCCTGATCCCTCCTATTGCGGCACCGGCGGCTTCGGCGGCTTCGGCGGAGGGGGCGCAGGCGGCGGCGGTGGTGACGGCGGCTTCGGCGGAGGGGGCGCAGGCGGCGTGGTCTCAGGTGGCGCCGGTGGTCACGCTGGCGCTGGCGGCGGCACCATTGGCGGCGGTGCGGGTGGATTGGCTGGCGCAGGTGGCGCGGCCGGCACCATCATCGGCGGTGCCGGTGGACTGGGTGGCCTGGCCTCGGGCGGCGCCGGTGGACATGCTGGCGCGGGCGGCGGCACCATTGTCGGCGGTGCGGGTGGACAGGCTGGCGCAGGTGGCGCGGCCGGCACCATTATCGGCGGTGCCGGTGGCGTGGGTGGCCTGGCCTCAGGCGGCGCCGGCGGACACGCTGGTGTCGGCGGCAGCGTCATCGGTGGTGCGGGCGGCGTGGGTGGCCTGGCCTCGGGCGGCGCTGGCGGACACGCTGGTGTCGGCGGCAGCGTCATCGGTGGTGCGGGCGGCGTGGGTGGCCTGGCCTCGGGGGGAGCCAGCGGCCGCGGTGGCGCCGGCGGCACGGCCGGCACTAATATCGGCGGTGCGGATGGACAGGCTGGCGCAGGTGGACTTGCGGGCATCGCCATGGGCGGCGCAACTGGCGCGGGTGGCACCAGCGGCAGCCCCGCTGGCGGAGGCAATTCGATCGCGAACGACACTGGCTCGGTAGCGCAGCTGCGTCGCTCGGGCTGCGACTGTGATCTGGGCCAGACTCCTACGGACAGGTCAGGACTGCCCTTCGCCTTGCTGGGCGCCGCGTTCCTGTGGCGGCGACTGCGCCCCCTTCGGGGACTTCGGGACCCACACGCCACCCCACCCGCCCCGCGCGCCTAGCGCGCCCTCGGCGGTGGCGATAGGCTGGTGGAAAAGCTAGTGCAGCTCCCACTCGTCGTCAGCCTTCTTCTTGCCGACCTGGTGTCGGCGCTCGGTGGCCGGAGGTGATGACTTGGCCGCTGATGCCGTCCGCGCTGCAGCCGACGCTGCGGATGACGGATTTCGCGTCGGCGACGCGGTAGCCGAGGGAGCCGCCGCAGCACCAGCGTCGGACACGCCGAGCAAGACCGGGACTGCCACCGCGCCTTGCTGCGGCGGTGGCTGTGGGGTTGCGGGGCGCGCAGCCGCCGGAACGGCCACGCCCGTGCTGCCAGTTGCATCTCGTGGCGCGGGGCCGTGGCTGGGTCGCACGAGCAGAAATAGTGCAAGCCCCATCACCGCCAGTCCCCCCAGCGCCAGCAAAGGCCAGGGCCGATGTCGCGCGACTGTCGGCAACTCCTCGTCGCTGGCTGCCACCCCGATCTCACCAGTGGCCCGCGAAAACGTGGTGACGGCTGGAGCCCCGGCCGTCGGGGTGGCGTCTGACGAAGGCCGCGCCCCAGCCGCTGTGCTCGCCTCGGCCACCGGCGATCCGGCCGAGCCAACTTTGGTTATGACCCCTTCGCCACGTAGCGCACTGACAAACGCTGCGACGCTGTCAAAGCGGGCGGCGCGCTCCTTGGCCAGGGCTCGCATGACAGCCGCCTCCACATAGGACGGCACATGAGCCAGCCCCTCGCACAACGGCGTGGGGCTCGCGGTGAGCTGCATGACCAAGATCTCGGTGGCGGACGGCGCCACAAACGGCGGGTTTCCCGCCAGCGCCTCATAGATGATCACAGCGAACGAGTAGACGTCCGACCGGAGATCCACGTCCGCGCTGTCCTTGCACTGCTCGGGCGACATGTACGCTGGGCTGCCCATGATGAGCCCGGCCTGCGTGCGCAACGTCCCCCCAGAAGCAGCGCTGCGTTTGATCTTGGCGATGCCGAAATCCAGGATCTTCACCCGCACAGCGCCGGGCAGGTTTGGGTCGGGCATCAAGAACAGGTTCTCGGGCTTCAGATCACGGTGCACGATGCCGGCGGCATGGGCCGCGCCCAGAGCCGAACCCGCCTGGCGTGCGATGTCCAATACAAGGTCGAGGCTGAGCCGCCCTTGGTCCGCCATGCGCTTCTGCAGAGAGGCCCCTTCGAGAAACTCCATCAGGATGTAGGGCGCGCCCTCCGGCGTGATGCCAGCGTCGAACACTTCGATGATGCTGGGATGACGGATGGCGCTGGCGGCCCGCGCTTCGTTGAGAAAACGCCGAACCAACTCCGGGTCCTGGGCAAGCCCCGCGTGCAGAACCTTCACAGCCGCGCGACGTTCAAGCAGCGGGTTCTCAGCCAGGTACACTTCCCCAAAGCCGCCCTCGCCCAGCAGCCGGACGATGCGGTAGTTGCCAAAAACTCGGCCAGCCTGCAGCGCCATGCCTTTGCCAGGTTTATGTTACCCTGGGCCGCAGTGGGGACAAGGGGATTCCCGGAAGCGGCAGGCTGCCCTCGGGCATCCAACAGGCTCTTTCACCTGCCGTGACACCGGGCTGAAGCAGGATCCCTTCCACCCAGAATCTGACATAGACTCCGACCCGAGGACCGCGTGCATCCACGAGACCGCTTCTGGCGCATAGTTCTGCCCACGGGCGCGATTGCGGTTTTGTCGACCCTGCTGGCCGTTGGATACGCCACCGAGCCGGATCGATTCGCGCGAGGCTATTCCCCGACGCAGCCCATTGCCTTCTCCCACCGCTTGCATGCCGGCGACAACCACGTTCCCTGCCTGTACTGCCACACCGGTGCCGAGCGCTCGCGCCACGCCGGGGTTCCCGCAGTGGAAACCTGCATGAACTGTCATACGGTCACGCGCACCGACAAACCCGAAGTCCAGCGCGTGATCGCAGCCTTCAAGGCCAACCAGCCCGTTCAATGGCAGCGCATCTATGCCCTGCCCGACCACGTCTACTTCGACCATCGCCCGCATGTTGGGGCGGAGATCGCCTGCCAGAGCTGCCACGGGGAAGTGCAAACCATGGAGCAAGTCTCGCGCGAAATGCTCATGCGCATGGGGAATTGCCTCGCCTGCCACCGCGACGCGCACGAGGTCGTGCCCGCAGGTTCGAAGATCACTTCCGGACCCACCAACTGCTTCACTTGCCACCGATGAAGCCAGAGACCCACTCCTTTCATCTGCCCCTGCTCGACGCCCACGGCGAAGGCGATGGCGTGTCCCGTCGGCGTTTTCTCGCGCTGCTCGGTGCCTCTGCCGCCTTGGCCACGGGCGCGGGCTGCAAGCTGACGCGCAGTCGTGCAGCCGTGGTTCCCTACACCAAGAAGCAGGAAGACATCGTTCCTGGCGTGGCCGACTACTACGCCAGCACTTTCCAAGAAGGTGAAATCGCGTACCCAGTGTTGGTCAAGGCGCGCGAGGGTCGCCCGATTCACGTCGAGGGCAACCCCGAACATCCGTTCTATCGGGGCAAGGCCAGTTTTCACGCCACCGCGGACCTGCTCGGGCTTTACGATCCCGACCGTGTGCGCGCCCCGCTCATCGACGGCCGGCCAGGCACGTGGAAGGCAGCGGTAGAGCAGCTCGCCCGCACGCTCAAGGATGCGAGCAGCCAGCACAAGGGCATCGCGCTGGTCACGCCGGCGGTGCTTTCTCCGACGCGCAGGGCGCTAGTCGCGCGCTTGGCCAAGACCTTGCCGTCTCTGCTCTACGTACCATGGGAGCCCGCGGCCGACCATCAAGACCGCCAGGCCCAGCGCGAGCTGTTCGGCGAGGAGCGACTTCCCCAGCATCGCTTCGACAAAGCGCAAACCATCGTCGCGCTGGAAGCGGATTTTATCGGAACGCTCGGCGATACGGTTTCCGCGATTGCCGGCTTCTCATCCATGCGCCGGCCAGCTTCCTCGGCTGGCGCCATGAACCGCCTCTACGTTCTTGAGGGTGGCATGAGCCTGACCGGCAGCAGGGCGGATGTACGCATCCCGATGCGGCCGTCGGCATTGGCCCGTATCGCCTTCGCTCTGGTGCGTGCGGTTCACCTGCAAGGCGGGCGTGCTTTGCCCGAGGGGCTGGCGCCCTCCGCGTTGGAACCTTTCGCTTTCGAGCGACTGCCAGAGGTCAAGCCCTTCGCGGCTGAGTTCAAGAGCCTGGTGAAGGATCTGTGCGCGGCTGGCGAGCGATCCCTGGTCTTGGCCGGCCCCGCAGCCTCGGTCGAGGCCCACGCCGCATGCCTGATCTTGAACCGCATGTTGGGAACCGCGGACGACCACGCGCCAAGCGCGCCTGCTTTGAGCACGCCGGACGAATTCAAGACTGTGGTCGACCTCATGGCTGCGGGCCGGTTCGGCGTAGCAGTGTTCTGGGACGTGAACCCCGCCTATGACATTCCCGACGGCGACTCCGAGGGAAGCGCCTGGCGGGCCGCGATGGCGAAGATCCCGCTACGAGTTCGCATGGGGCAATTGCACGACGAAACCGCGACCACGTGCAATCTGGTTCTGCCCACCAACCATTGGCTCGAAAGCTGGAACGATTTCGAAACCGGCGGCGAAGCGCTCAGCTTGCAGCAGCCGGTGGTGGCGCCGCTTTACGATACCTTGCAGGGCGAGGAGATCTTCCTGCGCTGCCTGGCAGAGATGGGCCGGCCTTTGGCGAAAACATACCTCGATCTTGTCAAGCAGCGCTGGCAGGACGAAGTCGCGCCCAAGGACGGCCCCATCTCTTTCGCGCGTTTCTGGAACACCTGCCTGCACGATGGCCTGTACCGACAGCGGCCCGCGCCGCCTGCAGCCCGCCGGCTCGACGGGCAGGCCTGCACCCGAGCGGCGACCCGCGCCGCCCAGACGCCATCATCCGCCGGCTTCGAGCTGGTTCTCGACACTGACCCCCGACTTCACGACGGTCGCTATGCCAACAACGGATGGCTCCAAGAAATGCCGGATCCCACCGGCCGAACCTCGTGGGGAAATCCACTGTCACTGGCGCCGGCCGATGCTGATCGCCTGCATCTAAAGAACGGCGACATGGTGAGCTTGGGACGCGGTTCTGCGCTTCCCATCTTGCGCCAGCCCGGTCAGGCCCAAGGCGTCCTGCGCGTGACCCTGGGCCATGGCCGCTGGCAGGGCAGCGTGGCTGCGGGCGTGGGCACGCGCGCGTGGGCTTTCGCGTCGGCACTCGGCGCACGAAGCGCGCCCGTCGATGCGGTCACGCCGACCGGCGGCCGCCAGGAACTTTCGCTGGCGCAAGATCACGACACCCAGGACGGCCGCGACATTGCGCGCCTGTGGTCACTGGCCGAGTACGCCAAGCGGCCCCAACAAGAACTCGAACGCGAGGAGCTCCCGTCTCTTTACGACAAGCAGGAGCAAAAGGGTCCGCGCTGGGGCATGGCCATCGACCTTTCTTCCTGCGTGGGCTGTGGCGCCTGCGTGGTGGCCTGTCAGTCGGAAAACAACATCCCAGTGGTCGGGCCCGAGCAGGTGCGCAAGGGCCGCGCCATGCACTGGATACGCGTCGACCGATACTACGAAGGCGACGCGCTTTCCCCGCGCGTGATTCACCAGCCCATGCTGTGCCAGCACTGTGATAGTGCCCCTTGCGAACCCGTGTGCCCGGTGCAGGCCACCAACCATAGCCCCGACGGCATCAATCAGATGGCCTACAACCGTTGTGTGGGCACTCGCTATTGCGCCAACAACTGCCCGTACAAGGTCAGACGCTTCAACTTCCTTGATTTCACCGGCGAGACGCCCGCGTCGATGCAATTGGCCTTCAATCCCGAGGTCACAGTTCGTCCGCGCGGCGTGATGGAAAAGTGCACCTTCTGCGTGCAGCGCATTCGCAACGCCGAGCAAGTGGCCGAGCGCGAGAAACGGCACCTCGACGACAAAGACGTGGTGCCCGCGTGCGCCTCAGCCTGTCCAGCCAGCGCCATCGTGTTCGGGGACGTCAACAACCCCGAAAGCGAGGTGGCCAGGCTGTCACGCCACAACCGCGGTTTCCACGTGCTGGAAGAACTGGGCACCAAACCGGCTATCACCTACCTGGCGGCCCTGAAGAATCCATCCGGCGAGGGGGAACCATGAGGGCCGCGACCACTTCCCTGCCCGAGGCCTTGCGACCACTGGAACTTCTGCAAGGGAAGGTCACGCCGGGTTCTCTCGACGATCAGGTCCTGCGTTTTCCCGCCGAGAGGCCGCCGCGCGCCTGGTACGTGGCCCTGGCGGTCACTCTGACCGCGCTTGGCATTGGCGGCTTGTGCATCTGCTGGACGCTCTACTACGGCATCGGCACTTGGGGAAACAATCGGCCCGTGGCGTGGGGCTTCGGCATTATCAACTTCGTTTTCTGGGTCGGTATCGGCCACGCGGGCACGCTAATTTCCGCGATCTTGTTCCTGCTGCGCGCGCGCTGGCGCAACGCCATTGCCCGATTCGCCGAGGCCATGACCATTTTCGCGGTCATTTGCGCGGCCATTTTCCCGGTGCTGCACACGGGCCGTCCCTGGTTCGCCTACTGGCTGTTCCCGTATCCCAATGAACGGGCACTTTGGGTGAATTTCCGCTCGCCGCTCATTTGGGACGTCTTCGCTGTCACCACCTACTTTTCGGTTTCGCTGATCTATTGGTACTTGGGACTGGTGCCTGACTTCGCGTCGCTGCGCGATCGCACGGCCGAAGGGTGGCGCAAGCGCATCTACACGGTGCTCAGCCTGGGGTGGAGGGGCGCGGCCTCGCATTGGGTTCACTACGACAAAGCCTATCTGTTGTTGGCCGGCCTGGCCACTGGCTTGGTCATCAGCGTTCACAGCGTCGTGTCTTTCGACTTCGCCGTGTCCTTGGTGCCGGGCTGGCACATGACCATCTTCCCGCCCTACTTTGTGGCGGGCGCCATCTTCGCCGGGTTCGCCATGGTGGTCATGGCGCTAACCGTTGTGCGCAAGACCATGAATCTGTCGAACCTCATCACCGACAATCATCTGGACGTGATGAACAAGCTGATCCTGGCCATGTCGTGCATCATGGGCTACGCGTACGTCATGGAGGGCGGCACCGCCTGGTACAGCGCCAATCCCTACATCCAACACACCTTCCTGAACTACGTCAGCGGGTTCTACGGCTGGGCCGGCATCACCACCATCACCTGCAACATCATCATCCCGCAGATATTCTGGTTCCGCCGCATGCGTCGGTCGATCCCCGCCATGATCTTCGTCGCCCTGGCGGTCACTCTCGGCATGTGGATGGAGCGCTTCGTGATCATCGTCATCTCGCTCCATCAGGACTATTTGCCGTCGTCCTGGCACAAGTACGTTCCCACCAAGATCGACCTCGGCATTCTGCTCGGATCGTTCGGCTTGTTCTTCACGCTGGTGCTGCTCTTCGCCCGTGTCTTGCCGGTCATCGCGACCAGCGAGATGAAGGCCAGCCTGCCCGCCGAAAAAGAGGGGCAGCCATGAGCAGCGCAACCTTCGCCGTGTTGGGGCTGTTTTCCGACGCGCACAAGATCGTCGACGCTGCCAACCAGATCCGTCCACGCAAGCTGGGCCGGCTTGAGGCCTACACGCCGTATCCGGTGCACGGCCTCGACCGGGCCATCGGGCTCGCGCCGTCTCGGCTCGGACGCCTAGTCATGTTCATGGGCGTGATCGGCGCGTGCCTGGCCCTCCTCTTCGAGGGATGGGTGAGCGCGGTGGACTATCCCCTGGTCACCGGCGGAAAGGCTCTCTTCTCGTGGCAAGCCTTTGTACCGGTGATGTTCGAGGTCACGGTCCTGTTCGCCACATTTACCGCGGGTCTGGCCATGCTGTTCGCGTTCAACAAGCTGCCCTTCTTTGGCCACCCGGTTTTGCACAGCCAGGCCATCAAGGGCATCACCCGCGACAAGCTCGCGCTCAGCATCGAAGCCAGCAGCGCGGCCTTTGATGCCGAAGCGGCCCGCCAGGCGCTCATCGACAATGGCGCCGAGTCAGTGGAGATCGTGCCGGTTCCCGCGTGGGATCGCCCGCTCAGCTTGGTCGGGCTTCTACGCACCATCGCGGGCATTGTCGCGGCCTGCGTGGTCGCGGGTGCCGGCCTCTTCGCCGCAGAGAAACTGATCCCCATCGTGCCACCGATGATCCACATGCACAATCAGCCCAAGCTGAATGCGTTTCACGAAAGCGCGTTCTTTGTCGACGGGCGCGGAATGCGGCCCGCGGTTGCGGGAACAGTAGCACGCGGTCATTTGCCGCCGGCCTTTGCCACCCCGGAAGAAGCAGGAACTTTGCTGAGCAATCCGCTGCCGCTCACCCAGTCCATTGCCGAGCGCGGGCGCAGAGTCTTTAACGACCACTGCGCGATTTGCCACGGCCTTGTGGGCAACGGCGTGCCCCTGCTTTCGCACGCCTATGGAGGCAAGCCCGGCAATTTCCTGTCCAACGAAATACGCGCTCGCCCCGACGGACACTACTTTGGCGTGCTCATGCTGGGCAAGAACGCCATGCCCAGCTACGCCGCGGACTTGGACCACGATGATCGCTGGGCGGCGGTGCACTACATTCGGATTCTGCAACGGGCGCAGAACGCCAAGGACGAGGATCTGCGATGAGTCCTCCTCGATCTGCGCTGGTGCGCAATCTTTTCGGCGCAGTGACTCTGATCGGCGCGGCCGGAAGCGCGGGCGTGTATTTCAGCGTCGGCCGCGAGCGCTTCTGGGTCAACTGGCTGGTGTGGACCTTGTTTCTGCTCACCCTTGGGTTGGGCAATTTGTTCCTGGTGGCGCTCGAGCGCCTGGTGGGCGCGCACTGGAGCGTGCCCATGCGGCGCGTGCCCGAGCGGATCGCCTCGCTGATTCCCTTGGCCGTTGTGCTGCTGCTCGTCGCCTTTTTCGGCGTGCCGGTGATCTTTCCCTGGACGTATCCCGAGGCCGCGCACAATCCCATCCTGGTCGCCAAAGCGCCGTGGCTGAACCTCCCCTTCTTTGCCATTCGCCTGGCCGTTTGTGCCACGGTGTGGATGCTCTTCTACGCCTTCTACGTGCGCGGTTCGCTTCGCCAGGATGAAAGCAAGGATCCGGCCTTCACTGTGCGCGCGCGCCGGCTGGCGCCGCCTTTCATGGTGGTCCTTTCCTTCAGCCTGACCATTCTGGCGTTCGACTGGATTTCCGGACTAGAGCCCGAGTGGTACAGCGACATGTTCGGCGTGTACCTGTTTGCTGGCAGTTTAATTGCGGGAATCGCCGCTATGGTACTGGGCGTGCTCTCGCTCAAGGGCCGCGGCCGCTTGCCCGAGGTCCAGACCAAGCACATCTACAACCTCGGCTCGCTGGGCCTGGCGTTTACGGTGTTCTTCGCCTACATCGGCTTCGCGCAGTACATGCTGATCTGGTACGCCAACCTTCCCGAGGAAGTGATCTGGTTCAAACACCGCATCGAGGGCGCGTGGCAGCCTGTGGCCTTGGCGTTGCCTTTGCTTCACTTCTTCATTCCTTTCTTCTTGCTCATCGGGTCCGTGGGCAAGAAGCATCCGGCTCCCCTGCGGCTGGCCGCGATTTCGATTCTGTTGGGACATTTCGTCGACCTGTACTGGCTCATCTTCCCGACGCTTGGGCCAAAGCCGCTCTTCGGTTGGCCCGAATTGGCCATGGCGTGTTTCTTCCTTGGTCTTGGGTCCTTGCAAATCCGTCGCGCCATGGGCCACGGCGCTGACATGCCCGTAGGCGACCCTCTGCTGGCTCAAGGGCTGGAGTGGCAACTGTGAGCGACGAGAGGGGCACGCCTTCCGGCTGGGGCAGTGAAGCCAAGGGGCTGGCCAATCGCTTTGCCATTGGTTCAGGTGTCGCGGTCACCTTTCTGCTTTTTGGCCTCATTGTAGTCCCCGCGCTTGTGCGCGAACGACGACCGCTGGCGCATCCGCCCTCGGACCAGCCCGCCGCGGCCAGCGTGGGTTGGCTGGATCAGGCCGAGGCTCCGGCAAGCAAGGGTCGCGACTTACCGCCTGTGGATCCGGCCACGGTGATGACACCGAATCCGAAACTGCTCGGCCGCGGCGAGGTACTGTTCAAGCAGAACTGCAGCTCATGCCACGGCGAGAGCGGACAAGGCAATGGCCCGGCAGCGGGAACGCTCAATCCCAGACCACGCAATTTTACCCAGCCCGCTGACTGGAAGCGTGGCTTTCACGTGACCGACATTTTCACCACGATCTCGACTGGGATCAAAGGCACGGGCATGGCCGCGTTCGACTTCATCATGCCGGCTGACCGCATGGCTCTGGTGCACTACGTTCGCTCCCTGGGCGGATTCGATCATGGGGCCGAGGATCCCAAGGCTCTGGCGGCGCTAGCGGATTCATTCCGTTCCAAGGGCTTCCACATTCCCAACCGCATTCCGGTCAGCCTGGCCATCAAGAAGATGGTGAAGGAGCAAGTGACAGTGCCACCGTTGCAAGGACCGTCCGCTGAAGACAAGTCAGCTTCCGCCGAGTTGCTCCGCTTGGCGATTGCGGATCCGACGCGCGCGGCCCGTACTGTGGCGGCCACTGCGAATCGCAATGATCCGGTCGCCGTGGCTCGGGCCTGGGCGGCCGGCGCGCCCGACAATGGCTTCGCCCCTGCGGTGGCCGGGCTCGACGTTGCACAATGGCGTGAAATCGCGCGTACGCTTGTCGGTACCAAGGAGGAGTCTAGGCAGCCATGAAGTCGCAACTGGCAATTCTGGTGGGACTCTGGGCAACAACCGCCGCTCACGCCGCGCTTGCCGAGGCGCCTCCTGAGTCCGCACTCGACGTGGGTGTCGACGAGAAACTGGGACAGACAATTCCGCTCGACATCAAACTCGTCGACGAACAAGGCGATCGGGTCTCCTTGCGCGACTTGATCGACAAGCCGACCCTGCTGACCCTGAACTACTTCCGTTGCGTTGGCCTGTGTACGCCGCTGCTCAATGGCGTGGCCGAAATGCTGCAGAGGATTGACCAGATCCCGGGCAAGGACTTCCAAGTCCTGACTGTCAGTTTCGATCCGCGCGACGATGCCGAGCTGGCCGGCCACAAGAAGGAGAACTACATCAAGCAGCTCGGTCCCGCCTTCCCGCCGACGGCATGGCGATTTCTCACTGGCGATCCTGTCTCGACCAAGCGACTGGCCAACGCGGTTGGCTTCAAGTTTTCCAAATCCGGCGAAGACTTTGTTCACCCGGGCGTCGTCATGGTGCTATCCGGGACCGGCATGGTGACGCGCTATCTTTACGGAGTCACTTTTCTGCCCTTTGACGTGAAGATGGCTGTCACCGAGGCTGCGCAAGGCCGCACCGGCCCCACCATCGCTCGCCTGCTCAAGTTCTGCTTCAATTACGACCCGGCCGGCCGTCGCTATTCGCTCGCCATCACGCGGGTCTCTGCGGCTTTCACCATCATGCTGGCTGTCGGCTTCGGAGTCGTCGTGAGCGTCACGCGCAAAAGAAGGCGCAATTCCAAGGAGTCCTCGTGAGCACCGCCGTTGAATCTCCGACGAACGAGCCCAGCTTCTACGCACGCAAGGGCATCGCGTCCTGGTTGCTGACCACGGACCACAAACGCATCGCCATCCTTTACCTCAGCAGCATGATGACGTTCTTCCTCGTGGGCATGACCCTGGGAGCGTTCATGCGTCTCGAGCACCTGACCATGGGCCCGACCATTATGAAGCCCACTAGCTACAACGCCCTGTTCACTCTGCACGGCGTGATCATGATCTTTCTGTTTGTCATTCCCGGCCTGGCCGCGTCGTTCGGGAATTTCTTCTTGCCCATCATGATCGGTGCCAGGGACGTGGCCTTCCCGCGGATCAATCTGCTGTCGTGGTATCTGTTCATGAGCGGCGCCTTGATTGCGCTGTCCTCCCTGTTCACCGGGAGCGGTCCCCCTGACACCGGGTGGTCGTTCTACGTGCCCTACAGCGTAAGAACCGGAACCAACGTGACCATGGCGGTCTTGGGCGCCTTCACCATCGGATTCTCCTCCATCCTCACGGGACTGAATTTCATTACCACCATCCACCGCCTGCGCGCCAAAGGCATGAATTGGATGCGCATGCCGCTCTTTCCCTGGGCGCTGTATGCGACGTCCTGGGTTCAGGTCCTGGCCACGCCCATCCTGGGCATCACTCTGTTGCTTGTGGTTCTCGAACGGGTTTTCCATCTGGGTATCTTCGATCCCAGCATCGGCGGCGATCCCATCCTGTACCAACACCTGTTCTGGACCTATTCGCATCCCGCCGTGTACATCATGATTCTGCCTGCCATGGGCGCGATATCGGAGATCATCCCGACCTTCGCCCACCGGACCATCTTCGGCTACAAGGCCATCGTGATCTCCAGCATGGGCATCGCGGCGCTGGGCTCCCTGGTGTGGGCCCACCACATGTTCACCAGCGGCCTGAGCGACTTCGCCATCGTCATCTTCTCCCTGCTGACCTTCCTGGTGGCGATTCCCAGCGCCATCAAAGTCTTCAACTGGGTCGCCACCCTGTATAAGGGTTCGGTCGAGTTGCGCCCGCCCATGGTGTACGCCCTGGCGTTCATCTTCCTCTTCAGCATCGGCGGTCTTACCGGGCTTTTCCAGGGCGCGCTGGCCATCAATGTGCACGTTCACGACACCTACTTCATTGTCGGCCATTTTCACTATGTGATGTTTGGCGGCACGGGCTTCGCGTTCTTTGCGGCCCTGCACTACTGGTACCCCAAGATGTTCGGCCGTATGTACAACGAACGCGCGGCCATCATGGCCTTTGTGCCGATCTTCGTCGGCTTCAACCTGCTGTATTTCACGTTTCTGGTTCTGGGCCTGCAAGGCATGCCCCGGCGCTATTACGACCACTTGCCTAGATTCCATGCCGGGCATATTTGGGCCACCGTCGGTTCCTGGATCCTGGTCACCGGTCTTCTGCTGATGGTCGGCAATCTGGTGCGTGGCTTGTTCCGCAAGACGACCATCCCTGCCAATCCCTGGGGCGGCGTCACCCTCGAGTGGACGGTGCCCTCGCCTCCGCCGACGGAGAACTTTGCCGTGTTGCCGGTCATCACCGAACCGCCCTACACGTTTAATCCCGTGGCCAAGGAGTCCGCCTGATGAGCGTGTCGGCCCAACCCCTGGTCGCCGAACATGGCGGCGAGCATCGGGACTATGGCGGCGCGAAGCTGGGCATGTGGATTTTCGTTTTCACAGAGCTAATCCTCTTCGGCGGTCTGTTCGTGGCCTATGGCATGTATCGAGCAATGCATGCGCACGAGTTTCACAAGGCCTCGGGCGAGTTGAACCTTACCCTCGGCGTGATCAATACAGTCGTGCTCCTCACCAGCAGCTTGAGCATGGTGCTGTCCATCGTGGCCATCCGCCTGCAGCGCAAGCGTCAGTCCATGATCTTCCTGGCCTGCACCATGCTGCTGGGCGCGGTCTTCTTGGTGAACAAGTTCTTCGAGTGGAAGGCCAAGTTCCACCACGGCCTCTATCCCGGGTCCGAGCACCTGATGGCCCGGCCCCCAGGCGAGCGCCTGTTCTTCGGGCTGTACTTTGGTATGACCGGACTCCATGGTCTGCACGTGACCATTGGGGTGGTGGTGATGTCAGTCATGATGGTGTTCCTGGCGCGCGACAGAATTCGCCACGACGATTTCATCAAACTGGAGAACACGGGCCTTTACTGGCACCTGGTCGATGTGATCTGGATCTTTCTGCTGCCGCTTTTCTACCTCGCGGCCTAGTCCTATGAGTTTCACCATGCAACATCGAGCCGAGCCGCCGCACATCGTCAGCTACGCCACCTTCATCAAGGTCTGGATCGCTCTGGTGGTCTTGACTGGGCTGCTGGTCGGACTCAGCCTCACGCACCGGCCGAATCTGGCCCTGCTGGGATTGCTGGTCATCACGCCTACCAAAGCCAGTTTGGTTTTCTTCTATTTCATGCACCTGAAGTACGAGAGCGCGGCGCTCAAGTACATGGTCGCCGCGGCGATTGGCGTGTTGATCATTTTCATTGGTCTCACCTTCTCCGATTATCTGTTTAGGTAGGCAAGCATGTTTGGCGGTGCTTCAAGCTTTTCGGACAAGGTCGACGCGGTCTTTCTCTACATTTCCGCGCTGACCATAGCGTTTCTGGTGTTCATCACCTTCGTGATGATCTACCTGGTGATTCACTATCGCCGGGGCAGAGGCGGGAAGCCCGAGGACATTCACGGCCACACTTTGCTCGAGCTGCTGTGGACCGGGATTCCCTTGGTGTTGTTCTTGACCATGTTCTATTACGGCTGGACCAACTATCGTTACCTGCGCGAGGTTCCGCGCGATGCCATGGTGATTCAGGTTACGGCTCGGCAGTGGGCGTGGTCGTTTACCTATCCCAACGGCCGGCAAACCAGCGAGCTGTATGTCGCCCTAGGCCGGCCCGTCCGGCTCGACCTCAAGTCACTTGACGTCTTGCACGGCTTCTACGTGCCGGCCTTTCGAGTCAAGGCCGACGTGGTGCCGGGCAAGAACAACTACACCTGGTTCCAGCCGGAGCAGCTGGGCGACTTCGACATCGAGTGCACGGTCATGTGCGGGGTCAATCACTCGTACATGCTTTCCAAGGTGCGCGTGATACCCGAATCCGACTTTTCCGCGTGGTACTTCGGCGAGTCAGCCGATGCGCCCGTGTTGTCCCAGACCGGCGTGACCGGCGGGCCTGATCCGGCACACGGAGAACGAATCTTCAAGCTCAAGGGCTGTGTGGCCTGTCACACCACCGACGGCAGCAAGTTGGTGGGCCCGACCTGGAAAGGACTCTTCGGCAGCCAGGTCACCGTGCTCGCCGAAGGCAAGGAAGTCACATTGACTGCCGACGAGGACTACCTCGCGCGTTCCATTCATCACCCTCCCAAGGAAGTGGTGAAAGGGTTCGCGCCGCAAATGCCCAAGGCCGACTTGAGTGACAGCGACGTCGCCGATCTGGTCGCGTATATCAAGTCGCTTCATTGACGGGGACACGCGATGGGAGCGCTAGGCCCGCCGCTTTGAGCCGCGATTTCGGTGTCGCCGTGCCCAACGGTTCGCGCATCGCTTGCGCCCATTCGATGCTAGGCGTAGGGGTTGCTGGGCCATCCCATGGGGGATAGCCCCATTTCCTCGCCTGCGCAAATATCGGCGTCGCCACTGGCTAGCGCGAACCGTACGTGGTTCGTCTGGAGCCCTGTGCGCACGACCGGCATCCAAACAGTCAGAAGAACAGGCAGAGAGGATAGCGATCATGGCAAGAATGGCGACAGTATTGCTGCTTCTGGTTGGCTGCGGGTCCTCATATTCTGCACCCTCATCCACTCCGACGTCGACCTCGACGGGCACGTCGACCTCAGGGGCTGGAGTCACCTTGAAACTTGAGGACTACCTCTCCTGGTGCTCAGTCTCGGTCAACGGAGCAGCCGCATCCATGGATGCGACACAGACGCTCACCGTCTCTCAAGGGGCGATGGTTCCACTGTCGGCGAGTGCCTCCAGCTCAGGGTTCGTCTGGGGGTACTGGGTAGGCACTGATGGCGACACCAGCCCGAGCCACGACACCGGCCAGGAGGCCGCCGTCACCATGGACAAGAGCAAGGTCGTGCAGGCCTGCTGCCCGTTCGCATCGAGCCCGAGCACACCCTGTCCGGCGCCAACACTGTAGGTCCCCACGCCGGTACCGTTGACGCTTCCGAGATGGCGGTATTCCCGCCGCCACAAGCTCACATCGTCGCCTTTTCCTTAATCAACACCCACAGGGAACTCAAGCCGGCGGCTTTGGGGTCTATGGTGCTCCAGTTCTCGGGCAGCCTGGGCGGGGCCCACTCGAACAACCAGCGGGCATCGGCGGGCGACAAGTTCACGCAGCCATGGGACGCGGGAAAGCCGAAATGATCGTGCCAGTAGGTTCCGTGCAACGCTTCGTTCTTGTGAAAGTACAGGACATAAGGAACACGGTCGACCCCGTAGGGCTCATCGGGCTCACCGTGCATGTCGCTGTAGTCCATCTTGTGCTCAGCCCGGTACAGACCCGGGTGGGTCTCGCTCTCGTCGTGATCCTTGCCACTCGATATCAGGGTCGCGTACACCGGGGTCTCGCCCTGGTAGGCGGTTAGGGTCTGCTGGCCGATATCGACGAAGACCCATTTGGCTCCGGTCGGAAGCAACGGCGGAGGGCTATGTCGTGTGACGACTCGTACCGCCTTCTTGGTCAACGGCCCTCTGTCCGTCGTGACGCTATTCTTGTTGATTTCCCGCACTGGGACTCGGTCGTAGCGCTGCAATCCGACCCTTGCCGTCGCCCGCATGTTGCGCACCACGAAGGCAAGTGGCAACTCAGGCTGCGCCTCACCTTGGAAGCGACTGGGCGTGAGCATTTGCACCCGGCGCGCGGGCACGAATCCGCCCTCGACTCGTTCGAGCCATCCTCGCGCTCGCAGATCGACATTGGGCAAGAATGCCATTTCTCGGTTCTTCTGATTCCGCGCCAGAATGGGTCCGTCGAGTCGCGGCTGCTTGAGTATCCGGATCGCTGACTTGCCGGCTCGTCCGTACCACAAGTTCTCCGCGGTCAGTGCGCTGGGTACCTCAACGGGTTGCGGGTTGAGCAGAGCAAGCTTGATGGCGCCATCAGCGCCGAGCAGCGCCCACCCGTGTGGCGAGGCGCAATCGGGTTTGCATTCTGTGACCGTGACTGTGGCGCCCTCGCGCAGGAAGCCGACCTCGGGACTGTCTGCCTCAGGGCGCAAATGTACCCTGGCAAAGCGCGTCTTGACCGCGGCCATGAACGGCGGGATTCGAGCGTCAGTGCTCCCTCTCGCAAGAGAGCTCTCTTCGTTTGCTGATGCGGCCCAGACGAAAATCGCACTCAAGATCGCGCTGCAGACCGCAACCCTGGAAATCAGCGAGAAGGCCATCGATCCGTTTTGATGATGGTTTTCCCCATCCCGTTTCCGTCCTTCGCCACGAGGCCATCGGCGCCGATTCTTTCTAGCGAAGGAGCCGCGCCTTGTGGCTGGCGCGCTCTTCTTGCGGCGGTAGTATTTTAGAGCGTGTCTGAAAAGTGCTACCAGGGGTGAGGGATACGGGCAGGAAGAGCGAGTCAGGAGCAGCAGCGGGGACCACAGAAATAGTCAACCTCACCCCCAACCCCTCTCCGGGACGGAGAGGGG
>Ga0265316_10000246_pt1 | contig 62474 bp, 58 predicted proteins | sample 4522metaG_FD_202092 | JGI IMG/M metagenome (GOLD analysis project Ga0265316, IMG submission 202092) | Rhizosphere microbial communities from Carex aquatilis grown in University of Washington, Seatle, WA, United States - 4-5-22 metaG | ecosystem: Host-associated > Plants > Roots > Rhizosphere >... | reverse complement strand
GGTCGAAACTATTAATAAAATTAAAGATGTCCATTTCTGGTATATCAACATCAAGAAAGATAAGGTCAATATCCTGTTTTTTTGATAATTGGGCCCTGATTGAACCTGAATCACTGAATGTCCCGATAAGATTCAGAGAAGAAGACTTTCCCACAAATTCTTCAAGAAGTTGGCTACTATTTTTATTGGCACATATAATGCAATTCATAAATGCGAATTTAGTCAATATTATTAAATCAATAATTATGCCTTAATTCTTAAATAAAGCCAAAGTGAATAAGTTTAACAATCATATTGCAGTAATTTTAGAAGCAGGGAGCAATATAAAATTAAATACAAATCATTCGGGAGTAAATCTTTAATTCCGGGAAATATAATTGTTTTAATATAACTAAACTCTAATTTTGATTCAGTGCTGGTTTAAATCGAAACTTTAATGAGAACGTGGTAACAAGATTGTGTATAAAACAATCTTATGTTATGCTCAGGTACAATAACCAGGACAATAGATGATTAATTAAACCTAATTCAGGTTGTATTATCATCTGCAATTATCTCTCTGGTGGAAATACACAGAGAAAAGAATGCATCAAAGTGATCTTTGATCATATCGTATGTATAACCAACTTGCGATCATTATTCAGATACAAAAATGGATTACTGCGAATAAACTCTTTCGCAAAAGTTGAATTCTTGTTCATTCCAAACCAGAGATACTCTTTCCAGGAAGAATGTTCTGATAAAAACTCAGCGCCGAGCCCCATTTTGTATTTTGTCAGGCCGTTGTTTAGAAATGGTCGAGTGCCTCCAACATCAAGATACCGACAGCTCATCTTCTGACCTTCAAGAACGCTAAAATAGTACATGGCCCCTATCGCTCCATGACGCTTGTATTCCTCGTTGCCATCAAGTAAGCCCAAACGCATTAAATATATTAAATCCCCGGATTTTCTAATCATTGACTCGGCTACAATAATCCCATTCTCCTTTATAGCCAACAAAAACGGTGACGAAGATGATTTCCAGAATGTACTTAAATCTTCAACCAAAGCTTCGTCACCATACCTTTTAATGATATAAGGCAGATAAATCTTATTATAAAAATAATTAAAACTTTCTTCGTCAGTGAGTATTTCATAAGTCAGATTATATTTTCGGATTAATCGTTTTATATCTGAAAAATCTGACACACTCCCTTTACAGATTTCGCCTATCGGCCGATCAATATTTATTCTCATTATAGCCCATTCAGGCAGGATAAATCCACGGTATTTCTGAAAATGAGTTAAAGCATACTGACTTATTTCAGAAATAACCATATCAATATTGCCGGACTTTATAAGATCTGGTATCTTCCAATACCATCGCCACCCTAAAAAGGTATGATGACTGTTCCCATCCATAAGTAAATGGACGTGGTAATTCTTCTTTATCGAAGAATACCCTGCATAAACGATTTTCGCAGAATCAGATTCATACTGATATACCGGTAAAAGTAATCTTGCCAGGGACTTAATCCATGGATTATTCATTTCCGCTTATGTTTTAGTTGTGTAAAATTATATTCTAATAATAAGTGGTAAAAATACCTCTTAATATGCAAGAAATCAGAATACCATTTTATCTATATTAGTCTACCAGGTTATTAGTATATACGTTTGAATATCTATTTGATAGATTTTTTATTATCTACTAAATTAATTAAAATAACTTTATATATAAATTAAAATGTCTGTATTATTTAGATTGAATAGATAGTTAATCTGTGATAATTCTCTTTTGATGAAAGTTTTGGTAGCAAATGAATCAACTGCTGCAGTTCTGGCTGTAATCCGGTCACTTGGCAGCAAAGGGAATAGTCAGGCATCTTTGATCTGATTTGAAGTTTATTTCAACAAGCCTTTCTGAGTACAAAGCTGTTTAGTTTTTCTTTACTGGTACATTATTGATCTCAATCATAAAGCTATCGGGGTATCCCAAAGCTGCAAGTTTAGGGTAATATTTAAAGATCTCATCCCTTGTTTTGAATCCGGTAATAAATACAATATAGTATTCCCATTCCTTAACGATCTCAACGGGGAGATTAAGTTTAGTTGTGATTCTCCTTTGTGCACGTAACGCCTCTGATCTGCTATGGAATACTCCAACCTGCAGATTAATAGTTGTTTCCGCCAAAACCTGCTTATCTTCTGCAACAACAGATACGTTGATTTTATCGTTAATTGCTTTTAAAGAGGTATCATTCCGGATAACAACCTGTGATATTATATCTTCCTTCTTCTTAACCCGGAATACCCATATATTTTTAATTCCAAGCAGCCCAAGTGCAGGAATGAGTTTTTCCATTTCCTCAGAGCTTGTAAATCCTGTTATCCTCACTTTAAAATATCCATCCGCAGGGACTATAACCACAGTTTTGTTAAGCAAATCCGAAAGCCGTTGTCTCAATGACAGAGCATTTGATTCATGAAGGAATGCGCCGACCTGAATCAACATATCCGGACTGAAATCTTGCTCTGGTTTTTCAGAAACTAGCTCTTTTGCCTTCGATACAGTATCCTGTAGTTCAATTGCGTTCGAATGCAATAATAATTTCGACAGACTGAAAAAACTCCATTTCTTAGCAACAGATATTACATCTGAGCTTATTGATTGAGAAAGTTCATTGATAATTATTCCTTTTCGAATGGATGAAAATATACCTGGGCAGCTAAATGAAATGACACCTTTAAAAACCAATATTATCAGGAAACTCAGATAACGGCTATTCATGTATGACCAGTCAGGTGATGTTTCAGAATTACATTATCCCAAATTTATACTATTTTCAGCAACAGACAGTTATCTTTAGCTTGAATATTTTATACCAGGAAACATCACCGTAAGTGCGTTCCCACTGATCATCTAAGTATAAAAATAAACTCACCACCTTCGTCACCTGCGTTTTGGATTGTTCCATATTGAGGCTCAGTCGGCCCGTTGTTCAGAACAGCTTCTCTAAAACTGGCAAATAGCATATCTGAAGAAATATATCTTTCCGGATTATCGGTTAATCGTTGGACTAAATATTGCAAAAACACACTTTTATCCGGCACTTCCTTAAGTGTCCCGCTTGTCATAGCTTTTTTACTTGGCAGTTCATAAAGTTTATTGATTGAAGGTTTAGCATCAATTAAACCTCTTGTTTTAAAGATACTTCCACTAAAACATGCATCAGCAATTAAAAGTGTGTGTTTGGATTTGATACTGCTCATGTAATCACTTATACGGCTATTAGGTATCCAAAAAGCAGTATTGCTTTTTTTGGCGTCAATTGGCAGCCAGAAACCAAGGTTTTTTAATTCATTCCACCATCCGTGACCTGCATAAAATACCAGCAGGTTGTCATTCTTTGTTATTTTGTTGCTTAAATCATCAAATGCCTGTATCATCTGCACATAAGTCGCGTTTTTAAGAAAAGTTACATTTGATTTTTCAAAGGTATATCGTGTTGTAAGAACGTCATATAACTTTGTAGCATCGCTAACCGGTTCATCCAGCGATGGGATTTCCGGGTCCTGGTATTCATTATTGCCAATTATCAATGCATAGAATTTTCCAATATTGTTAATTTTCTGATTTTTTACTATGGAATTTGCTGCCGTTGAGTTAGATGGTTCATTTTCGGTTGTACGACTTCTGGCATTATTATTCTGAGTCTTTTTATTTGCAGCCGTCGGGTTAGATGAAACATTATCAGTTGCCCGGCTTCCGGGGTTTTTATTCTTAGTGTTTTTATTTGCAAGAAGAAGATTAACATTCTGAATCTTTTGATATTTCCATATTGCACCATCGGGTCCATCTAAAATATAGGGTAAACCCAACCAGTATATGTCCAGAAGCGAGACATAGTTGAATTTGGCATTATCTGATACTAAATAATCCTCGTACCCTTCTTTTTTAAGAACATAATTGTATTGATTTTTCCCGTTGTTTTCAGTTGGTAGGACCTTTCTCTTTATCGAAACTTCACATGGTGTCTGTTTATTCGTCGCTAATCCATTTATATATACATCAGCCCCTGATGGTGTTGAATTGATACTTACCTTTTGACTGGTTCCAAAGAACATTGTGGCACAGGAATTTAGCAGCAAAATCGTAATCGCAGCAATTGAACTTTTTATCAACCTGTTTTTCATAAGATTTAAGTTTAAGATCATTCAGCGTTTTATATTTATTATCGCTTTGCTTTTATAAATCTAAATTGTTCTAAATTAAGAAATATTAGAAGAATGTAAAATGTTTAATCATAGATTTGAGTTAAAGAACCTACGAAATGGAATACAAATACCTCGCTGAAAACTGACAGATCACTTTATAGGCGATATTTAGATATAAAAAGAGTTGTTTCTGTTTTCAGAAACAACTCTTTAATTAAATTCTCAATGATAAAGATCAAATATTTTTACATTTCGCTTTTATTTATTTTCCCGATCTGATCAGATGTAAATTTATGTGCCTTTTGAATGTTTGCGATTATCTGTGCCTTTTTTGTAACAGTTATCGGATATCCTATTCAGGTTTCCAGGTTTAACCCCTGATAGTTGTTATTTTGATTAATTAACTCTCGAAGCAGTATCATTCATGAAATTATTATTATCCTCTTCTTTGGTCTTGCTGAATTCCAACTTTCCAAATTTGTACATAAAACTGATACCGAAAGACCGCAATGGCATCATACGGATATTCGTGGAGGTGTAGCTTTCTGTAGAGATTGTAGATAATTGTCTTACATATTTGTTGAATGGATTTGTTGCAGTAAATCCAAAGCTTGCTTTTTTATTCCAGAACAGTTTTCTTAAAGCAAAAGTGTACATGAAAAACTGCGGATTCTTTCCCTGGATATTCTGTACAGGTGAACTATAGAAACCAAATAGTTCAAACACCAGATCTTTATTCAACTGGTAAGTTGCGTTCAGGTTTAATCTGGTCCTGAATCCTGTTGATTGGTTACCGATGCCAACATTACTTACAGTATAACGTTGGGAAACCATAAGATTGCCACGCATATTTAATTTGGTTGTTATAGGATAGGAACCTGAAACACTGATACCTGTATTGTATTCTTCCCCGATGTTTTGATTGTTTGAAACAGAAACGTTGGTATAAGTTGAATCACCAATCAGGTATGTGGGATAAAATGTGGTCACCTGTTTAACATCCTGAGTATTTATACGTTCTATTAATGATATATAAATATTTCCTCCCTTTTTAAATGTACTGCTGTAACCTAATTCAAGGTTATTCCCAATCTCAGGTTTCAATAATGGATTACCTGTCGAAAGATTATATGGATCACTCAGATTAACGAAAGGATTTAATTCCCTGTATTCCGGACGTTCGATACGTTTGCTATATGCAAGTTTCAGTGACTGGGTCTTACTGAAATCATGAGATAGAACAACTGAGGGTACGAATGTACCATATGCCGGGACGGAAGTATTAGGGAAATCAATATTAACATGAGTATATTCATATCTTGCTCCTGCTTTTACATTCAGCCAGTCAAACAATTTAAAATTAGTGGAAAGATATCCTGCATAGACCCTCATCTTATAAGTCAGGTGATATGATTGTAATGCATCACTTACATATTGATTCAGGGAAGGATCGAAAGTACTTACATTGGCAACACTCGAAATATTTTCGTCTACCATCTTAGCACCTGTTTCTATCAAGATGTTTTTATTCACAGGGTGAGTATAATCAACTGATATATTAATTTCCCTATCTGTACCGGGATTGGTGCTTGACGATCCGGAGAAGGGAACAGTTTGTCCTTCGTATGATTGCGACTGGATATAATTACTGTAAGGTTTGCCATTGCTTTGATCATAGACTATATCGAGCTCCTGACCTTCATTTTTGAACTTCTTCTTATAGTCGAGGCTATAGTCTATTGATCCAATTCTGGACCGACTGTCTGAGTTACGCAAAGTAAATATATCCGATAAGGAATTAGATGAATAATCCGTTGTTAGTTGTTCCTGATTTGTAAGACCCTGATTACTGTTGCCAAAATGATTATAACCCAAAGAACCGGTAATGATATCATTTTTTGTAATATTCCAGTCAAAACCAATACCTGACCGAAAGCCATTCCTCACAAAATCGGTACGACTTGTCTGAACCATGTTAGTAATTGTTTTAGCGGCAGTATCTTGCGCAAAACGATTCTGGGAATATGGCAACTGTGATTTTAATGCAGCATTACCACTAAAAAAAGCATTGACACCAAAGTTATTATGTCTTATATTCAGATTCAGAGAGCCGTTCTCCAATCTTGAACCCGCCGATAAATTGATATTACCATTGACACCCTGCATTTTATTGTCATAGAGAATAATATTGATAATTCCTCCAGTGCCTTGCGAATCGTACTTGGCCCCGGGATTGGTGATAGCTTCAACACTTTTGATCTGACTTGCCGGAATAGATGCAAGTGCATCGGATAGACTGTTTCCAAACACACTTGAGGGTTTACCATTAATCAAAAAACGAATATTGGAATTACCCTGCAATTCTACATTCCCGTCGATATCGACTGTTACCTGTGGAACCTTTTTAAGTACATCAATTGCTGCGCCACCCTGTGAAGTAATGTCATTGGAGACGTTGTATACAATTTTATCAATTTTGTTTTCAATAACCGGTTTATCTCCAACAACCATCACACTTTCAAGAGAGTGTGTTGATGAGGCAAGAGAGATAGTCCCAAGTGAAACGGAACGCTTTTCGCTACTTACGACAACATTATCTAATGTCGTTTTTTCGTAACCAATAAATTCGATATTGACCTGGTAGGTGCCAAATGGAATATTGGATATGCTGAATGCCCCTTTAACATCTGCCACTGTTCCTGTTATAGTCTTTCCCGACTGTTTGCTTATTATTGAAATTGTTGCATATTCCAGTGGTTCCTTGGTGGATTTGTCAAATACTTTACCTGAAATTGTGGTATTTGGTTTTGATTGGGCGCTAACAGCTATACTGAATAAAAATTGAATTAATACGATAAAAATTAAGGGTCTCATAAATGATGAATTCATAATTAAAAAATCTTATTTGAATAATTTGCCTGAAAAAAGTGTTAATTAATAGACCGCGCAAAAGAATGAAAAGAAATTGGATATAGCTTATCAGGAATGTTAAATAACATTAATTGCAATGTTAATTTTCATTAACAATCTGTCCGGTATGGAGACAAATGTTGTTTGCATTTGTTCAATTAATCTTACCATTTCAGAAGAATTCCAACCTGATTAGAATACTGAATAAATGTGAGTTCTGTTTTATTTTTCGATTTTGATGATAAAGGATTAGCGGGATCCTGATGTGTTTTATTATAATGGTTTACTACCTGCTTGCCACATAAATATCCTATAATTCCCCCGACAAAAACATCGGAAGCCCAGTGTTCATGTTCGGTTAATCTTGATATACCAACCAACGTCGCTGCTGAATAGCAAATAACCGGGATTACTTTTATATCCTTGTACTGTGATGCAAAAACTGTCGCGATTGAAAATGCAGTTGCTGTATGACCTGAAGGAAAAGCATCAAATTCAGAAACCGGTTTTCTTATTTTCAGATCCTGATCCCATTTTGAAAATGGCCCGTACCAGTCACCTCCTGCAGTTTTGCTGAAAGTGTAATCAGCAATAGGCCTTTCTCTGCCCGTAAGTATCTTTATAATATTAACCCAGACACCAGAGGTAATCATGGCCTGTGTTGCCAGTAAGCTTGTCTGCAGCCCCTTTTCATTTTTGCATGCAGCGCTCAGCGCTCCTGCAGCGATCACTGAATAAACACCCCAGCTGCCCCCAAAATTGGTTATGACAGGAGAAGATTTATTTATCCATTTATGATCCTTTTTCTGAACGCGTGCCCATTCGTCAATCTCATTATCAAAATGGATCAGGGCAGCAGTGACTCCGATTGCAGCACCTGTCATTAACCATTGTTTTGCACTTTGCCTAAAAGGTGCAGTTATCTGCTCTTCAAAATCTTTAAGCAGTGAAGGGAAATATCCTTTTGACGAACGGAAGGAGAAAATACTATCAGTTTTGTAAAAGTTGTCTGATGATTTTTGATAGAGGCTATTGTTATTGGGTTTTTCCAAATATTTATATTGAACATTGGCAGAATCGGGAATCTGTGAACTTGCTGAGAAAGCAATACCATTGTTAGCAAGGAAAAACAATCCACACAATACGAGATTGATTAGAATCCATAACATTCTTTTTTGCGCCAGACCATTAAACAGACTTCTTTCCATACTGAATGAATTCATAAATATAAGTTGATTATATATCAAATCTGAATTGGACACGCAGTCCTAATCCTGATATATTCGGATGATTAAGATATGTAAACCTTTTTACAAGATCAACTCTGAATATCTTAAAAATATTTGTGACGCCAACGCTTGCCTCGATATAAGGTTGGTTTCCAAAAGAATAAGTTAAAGGCATTCCATTATTATCAGCAGGAAATTTAAAAAGAGTACTTTGATAATCAGGATTATTATTCCTGGTGATCCCTCCATATAATACCTTGCAACTTACAACCTCCCGTAATTTGAGTTTTTTTAGCAGAGGTATTTTATTGAAGAAAAAACCATTGAAACTATGGTCTATATTTAATGAGACATACTGATCACTGACGAATTCCAGGAAATTCATCAGGTTATAAGAATCCTTCTGATATGAGTAGGTCTGATTTGCATTGTGTATAAACAATAGAGGGAAAGACACTTTTCCAATGATTTTGCCAGCTTCAAAGGAGACATCTGTATAACCGAGTACAGAGAGGTAATACCTCTTGCTTATGTCAAATTGAAGTCGTAAATAGTTATAATCGTTATTTATTGACTTTAGCCCACCTGCAATTCTTAACTGAATTACCGGATACTTTCCCGGTAAGGGATCTCTGTATAATTTTCCCTGGTAAAATTTTTCATTAGGGGCATACCTCAGATTGACATATAACTCAGAGATATTTATTACTGGTATATAATGTGCCAGTAAAGTGGAATCATTGTAAGTGAAATGGAGATTGCCTTCTGTTGATTGCCTGGTGATACTATAACCGAGCATATAAGAGAAATGATTTTCAAATTCATTAAGATATTCTGCCCTGATAGTATTATTTAACAGAAACTTGTCATTCACACCTCTTTTCAACGATAAGAATAGGTTATCTCCCTGTGTAAACTGAAGTTCCTGACCTGGAATTTTGAGATCATTCTGATAACTCAGCTTAATTGATTTTACCGGGAACTGATATATTGTACGTGGTGTCAACGAGTAAGTTATGGCTGCATTATATTTGAATATTCTATCATTCAACCCATAAGCTACATAACCTTCATAAGTTATTCTTTTACTTAATGCAGCTGTGGTTCTTCCTCCGAATCTGAATCTCGATCCTTCCACAGGATTAAAACTATAGAAACTTTCATCAGGTCCGATTTCAGTTTTTCCAAGATTCAAATACCCGGTCGTCAGTAACGTTATAATATTCATTCCTCTATTAAATGCCGGAATCTTTTTAATACTGTCGATAGTCAGATAAACACCATTTTCAGATTTAGAGAGGGGAACATACCTATTCGCTTCCCAGAAACCCGGACTATCAGCTGAGCCATCAAGTCTTTCTACTTCTGCAGGGCCTGTGAATACCTTTTTATCAATCGGTTCGTTAATTTTATAGTCCTTGTAAGAGATGGTACGCTGACCATATAAACCCAATGAATTCTTTATTATACCGAAATCAATTGAGATTTCATCTTTTGAAAGCAACCAGGATTTCTTTCCGAACTTATCAAAATCCTGTACTATAGAGATATCCTTAACCCAGTCGATATTCATCTTTTTATTAATACCTATATCTATCTTACAAACTGCATAGCTGCTGTCAAGTGTTATATATAAATGTCCGTGAAATAGAAAATCAGTTTTATTCCTGGGCTCAAAGAACAACCTTATGCATTTGATTTTACCGAAAGCCAATGTATCAACAATATAATATTTGTAGAATATGGGCGCGTTGTTAGCGATAGGACTTACAAAAGTGTTAGTCAGAAACAGGATTTCATTGTCGTAGATATTTATATGCTGATATAAATAGTTAAGATTTGCGGAAACACCCTTGTTGTCAAGATATTCATCAAGGTTTACCGTTTTCTCAGCACGGATTACCTCTTTTGTAGCCTTTGGATCTTTTCTGTAATAATGATCAGACAGTGTCTCTTTGATAAAAAGCGGAAGAATACTTTTACCTATTCTTTTTGTAGTATCTATATTATCAAAGACAAACCTGAACTTTCCAAACAGTTTACTCTCTTTGAACTTTTCGGGTATATTACTTAACGCAAACTGAATTTTGTCATATTGTTTAAATTCCAGGTAATCGAAGCTTTTTTTATTGTTCAGATCCTTGTTATTAATTACTTTTTGAATAAGATCAACCGCAGGATTATTTTTGTTTTTGTAGGCGCTTTTTCCTGGTTTTACTATCACTTCATCTAAAGAAATTGATGATAATTTTAAACTGATATTGATAGTCTGAACTTTACCTTCAGATATACTCCTGGTTTCTGTTTGATAACCCAAAAATGAAAATGCAATTTTATCTGCCTGAACTTTCGTTTCAATGCTGTATTTCCCAATATTGTTAGTAATTGTTCCAACAGTTGTCTTCTGAAATGATACAGATACTCCTGCTATTGGCAACCCGGTTTTTGCATCAACAACAACTCCGCCTATAACTGTTTTTTCAGATATCTGTGAATAAGAATCCAGGTAAGCAGAAAGCACAATAATGATATATATTGGAAAAAAATATTTCTTATTTATTACTATCATTTTTAGTTTTGAGATAATTGCAACTAATTTTAATTTAAGTCATTAATGAAAAATCAATAGTAATTTTATTTACTTCTCATATATATTAAACAACTTCAAATACAAAAAGGTATAAACGGGACAATATTATTTTTAATGAAGTCTAAACAAAACTCCATAGAAACCACCAGATATTAAATCTTTTGTAAGTTACTTTATGCAGCAAGTCACTAATTATCAGGATGAATTCTTGATTAGTTGCAAGGTCCGGAGATAATGTTACTACGCTTTTTTTGTCACTGGTCTTGGATGCGCGATTTTTGCTGATTTTTCTTCAAAGTTGAAGCGATGCACCCGATGTACAGAATTGTTATGACATTTTAAGCAGTCTTCTGCTTTTGGTCTGAAGGCTTTTGTAATGAATGGCCCTTTGTGGCAGGCTTCGCATGTCACACCTTCCTCTTTCCTGTATGTGGATGCAAAGAATGATGAATCGAGTCCTCCACCTGTAATATGGCATATTAAACATTCAAAACTTTCCTGTGGATTTCCTGTAACGTTGGCGTTTTTCGCATACCTGTATGCCTTTTCAGAAACGAGAATTTTAAAAGCATTTGAGTGGGGACCGTTTTTCATGAGATTATACTGGAAGCCCATTTCTTCATTATTATGACAGACCGAAGCACATTTTTCCATTCCGACATAATGGTATTTTACTTTTTCCTGTAAAGAGAAGTTCTTTTCAACTGATTGAAGTCCTGTTGATTTTTCATAGATTTCTTTAGTCTGGTTGGATTGAATTAAGCCAGTGAATATAGCCATACTAAAAATGGTTGACAGGATGAAAAGTACTATTTTAATTCTTGTTTTCAATTCTTAAGAAACTCTTTAAACCACAAACCGGAATCTTTCATATATCTTTCCTGAGTCTTGAAATCTATGTAGACAAGTCCAAAGCGTGTCCGGTATCCTTTGTCCCACTCAAAATTATCAGTCGGAGACCAGACAAAATAACCGTTTACATTTACACCTTCTCTTTTTGCTTTTAACACCGCCTCCAGATGATTTTTAAAATAGTCTATTCTGTCTTTATCATGAACTCTTCCGTTTTCAAGCTTATCAGGAATGCAGGTTCCGTTTTCAGTTACAATTAAATTCCTGATGCCTTTGTATGAGGCGTATTTTTTAAGTATTTGATATAATCCTTCAGGGTAAATTTCTCCTTCCATTTCATTTGCAGGGACGCCCCTTTTGGATGCCAGAACTTCTTTTGCCCTCATTCCAGGTATTATTGAATTCCTGGCAACTGTTCTGAAATAATACTGGACACCAATGAAATCGAAATCAAATACCATTTTTGTTTCATCCCCGGGCTTATAGAGGGACTTCATTTTCCTTAAGATAGGTACAGTATCCACCGGATAGCCAAGCCCCAGGCATGGTTCGATAAAAAGGCGGTTCATTATTGCATCCATGCGTGCGGCAGCTTCTACATTCTTTTTCTTTGTATCAACCGGTTCTACCCAGGTATTTGCAAAGGTGGTTCCGATGTTTGCTACGGGCACATTTTTCCTTATGATGCGGCCTCCTTCGGCATTGCAGAGAACAGAGTTGTGTACTGATTTCAGGAATGCGTTAAGATTTTTTTTACCAGGCGCAAATATCCCTTCCATATATCCGCCACCGGTAAAAGAAAGTTGTTCGTTGATGACCATCCAGTTTTTTACTTTGGGACCATATTCCCTGGTAACCACTTCAGCATATTCTGAGAACCAATCAATAATCTTACGATTCGCCCAGCCTCCACGGGCTTCAAGAACCTGTGGCATATCCCAGTGATAGAGTGTGATCCACGGTTCGATGCCGACAGAAAGGCACTTATCGATCACTTTATGGTAGAAATCAATACCTTTTTGGTTTACGGTGCCGGTTCCTTCCGGAAGAATCCGTGGCCATGAGAGGGAAAACCGGAATACATTGAAATTCATAGCTTTAATCAGATCAATATCTTCAGCGTACCTGTGGTAAAAATCGGCTGCAACATCTGCATTTTCTCCTCTTTCTATTTTGCCCGGGATACGGGAGAAATAGTCCCAGTTCGATTCGCTTTTGCCATCCAGGTTCCAGGCGCCCTCGGTTTGATATGAAGCTGCTGCCACACCCCACTTAAAACCGGTTCCGAAGTCAGTTTTCAGGAAATCACCTGCAGGCACATACCTGAAAAGGTCAGAACCAGCCAGATATCTGCTGAACAGCAAACCTGTACCGGCAATGGTTGTATTTCTAACCCAATCTCTTCGTTTCATATCAGTTAATCTTGAATGGAGCTTAAATTAAGTTTAAAAACTTCGGAATAAAAATAAGTCCCCCAACAACTATGGCGATAATTGCTGATATCAACACAGCTGCTGCACCATAATCTTTTGCCCTCATGATAAGTTCATTCCATTCGGGATCAATACGATCGGCCAATGATTCAATTGAAGAATTCAATAGTTCAGTTAGAAATACTGCACCAATAACAATTATCAGCAAAGACCATTCGTAATGATCTATCTTCATAATTATTCCCATAATGATTGCTATTATTGCAGCAAGGAGATGAATTCTGGAATTATGTTCATTCTTTAAAAGCAAACTTATTCCGTTCAGAGCAAACCTAAAACTTCCGAACCTTGATTTCAAAGAAAATTTATTTGAGGTCATGTAGTTATAGATAGAAAGTTATTTAATCTTTAAGGCACCTGACACTAAATCCATTTTTTTTATTTCTGTGGTCTATGCTAAAGGCTGAATCATTGAAATAGAGTCCCGTATACCATTCATCATCATTTGTAACTTGTGTGGCAGACCAGATGCAGGTATAGGATAGAACAGAAGCGAAGGTCCCCTCAAAATACCTTATACCGGCTCCAAACGCAGTAAGACCACTGCTGTTATCTGCTCCCTTATTTGGTGAAAGCCAGTGAGCTGTTCCTGCTTCTTTTAATTTTCCACCTCCCTTGAGTGAATCACCAAGAAAATCCCTCAACACCAGCCACTCCTCTTTTTCAGGAACATGCCATCCTGTTGGGCAAAGTTTTCCGGTATTCACTGTATAACCATTATATAACGCTCCATACGTGTCTTTGAATGAAGCCCCATCATTATTGTACCAGCAAAAGCCAGGTGTCGTGAGAGTGTCCCAGGAATCAGCATCAGTTATCAGTGCTATATCAGTTCCATCGTTAAAAGTGGTTGTTTTCAGGTTCTCTGCCATCCAGACCTGGGTGCCTATTTTTACAGTTTTGTAAGTATTCCCCTCTATGTCAGATAATGGAACCACAGGTTTATCCTGCTTTTTGCACCCCGGGGAAAATAAGGAAATGAAGACCAGAATTAATATAAGAGATGAGCTCTTTTTTCTCATTTTATCATATTGATTTAAACCCACTTATAATTTCACAATATCTGACAAAAATGTATCTGTCTCTTTTTCAACACCCAGCCAGTCTTTCGATCTGATGTATGATCCAATCACATGTGCCCCTGCTTCGGGGAATGCTTTTTTTTGTTTTAATGCTGCAGGAGTGCCAAGTTCATCAAACATTTTTAACATGGCGGGTACTGAAACGGTCTTATCCTGCTCAATCTCATTTTTGTAGTAATAACCAAGGAATACAGGGCATTTTACATTAGAAAAGACTTCTGGTTTCATTGTATTTGAAATCAGACTCTGAAGAGCTACCAAAGCTTCTATACGGTAATCAAGTTGCCAGTAATTTGCATGAACCTTGCTCTCTGATTCAAATTTTCTGACAGGTCCGCCTGAAACAATCCTTGCAATCTGCAACCCCCAGGGTTTGTCAAGGATCATCGCGGTATTGTCGTAAAGCTTCACACATGGCGAATATAGGACGATTGCTTTTATTTCCGGATGCCGTGTAGCCAGGTAGAGAGACAGGGTCCCACCTGCGGAAGTACCGATAACCACAACTTCATCGCCGAGTTTTTTTGCAATGGAGAAAGCATCTTCTGCAGAAGCTTCGTATGCTTCAGCTGTAAGATTGATCATAGAGCTGTCACCCATGTCAATACCATGTTCAGCGAGCCGTGAAAGATAAAGATTGGCATTGTATTTTTTTGCCAGATCCTTATGAACAGGATCGCCTTCAGCCTGGCTGGCAGAAAAACCGTGGAGATATAGAAATGCAATTTTTGTTTTCTCTTTTTTAGAAGAATCAGCCCAAATAATTCTTGCCTGGTTATCGGGTTTGATTCCCTTTATCGAATTTTCGCTCCTGTTTATATTATTCTCCAGATCCGTAAACGATACCGGGAGATTAATCTCATGTATGGAAAAATCAGGCTTTGAGGGTCTGGGCCCCACAGAGTAAATTATAAAGAGGGCTAGAATAATTCCTGACAACCATTTTCCAAATCTTTTCATATTGATGTTTTAAGCAACAATAAAATTATTAAAGTAAGAATTACAAAACAAATATAATTCCCAACTTAAAATACCGATGAAATATTTCTGATCAGATTGAATTATCATTTAGCATTTTGGATAGAATATGACTTTTTATTTGTCTGGTTTGTATTTTTAAGAGATTCAATGCGCTTAGTGATAGATTCAGCATAGTCTTTGTCGTGCTTATTCCTGGAGTTCTTTATTTTATCAAGATATAACTCATAGTAATATATGGCTTTAGGAGTGTCGTTAAGTTTTTCATCATAGAGATTTGCAATTATCATATATACATCATTATCAGTCCTGAACTCCTGGCTTTTTATGTATGTGTTAATTGCCTCGGTATACTGGTTGTCGGATTTCAATACTTCAGCGAGTAGAATATAGTTTATACCTATCTGGTTTCCTACAGGGGTTAACAATTTTATCACATTCCTGTAATAATAAACACTTTTTTTTGGGTCCTTAAGCAACACATAATTTCGTGCCAGATTACCTGACACCTCATAATCTGAAGAATCTTTCCTGTAAGCTTTTAACAAATACTCAACCGCTTCTCCCGGATGACGATTATTCGCGAAACTTATTCCGGCTCTCTTGAGGTTGAAAAAAGATGAATCACCGGTACTTAATATTTTCAGATAATCATCTAACGCCATTTTATAATTATAAATAGTATAATTGATTGCTGCCCTCCGTGCATAAAGGTCAATATCTGAAGGATCGATTTCTATCCCTTTTGTCAGTAACTGCAATGCAGTATCGGCACCGATGGTTCCTGCATACAGGTATGCCAGGTTTTTAAGAGCATTAGTGTTTTTGGGATTGAGTGCTAATGACCTGTTAAACATACTAATGGCATCTTTGGAATCTCCTTTTTTCAGGTACGCGAAACCAATTTTATCGGTAAATATATAATTGAAGTAATCCTTCCTGTAGAACCGATAGTATATTTGGATTGATTCATCATATTTCTCTTCCTGCATTAATATGCCTGTAAGGTAATAGGCATAAGGCCAGTTCATGGAATCGGCGGCACAAAGTTTCAGGAGAATTGGTTTGGCCAGGCCAATCTTGCCTTTGTTAAAAAAGCTTTTTGCAACAGTGAAATTGTAGTTGTTGTTATCAGGAGAGATATTTGCAGCTTTTACAAAACACTCAAGCGACTTATCATCTGATAGAAAGCCCTGATATGCGAGCCCCATTTTATAGCTGATTTCAGCATTAAGACTATCGTAAACAAGGATTTGTTTACAGGTGTCAATTACTCTCTGGTAATCACCCTTGATAATCATCATATCAATCTTCGAATAGTCAGGTTTGTTCTGAGCAAGCCCGGGAAGTGAAAGGAATAAAACCAGGAGCATAATTGTTAAGCCAATCCTTTTCATAATTTTTAATTTATTCGTTATTAAACTGCTGTTTTGAAAAATAAACTCTGAATCATTTATAATTGGACTTTAATTTTTTAAATATATAACGAATAATTTAGTTATGCAATTGAATATTTAAGAATTCTTTAACCAAATGAAAGTCTGATTTGGCGAAAATAGATTCTAATTGAATATTCTCAATATTTTTAATTCATAAGGTTTGAACAGGACAATTTCATCTTCACCTGATTTAACAGCTTCCCCGGTAGATGGATTTAAAAATTGATAGTTACCCTTCACTGAAGTTATAAGCTTTGTCAATACTTCCTCTGATCCTTCATTAAAAATAATATAGTAATGATCGCTCCCTTTTACTACATGCCTGTATCTTATATCCCTTGCAGGTGTACCCAGATCAAAGTCGGGTAATATAATCTTTTCTATCTCAGCTGACATATTATCGGGTGTCTGGTAGACTGTACTTCCTTTAAACAGGGAAGAATAAGTAGATGATTTATTAATAATAAGTCTGCCATCTACAGCAAGTTTTTTCAAAAATGGGATTGCTTTTTGAGGCATATCTGAGAGGCTATCAATAACAATGACATTATAATTCATTCCGGCGATATGGACCCCTTTTGAATCAATTTTTGCATCTTCCCAAAGATGCCTTATCTCAAGGTAGTTAAAATCGAGTTGGTGCTGATAGCAGGTCTTTGCAGATTTATCCGGCAGGTAAGAAGCTTCGCACAGGATTGCCAGATTACAAACCTGCTTTGAATCTGTATTAAGCCAGCTAAGGCGGCGACAGGCATCAGCATATTCTCTGTATTTACTCCACCATGAGGCATTTGGTCCAACATCCGGAGGGCGTTCATCAAACCTGGGCCCTCGGATGGAATAAAAAAATGCATGAGGTATCAATAAATTCTGCCCCCGTACAAAACACCAGTCAGCCAGCCAAACCATTTCGTCGTATGTAAAGTTGTGTCCATATGCGCCATAAAGCTCATCTGAATTCCGGCGCAACCCCATGTGAATCATAGCACTTGAGGCGCATTTTGCAACAGTCGAGTTTTGTCCCTCAAGAGCCTTTGGTCCTGGCTCCACGTAGCGCCAGACAATGTCCTGTCCGGGGATCTGAAAATATTGTTCTGCGCCTATATCCATCGAACCGGCAGGATGACCCATGAGAGAGATCCCATGGTCCTTGCACCATTTTCCCAGCCGTTTGTAATAATTTTCTTCGAGACAAATATTAACTGCTCTGATATAATCGATCCTGTGCTTTTTTGAATCGGAATTATCATCATACCACAAGTCCGAAAGAAAGGGAGTTATGTCATAGCCAAGAATCTCTTTTATTTGTGGGAGAAGGGAAATATTCCCGGGTACAACTCCGCTTGTACCACCGCGTCCGAGAGGAGAGGGTTCATCTGTGAATATCCCCGTTATTGTTGTACCGAAGTATTTACCAAATTCCCTGGCATAACGGTCATAGACAAGCTCCATAAAACATGTAACAGCATCAGGATCAAGGATATCTCCGGCAGGAGGAGACTCTTCTTTCAGTTGTTGACTTCCTTCCCCGATATAATGAAGACCTCTGATGTTACCGCCTGATGGCTGATCAACTATGGCAACCCGGGCACCGTTTGGGCGATCGATTATGGTAATTAATTTTTTATTTCCCTGAAGATCCGGTGTTTCGCCAGGTTTCAGATCAATTTTAGTAACGCCGCGAGCAGCATATTCAGGGTTTCGTGCAACAACCTGGCCACTTGAAGAACCTGAAGGATACATTCCTTCGTCATAAAGGATAACATACATTTTTCTGCGGGAAGCTTCCTGTATAGCCACATTCATCGAATGAATCATTTCTGCTGAGAGCCACTTCACATTTTCAGGCAACCCGATACGGGGATGAATGACAAAACCATAAACCCCATGTTCCCCGAAATCGGCTATCTGCCTTATAATTTCCTCATCTTTCAATGTATCGTTCCAGAACCAGAATGGCATTATTGAGAATTCATGAGGAGGATTTATGAAATCTTCTGGTACACCCTGGGCCTTTATTATTCCTGCAGATAGTATAATTATAATGGTTGAGAGAAGTAAAAACCTTTTAACCAATTTCATGCATACATAGTTTTTAGGAGTTTCAGAATAAAAACAAGTTTTATCTGAAAACCTTATAAAGATATTCATTATGGGGCATAAATGGGAATAAAAAGGAGTCTATCGAAGAACAGGATTTCCCATTTGGATTTTTGGTTAGGGAAGGAAACTCTTTTAAGTATTCAGGTCTTTTTCGGGAACCAGGGTAAGAAGGCACTGGTTTTTTCAATGTATTCTTTATAGTGAGGTTTTTGTTCTTTTAAGCTTTTTTCCAGAAGAGCGACCCCGGATACTTTAATTATTAATGCTGTCATCAGAATCGATCCAAGGATAGGAAGCCAACTGCCGGAAGCCAGGCATAAAAAGGCATAACCCCACCATACAGCAGAATCACCAAAATAGTTAGGATGTCGTGTGTAGCGCCATAATCCTCTATCCAGCACTTTGCCCCGGTTCGAGGGATCTGATTTGAAACGAGCAAGCTGAAAGTCTCCTCCGGCTTCAAAACAGAAACCAATTATCCAGAGGATAATTCCTATAATATCGAAAATGCCCAATGGTTTATTTTGTCCGTAATACTGAGCCCCCAGGAGAGGTGCGGAGATTAACCACATAAGAATACCCTGAAGCAGAAATGTCTGAAAAAAGCTTATCCACCAGTATTTTTTCTCCCCGTAGTTTTTCCGGAATTGTTTGTACCGGAAATCTTCTCCTTTACCAATATTCCGTCTGGCGAGATATACTGATAAGCGCATACCCCAAATGGCTGCAAGAACAATCAGAATTGTTTTCCTGGGTTCTGATCCATCTGTTTTGAGGAAATAAAACACGGATGCCAGAACAAATCCAAAACCCCAGAAGAGATCAACAATACTTACATTTTTAACAATGATGCTTACTACCCACAAGAGTGTCATCATTATCATTATCAGAAGAAAACCCTGTAAAAATATATTCAGGAAACTCATTTAATTGGGAGTTAGTCAAAAAGAAGGGATACAGCAGCAGCTCCGATACCTGCATTGGCGCCAATAATAGGAGAAATATTCACTATGGAAGCCGGTTTTTTATTTGTAAGCGTTTCCATTTTTTCTGAGTACCATTGTGCAGCATCAGTGTTATTTGCATGCAGAACAATGTAGTTCCATATTGATTTTTCCTTACTGATTTCTTTGATATATCCCATCACTTTTTCCATGTTTGCCTTCTGGTTAAATGTTTTGTCAAAAAGAATTGGCTTTCCGGATTCATCAATAGAAACAATAGGATTAATATTAAGTATCCGTGCAATCAATCCTCTCACTGCAGAAACACGTCCGCCCCTGACAAGGTATTTCATTGTTTTGACGCTGACGAAAATGCGGACATTATTCGTCCATTTCTCAGCCATATTAACGACCTGATAGTGGGAATATCCTGCCTCGATGGCTTGTGCAGTCCTTAAAACAACAAGTCCAAGGGCGCCCGAAAGATTTTTAGAATTAATAACAGATATTGGCTTATTTAATTCTTCGCTTATTGTTTTGGCTGCCTTCTGACTGCTATTAAAAGTTCCGCTTAACTTGTCGCTTAAATGAATGGCGATTATTGAATCATAATGTGAAGCCAGATGGGAATAGAGGCTGGTAAAGCTCTTTTCATTAACCTGTGAAGATTTAGGATAGTCATTATTTTCTTTTAAAAGAGTATAAAACTGTTCAGGTTGGATTGTGACTTTATCCAGATAATGGTTCTCTCCGAAATTAATATTTATCGGCAGCATACTTATCTGATAGTTATCGATTATATCCTGCGCAAGATCGCATGTTGAATCTGTGACTAAAGCTATCTTCCATTTTCTATTATAGACGACCTGACTTTGCCTGATCATATCGTCGGCTTTCTGGAAGGCAATAGTGCCTGTATTTCTGAGTTCATTGAAGAGTTCTGCCGGATTATTCGTATGCAGGTGTATACGCCTCATTTTATCAGAACCGGCAATAACGATCGAGTTTCCATATTTTTCGAGGAGTGGCGGCAAAGATTTAGTATCGATTGAACTGTTTTTTATGAGCGCTTCGGTACAGTATCTGAAATCGACTTTCTCGGGAATCGATTCTTCTATCTTTTCAAACAATGAGGTTTCTGCTTTGACCTGGATAAGATCCCTGAGGTTACGATTTGTAATAAAATCGATAATCCCTTCAACAAAAAACACAAAACCACGGGCTCCGGCATCAACAACATTAGCTTTTGTCAGGACTGCAAGTTTTGATTTGGTTGCTATCAGAGATTTATTGAGGACATCGATGGAACTGATAAAAAGCTGGTTAAAGTCTTTTATTCTGTTTCTGTTATCATAGATATAATTTGCCCAGTCTTTGATCACGGTAAGCATGGTTCCTTCAACGGGATTAGCTACCGCATCATATATATAACGCACAGAATTCTTTATACTTTCGGCGAATTGATTAATTGTGATTGTTTTAAAATTGCCGGTTTCAGTGCTCATACCGTAAAGGAATTGGGCAAAAATAATTCCGGAGTTTCCGCGGGCATTAACAAGTGTTGTTTCTGCAATCAGGTCGGCCGTAACCTTATATGACCGGTGAGGGTGAATCGAATCAACTACCGCACGGATAGTAGATGCCAGATTGGTTCCGGTATCACCATCATTAACAGGAAATACGTTAATTTTATTAAGTTCCACCTGATGTTCGATAACTTTCCTGGCGCCTGCAATGAAAGTATAATAGAGTCGTCGTCCATCCATTTCATTTACAGGTAACAGGGCATCAGAAGTCATATACAGGCAGATTACAATTTAAGTGCAAAAGTAATAATTATTATGGTTGTTAAAACCAGAGCTGCTTTTTACAAGGTAAACAGGAGTTAACCAAAAATGTTCCGAATCAAATCATAAGATTTACAGTTATTCCTTTGTGAGCCTTTGTGTGGTTCTTCTTGTACCTTTGTGGTAAAACATAATTCATTTCAATACAAAGAGCACAAAGTAATACACAAAGTGACACAAAGAAAAAGCAGGACAATGAATATTTAGCAGACAGCTTATTTATTCTTTCTGATAGACTCTAACATAATCAATCTCATATTTTATAGGGAACCTGCTTTTTGAGGGATCTCCTCCATTTCCACCGATTGCCAGGTTTAAAAGAAGATAATGTGGCTGAAGGAATGGATTGAAACCATCTGGATTAATTGTTTGATTAAGCAATGTGGTATTCAGTAACTGATCATCTAAAAACAGATTAATGGTATCCTTATTCCAATCCATCCGCCAGATATGGAATTTTTTAGTCCAATCCGGATCATTTGCCGTAAAGTCAGAGAGTGGTTTTTTAAGATCATCCCATTTTGCAGTCCATCGCTGACCTGTTCCCCAGGCGAAATTTGCCAATATAGTCGGAACTCCTTTAACGCGATAAAATTCCATTATATCAATTTCACCATTCGAAGGCCAATTTTTAGAAATTCCGAGAGTCCATATGGCTGGCCATGCACCACATGCAGTATCAATTCTTGCCCGTATTTCAAACCGTCCAAACTGCCATTGTTTAAGACCATGAGTCTGAATACTTGCTGAAGAATATTCAGCGTACTCCCTGTTTGTTTCCCAATTTGTGCTTCCGGGAATAAAATCAGGATTTTTAAATTTTTCTTTTCTTCCTTCAATAGTCAGTAATCCATTGGCACATCTCGCATTGTCAGGCTTATACCATTGCAATTCCTGATTTCTGACAAATCCGGTTTCATAGATCCAGTTGGTTGAATCGGGTTTTCCCGGTTTGTTAAATTCATCATTCCAGACAAGTTTCATACCATGTATTTCTTTGGGATTTTTGAAGTCCGGGGAAAATGGATCTGGTTGCTGAGGAAAGGCATTTCCTGAAAAGATGAAGATTATCAGCAGGCTCAGTATAATTTTAGGACACATGGCAAGTAATATTTTATAAATGCAAAACAATTAAAAACCTGAAACGCTTATTATAAGACCCAGATATGGTTTTTGATTGTAAATCCATGAGGATTTACTTTTGTCAAGAAGGTTATCGAACCCAACTGCTAATCCAACTGAAATTTTGTTGATTGAAATAAAACCAGCAAATCCTTTTTGAAAAATCATTGCATCATACTCCTGACTGACTTTATTATTAGTTACTGTAGGATTAACTGGTGAAGATCCTATACCGGCGAAGACTCCCAGATCAAAACCAATCTGTCTGATAAAAGACTTCTCTTCATGAAAAGGATGAACTGGAGATACTATGTTATAAAAATCTTTTCGGAATCCTGCGTAAACTGCTACATCCAGATCAGCACTAAACTGGTTAGGAACGTCATCCCTGCTATGCCTCGATTTAAATATAATTGATGTTAAGTCGATGTCAACAGAATTATTTGTAAAGGAGCTCCTGTAAAAATAATTGTCTTTCTTGATCCTGCTGACCCTGGTACTTATGGAGCTGGAAGTATTCGGGAATTCCTTCTTTCCGTCAGAAGTGACCGGATATACAATAATCGAATCTTCAGCGACTTCTGCATAAACACGCGATGAGGCAGCTCCCTGGACTTTTAACTTATAAAAACCCGAGTCAAAATCATGCCGGGTAAGTTTCCCAAGTGATACACAGCCAGCAGACAATAATAGAACTAACCCAAAAACTAATAATATGCTTTTTCTCATTTAAGGTTTAGATGAAAAATAACCTTATTAAAGATACGAATAGTATGAATTTGAAGTTTAAAAACTCTTAAAATTCATAATTATATTATAAACCCTTTCTCTTGTTTCTTCGGGTGTAGGATTGAGTTCTTCAGTCGTAAACTTTCCATTCTTTATGTTGATCCTTTCAAAGACCATCAGGTATAAATCAAAAATAATCTCAAGACTTAACTGATACCGTGGTTCCAGAGAAGGTCTGATTTCTTTAATTATATCATATGTTTTCAAACGGTATTCGTCGGCAAGTGAATAATATTGTTTTATCAGGTTACGAAAGTTTCTATTCACAGGCGTCCCATCTGCAAATGCGCGAAGGTCCTTCCGGCTGAGGTGATTTTTAAGAATCAGGTCATCAGCAAAATAACTTAGGTTGTTTAGCTGATCCTTCTGAAAATCCCTTATGATATGAACCAGGTAACTGAAAATGGCACATGGTGTTGCGGCCCATTTTACATAAAACTGAGGGCTCTCATACCGGCCGTTGATTATCTGAAGGCTGTTCAGATGCACAAATATTGAGGCCGGAGCAACTGAGGCCCCGCCGGAATATTCAAGAAAAGCATCCAGAGTTGGGAATCCGTCATTGTTAATGTCGTAGATCATCGATTTTGCAAAAACTTCCATAGGCCAAAGGGGGATTCTGAATTTTTCAATAGTCTCAATAAGCTCTCCCTGAAGGACATTGCATTCTTTTGAAATTATAATCATCTTAAGCCACTCCTCAACATTGGCTACAAATTCTTTCCTTTCATAAGGTTCAATCAGTTTGTTTTTTGCCTTATAGTTATCTATGAGATCATCTATTGCACGCATGAATTTATAGCAGATTTTTGCAGCGCAAAACCTGTCAGCATCCCAGAAATTGGCAGCTATAAGGATATTCGGATGATCTATGATCTGATTGAAATCAATAGAATTAAATATTTCTAAAAATTTGCTTTTTTGTGAATTCATAGATTTTATTCTGTTGGTGTCAAAGATATTAGTTAATGAGGATTCGTTCGGCTGTCAATTTGGCTGACAGCAATACATTTGGAATCCCGTTGCCTGGGTGTGTACTGCCACCAACGAAGAAAAGGTTTTTATAACGACTGTGCTGATTATGAGGACGGAAATAACCCATCTGGAGGAGATTATGAGCAAGACTTCCGAATACTGAACCCCTCGAAATATTGCAGGCGCTTTCCCAATTTTCAGGTGTATAACAAATTTCAAATTTAATGTGTTCTTCAATATCTTCCAGTCCCAGCTTTTTAAGCCTTTGAATTACAGCTATCCTTGTTTTCTTTTTTTGATTTTCCCAGTTCTGTTGTTTCTGCTTATCAACATGGCCGGCACCTACGACAATTGAAAGAGTATCATGGTTAGCCGGAGCAGCAGTAAAATCGGTCCTGACCGGGGCATGTACATAAAAGCTCGGATGATCGCTTATTGATTTGTCTTTGAAAATCTTTTCGAGTCCTTCACGGAATTCGTCTGAAAGAAAAACACTGTGATGTCCAAGCTGAGGATAAACCTTGTCAAGCCCCCAGTGGAAGCAAATGGCGGAGCAAGAATATTTCAACCTGTCAAGCCTTCTTGATTTTCCCCTGTCAGGCAATAATTTGCGATAAACATAAGGGAGATCCGCGTTGGCAACAATAATATCACATTTAACTTCAGATCCATCTTCGAGGATGATACTATCGGCCTTTTTCCCGGACACTCTTATTAGTTTAACAGGCTTGTTATAATGGAATTGTACGCCTGATTTGTATGCGGCAGTCAATAAATTCTCAACTATAGTGTACATTCCACCTATGGGAAAGAACGATCCCTCCGTAAGCTCGGCAGCCGGTACCATCGAGAACAATGCCGGCGAATTAAACGGACTCTGCCCGACATAAATATTCTGAAAAGTATAAGCCATCCTCAAATGAGTATCGTTAAAGAATTTTTTAGAATACCTCCAATTTGATATGTAGGTTTTGAGTTTTATCAGCATACCAATATTCCTGAAATTAGCAAACTGGAAGATGTTATTAAAATTGCGTCCTATAAGCTTATTCATCCCGATCTGGAAAATCTTATACCCCTTTGCAACATATTTTTGTGATTTTGCAAAACTTCCTGTTTCGATTTTTTCAAGCTGGATCCTCATTTTTTCTTTATCTGTGGAAAAAGCTAAAATGTCATTATTGTCAAAATAAATTTTGTAGAGATTTTCCAGTGATTTTATATCGTTATTTTCGAACAGGGGAATACCAAGTGAATCAAATATCTCACGATATATACCCGGCATCATGAGCATTGTTGCTCCAAGATCGAAACGGTGGCCTTCGCGAATTAACTGACCGCACCTTCCTCCCGGTGCCGAATTCTTTTCAAAAACTGCGACACTATAACCATTCTTTGCAAGGGAGACTGCAGTTGCAATGCCTCCGATACCTGCTCCTATGATTACCGCCGATTTCTTTTCGGTCATCTTTCATTATTCTTGTTAATATTTCAAAATTTGAACTAAAGACTTGAAATAATTTGTTTTGTCCCGTTTTTTGAGGTGCAAATTAATATTTTCCTTTCCATTAATAAAATACTTTTAACCACAAAGTCCACAAAGCAGGCTCAAAGAACACAAAGAAAAAATAGGGTTACTGAACTCTTTGTGACCTTTGTGAATTCCGAGTATTTGGGATTGTGACAGTTGTGATTATTTGATTTCTTTTAGGGGGAGAGGTGGCTATTTTATAACTCAATAAGTAGGTTTCAGTACAATCTTCTTGTCGCCATCAATTTCGAAAAGCCATTTCTCAAACGGAGGAGGACCAAATTTCCCTATTACATTATTCGAAAATCCGTAACCCTCTGTAGGTTTTCCTACCAGGTTTGTTTCCATTTTGCCATTCATGTTTTCATCATGATAGTATCTTACGGCATATTTTCCAGGGTTGAGGCTGGTAAAAGAAAACAGGCACTTATTATCCTTTACCGTACTTTGTTCCTGGGACAGAATTTTTTCCTTTTCATCAAAAAGCTGCAACATAATATTCCCTTTATTGTTCCTGATTTCTGAAATTTCTATAACGAGCTTATACTGGGAATAAGAACTGTTTGAAAAGCAAATCAGGCTAAAGAGAATGGCAATAAATCTGTTCATAAATAAATTTATTTATTAAATGGAGTTTTAAAAATATATTCTCCTGATGATATTTCACACAGGGTTCTTCCGTTGGCTACTTTTACATTATTTATATCTTTCACCAGCCGGACAGGTTGGTTACTTTCCGAAACTTTTTCAGGATTGACCTGTGGAATTGCAACCACAGCTTTACAGTTTGCAGGTATCTTTACTCTGAGAATCAAATTATCAGCCTCAATCTTCCAGTTTGTGACTACTTCACCATGAACAGTAATAAATGTGGTTTCAGCCCAGGTAAGATCACCAACAATCTCAGGATATATGAGAATATTATCATATGATTTTGAATCTTGTTCCTGGCGTATACCTCCTATGCCGCTATAGAACCATTCCATCAGATGACCGAGCATCATATGATTATTTGAGACATATTTTAAAGCAGCCCATGATTCAGTGAGTGAAGTTGCTCCCTTTGAAAGCTGGTATCCGTAGCCGGGGACATCAGTTTTGGAGTTCATTTCAAAAATCAATTGCGATTGTCCTGCCTCTTCAAGGGATCTTAAGAGGTATCTGTACCCGACATCGCCTGCTGTGAGCGCCTTACCATTATCATTTATAGAATTTATAAGCTTTTTCACCACATCTTTTTTGATGCTGTCATCAACCATTCCGAAGAAAAGCGGCATCGAATAAGCAGTCTGACTGCCGGTCGAATAAACTTTTGTAACAGGATTAAAAAATTTAGAGTTAAAGGCCTTCCGGATTTCTTCTGCCATGTTACTGAAGCAGATTGCATCTTCTTTTTCACCAATCAGGCTGGCCATTTCACCCAGAAGTCTGGCATCATAAAAGAATATCGATGTGGCGGTTACGGCCTTAGGCGTAAGTTGAGCTTCACCAGGTGATCTAGGGCCTAAATCATACCAGTCACCCAGACCATGAGAAATTATATATTTATCGGACGTTCCTTTCAGATATTCCAAATATTTTTTCATCATAGGATATGCTTTTCTGACAGCTTCAATATCGCCATACCATTGGTACATATCCCAGGGCAGAATAACACAAGCGCTTCCCCATTCAGGAGAATCGCGAAATCCATCAGCGAAGGGTACATATTCAGGGGCAATATCAGGTACTAGCCCGTTTTGCAACTGTGCTTCGATCATATCATCAATTATTTTATTATAAAGATTGTGAATATCATAATTGAATTTAATCGAATTACCCATCAGGTGAGTCTGTTCAAGCCATCCAAGTTTCTCGCGGTGAGGACAGTCAGTTGCCACACTCGCAAGATTGCTTTTTATTGACCATTTGATAAGCTCATATATTGAATTAAAAAGTTTATTTGAACATCTGAAACTGCCGACCTGTGGTGATGAATTTCTTGTATGCAGAAACTGAATATCTTCAATTACAGGAAGGTTACGAGGATTCGGATATCTTTCAGGAATTGCACCATTCGCCTGTATATACCTGAATCCATAATATGTAAACCGTGGCATCCAGATCTCTTCATCCCTCCCTTTTAATATGTAGGAGAAGTAATATGGCCCCCCTGTTGCCTCCTGATTAACAAGAGAATCTTCCCCAAGGAGTTCTCCCGGAGTGAATCGTACCTCCTGACCCTTCTCCCCCCGGATTTTTATTTTAATTATCCCTGAAGCATTTTGTCCAAAGTCATAAACATACATGCTATCTCTGCGCGGTAATATATTTTTATAATTAATAATCTCAGAAACCTTCATCGGACAATCTGTTTCAGGCCGGAGAATGCCTGTCGGCTCTTTTACCAATAGGACATTTTTCCACGATTTTTCATTAAATCCGGGTTTATTCCAACCAATCTGTTCCATCCTGGCATCGTAATCTTCACCTCCATAAATACTTGTAAAAGTTATCGGGGAAGGAGATGTTTTCCAGGTTTCATCGCTTACAATAATCTTCCTGGACCCATCGCTGTAAAGAATCTCAAGTCTGAGGATCATTTTCGGAGCTCCATAGGCAATTACAAGTTTGCGGTATCGCTCCCTGTTGATATTGTAGAACCCGTTTCCGACAATTGTCGAGACAGTATTTAATCCATGCCTCATATTTTCAGTTATATCGAAACCATTGTAAAAGCAGGTTTTTCTGTAATCTGACCAGCCGGGAGATAAAAAGCGATCACTGATCCTGTCTCCATTTATGTATAACTCATATTGCCCGAGTCCGCTGATAAATACAAAAGCCCGGGAGATCCTTTTATCAATTGAAAAATCTTTTCTGAAATACGGTACAGTTGTCCGTTTTTTGGCAATATTTCCAAGATTATCACCCGATCCATGAACACCAGGTACCAGGAGCAGAGAATCAGGGATTTCTTCAAATCCTATCCATCTCGCATTGTACCAATCCTTTTGAGTAAATAATCCGGTTACAAATTTCCCGGTTTTGCTCCACTTAGATAATTTATCATCCTTATTCCATGCACGCACTCTCCAGAAATATTCTTTCCCACATTCTAACCGAGATCCCTCATATCGGATCCAGGCAGATTCTTCTGAAAGAATCTTTCCGGAATCCCATATTGTACCGGCGAGATTTTTGACTGTTTCACTGTCGGAACCAACAACAATCTGGTAAGCGGTCTGAATTTGGCCACGTTTATTATCAGTAAATATCCAGCTGAAGTCAGGAACCATTCCTGTTCCGACAGGATTCTCCAATCCACTGCATTTGAGCTGTGATATTGAAAGACTGGTGTCTTGAGATTGGTTGAAGTTGAAAGACACCATGGAGATAGCCAAAGCTGTTAACAAAAGCAATTTAAATTTCATCCAGGAGCAATTATAATTTAGTCAGGTAAATTTATCTGATAAAATTATTTTCTAAGCAGATCCCGGATCTCAGTAAGCAGGATTTCTTCCTTTGTGGGAGCGGGTGGGGCAACGGGTGCAGCTTCTTCTTTCCTTTTTGAAGCAACAATTGCTTTAATAACAAGAAAAATAGCAAAAGCTACGATAAGAAAATCAAAAGTTACCTGCAGGAAATTTCCATAATTCCAGGTAACGGCCGGATGTGTTGCGTCCACAGCGGCTTTAAGAACAACTTTCAGATCAGTAAAATTAACACCACCAATAAGTAATCCAAGGGGAGGCATAATGATATCAGCCACCATTGAGGAAACAATTTTGCCAAAGGCAGCACCGATAATGATACCTATCGCCAGGTCAACAACATTGCCTTTCATTGCAAATGCTTTAAATTCATCTACAAGTTTCATAATTTCAGGTTTAAGTTATTAATTATTAAAAGATTTAAAAGTATATGCGAATCCGACTCCAAGTATTTCTTTAAACTGTATTAAAGATCCAATAGATTTTGCTTCTCCGTTTCTGATTACCGGAACCTTTATCTTATCATCATATACAAGTTGGGTATTGATACTGGCAGAAAGGAATTTATTCACTTTAAATGCTAATAGTGTTTCCCAGTCAATGACAATATTTTGCGGATTTTTAAGATAGTTCGTAAACAAGTCTACCTTGCTGGTAAACGTAACATTTTTAAGAAGCTCAGTTTTAAAGTCATTTTTAGAATAGACGGCTCTAAGGTATCCACCAAATTCACTTAATGATTTCTGGCCTGGTTTTACCCCGAATTCTCCAGAATCAGATAGCTGTTTATTGGTAACAAAAGTAATTTTCCCGGTGAGTGGTGCGATAAATGCACTGAAATGGTCCGATGGTTTGTAATCGAGTCCAAGAGCTGCTAAAAGATATGCCGGAGCAAACAGGTCAGATATTTTTGTCTTTGTTGAGGTTGCATCGTTATAAGTATATCCGGGAGCCATTTGTGTTTTAAAATTTAACAGGGCAGCATAATAGATGTTTTTGAAAGCTTCGTAGCCATATTTTGATAAAAAGTCAAATTTATCATCAGTTTTCCTGTAACCGCTACTCCCCTGTTTCAGAAGACCATATCCCATGTCAAGCGAATTGACCCATACAGATTTACCTCTTTTATAATTGGCATAGGTGCTGAGAAGTCCGTTTATTGCAAAGGAATTCTGACCTCCTGCTGCCCAGTTGGTAAGCGATGTCTGGGCAAGGTTGACAGCAAATACTCCTCCTGTTTTCCATCCCTGGATGGAGTCGACCGGTTGGGTTCGCAGGTCTTTCTCAGCATCGGTTATCTGGCAGTACGATTTTATATTGAAACCAGATAATATAATTACTAATGCCAGGATTCTGAATTTCACTTTCATCTTAATAATATTTAAGTAATAATTAGCTGTTTTTTCAGGATCAGTTTGTTAAGATTTAGTCAAAGTTAAAAATTAATAATAATTCTTAAAACCGTTTTCTTTAGATTAAGAATCCGTTTTTGTCTGTTCTGCCTTAAAAGGGATATATTTGCTTTTGGTGAATACTGGTTAAACGTGTAAATTGCAACGTTGTTCATCTAAATATAAGTTGGCAGCTATGGACAGAAAAAAATCTTTTACAAACAGTATTAACGAAGGTTATGCCTGTAATGGTGATAGTATTATTCTTGGTGGGGCTATTCTTGATGGTCAGCCTATTGCTGAAGCACAAGTAAAAATTCCATTAAAAACTATGAACAGGCATGGCCTGATAGCAGGGGCTACCGGAACCGGGAAGACCAAAACATTGCAGCTTATTTCAGAACAGCTTTCAGAAAAGGGTATCCCTGTACTTCTTATGGATGTAAAAGGCGACTTAAGCGGTATTGCTAAGCCGGGAGAAGCAAAGCCATTTATAACGGAAAGACAATCTAAAATTAATCTTCCTTTTTCACCAAAAGGATTTCCTGTGGAACTGATGTCTCTTTCGCAGCAGGAAGGGGTACGATTAAGGGCTACCGTTTCCGAATTCGGACCTGTTCTACTTTCACGTATTCTCGAACTGAACGATACACAGGAGGGAGTGATTTCTGTCATTTTTAAGTATTGCGATGATAAAAAACTGGCGTTGCTTGATCTTAAGGATCTTAAAAAGGTTGTCCAGTATGTCACGGAAGAAGGAAAGGCCGAGATTGAAAAGGACTATGGTAAGATATCGACTGCCACAACAGGCATAATAATGCGAAAAGTGCTCGAGCTTGAACAGCAGGGGGCAGATCTTTTTTTCGGGGAAATATCATTCGATATACACGACCTGATGAGGGTTGATAAAAATGGCAATGGATACATCAGTATTATCCGTCTTACGGACATACAGGATAAACCTAAACTCTTTTCCACTTTTATGCTTTCCTTGCTGGCTGAGGTTTATAGTCAGATGCCCGAAAAGGGAGATGTTGAAAAGCCCGAGCTGGTAATATTTATTGATGAAGCTCATCTTATATTTAATCAGGCCAGTAAAGCATTGCTTGACGAAATTGAAAACATTGTAAAACTTATACGTTCGAAAGGAATAGGGATTTTCTTTGTGACACAGAATCCGATGGATGTACCTGACGGAGTTTTGGCACAACTTGGGCTTAAAGTACAACATGCATTGAGAGCCTTTACTGCTATTGATCGTAAGGCAATTAAGCTTTCATCAGAGAACTATCCCATATCTGAATACTATAAGACAGATGAAGCAATAACGAACCTGGGAATAGGAGAGGCGCTGGTCACTGCTCTTAATGAGAAAGGAATTCCCACCCCACTTGCAGCTACATTGCTTCGTACCCCTGAGAGCAGAATGGACATTCTGACATCTTCTGAAATTGCTGCAATTAACATCTCGTCAGATCTTGTGCGGAAATACAGCCAGGTTATTGATCCTGAAAGCGCTTATGAGATTCTGAGTAGAAAAGCATCGGGATTGCCAAAAGAATCTACGGCAGAGCCAGCAAGGAACGATTCGGGGGATGGAAGAACGGGAGGAGAAATGAGCCAGCCAAGAACTCCTTCTCATTCAACTTATGGAAGAAGCAACAAAACTCCTCAGGATGAAATTGTGAAGGTACTTACCAGCGCCACATTTATAAGGGGAGTGTTTGGGATACTTAAAAAGGTAATGAAATAGCTATTACCTTCGGATTTTTACACTGTCTACAAGATAAGGTGAATCGCCGCGCCAGAATACGGGTGCATTTTTCTGCCGGTAATGTATAATGACCGACTGCCCCTGGAGAGTATCAAATTGTCTCATAAGCGACTTGTTGGTTACGGTAAAAAGAAATTTCTCTGATGCAAGCGCTACATCCCTGTTGCTCGACACACTGCTTAATATTAATTCTCCTTCATAGGTCTTGAAGATAACCCCCTTATGAGAAAATTTTTGCAATAATCCTGCACGATAACCTTCACTGTAAGTATAGAAATACTTCCAGTAGATCATGACGCTTCCAACAATAACAACCAGGATCAGTAACCATTTTAAAACCTTTTTTGTTCCCAGGACTATACCTGACCAGAAGGAAGGTTTTGGCGATGGAGATAATGTATTCATAATGAAATGTTTTTATAGGGTTACTTCATGTATATATTGGTGCAATTTAGTCATGTTTTTTTGATAATCTGATAATATCTTCCACTTCAAGGACAGGTTTATCATAACCGTAAGTTACTGAATTAATCATTGCAATTGCAACCTCTTTTAATGTTGAAACAAATCGGGGGAATAAAGCCCTCAATGGTGGGTAAAGAATTCTGAATATAGCATAATATCCATGTACATTCTTCGCTTCTTTTGCTGGGAGCATAAAACCTGGACGAAATGCATATACCTTCCTGAAAGGAAGTTTCATCAGATCGTTTTCCGTTTTTCCTTTTACCCGGGCCCAGTTCAACCTGCCTTTTTCAGTGCTGTCTGTCCCTGCTCCGGATATATAGCAGAAAGTCATATCCGGATTTTGTCCGGAAAGGATTTCAGCCACATGCATTGTAAGCGTATATGTCAATGAATAATATTCTTCTTCCTTCATACCTACCGAGGATACACCCAGACAGAAAAAACATGCATTGTACCCCTTCAGTTGCCCGATAATGTTAGAGAGATCAAAAAAGTCAGTATGTATGATCTCTTTTAATTTAGGATGTGTGACGCCACAAGGTTTTCTGTTTATAACAAGAACTTTTTCAACATCCGGATTAAGAAGGGATTCCATGAGAACACCTTCACCAACCATTCCGGTAGCTCCTGTTATAATTGCATTTATTTTCATCGCATCATTCATTAAAGCTTATAATTCTATATTGAAATCAAAAGATACTATTTTTTTGTGTCTTTCAAGTCTTTGTAATACTAATTTTTCGTTTGAGATAAACCTGCCTGTCTGAAACAACAAGTAATGATACTCATTGTTGTAGAATGTGAGTTAGAATTGAGTTTTAAAATGGAATATTTCATATATTCGACCGATGAATAATTAACATGCAACTACTTGGAAACAACCATAAATAAATCACAGACGCTTCTTGAATTTCTGATTAAACAGTATTCTGATTCTCCAAGGACCAGAATAAAGAAAATGTTGCAAAGCGGAACTATCCGGGTAAACAATAAATCCGTCACATTGCATTCTTTTCAACTGAAACAAGGTGATATTGTGGATTGTAGTTTACGGACAGGAATCGTTACAAAAGCAAACCTGCCTTTTCCTGTTTTATATGAAGATGAGCATGTGATTGTGATTGATAAACCTGCAGGTATCGCGACATCAAGTATCGATGGCAGCACTAACGTTCAACGGATCATCTCGGAGTTTTTGAAAGACATGAGTAAAGGGAAAATCAGGACATACGTAATTCATCGTCTTGATAAAGAGGTATCCGGTGTGCTGATTCTGTCAAAATCTGAAACTGCGATGGATGCCATAAAAGACAAATGGGATGAAACGGAAAAGCACTATTTTGCTTTAGTTGAAGGCATTCCGGAAAATCCTGAAGGAACAATAAAAAGCTGGCTGATTGAAGACAATGCAATGAAAATGCATTCGGTAAATGAAAAGCCTGGTGCAAAATATGCCATAACAAATTATAAAACTATCAGAACTTTGGATAATTATACCCTTCTGGACGTAAAAACCGAGACCGGAAGGAAAAACCAGATAAGAGTGCATCTCTCTGATATTGGTTGCCCGATTGTCGGTGATCGCAAATATGGTGCTTCTACTGATTTTATAAGACGCGTCAGGCTGCATGCCTGCTCGATCTCATTTCCGCATCCTGTGACCGGTAAGTTGATTACTGTTGAATCTCCAATGCCAAAAGGTTTTTTGTCATTAAAACAGGAGGATGAGCATTATAAATAGATCATTTCTTTTCTTCTGCAACTGCAGTAAAACAGGTTCTGAAAGCAGGATAGTTTCCTTATGGTCCGATGGTAGTGGGAGCCGCTTGAATTATTCTGAAAAGATCAACCCAGCGATTATAACTTCTTCAATTTTGTGATACTTTATCATGTGTGATAATATGTTGTTTTAAAGACTGTTATTATAATTTATCTCACTATGTAGTTTACATCAATAAGAGAAAGATCTTTTAATTAAATATAATCTGTTTCTCAGGTACTCTACTTTGTGAATACAAATAATTACTTTCTTTTTAACACCGCAACAAATCCTCCGTCTTTAGCCATCGTTACTTTAAAGGTCCCGGGTGATTTAATTAAAACAAGTGCTTTTTTTAGCTCTTTCGGTTCCTTATCGGAGTTTTTGGTGTCACTCCAGGTTTCTGCTTCATAGTTTCCTGCAGGTAAAGAAGCGAGGTTCAGTTCAATTGTTTTTCCAATACTGTTGTTCATTACACCTATGAACCATTTATCTCCGCTGCGTTTTGCAATTGCCACATAATCTCCCGGATACCCGCTGATGAATTTAATATCATCCCAGGTAGTAGGAACTATTTTCAGGAAGTCAGATCCGGGCTGATTAAGAATATTATCAGGATGATCACAAACAACTGTGAGAGGGCTTTCATAAATCACGAATTTCGAAAGTTCTGCTGTCCGGGTATTCCAAACAATGGCCGGGGTCTGGTTTTTGTACTGTTCTTTTGTAACATTAAGAAACGCTCCGGGAGTATAATCCATCTGTCCTGCCAGCATTCGTGTAAAGGCAAGTTTAACATTATGCTCAGGACTCATTTTGTTGGAAAATTTATAGTATTCATTGCCCATTACACCTTCGCGGGTTATCATATTGGGCCACGTCCGGATTATTCCATCGGGTTTATACGCGCCATGAAAATCAACCATAAGATGATTCCCGGCAGCGCACTTAATTATGTCATGATACCAATTTACCATTTGTTGATCGTCGCGATCCATAAAATCGATTTTAATTCCGGCCACTCCCCACTTTTCATATAAGGGAAACGCTTGTTTGTAGGCTGAATTCCTGTTAACGTCGCTTGAATAAAGCCACACGATGATTTTAACATTTTTTGACCTGGCATAATCAATTATTTCAGGCATGTTTATCTGTGGAGCCCATTTAGTAATATCGGCTTCCGGAGAATTAAACTTTCCATACCATTGCCAGTCGACAAGCATATAGGGCCATCCCATTGATGAGGCAAGATCAATGTACTGTTTTATAACTGGCATTTCCATTTTCACTTCCCCGCTCCACCAGTTATCCCATGCGCTTATCCCTGGTTTGATCCACGTAGGATCTTTAATGACACAAGGATCATTCAGGTTCTGAATAATTTCGGATTCAATGAGAGTTCCGGGCGTTTCTCCTATCATTAATACACGCCATGGAGTGTAAACCTCATCTGCAAAACGAACTTTTACGCCAGTTTCAGGTTCACCGGGTAAAGGAACAAGTTTGGTTGTCAATTGATTTGAAGTTCCATTTGTACCAATATAAAATGCAGCATAATTTTCAATTTTAGCCTCAGTAATTGCAACCCAGCAGTTATTACCATATTCCATAAGCATTGGCATTCCGGCAACGGACTTCTCATTCAGATAACTCAGGGGATGCTCAAAAAACTCAGCTTCATTTGAGGAAGAATATCCTCCATATTCTACAATCCAGGCTTTCGGATCACCGGGTATATTGAAAGTAGTTAATTCTTTTGTAATTTGTCTGTCTCCTACTCTGGCGCTCCTTAAAAGTTTGTACCTGAAAGCTGCGCCGTCATTATACGCCCTTATAAAAAGTTCCATTTGTCTCATGGGACCTGATTTTTCTTTTAATGTAATTTGCATCTCATTGTAGTCATTTACAATCTCTGAATGCTTTGATTTCACTACCGGGATCCAGGTCTCGCTGAAATTCTTAACTGATTGATCAGCAATAGTGAAATTGCCAGTCATCGGAAGTTCATCTTTAAATTCAAATCCCAGTTGAGATGGGTTCATTATCTCTCTTCCATTGTATGAAACTGAGTAGATCAGTTTATCGTTATTGCTTATTGTAATTTCAATTTTATTATCAGGTGACTTGATCGTAACTGTCTGAGCATTGACTATGACTCCGAGAAAAATAGCGAAAATGGTTATTGACTTTTTCATGCGATTGCATATTTTATCCTGTGCCTATCATTATCTGGAAATAAACATACAAATCTATTGATTTTCTTCGTTTACCCCGGCCCCAAGGGGAGCGAAGAAAATCAATTTACTTCCGTTTTACCTGTTTCCTGTTTTCATTACTATCAGAAATATATTCCATCACAATTGATTTCAGAATATTGGCAAATTTTACATTGGGAATCTCTTCTCTTGAAAAGTATTGCGGACGAACTCCTTCCAGGAGAGTGACTTCTTTTATAGGCAGATTTATTTTTCCTGAATAAATATATTTAATGTTCTCGTAAGCATCACCGGTCAGACATTCATACTTTTTATAGAAAGTATAATCCTTCAAATCGATATCTAATTCCTCTTTAACTTCCCTCACAAGAGCCTCTTCGGGCGTTTCTCCTTCTTCAATATGCCCTCCGATCAGATCCCAGTGATTTGGGAAGGGGATCTTCGCGTTGTTATCACGCAAATAAAGTAAAAGCTCTCCATTGTCATTTTCAAGTATAATAGCTGCTATTTCTTTCATTATGAATAGTACACTTAATTTAATGATTATATCTTTTAACCACAAAGATCACAAAGGTTTTTCACAAAGTACACAAAGAGATTTCACTTGTTGATTTGCTTTGTGCTCTTTGAGCCAACTTTGTGAACTCTGTGGTTAAAAATATCATCTAAATTATTGTAATTTATGTATAATTTAGGGGAATGATCTAAACAAACTTAGAGCTTCGCCTTTCGAGAAGAATAGTATCCCTCCATTTTCCATCAAGCCGGGCAATTCTTTCCCTTTTACCAATAATCCTGAATCCAAATTTTTTATGAAGTCTTAAAGTAGCTTCATTCTCAGGAAACACGCTGGAAACCAAGGTCCAGATTCCATTAAATTCAGATGAAATGATTATTTGATCCATCAGTGCTAATCCGATTTTCTTTCCCCTGAACCCTTTGGCAACATAAATGCTAACCTCTGCCACTCCCCGGTAAACCTCCCGGGCAGAAAAAGGGGTTAAAGCAGCCCATCCTTCAACTTTCTCATTTTCTTCGAATACCAACCTGGAGTGTGAAAGATGCTTTGAATCCCATTCTTTCCAGGAAGGCACCATTGTTTCAAATGTTGCATTCTTTGTTTCGAGGCCCATACTGTATATTTCAAGCACTCTGAAACTATCGGCTTGTTGCATTTCTCTTATCATGCTACCATATGGATCTATTCAACAAAAATGGCAGATACTTCAATCCTGTTGTTATCCGGGTCAAGAGTTTCAAATTCATAGTAACCGTCTCCGGTTTTCCTGGGTCCCCTTAATATTTTATATCCGTCTCTGGTTAATTCATTTAATTTTAAATTGACCATATCCATGTTTTCCATCCCGAAGGATAAATGTATTATTCCCTGAAACTGTTTCCCGATGGGGTCGTTGAGGTTGCCAGGAATTCCCGGCATCTTCATTAATTCAAGCCTTGCGCCTGAATCAAATGCCACGAAGTAACTTTCGAAATGTTTCTCTTTATTCAGATATTTTTCATTTGCCCGGCCGTTGAAGTATTTAACATAATAATCCTTCAATCTCTCCAGTTGGTTGGTCCAAATCGCAATATGATCAATAACCATTCTTAATTCAGCTTAGATTCTAATGTTTAAGCTCACCTATATTCCTGAACTTTGCAGAGGTGGAATTGTTCGGATTATGAGAAGTAACTGCCAATCCCAGATAGATTTTTGATGGCAGCTCAAGGGCATAAGTTGTAAATACTTTCCAGGTTCTTCCATCAGAGCTATAGTAGCCTGTAAACTCATTTCTGACACGCTGCAATCTGATCCACGTATTGGGGAAGGCAACCGGGAATTCAGGAGCGCCCTCAGAACTTTTAGGATAGATAGCTTTCATAGAACTATCTTTTACAATGCGATATTGAAATTCATATCCTCCGTTATTCTTATTTCTTGGGCTATTATCAGGGAACACCTGGAAATAAATATGTCTGGAGCCCGGAGTGAGATCTTCACGCGCCATTATTCCAGCCTTTGTATATTGATTAGCGGCCGTAAGACTTTCTATACGCGATACCAGATCAAAATTGCCAGTACGTTCAACATATACAAAATTGAATTCATCTTTTACTCCCCATATGTCAACACCTCCGGCTGTCATATCAAAACCATTATCTGAAATTTTGACTGTTCCTTTAATTAACGGGTTCCCAACATCAATGTTTTTAAAGTCTGAAAGGGGAATTTGATTACTTTTCAGCACGTTCGAACCTGATTTCTGATTAGCCTGCGCAAATAAGTCTGGTCCGGTGATAGCTATCAATAATATTACGATAGAAGGAATAATGTGGTTTTTAATCATGGCATATATTTTTTAATCTGGAATTGAATTTAAAAATAAGGTTTATTCTTTGATTAATGTGAGGTCTATCATTGAAATTCATTAACCACCACAGGATATCATTTACTGATCTTGTTTGAGGATCATCAAATTAGCAAAATCTCCGTCAGAATTGTTTCCTACCCATAAACCAATTTTTCCGGAGGTTCTCTTATTCAGTTGCTCAACACTTAAACTGGGTTCCTGGTTACCATTCACGTAAACTTTCACTGTTGGATATTTTATTACTATTTTCGCATGAAACCATTCGTTTCCGCCTGGGGCATGACTTATGGCTTTCTCATATTTACCATTGAATCTCTCTCTGAGAACCTGCCACGGATAGTCGGGTTGCGAAATATACTGAACTGCATGAATTTTACGGACTGAGTCGGTCGATTGAAAGTTAAAAGGGCGAAAATAAACTGCATCGAGTGTATTGTTATCAACTCCGTGAAAAGCTATCCCGACAAAACTCTGTTGATACTCATCTTTTCCTCTTATGTCGAGTTCTATGACTCCATTTGAAAATGCCAGATCTGTTATCCAGGCAACTCCGTCATTTTCTTTTTTTGAAAAACTGATACCTTTTTTGTCTTTTTCCACGAAAGAGCTCACTTTTCTGTTGAAAACTTCAAGTTTGTTATTTTCTGACAAACTATACAAGTCATATCTGACTACACCGGCTTGTCCTCTTCCTGAAAGGAAAGTCAATAGTCCAAGAATGATAGTCAGGGAAAGATGTTTCAGGTTTACTCGTTGCATATTATTTATAATTATTTGAATTTAATTACATATCACAGGGCATGATTTTTTCTCATCCGGAGCTATTCTTTATTGATTAATTCCTCTATTTCAGACAGGTGCAATTTCAAATGTCTTGGGAAATCAACAATCATCATTTTCATTGTCACTTTTTCCCCCGGCCCTGAAATCCATTCATTATTCATTTTGTCGGCTCTGACATTATTAATTACATGACTAATATGTATAAGAGAGTATTTCCACAATTGAACCAGTGTCACCCAATCCTCATTCTGATAATCCTGGATAGCGATCCATCTGTCATTATTCCCAAGTGTGGCATAGTTTGGAAAAATCAGTGGAGGTGTTTGATACTGAAGGTGAACAATTCTGTGGGTATTGTTTGAAGATGAGTCAATAATGTGTCCGACGATCTGCCTGATAGTCCGGTTCTGGGAGTTTCTCCTTTGGGAGATAATATCTTCCGTAAGCCTTATTAAAACCGGTTCCCAATCAGTCACTAACGCTATAATTTCTTTTGATACAGAATCAGTTTCTTTCATATTTTGTATAGTTTCGCAACTTAGAATCTTATCTTAATATTTCCGAAGAATTCTCTTACAGGCCCTGGATGATAAGCATTTCCATCGGGATCAGGTTCCGTGAATGCCATATATTTTGCTCCTGTAATATTACGAACAAAAATACTGCATTCCCCTTTCACTTTTCCGATATTCAGATTGTATGAGACCCGTGCATGGAATAAATTAAATCCTTCCTGCCAGTTTTGATAGATTGCCGGGTCCATCTCACCATTATAAGCTTTCGGATCTGTATAAATAGCCCACTTTGACTGGTATTCTGTTGCCAGGCTTACTTTAAATCTTTTGTTAATTGAGTAAATAACTTCAGAATAAAGCTGATGTTTTGGTGAATTAGGCAAATATTGGCCGGCTGCAGGAGGTGATGTCAGAACATAGGCCGGATCTGTATAAACAGGATCAATCACAGAAGAAACATACTTATAGTCTGCATAAGTATAAGCAACCTGGAAACTAAGACTTTTAAGTATCTGGTAAGAAATAAACGTTTCGATTCCTAAACGTCTGCTGTTTCCTGCATTTCCGTAGAATACTTCCTGGTTTCCTCTGCCGGTTTGTTTGAAACGGAAGAAATCATTTTCGGTATTCATGATAAATCCGGTAATTTCATAAGACAATTTTTCATTGTAAAAACCACGGATTCCTATTTCACTGCAATTGGAAGTAGCCGGAATCAGGTGAGTGTTGAAGCCGCTGTAACCTACCGGATTGCTGGCTAACTCTTCGGTAGAAGGAGGCAAAAAGCCCTGGCTCCAGTCTATAAAAACGTTTGCGGCATTATTTATAGAATAACTTGCCCCGATACGTGCGGAAACATTTTTAAAGTTCTTGGTAGTTTTGGCAGTATCTGAGGCTAACATTTTGTTTGTCAATTCATTTTTCATAGCATCAGATCGAATACTCCCAACCAGATTAAATTTTCCGATGCCCAGCTTATATAAAGCAAAAACGCCAATGCTACTCTGTGAAATTATCTGATTTGCAAGCAATGAATCAGTTTCAATATTGGTCTCATCAATACTCTCTTTTCTCTGGGGATTGCTTGCACTTTGTAATTTGTAAAGGTCAATATTCTGCCACTTCAGATCAGCACCAATGCTGATGTCATTTTTTATCTTAGCACTATTCAGATGCAAATTATATTGAACACTTGCTCCGGGATTTGTAATATTCCTGTATTCTGCATTCTTATTGCTTGTTTCTTTGTAAGCCCAGGAGCGAAGGTATGAAGTGACTTCCAGATCCTGTAATTCATTGAATTTGTATTTCCCATGAAAACCAATTGTGGTGCGATTAGTCTTCTGGTACTCATTGAAAGGATTGGCATCGGGATTTGCCTGGCGGAGATTATCAAATTGTCCGATATTTAATCCTTCCGGGTTTTGTTGAAAATAATCGGTGTGTGAGATAATCTGAGTTATTGACAATTTTTTGCCAGGCCTGAAATTGATTTTCTCATAAAGTTTATTTCCCCAGAATGCCTGATGATCGCGATATCCATCCCCATCCGTTCTGGAATAACTCACACGATAATCAACGTCCTGTCTCGACCCGTCGAACTGTATTAATGATTTTGTGAAACCATTTGAGCCGATAGTCTGATTTAGTTCGCCTCCGATTGATTTGGGCCCACCTTCATTAGTAGAAATGTTTATGACGCCTGCGGCACCTCCTCCTCCATATAAGCTGGCAGATGGTCCTCTTAGAACTTCAATTTTATTCACGGTGCCCCAGTCGACATCATACAGGTCAGGGGCAAAACCCGAAGGGTCATTTACAGGAATTCCGTCGATTAATACTCCTATTCCCCGTAACCCACGCTCTGTTAAGATACCCTGTCCACGTATTGAAACATGAACCCTTTCTCCATCATGCTGGTTATCTATTCGCACTCCGGGGGTCAGTCGCAAAGCTTCTTCTGCACCAATTGATTTGGGCATAAGCGATAGTATTTCCGGGGTAACTAACGAAATTGCACCAGGGTTATTTTTTAACAGAATAGGCAGCCTGCTTGCAGAGACCAAAACCTCATCCAATCGGATTGTTTTTACAGAATCTGATATTCCAGTTTGACCGTATAAAATATTACTTGTTAATGCCGCCAGGACAATTATAGACAACTTTATTTTCATTTTTCTTTTCCTTTTATCTCGTTCATCAGATCTTCCAGGTAGTCAGTCTGAATCTCTTGTATTTCAAGTAGTTTTTTATTCTGGTGGACAATCATGTGATCAATTTTTTCACTCAATAGTTTTATCTCAATTTCAGCTTTAAGATTGATTTTATAATCATTTTCACCCCGTAATCTGTCCTTTTGTTCTTTTCTGTTCTGGCTCATCATGATTATGGGGGCTTGAATTGCTGCCAGGCATGAAAGTATCAGGTTCAAAAGAATAAATGGAAAAGGATCAAATGATTTTGTCACCAAAATCCATATATTAATCCCCATCCAGGCAAGTATAAATACAAAGAAGATTATGATGAAGGTCCAGCTTCCTCCGAAAGTTGCAATCTTGTCAGCCAGCCTTTGACCAAGGGTAAAATTCTCTTCAATGGCTTCTTCTATATTCTCTGAGAGCACAGAATTATTCCTGATAGCCTCCATAACGTCTTTATCAAGAGCATCTATTTCACCGGTTTCCTGTGTTATAAGTGAGGAAAGATACTGCCTTCTGTAATGATTCAATTCGTCCAATGAAATGTAACAATCTTCATTAAAACCCGAATATTCTGATTTTATGAGATTGAAAATACTTTCACGCACATAATGGGCTTTTACCTCTTCCCCGTTTTTTATTTCATTATTGGATATAAAGCTTTTCATTTTTCAATTTATAAATTGGCAATGTAAGAGTTTCAGTTAAAATATGTTGTTAAAAACCTTTGCAACCAAAAATGCAGCGGCAGCAGCAGTTATGCCAATCATAGTGACCTTTAAAGCTCCTTTAAGTAGTGGTTGCCCTGTTACCTTACTTTTAAAATAGCCAAAAAGGAACAAACATATCACAGTCAATAAAGCTGATATCTTTAATCCCTGCAAAGGAGTCTGGGTAAAAAAGTATGCTGTTAATGGAATTAAACCACCAATTATGTATGAAATGCCTATTGTAGCCGCACTATTCCTGGCTCTGTTAACATTTGGCTTTTCCAGACCCAATTCGTATTTCATCATAAAATCAACCCATTTATCTTTGTCCTTTGCCAGTTCATCGGCAATAGTATTTTGAGTTGATTCATTAAGCCCGTAGTGTGCAAAAACAACCTTTACCTCTTTTTTTTCTTCTTCAGGAATATCCTCCACTTCATCATATTCTCTTTTCAGCTCAGACTCATAATGTTCCTGCTCGGTTTTACCTGCCAGATAGCCGCCTAAACCCATTGCAATGCTCCCGGCAACAATTTCTGCAATACCTGCTGTGATAACAATTGAATTGTGCTGAACCGCTCCGCTTAAACCTGCAGCCAGCGCAAATGGGACTGTCAACCCATCAGACATTCCGATAACAATGTCTGTTATGAAATCTGAACTTCGAAGGTGTTCTTCTTTATGTATTACTTTATTAGTTTTCATTTTCTGATTTTATTATGAATTTATCTGTTCCTGACAATTGAAATTGTGGGCTTTTCAACCAGATATACAATCCCAAGAAAGATCAGAAGGAGGACTGTATGAAACCCTATCCGGATTACTGACAATTCAGGTTTGATAACGGAACTGATCACATACAGGAGAATTGAAAGCCCAAGGTAACCGGCAAACTTTAAGAGGTTATATTTTACAGGGAAATATTTTTGACCGATCAGGTATGAGAGGATCATCATAGACCCGTAGCAAATGAAAGTCGCCCAGGCTGAACCATAATATCCGTAGATAAGATGATCTGAACTTAGCGGTATCCACCAGAAGTTCAGTACGAGTGTAATAACAGCGCCGACCAGAGAAAGCCATGCCCCCCATGATGTTTTTGCAGTAAGCTTATACCAGATCGAAAGATTATAATATACTCCAAGAAAAAGGTTTGCCATCATTAAAACCGGTATGACTCCTTTTCCTTCCCAGTACTTTTTCCCCACAAGAACCGGCATAATAAAATCATCAAGAAAAAGCATAGTGATAAGGAAGATCAGGGAAACAGTAATAATGAAATAGTCCATAATCCTTGCATAGACCTCTCTGGCATCTTTTTCCTTTGCCTGGGCAAAGAAGAAAGGTTCGGCTGCATACTTGTAAGCCTGGATAAATATTGTCATCAGGATGGAGATCTTATAACATGCAGCATAAATACCAACCTGGTAGGAGGCAATGTCTTTTGGTAATAAATAACGTAGTAAAAGCCGGTCAAAGGTTTCATTTACAATTCCGGCCATTCCTGCAAAAAGCAGGGGGAATGCATAAATCAGCATTCTCTTCCACAAATCAGGGTGTATTTTCCACCGTACAACAGAAATCTGAGGTAGAAGCATGACGAGGGTCAGGCTGCTGGCAATCAGGTTTGAAATAAAAATATATTCAATCCCCCAATGCGGCCGGTAGATTAATGAAATAAATCTTCCGGGAAGAGTTCCTGAATAATGTTTTAAGATGAAGGGACATAAAAGCAGAAAGAAGAGGTTAAGAACAATATTGACAGAAATATTGGTCATTTTAATCCATGCAAAACGGGCCGGTCTGTTTTGAGCACGGAGATAGGCAAAAGGTATAGCTGAAATTGCATCCAGGGCAAGGATCCAGGCAAACCAGATGACATATTCCCTGTGATCAGGATACTCGATCCACCGAGCCACATTTCCGGCGGAGAATGAAACCATCAGCAGGAACAGGAGAGATGAAATAATAAGTGAAATCATCCCAGTGCTGAACACTTTCTCACGATCCTGCTCATGTTCATTGAACCGGAAGAAAGCAGTTTCCATCCCATAAGTAAGGATAACCATAAGTAAGGAGGCGTAAGAATAGAATACATTGACCGTACCATATTCTCCGGGAAGGAATACACGGGTATACAGAGGAACCAGCAGATAACCAAGAATTCGGCCCAGAACACTTGGAATACCATAAATGGCAGTCTGGCCGGCCAGTCGTTTAATAGCTGTCATGCAGTCAAAGATAAATAAAAGAGAGAATTATTTTTCTCCTTTGGTTTTTAATTGTGCATTTCCCAGGTTTACTTTTGCACCATATTTTACAATTTTTGTAAGGAGTTGAATGGGCACCGGTTCGTTTAAGGGGATTTTTATTGCTGATTTCGATTTTGACAACCCGAAAGGTAACAACTCGTCTTTAAAAATGCTCATTATATGAGGGCGGATAAAGATTGAATAGTGATTTTTGAAAGCTGCATACCAGACCAACATTCCATGAAACCGGAATGCAGGCATCCGGTAGCTGATAAGTTCTTCTGCTTCAGGAACGGCCATTTTTATGATTTGTCGCAGTTCTGTCAGAATAGCTCTTACATTTTCGGGTTGTAGTTCAATGTAAGTATCAATCTCTTTTGCATCTGAACGCATATTCCTATTTTTGATCGTATGCCTTTTTTAAATCTGCTATAATTATTTTATTCATTTGAAGCATAGCATCCATCACCCTTTTGGATTTAGCAGCATCCGGGTCATTCAGCATTTTTATCAGGACCGATGGGACAACCTGCCAGGAGATACCAAACTTGTCCTTAAGCCAGCCACATTTGCTTTTTTCCCCACCCGCTGAAAGCTTCTCCCAGAATTCATCAACTTCCTGCTGTGTTTCGCAATTTATGAAAAGAGATATTCCCTCGGAGAATTTAAAATAGGGTCCTCCATTAAAAACCAGGAATTCCTGTCCGTCTATCTGGAATTTCCCGTTATCAACGATCTTTGCGTTTTTAAAGACAGACACATAAAACTTCATCGCTTTTTCAGCATTGTTATCGAACATTAAGAATGGTGTAACTTGTTTCATAATCTTCCATTTTTTTTGCAAACATTTCAAAACAATTTAATATTTGGAACAAAAAATGTAGCCACAATGTTCGGTACCAAATCTGGTTTGTACACAGTTTATGTTTGAGTTTTTCCGCTTCTCTCATATTAAAGATTGAGGAACTGCTGCCAGGCTCCTGTGCCATTAAAGATGCACTCAATAACAATGGGAAAAATAGAATTGATTTCATATAATCTTTCCTTTAGAATGACCTATAAAAAGTAATCCTTAGTGCACACCTTAGTGTTACTTTGTGTTAAAAAAAAAGTTGATTTTACCACAAAGGAACACAGAGGGAATCACGAAGTAACAAAAAGGATATAAAGGGTTAGAAAATATCCTACAGCTTACTCGGGAAATATAATAGAATGATGATGTTTCATCCTTTAGACTTAGGAATATAGAAATCTTCCTTTTTAAGATTGCACTTTTTTGCAACTGCCTTACTATAAGCCAATCTCCCTGCATTCTGGTTTCGAGAATCTGAACCGAAAGTAAATTTCAAACCCTGAGCCTTTGCCATAAGTATGAATTTATCGTGTGGAGTATGAGCCATGTCGTTTATCTCAATGGCAATATTTCTTTTTTTTGCGGCTGAGATTATTTGTTGCATGCGTTCCTGGGTCCATAAGGTGTAGTAATCGCGGGCTATGCAAACAGGCAGAAACAGAGGCCAGCCAAAAATATTGATTGGCTGATTGTTGAGAACCTCCATCGAATAAGCCATGTAACGCTTCATAAACTCTTCAGTATCTTCCACATAAGTATCAAATTGCCATATCGACAAGGTTTCTCCGTTCCCCATTGGTACTCTTTGAGGGTCCATTAATACATAATCTATTTGGGATAAAAGTTCGGGAGAAAAGCGTTTAGACCATTCCAGATCAATTGGTTGCAAACCAATGTAAACCGGATATTTTCGTAGTTTATTGATATATTTTTTCAAGTCGGCATCGTCCCTGATTGCCCAGTCTGCAGGATGGTCCAATATTCCGAATTTAACATTTCTTGTTTTGGCAATTTCCATCATCCTGTCTATTGTATAATCATTTGTCAGATGGACATGCAGATCAATCAGGGGGAAATCAAATTCTTCCGTTGCCTTTGCATTGGCTAAATGTGGTGACATAATCATCATTCCACCGGCGAGGCCGGCATTTTTAATAAAAGTACGTCGTTGCATTTTGTTTAATTTTGATTGATTTTCATCTGTTCATTCAAAATTAAACTTTTTCTTTCTGAAAATCAATTATTAAAATTACGTAATGAACTAATCCTCGGAATCCAGATTAACCGGAGGTTTCTGCGGAAGTTCTTTCGGAATCTGATATATCCATTCTTCCGGAATAGCTTCATTATGAAGATGTGAAGTCTTATTTGTTGAATTATTTACGATCTCAAATGAAATATTATCAATCCAAATCTTGCCTTCTCCACGTAATATAAAACTATAGCATACAACACATTTTGAATCAGGCACATCAAAAATAATTTTGCATCTTGCCCAATCATACAACCAGATATAAATAGGGTTAGTCTTATTGATTTCCTGGCATCCTTATATGAATCAGTCTTTCATTGGTTCCTGGTATAAACCGAATATATTCCCGGCCGGATCGCTGAATCTTGCAGTTATTTCAGGAGCATCGACACCAATGGGTTGGATTATTTTACCTCCATGTGAAATAATTGATTTTATCGTTGATGTCACGTTGTCAACCATTATGTAAATCAGTAATCCGGATTCGGTTGCCGGACTGCGTCCAATCACCCATGTACCGCTTACTTCGTTTGCCGTGTCATCAAAAGCGATATGACCGTCACTTCTTTCCCGGATTTGCCATCCGAAAATTTTTTTGTAAAAAGATGCTGAGAGCAATACATCAGTAGCCGGAATTTCAATGTAGCATATTTTACCATTTGCCAAAGTCGGGCTCTTAATGTTTTCCATTTGTTTTTCAGTTAGATTTAACACTTTTAACCCTTATTTACCAGGGGTAGCTTTTAATACTTTAAATTTAAATAATATCTCAATGATTCTTTCATCATTTGAGGGTTTTAAAAGTTAACTAATATAACAAAATTATCAAACATTTGTTGGTTTAGCACTCAGTTAAATTGAGAGTGAAAAGGTCTTTAAGAACCTCTGTATAAAGGATCATCCTGACAGTCTATGCGAAGAGCTTATCAAGCAAGCTTCATCCTTCTTCCATTCGCAGAGCCGGACGAACAAATATTTCACCTTATAAATAGTGAAAAGTCTTTCAGGTTTTATCCGACATGAAATTGAAAGCACCCTTTCTTAAGTTGATGCCATATTCAAGCCAGGCTTTAAGACATGCAAGAAAGTTGGCCCAACCCTCTGTATTTCCTTTGAGCCATTTAATACCGGATTCATCATTTATTCTGTTTTTTTCCGTAACGGTAACGAGGGTTGAATTATCAGCTCTGGGAGAAAGTGTCATCTCTACCAATAGTTCAATGCCATCCATTTCCCAATAAAAAGATATGTATTTGTTTTTTTCAACTTTCCCGACCCTTATTGGGAAACTCGCATCAAATTCAGGGAACTGCCAGATAATTTGTTTCCCTTCTTCCATTTTACCGCTGCCCTTTGAAATGAAATAGTTTGACATCTTTAAAGGGTCAATTATTGCCTCAAATACCTCATTAACAGGTTTTAGTATTTGAAGTGTTGCTTTTATTTCAAGTGTCTCATTTTTCATTGAAGCTGGTTCTTTTATTATATCTGGCTTAGAATACCTGATTAACAATTTTAAAAAGAGATTTGTTTATAAATGGCTATAGAAACTAAAATTTGTTTCCACAATCTTCCATTCCACCAAATTCCACCTGAACAGTTGAATGTTCTATATTAAATTGCTCATGCAGGTGATGCTGAATTGAACTAATAAAACTTACATTCGTCTGGACAGAAGTTGTGAGATGTACTGTCAGGGCAGCATCAGTAGTTCCCAGCGACCAGATATGCAGATCATGAACCCCTGTCACTTCCGGCAGATTGGCAAGGTACTCAAGAACATGATCGATCTTAATATTATCGGGAACGGCATCCAGGGCAAGATTAACAGAATCTATCAAAAGTTTATACGAACTATACAGAATAACGGTGATTATTGCAAAAGAAACCAATGAATCAATCCACTGGATGCCTGTAAAGGTCATAATTATACCTGCTATTACGACCCCCAGGGAAACCAGGGCATCAGCCACGAAATGAACAAAAGCGCTTCGGATATTAAGATCGTTCTTTTTCCCCTTCATAAATAGCCATGCAGTAAACCCGTTTATCCCTATTCCAACTGCAGCCACAATCATAACACTGTTAGCATTTATCTGGATTGGCTTATGGAGTCTTTGAACAGTTTCGAAGATAATAAAACTAACCGCTATGAGTAGGAGTATTGTATTAAGCAAGGCAATTAGTATTGTTGACCGGCGAAATCCGTAAGTAAATTTCAGAGTTGGTTGTCGTTGAGATAAAATAACTGCGATCCATGAAAATACAAGAGCCAGAACATCGCTGAGATTGTGACCTGCATCAGCTATTAAAGCCATGGAGTTCGAAATATAACCCGCCAGGGCTTCCGCAATGAGGAACATGATGTTTATGCTAATACCTATCTTAAAGGCATTACTCAATTTGACACTATGATTATGAGTATGGTTGAATTCCATAATTCAATGATTCGCTATTTTGCGTATTTCCACGCTATTGCCCTCTCCCTGCAAAACAGGGCACCCCTTTGCAAATTCAACTGCCTCATCGACAGAATCAGCTTTGACGATAATATATCCGCCAATTGTCTCTTTAATTCCACCAAAAGGTTCATTGGTGACAATGTTACCTGGCTGGACAACCCTGGCTTCTGCAAAGGACAGTCCATTTCCACCTGATAGTTTGTTCCGGGCGGAAATTCCTCCCATCCATTCTCCTGTTTGTTGCATCCAGACTTGTATTTGTTCCGGAGACGCAACTTTTTGGCCATCTTCGTGTCTGAAAATTAGTATAAATTCGTCCATTTTGTTTTGATTTTTAGTCTTTTATTAACAACCAGGACTGAACTTTTGTTTGCAATAAAAGGCTTTTGGTTATTCAAATAATCATCTCTCCAGCTTAAGCACCGATAAAAGAGTAACTGATTCTTCCGGCAGCACAACTAATGCTCAGGGTATCATTGGATTTCTTACCTGCCTTTTCAATGCTTTCCTTAACCCTGAATTTTACAATCTTGCTGATCAGCTCAAAAGGTATTGGTTTGTCAATGGGGAATTGTACCGATCCTTTAGCTCCAGCATAAGCTGACAGATCTTTTTTAAGTCTACCAGTGTGCTGGTTATTCTGGTCATTCCGATAACTTCTGAATTGGCTCATAATCTTGATTGATTATCAAGTAAAGGCATTGAAGATCATTCGTTATAGACTTTATCTTTCCAGTACCACCATTTCAGTTTTTCCCTGTCGTGATCTTTTTCTGTAGCATAGTAAACCGCACAACGAAAAGTATATAGCATACAAATGTCATGGGTCATTCCGGTTATTGTGTTCAGCCTGTCGTATAAGATTCTCGGATTCTGTCCTTCAAGATCTGAGATACTTCTTAGTCCTATATTCCAGAAGTCAAGAGAACAGGCTTTGCCTACACCAGGAATAGTCCGGAACTGTTTTAGAATTTTGTCTTTGTCAATTGTCGCTTTATTCATTTCAAGTTTCAATGTTAGTACATTTTCAATCTGTTGAAATAATTCAAATCCGTTTTTCTCCAGTACTCTTACTGAAGAAATATTAGTGATATCGGTTTCCGCTCTTATTATCCTGACTTTTTTATTGTTTCGGATCCATTTGATTATTCCGTCAATTGTCTCGGTCATATAGCCTTGATTCCTGTTATCGGCATCTATTCCGTATCCAATTTCAACTTCTCCATTTTTATCAGGCTCTCCATGGAAGCAAATCCCTCCAATAATGGCCTTTTTGATTTTCTCTATCACAATCCACATTGTATAAAAAGAGGGATCTTTATCCGGATCTTTTAACCCTGGCAATAAGTCATTTTGCATCGCATCTCTGGCTTCTTTATCCATCAATGATTGCGATGGTATTAATCCCAGCTTGTTGGCCAAATCATCTGGCGATTCCAGATGTTTCCTAAATTCGTCAAAAGACAATGGCTTTATTACCAGTCTTTTTGTTTCAAACATAACTAAGGAGCTGTCTTTTATTATTATATGATTAAGCCAATGGAATAATTCATACTATAAAAGTATTGAAAAATTTGTGATTTTATCTTAATTCCTTAAGAACCTCCTCTCCCGAAAACACATTCTGCAATGACATGCAGCGAAGACGCATTTTAACAACCTAAATTGGGCTGCCTTCGCAAAATTAAAATCGGGTCATCAGCTTATTTTGATGTAATAATCAGATTCTGAGGTTATAAGGCATTTCAATGAAACGGACTGGTGCCTGCTTTCAAAGAACGGTATTACTTGTCAGGCATGTATTGTTTAAACCAGAACAGCGATACATCTGCATAGCAGTAATTTTCAGTTTTAAATAGCTTGGTGTTAAAGAATTTCTTATCGATCATGCTATCGATCACTTCCTCCTTTTTGACAATACCAAAATTATATGCCGTAGCAAGAAATTTTACTTTTGAGAGATCATCTTTCCAGCTAATTTTAAACTTATTTTCGCAGATTTTAATAAATATAATCAGATAATTGATCTGGCTCTTTGGATCCTCCAGATCAGATATAATAGATTTCCTGAAGTCTTTAATATCATCGAAATCCGAAATCTGTTTAAATTTTATTTCCGAATTGGGTCCCGTAACAACCGGCGCATTTTCCCGGATCATTTCAGCAAAAGAAGGTTTCATCTGGAATTGTCCGATTGAAAAATCGGCATAATCCTCGCCAAGGTTAACATAAAGTGTTTTAAGCAAGGTGATTTCCATTTTATCATTTAGTGCTGAATACCGCACCAGTTCGGGGAATATTATGGAAATAGCAAGCGGATATGAAATATGATTTTTAACAAGAAGCGGTTCCATCCAGATTCTGTTTTCTTTCTCAATAGTCATAGCTTTTTTCCAATCATCACCAAAAAGTTCCTGGTAGTTGATCGATTGAGACAGACCCGATTTCAACAATGCTGTAAAAAGAAGAAATAAAAATATTGCCCTCATTTTAAATATCTTTTAAACCGCAAAATACACAAAGCCCACCTTCGATTTCGTTATGGTGGGTGAAAAACGCAAAGCATGCAAAGTAATAGTTATCTAATTCTGTTCTTTGCGGCCTTTGTGCTAAATCTTTGCGCTCTTTGTGGTTAGTGGATTTTATTTAATACTTAAGTCTAGAATGGTATCCTGCACTGCATAATTGCATTCTTCTTAGGTGAATAATACATATAGGCAAGGTAGACCTGTCCATTTACTTTTACCAGGTGTGGATTAAATAGTTCTGACATAACAGTGCCATCGCTAAAAGTAAGTGTCCCATAATTATAGTAGGCGTATTTTGTATTAGTTGTATTTACAAACAAATCTTTAGCGCCCGAGGCATCAGGCTTAAGCGTCAGCAGAACTTTATTGGACAGGTCTGTAACCTTATCGTAAGTTGAAAACAGAATGTCGTCATATTTTATATTGTTGTTTAACACACCTCCAACTGATTTAAGCGGATCGTAAGTAGCACCGGGTATATTTGTAACTAGTTTAGGCATTGTACTCATTGGTCCGCCTCCCTGTTGCATTTTCTGCATCATCTGCTGAGAGTACTTCATAGAAAGATCCATTTTCTCCTGGTCAGTTTTGGCATTTTTTATAGCTTCCTCCATCTTCTTTCCATCAGCTTCACTGACAGGAACATTTTCAACAACTATTGCTGCAAATTTATCTTTCGATTTACTCACCTTGAACTCATTGATCTGTCCGTAGGGACCATAGCTTTTATTATTGAATTTTATCTGGTATTTATCGCCTGAAGTTGTAATATATTCGTTATTGGCCCATGGTTTTGTTTCCCCGGTTTCATTGGTTTCATCAATATTATCAAATCCTTTTAATCTCGGATCGCTTGCCTTAACAGGTCCCTGGGTAACGCCATCTTTGGCGATATAGTAGTTGCTGGTAACTCTGTCTTTAATAAGAATGGATCCGTCGTCTTTAACGCTGATGGATATCTCAGAATACATAAGTTTCAGATTACCACCAAGATCCAGGATCAACTCAGGTTGGTCGCAAGCACATTTAGGCTCAGGTTCCTGTTTAGCAGTTTTAGCTCCCGATTCGGGTTTCCCTGTAACATCATTTGTTACAGATTTTGAAGCCTTATTTATTAATTTGCCAACCTGGGCATTGACCGGGTTCCCAAAGAAGATGCAAATCACGACAAGAAACAGGATCGACTTTTTCATATTATAAGCTTTAATTATTCTCAGATATAAATATAACTTTTTTGATCTGATTAAAGCAGATTTTATCTTTTTTTCATTGATGAATATCAACAGTTATACATTCGTTGGAAATAATAATCAGGCACATCAGCTGATACTGACGTCAAGAAATCCGGTACCTTTTCAGTGGTACCGGATTGCAATGAAGATTTCAGGAATGAAAAAACAAGGAATTATTTAAGTTTTGTAGTCTTGTCTGGTACTTGTTCGAGCCCACTATTAGTCATGACCCATAAGCTGTTGCCCGATTCCCAACTGGATTCTAAGTATTTGCCAGATTCATTTCTGAACGAGGAATGGAGAAGAATCCTGGGATTATACTCAAATTTCAAAATTGTGCCCAACGGAATAAAGAGATTGACGCCAACATTATCTGCCGACCATTTGCGTCCGGCAGGACTGGTGAAATATTCATCAAGATGAAGTGTATCTCCTTTAATCCTATAATTAAACAGCAGTCCTTCTGTTTTCTTCGTAGCCTCCGTTTCGGTACGACCTGCCGCATATTTCCTTGCCTCAATGGTAGTTGATTTATTTTCTGACTTGTCAACGGCTAAATATGATCGTATGTACAATTCTTTCTTTTCATCATTAATATATACTGAATATTCTTCGTGCGGAAGCTTAAAATCCTTCTCATATTTTAGGTCAGCAATCTTATTATCGGTTACTACATAGAGAGTATCCGGAGAAGCAGTAAGAACTATTTCAGCTGATGTTCTGGCAGAATGGGCAAAACTGACTCCTTCGTTGAGCCCTATAACTGTCAGAGCTGAAATTGCCATTACCCAAACGACAAAAGCTACCAGGCTTACGACACCATCTCTTGCCCTGAACCAGAATATCATTTTTACACCCCAGTAAATAATGGCAATCATGGGTAATATAAAAACGATGGACATCAGGAATGTTATCCAGGGAACTGTAGAAGGCGATACAATATAATTCAGAAAATCAGTGAAATTGATAAGGTTGATTCCAGACGAATCAATTGAATATACACCTGGGAATTTGAAAACAACAACCATTACAAAGCATAAAAGGGAAAGGAACCCTGTGAGGACCAGCACAACACCTATCATTATCAGGAATATCCTCAAGATGATATATAATACCCTGGCAATAGCCCTGAATATCTCATTGATAGCATTCCCGATCCTGGAAGAACTGTTATATTCCTGATTGTATATGGGAGCTCCTGTCTCCTGAAAGTCATTATGATGTCTGTTGTATGATCTTGCCGTATGATGTGAATCGCCAAACATCTCTCCTTTTTGAGAATCTGTTCTGGCTACAGGAAGAGCAATCCATAAAAAAACATAAACAAGTAATCCTATGCCAAACATAGCAGAAACAACAAACAGAATCCTGAAAAGAACCGGATCAGTATCAAGATAGGCTCCGATGCCACCGCAAACACCGCTGATAATCGAATCATCGGGGTTGCGATACATTCTTTTCTTTTGGAAAGTGTAAACCGGTGCTGCTTCCTCAGGTTCACCATGTTCAAAATCTTCCGGTTTACCAATTATAGATATCATTGTATCAACATTTTCTATTGTAATAACTCCGGCCAATCCTTTCTGCGAATTAAATATTTCTGCAATACGCGATTCGATGTCCTCGATAGTTTCGTGTCCGCCCGGTAAATTGGCTAAACGGTTATTAATTGCCTGAAGGTAATCACGTAATTTCCGGAAAGCTTCCTCATCAATCTGAAACAGTGTCCCACCCAGATTTATATTAATTGTCTTGTCCATTAGTGTCAGTTTTAATTGGTTAATATTAGATTATCTGGTTCTGATCAGATTGACTGATTCGACAAGCTCCTGCCACGATTTATCGAGATCGGTAAGATATTTCCGGCCTTCCTCGGTAAGTTCATAATATTTACGTGGAGGTCCCTGTTGGGATTCTTCCCAGCGGTAACTCAGCAATCCGGCATTTTTTTGCCTTGTAAGAAGAGGATAAAGGGTGCCTTCGACTACAATCACCTCAGCTTCCTTAAGTTCCTTAATAATGTCACTTGCATAACATGAATTCCTGGATAACACCGAAAGGATGCAATACTCCAGTATCCCTTTGCGCATTTGAGCTTTATTATTTTCTAAATCCATGGTATTTATTTTTAAAAGTTTACTCCTCGAATATTTTATATGCACGACTTTTTACAGTTTCATGCTATTTCTGACTGTATCAAATTCTTTTTTTACAGAATCCTTTATATTGTGGATATTGACCGGGTTTCCCTTCATTGCAATTTTCTCTGCAGTTGTCTTTGCCTCGGGAAGAACTATATATAAAATGAGATATATCAGAATGCCGACTCCCATCATTACAAGTACAAAGAAGATCAACCTGACTAGCCAGAGTTCAATATCCCAGTAAGCGGCTATTCCTGCACAGACCCCGCCAATAACTCTATGGTCGGGATCGCGGTACATCCTGTGATAACCGGGAGAGGAGAATTTATCACGCGCAGATGGTCCTTCGGTATTGGAAATATCTTCCGGAGTGCCTAAAACCGTTATAATCTGGTGGACATCCTCGATGTCTATTACCTGTTTGTAGTTGGTAAGTTTTGTCCGGAAAAGTTCTGCCATCCGGCTCTCAATATCAGAAAGAATCTCAGAAGAACTCTCTTCACCGGCAAAATGAAGTTCCAGATTCTTTAGATAACTCTTTAATTCGGCATAAGCATCTTCGTCGATATTGAAAAAGTATCCGCCGAGATTAATACTAACTGTGATTTTCATGGTGCTCTTTATTTATTACTACTGTTTAATACATGTAACATGACATTACAAAGATATATATAAAATAATATACTATGCAATACATAGTACTAAAATAATGTAATTATTTTATAAAATATTTTTTAAGAGGCAGATAATCAAGAAGATAAAAAATATATTTATTGAATTTTTCAAAGTCATTTGTTTTTAATATGATAACTCTACTGTCCGCTGAGCTAACATCTCCTCGATTATAGTCTCATTCTCCAACTTCTTAACATTATTTTTACCTCATCCCCCTGACCCCCTTCTCCTTAAAGAGAAGGGGGAATAAACAGATAATCAGGCACATAAGCCACTCTCCTTAAGGAGAGGGGTTGGGGTGAGGTAAAGAGAAAAAGAGGGGGCGAGAGTGGTGTAAAATAAAGAAAGGTTAGGTTGAAGTGATTAAAATATAAGAGTATTTGCGGATTTAGGGGAAACAAATTAAGCATAACTTTGTGTTAAATGAACATTATCTTAAACAGGCTCAGGTGAAAAAATCTTCAATGACATACTATAAAGCTAATCTTACATGGGCTGCAAAACCAGGTATCTTCAAGAATGCCAAAGAGTTGAGAAAATCTATGACTAAGGCTGAAGAAATACTTTGGATGCATCTAAGGAATAATAAATTGAATGGATTAAAATTCAGACGTCAACATCCGATGGATATATTTATTGCAGATTTCTACTGCCATCAAAAGAAGTTAATAATAGAACTTGATGGGGGAATTCATGACACAAGAGAGCATAAGGAATATGATGATGGACGAACATTTGAACTTGAAGAAAAAGGTTTTAAGATTTTACGTTTTAGAAATGATGAAGTAATAAATGATCTGGAAAATGTACTAAAAAGAATTCTAAACTACTAAAGGAAGTTGTTTTAAAATTCAGAAATGACCTTAGCGTACAATTAGTAATTCCTATATTTATGCAAATATTTTCAGAATGAAAAAGAAATACAAATGGGGTATCCTGGCCCCCGGGAAAATGTCGGCAAAATTTACCAGAGGACTTAAATTGCTGGAAAATGTTGAATTGTATGCAGTCGGATCACGTGACCTGAACCGGGCCAGACAGTTCGCTGAAGAATTTGGTTTTAAGAAATATTTCGGCAGCTATGAAGAGATGGTTTCAGACCCTGATCTGGAGGTTGTTTATATCGCTTCACCTCATTCATATCACTATGAACATACAATGCTTTGCCTTAAGCATAAAAAGGCAGTTATCTGTGAAAAGGCTCTTGCATTGAACAGTCATGAGGTTGAAGGCATGATAAATGAAGCTGTCAGACAAAACGTATTTCTTATGGAGGCTTTATGGCCGCCTTTCCAGCCGATTTACAGGAAAACCAGAGAGCTGTTGCTGACCGGAGAACCGGGGAAAATTGTTCATCTTAACGCCCGTTTTTCTTTTCAACCCCCTTTTGATCCAATCGACAGGAAGTTCAATTTATCCCTTGGAGGAGGGTCTCTCCTTGATATAGGAATTTATCCTGTTATTGATGCTCTGTATTTTATGGGAGTTCCTTCGGAAATAAAGGCTAACGCTTCATTTACACAAACCGGATCGGAAGATTCAATAAGCATTATATTTGGTTATGATGATCAGCGGATGGCAACACTTTACAGCTCATTCCGCACTAATGGCGGGATTGGATGTGATTTGCTATGCGAAAACGGGAATCTGTTTTTTATCCGCGCCCGTGATATGTCACAAAGGCTCACGGTTGCTTTGAATGGCAAAGAAGATATTGAGTATTCCCTTCTGCCTGATGGAATGGGTTACCAGTTCGAAGCTGCAGAAGTTATGAGATGTCTCGACAATGGAAAACTGCAGAGCGAGGTCGTTCCTCACTCATTCAGTCTTAACCTTATGAGTACTCTCGACAGAATAAGAAAAGCGGCCGGAATTGTATTTCCGGGGAGAGACTAACTAATACTGAAGGGGGGAAAGGATGAATGGGAGAAGAGGAGACAAGAAGAAAGTAAGTAGAAAGAAGTAAGTAATAGGTAGTGAAACTGATGACATGGAACAATCAACAAAGAACAAGTAATCGGTACCAAGTACCCAGCACCTGATTTTAACATGTCAAAGCTCAACTCAGATATAATAGCCGAAGGTGCATTTTACAGGAAGAAACTTCTTCTGAGTATGATTATACCGGGGATATTTGTGTTTTTGATGTGGCTTGTGAAGATTATTGAAGTGCTTTTTGAAATAGATCTTTCACGTTATGGAATTTATCCCCTGACAGCGCGGGGATTGCAAGGAATCTTATTTTCTCCTTTTATTCATGCTGACTTCACACATTTATTCAATAACTCAATACCTCTGTTTTTTCTTTCACTGGCACTTTTTTATTTTTATTCGGAGGTAGCTTTAAAGGTCTTTATCTGGACATTTTTTCTTACCGGATTATTAGTTTGGATTGCAGGAAGAGCTGCCTGGCATATAGGAGCGAGCGGACTTGTTTATGGCCTGGCATCATATCTCTTCTTTAGCGGAATAATACGCAGGTACTTCAGACTCATTGCATTATCTATGCTGATTGTTTTTCTTTACGGATCAATGGTGTGGGGACTGTTTCCCGGAGTTTATAAAAATGTATCCTGGGAGTCGCATATGCTTGGATTTTTTTCGGGTGTTGTACTGGCTGTATGGTATAGGAATCAGGGTCCACAAAAACCTGTCTATGAATGGATGGAGGAGGAGGAAGAGAGTGGGGGAGAAGGGGAGAATGGGGGAATAGGAGATGAGGACGAAGAAACAAAGGGAGTTAGAGACCAGGGCTAATTAACCAGCAACGCGCAACATAGTTAAAAGAATAAGTACACATTGCATATGACGGATCTCTCAATAATCATAGTTTGTTATAAAGGTTGGGAAAGGCTTAATAAATGCCTTGAATCTCTTTCCTCCTTCTCGGGTAAAATCATTAAAATTGAAGTGATTGTTGTTGATAATAATTCTTCGGATGAGACAATCCATGAAATTGAAGAGCGGTTTTCAAAATTCAGATTTATCATAAATGAAATTAACGGGGGATTTGCTAATGGCTGTAATCTGGGAGCTAAAAACGCTTCAGGAGAGTTCCTCTTATTTCTTAATCCGGATACTGTTGCATCAGAATCAGAAATTGAAAAACTTTTAAATATCGCAAAACAGAATCCGGAGTTTGGTATAGTTTCGTGCAGGCAGGAAAATGAAAAGGGTAAAGAGAGCATATCATACGGCCAGTTTCCTTCGCTGTTCAATCTTACCGGATTTCAAAGAGCAATATTCGGTAACCGGTCACCGGCTGGCAGGAGCCGTATACCAAATACCGTATGCCAGACGCCCCATATAAGTTATCCCGATTGGGTTTCAGGATCCGTCATACTGATCAGGTGTGAAACATTTAAAAAGCAAGGAGGATTTGATGAGGACTTCTGGATGTACTTTGAGGATGTCGATCTATGCAGGAGGGTCAGGAATATTAATTGCGAAATTGCATTTTGCAGGGATATTACCATAGAGCACAATCATGGAGGTAGCTCAAGGATAAATCTTAAAACAACCTCTTTGACAAAAACCGAAGTTCATATTTCCCGTCATGTTTATATAAGCAAGCATAAAACAGGGTTGGAAAGACTTCTTATTCAGATATTTCTGGTTTCTAATAACCTGATATCAGGTGGTATTATGGCACTGATTGGGTTACTGTTGTTTTTTATTCCAAAAGTCTTTTCAAGAACAATGATTTATTTTAGATTGTTAGGATACTATACGGGATCTCTTTTAAGATCATCATGGATCAGCCCCAGATCAGCAAATTTTAGAAAAAAACTGTAAAATTAATCTAGTAAATATTAGGGGAATTTCATGGCAGGATGTATGGTTTGCAAAGGTCTGGAAAGATTATAATGAAGATATTTAATTCGAATGTTGACAAAGTCCGGCAAATCACTACCTTTAAAGCGAATTTACTGAGAAACCTGATTATACTCTTTACGTATGAATGACAAACCTGTTGCTGTCATTACAGGGGCCAGCAGAGGAATAGGCAGGTCGGTTGCAATAGCTTTAGCAGCCGAAGGGTATGATATTGCAGCCATAGCCCGTTCTGTTGACAGCGAAGGTATGGAAATTCTCGGTCCTGAGGTTGAAAAGTGCGGGGCCCAGTTCTTTCCGGTAGGTTTGGATATTTCCTGTACAACGTGTCAGAAAGAGGTTGTTTCAAATATCCTTGAAAGATACGGTAGGATAGATGTTCTGATTAATAATGCGGGTGTTGCCCCCCTCCAGCGAAATGATGTTCTTGAAATGACCGAGGAAAGCTACGACAGGGTTATGAATATAAACCTGAAAGGTCCGGTTTTCTTTGCTCAGAAGATTGCAAGGGAGATGATATGGCTTAAGCAGCAGATAACAGATTATAAGCCTGTTATTGTTTTCATGACATCGGTGTCTGCTGTCAGATCTTCAACAAACAGGGCAGAATACTGCATGTCAAAATCCGGGTTGAGTATGGCTTCTACAGTTTTTGCAGACCGGCTTTCCTTCGAAGGAATTCTTGTCTGTGAAGTTCGGCCGGGTGTTATCAGTACAGATATGACGGCAAAATTAAAAGATAAGTATGACAAGCTCATTAATGAAGGATTTGTTCCTCAAAAACGATGGGGATTACCCGAAGATATAGGAAAAGCGGTTGCATCAATATCCAGGGGAGATTGGAATTTCTCCACAGGTATGGTATTTGAAATCAGTGGTGGACTAAATATCCACAAGCTCTGAAATAATTCTACAGAATCCCCTAATAATAATACTCAAGAAGCATTTAACGAAGATTGAACAAAAGGGCAGACCCTGGTGTTTAATTTTAAATTCTAAATTTATTGAAATGAAAAGAGCATTATTATTTTTAACAATTTCCGGCTTATTCCTGGTAAATGTCGGGGCCCAGAATAAATTAACCGCCGACACTTCAAAAACACAATTATTCTGGTTAGGTGAAAAGGTTACAGGTCAGCATACCGGTACAATTAAGTTACAATCCGGCTGGCTTAACTGGCAGGATAATAAAATCGTATCTGGTGGATTCGAAATTAACATGGCATCTCTAAAAGATTCCGAGGATAACAAGATGTTACAGGGCCACCTGAAATCCGATGATTTTTTTGGAGTGGCTAAGTACCCTCTCGCAAAGCTGGTTATTACAGGCAGCACTCCATTCGATAAAGGCAACGGAGTAGTAAGCGGGACTCTAACTATTAAAGACATTACCAATCCGATTGAATTTAAAGCTACCACACAGAAAAAGGACGATGGTACCTGGTTATTTGCCAACATTACAATCGATCGCACAAAATATAATATTCGTTATGGGTCAGG